>Ga0208297_1000555_pt1 | contig 68208 bp, 49 predicted proteins | sample LMS_cellobiose_e_FD_187367 | JGI IMG/M metagenome (GOLD analysis project Ga0208297, IMG submission 187367) | Rumen-fistulated moose microbial communities from Alaska, USA - LMS_cellobiose_enrichment (SPAdes) (version 2) | ecosystem: Host-associated > Mammals > Digestive system > Stomach > Rumen...
TTGGCGTTGATGTTGACGGTCCCCTCGTAATCCACGCCCGCGCCGTAGAGCGCCTTTTCGACGTTCCCGGCGACGGTCAACCACGCATCGCCCGCAAAACTTTCGGTCACGAGCGTCGCGTTGTCGGTCGCGCCCGTCCACTTCGCCGCGCGGTCGGTGCCGCGGAGCGCCGTGTAGTTGTCGCCCGCCAGCCCCGCCGCCGCTCCGGTCGTGATGCTGAGCGCGGCGGTCGTGAGCGCCGTGCCGTTGAAGGAGTAGGTGACGCCGTTAAGCGCGTCATCGTAAGTTCCGCCGTTGGCGAGCGCGTTTTCGTAAAGCCCCCACTGTTGCGTCACGGTGTCGACCGCGCCGCCGGAACCGAGCGCGTAGGCGCCGACCGCCTCGACGCCCGTCGCGTACAAGGTGGTGCCGGTCGAGAGTTTGGAGAGGTCGACGTTCATCGTCGCCGCCGCGTTCTCGAAGGCGAAGGTGAAGTTGTCGCCGGTATCGGCGTTGTGAATGTTGGCGAAGGTGCCGCCCGCGTAGATGGTGGTGTTGTCGACCTTGACGTCGGCGGTGTTGAGCGACAGCTTGCCGCCCGCCTTGACGACCGTGTTGTCCGCCTGCGCGGTGCCGGAGAGGTTCATGATCGCGTCCGTTCCATCGAGCGTCACGTTCTTAATCGTACCGGTCGCTCCGGCGTTGCAGATGATCGCGCCGGTCTTGACGGTCGCGCCGTCGACATTCGCGCCCGCGAAGGCGGATATGCGGGTCTCGGCGTTGTCGAGGTACGCGTCCCTGACCGTGATGCCGTCGCCGACGCCGATCCGGAACTCCAGACCGCTGCCGTTGAGGCCGGAGATCACGCCGTTCTTCGCCGCGCCCGCGACCGCGACCGTGTCGTAGTGGAGCGCGCCTTCGTCGAAGGCGGTCCGGCTGCCGACGAAGGTCGCGGTCTTGCCGTCCTTGAAGATGGTGACGGTCGCGCCGCTTGTGGCGGCCACGTCGACCGCCTGCGCGCTGGAGCTCAGGATGATGTCGCCGCCCGTCACCGTGCCGTCGAAGATTTTGGCGCCCGAGCCGACGCAGATGCTGCCGCCGACGGCGGTGAAGCCCGAGACGTAGCCCTGGTGGAAGACGTTGGTGTTGGCGTCGTTGAGTATCGCCGAGAAGACCGAACCGCCGACGGTGCCGCCCTGACTGTTGATGAGCAGCTGCGCGCCGCTTTCGATCTTCACGCCGTCGATCCGGCCGAGGTTCTGCGCGTGGACGGTGTTGCCGGCGCCGGTCGCGCTGATGTTCGCGCCCGAGGCGTTCGCGCCGCACACGACCACGATGCCGCCCGTGAGTTCGACGTTCTCGGCGAGGCCGTTGTAGATGCGGAGATCGGCTTTGGCTCCGGCGCTTGCGACCGTCGCCCCCGTGAGGGTCCCGCTGTTGACTTCGCCGTAGCCGCCCTCAAGCGAGAGAGCTTCGAGCGTGCCGCCCGACACCATGAGCCGGGCGCCGCTGCTGACCGTGATGTCGGAACCGACGCCGCCGTTCGAAATGTGGATCGAATTCCCGGCGAGCGCCGTACCGTCGAAAAGTTTCGCGCCGGAATTCACGAAGGTGCTGCCGCCCGTGGCGGCGAAGCCCGATAGTTCGCCGGTGTCGAAAATCTCGGTCCAGACGTTGGTCAGCGTCGCGCCGGAGACCGTGCCGGCGGCGGTGCCGCCGTTGACGTCGAGGCGCAGCCGTCCGTCGCTCTGGGTGAGTTCGCGGAGAATGCCCTTGTTCTGGACGCTCGTGATCTTGCCGCCCGAGACGTACGCCTTGGAGACGACCGCGCCCGCGTAGCGGACGATCAGCGGAGCCGTGTCCACCCAGATGTTCTCGGCGTAGCCGGGGTTGTAGACGCGGAGCTCGCCGCCCTTGACGTAGGCGCTCGAGAGCGTGCCCGTGTACATGTCGGTATAGCCGCTGATGGTCGCGCCGGAGACGAAGCCCCCGTCGCGGATGTAGAGGCTCGCGCCCTTTTCGACCGTGACGTTTTCGATGGTGCCCTTGGAGGCGGCGATCTCCGCGCCGCTTGCGACCGTGGCGCCGTTGATGGTCCCGCCCGCATAGGCGTAGGCGATGCCGCCTTCGACGGTCACGTCGTTGATGGTCCCGCCCGCATAGGCGCAGGCGATGCCGCCTTCGACGGTCACGGCGTTGGCGACGCCGCCGCCCGAGACGTTGGCGGTTCCGGCGCTGACCGTGAGCCCGGTCAGCGTGCCGCTCGAGAAGTTCAGCGCGCCGCCCGAGACCGTGGCGTCGAGCACCGTGCCCGCGTAGTTGATGTTGGCGTTGCCGCGGATCGTGAGCTTGGAGGTGTAGGCGCCGTTTTCGATGATGGTGGCGCCGCCGTTCTCGAAGACGACGTCGGTGGCGCTGCATCCGCCGGCAAGACACAGTTCGCCGTTGTTGGCGATGTAGACGCCGTTCGCGATCGATTCCTGCTGGATGAAGATGTAGTTGTTGTTCGCCGTGCCGACCGCCGAGCAGTTGCTCACGGTCGCGCCGCGCACCACCATGCCGTAGCCGCCGGAAACGGCGACGTTCTCGGCTGCCGCGCCCGCGGAGACGTCCAGACGGCCGCCCGAGACCGCGCCGCCGACGATCCGGCCGCCGTTGGATACGACGATATAAGCGCTGTTGGTGGCTCCGCCGGTGTTGTTGCCGTAGAGATTGACGTTGCTTGCCACGCCGGCGCTGGAGACCTGCATCTGGCCGTATACCGTGACGTTCGTGGCGGTGGCGCCGCCCCAGATCCGGAACGTACCGGAGCTGATGACGACGTCCTGCCCGTTCGCGTTGTTCCAGACCACCAGCGTGCCGTTCTGTTCCATCGTGACGCCGGAGATCCGGGCGTTGGCTCCCGTCACCTGGATCGCGGCCCCCGAGGCGACGACGCCCGACGCGAGCCCCGCGCGGATGTCCAGATTCGGGTAGGCGGCGTGATTGCGTCCGCCGGAGTTGATGTGCACGTTTTCGAGCCGCGCCGAGGCGTTGCCGAGGAACGCGGTGCCGTTGGAGAGCAGCTGTACGCCGCTCGCGTAACCGTCGTCGATCCGCAGATACTTGCCGATGGTGGCGTTGGTTAGCGAGCCGGTCTGATACACCGACACGTTGCCCGTCTGCGCGTTGAGGTCGTTGACGGTCGCGTTGCTCAGGTAGATCTTCAGATCGCAGCCCTCGTGGGTCAGCGTGATGCCGGAGCCGATGGCGGCGTTGTAGACGCGCATCTGCGCCGAGGAGTCCAGCACCGCGCCGGAGATCTGGGCGGCGGCGCCCGTCACCTGAACGTAGGCGCCCGAGACGATGACGCCGGAGACCCGCACTCCCGCGCGGATGTCCAGCCGCGGCGTGGCGACGGCGTTGACGCCGGAGTCGATGTGGATGTCTTCGAGGAACGTCCCCGCGTGGAACGCCGAGATGCGGCAGCTGCCTCCGGCGGCGCTGACGCCGCTGACCTGGGCCTGGGTCTGCGCCCACAACCGCCCGTTGTCGTTCAGCATGGTCGCGGCGGCGGAGCCGCCGACCATCTCCAAGAGGCCGCCCGCGGTCACGGTGGTGCTGGTGTAGATGTCGCCTGCGTTGACTCGTTGGGTGGTCCCGCTGATCACTACGTTGGTGTACTCTGCCATGGTGCTCTCTCCTTGTGTTGGTTATTTCCGAAACCCGTTAAGAAACCATTTCCATATATTATCGCGCGCTCCCGGCGAAGAGGCGGTCGTAGACGCCGCAGACTTCCTCCGGAGGCATGTCGCGCGGAGTTGCCTCGTCCTCGATGCTGACGAGTTTCGGCGCTCCGGCGAGGATCCCGAGGATCTTCCGCCAGTCGATCATACCCGTGAGCGGCATCTTGTGTTCGTCGGCGAGGCCGTTGTTGTCGTGCAGATGCGCGACGACGATATACGGCTTCAGCAGTTCTTCCATGTGTCCGTCGCAAAACAAAAAAGCATCGTTCATCCGTTGGATGTCGTTGAGTTGTATCGTCTCCTCGGTTTTTCCCGGCGCGCGGTAAGTTATGTTCGCATGCCCCACGTCGAGGCAGACGCCGATGCCGGGCGAACCGGCGAAGTGCGTCACATAGCGTGTGAGCGCTTCGACGCCGCTCACGGCCGAAAAGCCGTTTTCGACCGCGATGGCGACGCCGTTTTTCTCCGCCGCCGGGACCAACACTTCCAGCCCCCGGATCACGAGTTCGATGTAGGCTTCGGAGGTCATTCCGGCGGGGAGCATCCCGGTGTGGAGCGTGTAGGTCTTCACCCCGAACTCGGCGGGTAGCAGTTCCAGCAGCGCGAGGTGTTTTTTGACGAAGCGCGAAGCGGGATCGGCGGTGAAACTGTCCACCTTCACGTCGCGCACCTCCCAGAACGGGGCGTGCGAGCCGCCGGGGACGCAGCCGCTTTGACGGAGGGCGTCCTTCAGCAACCGGGCGAACGCCGGGTCTTCGAGCAGCCGGTCGCACCACCGGTCGCCCAGCACGAGGCGCTTATGCCCCATGGCGGCGAACCGCTCCATTTGCGGCCGGAGGTCCCGATCCGCCACGCGGCGCCACGAGTAGAAGTGAGCCAGTTTGTCTTTCAGCATCTTGTCATCCCGCTTTTCTTCGAGTGCTGTGTTTTTTAAGCGCCCGAAGGAAAATTTTTTTCTTACGTCATTCGCTCCAGTAATTTGCGTCATCCGGTCTGGGGCAGATCACGGCCTTTTCCTTGATCACCGCCGCGCCTCCGGGCAGGCGGTTGTGCGATTTGAAGAAGAAGTCCAGAAACATCGGCAGTTTCGGCGCCGCGAACTCCAGCCGGTAGATGTTCGGCAGCCGGTCGAAGTCGTCGGGGAAGTTGTGGCTGGTGTTGATCACCACCACCGGGCGGTCGCCGAGGAACTTGCTCCACTCCGGGTGGTAGACCATCGTCCCGAAGACGTAGTCGCGCACGACCAGCAGGTCGAATTTGCCGCGGTGCCGCCGCAGCGATTCGAGGCAGCTGCGGATGCCGTGCGCCGGGATCTCGTCGCGGATGACCCGCGAGGCGTCGAAGCCCCGGTCGGCGATCGCCTGATCCAGCCCGGCGACCATCGAATCGGCGTAAGAGAGTTCGTTTCGCGGCGAGAACCAGCAGAGCAGCCGTTTCGCCCCGAGTTTTTCCGCGAGTTTCAACACGGTCGCATACATGTCGGCGAAGTCGTTTTCGATCCGGGGGATGCCGGTGTCGAGCGCGGTGTAGCCGATGTGCAGACAGGGTTTTTCGAGCGCCTTGACGGCTTCGATCCACGCGGGCGTGACGAATCCCGAGATGATGATGTAATCGCACTCCTCAAGTTCGCGGAGCGCGGCGCTGGTGACGTCGGTGCCGATGGTGCGGATGACCTGCAGATCGCAGAGGTGTTCCCGCAGGGCGTTGCGCCACTCCTCCTCGGCGGGGCCGGAGGGGTAGTTGTTGACGCCGACGCTGAGGAGGCCGAGTCGGGTCGAGTATTTGGTGCGGTCCCAGTTCTTGCCGACGAAGACGCCGCGGCTCTTTACCCGCCGGAGCATACCGCCCTCGCAGAGTTCGTCCTCGGCGCGGCGGAGGGGCAGATTGCTGGTCTCGAAGAGCGCGCAAAGTTTGCGCTCGCTCGGGAGTTTTGCCCCTTCGCGCAGGCGGTTTTCGAAGACGTAGCGCAGGAGTTTCTGCTTCACGTCGTTGTACTTCAGGAACTTTCCCATCTGCTCCATGCCCGGATGGGGGCGCCGGTTTTGGATGTGCTTTATTTTTACAGCGTTTATATTATACGCGATTTCGGGGCAAAAAGCAAGCGCGGGGGAAAAATTTTTTCAAAAAATTGCCCCCAAAATACTTAGCATAAACTAAATTACGCGGTCCGGCGTGAGGCGAAGTTCCCTACGGGCAGAAGTTGACTCCGGGGAGCAGCGGTATCGGTGCGTCGCGGTCGTAGTTCAACAGCCCGATCTGCAACTTCACCCTCCGGCCGAGGTTGAACACGCCGACCGCGACCGCCCGGTCGTCGGTCCAGTTGCATGCGCCCAGCCAGAAGCGGTCCGCGATATTCAACCCGCAGATCTGAAGACCGCCTCCGCCGCTTGCGTTCACCACGCCGATTTGCACGCCGTGATTGTTCCAATAGGCCCAAGTGGCCGGTCCGCAGAGCACTCCGTAGTTCCAGCCCGCGCCGCCGATAATTTCGCTCACCAGCCCGTAGTTTTCGCGGGGCCCGCCGACGGCTCCGCAGGAGATGCCGTAGTTTTCGCTGCAGTCGGTGAACAGCCCGCAACAGATCCCGCGGTTGTATTTCAACTCGGTGTCGGCCCCCGTGAGCGATATGATCCCGGCGTGCAGTTTCCCGCCGCACGAGAAGGGATCCAGAAGCAGCAGACTGGTCGTTTCGCCGTCGAAAAGATATAATGGTCCGTTTTCGTACCAGACCGCGGTTTGGAGCGGGGCGAAACTCCAGCTGCCGATCACTCCGCGCGAAGTTTCCCGCGGCTCCGGGACTGCGCTTGTGGAATGGTCGCCGCTTTCGGACTTTTCCGGCGGGGCAGCGGCGCACCCGGCAAGAGCGAACACCATCGCGGCGGCGACTCCCGCCCGCGATAATAGTTTGCGGATGCCCATTCGCGTACCCTTTCGTCAAGTGTGTTTCGGGTATTACCATACTTCGCAACCCGCGCATTGTCAACCGAAGAAACGAATGCTGCCGGGCGTCCGCGGCGGCATGGACTCGCCCGGAGAGGGGGGCGGAACGGTTTTTTTCAAAAAAACCGGAATTTTTCATTGACAACACGCGAGTTGCGTGTTATTGTAGCAGCGGTTTCGGGAATTGACGAACCTTCCGCTCGGTCGGGGAGGGATACGATACTTGCTGAATTTATTGCTCTCAGGGATTAATAACACTACTGGCGCCTGTATGAAACTTGTAGTCTTGGGGAATAAAAAATATATCGATAAAACAACAGATTGGGAGCGATGCGAAAAAGGGGGCGCATGGGGCTTTACGATACTGTGCAACAGGCTTTGGACGATATAGAAAAATGCGAAGAAGATCATAAAAACAAATGGGAAAAGGACATTGATCGAAATGATCGGCAATAAAGGCAATAATATGCACCAAGTGTTTTTCTCATTGCTGGTTATAATGTTTTTTTGTTATGGTTGCGGATCAAATACCGATTTTGATGCGTTGGGGCGCGTTTTAGAGCAACGCAAGGTTTCTGAAAAGATAGATTATAATACCAAATCCAAACTTCGTAATTTATTAAATGATGATCCACGATTAGCTCGGTGATAATGCAGTTCGTGACTCCGGAGGTAAATAGTTTTTTCGGGGTCGAAATCATCTGCAGGCATATAGAAATCTCCCTGCGTGACCGGTTGCCACTGCGGGAATTCATGCTTGCGGGAAAACTCCGTCTGGCCGATTGATTCTGGGCACGGGGATCATCGGAGCGCCACCCGATCATTTGAATTTGCCGGAGCACGACCGCAAATATGCTTTTATCAGAGACGTCGATTTTATTGAATTGAAAACAAATAATACCAGAAAAAACAACAGCGGGATCGCCGTGCTCAAAATCGCGATCCAATATGTGGATATGATATTCAACTCAGGGTCGTCTTTTAAGTTAAGGCAAATGACTTCCGTCAGCAAAAAGGAATTTTTCATAAAACACATGGCCCCGAGCAGTCCAGCGAAAAAGAGCGTGATGCTCTCGGCATTTTTTGATCTTTGGCGCAGCCGCGGTGACAAAAGAATGATCAGAAAAAGCGACAATATCACGCCTGCAAACAAAACATCTTCGGCATGATAACCGATTTTTTCGGAAGAGTATCTGGCGCTGGCATTATGCCTGGCGGCGCGTAATTCGGCAATATGTATCTGCAGGGCAATGAAACTCACTATCGTTCCGATACCGCCGATGCCGTAAAAAACCAAATTCCGGATACGTTCTTTTATCACATCGGGCATTTTTCGCACCGCCGTTCTCGCGATGCGCCGTTTGTCCTGTTCTGCGTTGCCCAAATCCTCGTCGGGTTTTATATAAACGCGGTTATTGATGGGACAGATGTTTTTCTGCCGCAGGCCGGTCGCGCCCGGTCGCGGCGGGGGTGCCGACGTCCCGGTCGCCAATATGCTGTCGGCCGGGCGTGTGGCGGAAAACTCCGGACCGCATTCATCCGGCCTTACGATCATTATCTTAAAATTGGTCACCCATATCTCGAAAACCAGTGGAATGCCGGTGAACAGCGAAATTATATTGTTTTTTTCGTCCCATTTTATGAAATTCAGATCATAGTATCGAACCTTTTCCGCGTCGGTGATGTTTACTGCCAATACATTGTGAAACCGGATTTTACCCTCCGGGGTTTTCAGGTCGGACTCATTAAAATACGGTATCTCAAGAATGTTTTCCGCTTTATCCCAATCAACGCTTTCCAGATCGACAAACCGGTCATGGATAATGTCCGCTATCAAGGCCTTGTCATAACGGTTGAATTCGACTGCTGCCATGGTAAAGACCTCCTCGAAATGTTATGCACCAGCGTCGATTCGGCGCACCGAAAGTATATGTGAGGTGCGTTTTCTTGTGGCCGCTCTCCCCGAACAACTAACATTTCATCGGTATCTGTCGGTCAAGATTCCAGTTCCCGATATCTCCCCGTACATTATCGCCGCCGGGCTTGCCGTCCACGCCCAGGCTTATGATGTCAAAGGCGCCGTGTTCACCGGGAACGCGGTAGATGAAGGGGCGCTTCCAAGGATCGGGCGGGATCTCTTTGACATACGGACCGTTCCAATTTTCGGATTTGCCGTCGTGAACGACCAGCGCCTCCAGGTTTTCGGGGAGTTTTCCAGTGTCGCGGCGAAACTTGTGTACCGCCTGATCCAATCTCCTAATGCGATTTTTCGCCTCGATAGTCCGACCATAGTCCAGTTTGTAGTCCCGATTAGACTGCGATTGCCGTTTTCTTGCCTCCGAAACACGATCCCCGCGAAAGCCGTGGAACCAGATCATCGTATCCCTCTTGACCACGCGGAAGGTTCGTCAATTCCCGAAACCGCTACTACAATAACATTCAACTCGCGTGTTGTCAATGAAATTTCCGAGTTTTTTCAAAAAACGTTCCGCACTCAGAATGGGCCGGATCGGGGCGCAGGCGCTTGCGACCGCCGGCGAATCCGCGCGGATCGGGACCGGCGGGACAGGGCAATCATCTCGGCCGCACTTCCCGTATTGCCGAGGCAAAACGCAATGGAGGCACTGACGCAAGGTACTATTTATGGCATGATCCTAAAACGGGTGAATGCCAGTTCATGATGGTGTATTTTCGATCGGCCGTTCGGTTGATTCGACCGTGCATGCCGAGCCGCGTAACCTTCGGATCGGCGACCGAGGGACCGCCAGAACGATTTTACGCGGTGACCCGGCCCCGTCTTCTTACGCGGTCTGCCGCCCTTCGCTCCGCTGCGACGGCTGGCCGCCGCTTTGCGCTTTGATCCAAGCGCTTAAAGCGGAAAATGAAAGACGGTATCTTGGGTCGTCTCACTGAGAGTGTCCAAAATACCGTCGGCATACAAAATGGTGGATCCAGACGGACTTGAACCGCCGACCCGGAGATTATGAGTCACCTGCTCTAACCGACTGAGCTATGGATCCATGGTCTTCGACATACTATACTCCGGCGGCGGCGGTTTTTCAAATCCTTCCGTCGGACGCGGCGCGGAGTTTCCCTCGCCCCTCCGGCTTGGCTTTTGCCGCCGACGGTGCTAATTTAAACGCGGTACGAAATTTATCGGGAGGTGCGGCGGATGAAGACCGGTCTGGTGCTCGAAGGCGGCGCGATGCGCGGATTGTTCACGGCGGGAGTGCTCGACGCTTTGATGGAACACGGTGTGGAGTTCGACGGCGTGATCGGCGTCTCCGCCGGAGCGGCCTTCGGCTGCAACTTCAAGTCCCGGCAGATCGGGAGGGTGCTCCGCTACAACCTGCGCTACTGCCGCGACTGGCGTTATGCCTCGTGGCGGTCGCTGTGGCGGACGGGGGACTTCTTCGGCGCGGAGTTCTGCTACCACACGCTGCCGGAAAAACTCGACCCCTTCGACGCGGAGGAATTCGCCCGCAATCCGGTGGAGTTCCACCTCGTCGCCACCGACGCGGAGAGCGGCGAGGTCCGGCGCTTCCGGCTCGACACCGCCGACGCGGCGGCGATGGAGCGCCTCCGCGCCTCGTCGTCGATGCCGCTCGTGTCGCGGATGGTCGAACTGGACGGGCGGCGTTACCTCGACGGCGCGCTCGGCGATTCCATCCCGCTGGAACGCTTCGAAAAACTCGGCTTTGCGCGCAACGTGGTGGTGCTGACCCGGCCCGAGGGATATGTCAAGCGCCCGAGCCGCGTCCAATGGCTGCTGAAACTCGTCTACCGCCGTTATCCGCGCCTCGTGGCGCTGGCGGCGGAGCGTCCCGCCAAGTACAACGCCCAGCTCGACTACGTCCGCTCCGCCGTCGCCGCGGGGCGCGCGCTGGTGATCCGCCCGGAGGCGCCGCTGCCCGTCGGGCGCATCTGCCACGATCCGGACGCGCTCCGGGCGGCGCACCGCCTCGGCGTCGAAGCGGCGGAGCGCCGCATGGCGGAGATCCGGGCGTTTCTGAGCCGCGCCGGGGAGTGAATCCCGCCTATCGGCCGATCACGAGGTCGGCGCGCTCCCGGATGCCGAAAGTGCGGAGGTAGTTTTCTTCGAGCGGGATCCAGCGCGTCTGGAACACGCGCGCCCCCGCTTCGCCGTTGCGCTCCTTGAGGCGGCGCAGTTGTTCCTCGGGGGCGATGTCGTAAAAGACCTTCAGATCCGCGTAATTACCGAACTTCGGGTGCAGACTGTACGCCCCCTCGACGATCCGCCACGCCGAGCGGCGCACCGTCGCCACCTTGTCGAGCCGCAGCGTCGAGCAGTCGAAGACCCGGTACGAAAACGGCTCCGGCGCGGCGAGGCGCGGCAGCACCTCCGCCGCGAAGCGCTCGTAGTGGACGTTGCCGCCGGGCTCCCGGTAGCGCTCGGGGGTGCGCAGTTCGGGCGGCAGGAAGAAGTCGTCCATATGGACTACTCCCGCGTCGAGCACCCGTTCCAACTGCCGCGCCAAAGTGGTCTTGCCCGACGCCGCGCGTCCGTCGACGGCGATGACGCGGACGGGGCGTTCCGGCAGTTTCGCCGCCGCGAGCAGCACGGGCAGGGTGTTGACGAATCGGGTGTCGACCAGCCGGTAGGCGGGGCGTTCCGCGCGGCGGTACGCCTCGGAGTGGTGCGCTCCGGCGGCGGGATTTGGCGCGAGCCGCCGGAACTCCTGCCGCAAGGCTTCGGGCAGGACGCGCTCCGCGGTGCGGCGGTACTCGCGGAAGACCGCGTCGCCGTCGTCGAAGTGCCGCGCCGAGGCGGCGAACAGATTGAACAGCCACTCGGACGGCAGACCGCGCGCTTTCCACGCGCCGAGGTCCACGCGGACGAAGTCGGGCGAAATGACCTCGAAGAGCGGCGCTTTCGGCCGCGCCTCCACCGCGCTGAACTCGGCGTCGAAGTACCGTCGCGCCGCCGCGGTGTCGCCGAGGATGTGTTCCGGGCCGACCGCGGCCTGACGGCAGAGTTTCAGCACGTCCTCGCCCCGCATCGCCGGGTGGAGCCGCAACTGCTCGGTCAGGCAGGCGGCGAAGTCCAGCGCCGCGCCGTCGCGCAGCAGCATGGTGCGGTTGCCGGCGAAGCGCGTCTCCAGGTGCGGCGTCGCGGCGCATCCGGCGAGCAGCAGCGCGACCAGCCCGGCGATGAGTATCCGACGCATGGCGTTCACAGGAGTTTCTTCAGCGCTTCGCGTCCCGTCATGCCGCACTCGACGCCGAGGCGGGCGGCGGCGGCGGAACACTTCTTCACCGGCGCGGCGAGCATGTCGTCGAAGTTCCCGACCCCGGTCACGATCGCCGCCGCGTCGCCGACTTTGTCCGCGGTCTCCAGCGCAAAGTATCCGCAGCCCAGAAAGCCGCGCGGCGCTTTGATCAACAGCACCTTGGTATTGGCGGTAGCGATCAGGTGCCCTTCCAGCGCGTGGCCGTCAAGCATTATTTCCGTCATGGTCCGACTCCTCGTATTGTTTGCGTGTGGGCGTCCGGAGCGGCGGCCCGCCCCCCTCCCGGGATAAAAACACAAAACGCGCCGGAGTTCCCCCGGCGCGGATCGTAACGTCACAGACTCAATCCGATCTGATACGCCTTGAGGTTCTGTTCGACCACCTTGGGCTTGGAGCCGAAGTTCTCGGTGATCGCCTCGGCGAAGACCTTGTCGAACTGCGCCCCGTCCCCGGCGTCGAGGTACTTTTCCTTGAGCAGTTTGGCGAGCGCCCCGAGCAGCACCGAGTTCGCGCACTTGGGATTGCCCACCTGATGCGTCGCGATGTCCAGCGAGTCGATCCCGAGCAGCACCTGCGTGCCGCGCTTGGGCGGCGTCGGCATCGACGACCGGTCGTAGACAAGGATCCCGTCGTCCTTGAGTTCGTGCCCGAACTTGTCGAGCGCGGTTTGGGTCATCGCCACCAGCAGGTCGCAGTCGCGGTCGACGATCGGCGACGAGATGCGCCCCTTGCTGACGATCACCGAACAGCTGGCGGCGCCGCCGCGCTGTTCCGGACCGTAACTGGGCATCCAGCTGGCGTTGAGGTTGCGCAGCCGTCCCATGTTGGCGAGGGTTAGCCCGAGGCTCAGGATCCCCTGACCGCCGAAGCCCGAGACCTTGATCCGAAGTTCGCGGTCGAAGAGCGGCGAGGTGGTCTTGAACTCCTTGCCGACGCCGACGCCTTCGCGCTTCGGCGCCAGCAGCGCCGCCTTGACGCCGTCGGCGTCGTGGATCGGCGGCGGCGGCAGTTTGCCCTCCGGCGTCTCGGCGGAGCGGTCGCGGACGACCCCGATCGGAAAGTACTGCGTCATTTTCTCCTCGATGAACTTGTTGATGTTGGCGGCGTCCATCTTGAGGTTGACGGGACACGGCGACAGCACCTCGATCAGCGAGAAGCCTTTGCGCGCCTTGAGGTTTTCGATCCCCTTGCAGACCGCGCGCTTCGCGGCGGCGATCCGCGCCGGGGTGGTCAGCGCGACGCGCTCGATGTAAACGGGCGCGTCGAGGGTGTTGATGAGTTCGCAGACCCGCATCGGATAGCCGTCGGTCTCGACGTTGCGCCCGTAGGGGCTGGTGGTCGTGATCTGCCCGGGCAGCGTGGTCGGCGCCATCTGGCCGCCGGTCATGCCGTAGTTGGAGTTGTTTACGAAGAAGACGGTCATGCGTTCGCCGCGGTTCGCCGCCTGAATGAACTCGTTGAATCCGATGGCGGCGAGGTCGCCGTCACCCTGATAACTGATGACGAACGACTCCGGATTCGCGCGCCCGGCGCCGGTGCCGACCGCGGGCGCCCGGCCGTGGGGCACCGAGACCGCGCCGAAGTTGAAGTAGTAGTACGCGAAGACCGCGCACCCGACCGGCACGATCAGATAGGTGTTCTGCTGGATGCCGTAGTGCTCGACCGCCTCGGCGACGAGTTTGTGGAGAATGCCGTGGCCGCAGCCGGGGCAGTAGTGCATGTTGGTCTTGACCGGACCGGGGCGGCGGCTGAAGGTGTCGAAGAAGACCTTGGACCTGCCGAATTTGACTTTTTCGCTCATTTGGACACCTCGTTCCAGACATTCGTCACTGCTTCACAGACTTCGCCGCAACTCGGGATGTTGCCGCCCATGCGGTGGCAGAGGCGCACCGGCTTGCGGCAGCGGGTGGCGAGTTCGACGTCCTCGATCATCTGCCCGGCGCTGAGTTCGAGGCTCACGAACGCCTTGACGCGCTCCTCGCGCGAGAGTTTTTCGAGGGCGTTCTTGGGGAAGGGCCAGACCATCTTCGGGCGCACCAGCCCCGCCTTGATCCCACGCTGACGCAGAAGTTCGATCGCGCCGAGCGCGACCCGCGACGAGATGCCGTAGGCGACGATCACGATCTCGGCGTCGGCGGTCTGGAACTCCTCGCAGGACTGCTCCGTCGCCTCGATCACGCGGTACTTGTCGATGAGTTTTTGGTTCAGCGCCTCCAGATCGGCGTATTCCATATAGATGCTGGTGATGATGTTCGCCTCGCCGTTCACGACGCGGCCCATCTTCCACTCGGGATCGTAGTCGTAATGGATCGGTTCGGGCAGTTCCACCGACTCCATCATCTGCCCGATCACGCCGTCGGTCATCATGTAGGCGGGCATGCGGTACTTTTCCGCCATCAGGAACGCCTGACGCGCCATGTCGCACATCTCCTGCACCGAGTTCGGCGTGAAGACGAGGCAGTGGTAACTGCCGTGGCCGCCGCCCTTGACCACCTGAAAGTAGTCCGCCTGCTCGGGGCCGATGTTGCCCAGACCGGGGCCGCCGCGGGTGATGTCGACGATCAGGCAGGGCAGTTCGTAGGCGGCGAGGTAGCTGACACCCTCCTGCTTCAGACTGATGCCGAGACCGCTTGAGGCGGTCATGGTGCGCTTGCCGGCGGCGCTGGCGCCGATGACCATGTTGATCGCGGCGAGTTCCGACTCCGCCTGGATGAAGGTGCGGTGCAGTTTCGGGAACAATAGCGCCGCCGCCTGTGCGATCTCGCTCGCGGGGGTGATCGGATAGCCGAAGTAGCAGTCGCAGCCGGCGAAGAGCGCCCCGTACACGGCGGCTTCGTTGCCCTTGAGCAGCAGACGATGATTATATTCCATGATCGCTCCTCACTCCTCTGTGATCTCGAAGATGGTAATGGCGCCCGGCTCGGGGCACTGGTAGAAGCACGAGCCGCAGCCGATGCACTTTTCCGGCTCCTTTGCTTCGACCGCGAAGTAGCCCTGACAGTTGAGTTTGCCGCCGACGCCGATCAGCGACTTCGGACACGCGGCGACGCAACGGTAGCACCCCTTGCACTCCTCGCCGCTGATCCGGATACGAAATTTCTTTGCCATATTGTTTCTGACGCCGCTCCCTGTTTCGCCGGATCGCCTCCGGCCGTTTCGTCTGAACGTCCATTCTTTTAATATACATCGTAACTAAAGACAAGTCAACGCCATCGGCGGGGTAAAAATCGCTTGCATGTCGCGTCGGCGCGGGTTATATTATCCTTCAATAATCGCGTTGCGCCGTGCCGGGGACATCCGGGACGGATCCGCGCACCGTCCACAAAACAGGGGGCAAGCTGAGAAAATGATCATCGTCAATGGAATCGTCCACGACGCCGTGAGCGAGAAACCGCGCCGCGTCAGCATCCGCATCGAAAAGGGCAAGATCTCCGGAATGGGTTCCCGTCTGGTTCCGAAGCGGGGCGAGGAGGTCGTGGACGCGCAGGGCATGAACGTCTACCCCGGACTCGTCGAGGCGCACTCGCACATCGGGCTCGCCTCCTACGCCGTGCGCGCGCCCATCGCCAACGACTACAACGAGAACACCGACATCGTCACCCCCGAACTCGACCCCGTGGACGCCATCGACCCCGCCGACGAGAGTTTCAAAAACGCCGTCGCCGGCGGCGTGACCTGCGTCGGCACCGGGCCCGGCAGTTCCAACGTCCTCGGCGGCACCTTCACCGCCATCAAGACGGTCGGCCGCCGCATCGACGATATGATCGTCAAGCACAAGGTCGCCATGAAGTGCGCCTTCGGCGAGAATCCCAAGAGCGCCTACGGCAGCAAGAACAATGCTTCGCGTATGACCACGGCGTTCCGGCTCCGCGAGCAGCTCGCCAAGGCGAAGGAGTACATGGAAAAGCGCGAGGCGGCGGCGAAATCGAAGGATCCCAACGCCAAGAAGCCGGACCTCAATCTGCGCCTCGAAGCGCTGATCCCGGTGCTGAAGGGCGAGATCCCGCTCAAGGCCCATGCGCATCAGGCGAACGACATCTTCACCGCCATCCGCATCGCCCGGGAGTTCGGCGTCAAACTGACTCTGGAGCACTGCACCGAGGGGCATCTGATCGCGGACATCCTCGCCAAGGAGGGGTTCATGCTCGCCGTCGGGCCGTCGTTCGGGTTCCCCAAGAAGCCGGAACTCAAGAACAAGACCTTTGCGACTCCGGGCATCCTTGCCAAGGCGGGCTGCCATGTGTCGATCATCACCGACTGCGGCGTGACTCCGCAGGAGTATCTGGGGATGGTCGCCGGACTCGCGGTGCAGGCGGGCATGGACCGCTTCGCGGCGTTCAAGGCGATCACCATCAACGCGGCGGAACACCTCGGCATCGCCGACCGGGTCGGCTCGCTGGAGGTCGGCAAGGACGGCGACGTCGTGATCTGCGACGGCGACATCATGAGCAACATGTGTCGGGTGAAACAGGTCTTCATCGAGGGCAAATCCGTCTATCAGTCGAAGTAGGCGATATCATCCCGACCGGATATCATAAGGAGGATCCGTAAAATGAAAAAGTTTCTCGGCATCGCATTGGTCGCGTTGGTCGCATTTTCGGCCAACGCCGGAGGCATCTCGCATTTGGTGGACGACTTATTTCTTGTCGGCGTCTACTGCGACACCCGGCAGATGACCTTCATCGGCAACCGGACCGCCTCGTTCCGCGAGATGAGCGTCCTCGGCGACGTCAAAGCCACCGGCGAGATCATGACCGTGCTCTGTGTCGTGACGATCGGCGACGCCTCGCTGCAGAAACTCAAGGAGGAGGCGCTCCGCCAGTATCCCGGCGCGGACGACATCGTGAACATCGAAGTCGACAACCACGTCTTCGGCATTTTGGGGTGCGTTTACAAAAAGGTCGTGGTGACGTTGCGCGGCAAAGCGGTGCGCTATGACAAGCGCCCCGTCCGACACCGGTAGTACGAGGCGGCCGTGAATACGTCAGTCCGCCGCGTCATATCCGTTGTCGCCTCGGCATCGCTGCTGGGGGCGGCGGGGTGTTCGATGTTTGCTCCGAAGCAGGACCGGCTGGTCATCGACTCGGAGCCGCAGGGGGCGGTCGTGACCGTGGCCGGTCGTCCGCGGTTCACGACTCCGGCCACGCTGACCGTGCCCTGCGATGAGGACATAACGCTGATATTCCGTAAGGAGGGCTATTACACCCAGTCCCAAACGGTGCGGCGTACCTTGAGCAAGTGCGGGGTCCTGGACGTGGCCGGAACGGTGCTGTTTCTGGTTCCGGCCGTCGGACTGTTCTTCCCCGGAGCCTACACGCTGGACCAGCACACCGTGTTCGTCACATTGTTCCGTGACGACCGACCGGCGGGAACGGCGGCGAAATGAATCCCGGTCGGCGGGCAATAAAATCCGCCCCGGGTGCGTTAATTGGTGCGAGGCATCCCGCCCGCGGGTGTATCCGACGGGCGATTTGAGATGTGCCGCATAATCGAAAGGATACGATCATGGAAGAGAACAAGGAAGAAAAAATGGAAAAGTCGGAAAAGAAATGCACTTGCAAGAGCGATCTGCGCACCTTTGTCATCGCGCTGCTGACGGCGGTCATCGTCGTGTCGCTCTACCACTTCGCGCGCGGCTACTACCAGCTGCGGCGTCAGGCGGTGCGTCATGCCCACGCCAAGCAGATGGTCTTCGTCCCCTGCTGCTGCGGACAGCCTGACGGCGCCCCCGGCCGCTTCATGGGCCCCCACCGCCGCGGCGGCGAGCGCCGGATGATGCCGGGACCGGACGGCCGTCGGATGCGGCCGCCGATGCGGGACGGCAAGTTCCACGGCAAACCGATGCCGGGCAAGCAGGGCAAACCGATGCCGGGCAAAGCGGCTCCGGAAAAGCCCGCGCCCGCTCCGGCTCCCGCTGCGGCGCCCGCGCCCGCTCCGGCGAAGTGATCTGCCCGCCGGGCGAAGCCTTCTACCGACACCGCCGGAACTCCGGCGGTGTTTTTGTATGGTTGAAAAACCCGCGTCTTTCTGCGGCGGAAAGTTGAAAAGCACGCGGGCGGCGATTATATTTCCCCTAAAACATCAGGCGGTCGCCCGGCCGCCGCAATATACACCGGAGTTGATTTTACTGTTATGGACGAACTGCCGAAAGATGCCGCCGGGAATGGGCCAGCCCCTTCGGAACCCGAGGATTACGAACCGACGATCCGGATGCCGCTGCCGGATCGCACCGCCACCACCCGGACGCGCCGGATCACACCGCCGCCGTCGGTCGCCGCGACTCCCGCCGCCGACGAGCCGCCGTTTGAACATGCGGAGAAGTCCGCCGTCGGCGCGATCTTGGAGCATCTGACCGGATTTTTCCGTCGCCGCGGCGGCACCATCGAACCCGTGCCGGCGTCGGAGCGGCCGACGAATGTTTCGCTCGATCCCACGGATTCCGAGATGTTCCCGCCGCTCGAAAACGCTTTTGAGCGAGGCGAGGAACTGGGCGCGGGCGGTCAGGCGAAACTCTACCGCGGCTTCGACCTGCATCTGCGGCGGCAGGCGGCGGTCAAGTCGCTGCGTCCGGAGCAGTGCAAAGTGCCGGAACTGCGCGAAAAGTTCATCTCGGAGGCGATGATCACCGCCCAGCTCGACCATCCGGCGATCGTGCCCGTGTACAGCATCCACCGCGATCGGGACAACCGGCTGCATCTGGCGATGAAACTCGTCAACGGGCGGCCGTTCCAGAAGTACCTCGGCGATCTGGTGCGCCACTATGACCGCGACGGTTTTTCGGCGCGCGAGGAGAAGCGTTCGCTCGACTACCGCCTCGAGGTCTTCCTCGCGGTCTGCGATGCGCTGGAGTACGCCCACAACCGCAACATCATGCACTGCGACCTCAAGCCCGAGAACATCATGATCGGCGAATCCCACGAGGCGTATCTGATGGACTGGGGGCTCGCCCAGCATATCGACGACACCGAATCCGTTCCCGAGTCGTGGCGGGCGCCGACGATGATCACGGGCACTCCGCGTTTCCTGTCGCCCGAGGCGGTGCGCGGCGAGCGCTGCGACCGCCGCGCCGACATCTACGCGATGGGGCTGATCCTCTACGAACTCGTGACGCTGCAGTACGCCTATCCGGGCAACGACCCCCGCGAGACGGTCAACCGCATCCGGCGCGGGGAGATGCGTCCCGTCACCCACCGCTACAAGTACCCGGTGCCGCTGGATCTGCGCAAGATCATCCTCAAGGCGTCGGCGTGGGACCGCGACAAGCGCTACGGCTCGATGGAGGAGTTTTCGAGCGACGTGCGGCGCTTCATCCGGGGCGAGGAGGTCTCCGCCAACCCCGACAACGTCTTCGCCAAACTCGCGCGCTGGGGCTACCGTCACCGGCGATTGGTGCTGAGTCTGGTGCTGTTCGCGATCACGCTCGGCGCGGTCGGGGTGGCGTTTTCGCTCTACGACCGGATCAAGGTGGGGCGGATCGAGGCGGCGCGGACGGAGTTCCGCCACCGCCGCACTCAGGAACTCAGCCGCCTGCTGGGGCTGGCGCTCGGCGCCAGCCGGTCGCTCGACCGGCAGATCTCGAAGATGGAGCACTCGCTGCACTCCACCACCACCGAGGCGCTGCTGCTGCTCAACGCCAAACTCACCGTGGACGACGCTCCGGCGACCTACTCGCTGCTCGACCTCCACGATCCGGAGAAACGTCCCGCGACGCTCGTCGATTCGCCGGGATTCGGCTTCACGGTGGATCTGGGCAATATCGCCTACCACGTCTCCCGCGGCAGCCATCCGGAAAAGTACCTCGACCGCGTGCGGCGGCTGACATTGCTGCAGCCGATGCTGATGCGCGCCGTGGTCGAGAGCGGCAGCGGCGCCGTGCTGTCGGAGGAGAATATGACCAAACTCCGCGAGCGCGCGCTCCAAAAGGGGGTGCCGCTGGTCAGCATCTACTTCGGCTTCCACGACGGGCTGTTCGTGACCTATCCCGGCGAACTCGGGATCGACGGGGGCGGGGGCTACGACCACCGGCGGCGGCCGTGGTATCTCGACCGCGTGCTGAACCGCCGGAGCGAGGCGCTCGTCTGGGGCAGTCCCTACCTGTCGGTCAACAACAAACTCGTGCTCACCTGCACGCTGCCGATGATCGACACCCGGGGGAAGAACCACGGGATCGCCGCCATCGACGTCTCGCTGACCGAGATGGTCAACGAGCTGCGCGGCGAGGGCAATCAGGGCAAGGCGCTGCTCGCCAAGAGCATCGTCGACGCGGATGGCAACATCGTGCTCGACCTCGACGAGCGGTTTCTTCGCGATACGCGCAGCAACTATCAGGTCGTCGACGGCAAACTGAAGTTCCTGCGCTACCCCGATCAGGAACTTCTGCGGCAGATCCGGCAGCGGCGCGCGGGCTACATCCTCCGCCGCGAGAACGGGCGCGACGTTGTCTACGTCTTCGCGGGGATGTTCTCGGTGCCGTGGTGCTACATCGAAAAACTCGACCTCGACCGGGCGCTGGCGGAACGCGGAGTCGCCCGGCCGCCGGAACTCTGACCCGGCGATGGCGAGGCGCGAGATCAACCTCTCCGCGGCGGAGTACCTCGATTTGGCTGGTCTGCCGCTGCGGCTGATCCGCCGCGACCCGGAGGGGGCGTTCCCGCTGCACCGCCACGAGTTTTCGGAACTGGTGGTGATCTTCGGCGGCGCCGGCACCCACCTCGCCTTCGGCGAGCGCCACCGCCTGTCGCCGGGGGACGTGTTCCTGATCGGCGAACCGGGACCGCCGCACGGCTTCGTGGACACCGCGGATCTCGCGCTCTACAACGTGCTCTTCGACCGGAAGAAACTTGCGGCGGCGATGCAGTCGCAGGCGCATGTCGTGCTCGCGGAACTCTCTCTTCTGGAACTCGTGCCGGGGGGCGGCGTACCGCTGCACCTCGGCGCGGGGGAACTGCGCGACGTGCTGACGCTGCTGCGCGGCATGGAGCACGAACAGGGGAGCGGCGAACGCTTTTCCGCCGTGGCGCTGACGGCGCGCTTCATCCTGCTGCTCGTGGAACTGGTGCGGCTCCGGCTCCGTCGCGGCGGCGGAACCGGGCGCGCCGCCGGAGCACGCGGAGACGCGCGCTTCGCGGAACTCTTGATGCTGCTCGCGGAACACCCGGAGCGCGACTTTTCGCGGCGCGAACTTGCGGATAAACTCTGCGTCTCCGAAAGCACTCTGCAGCGGCTCTTCCGCGCCCGCACCGGCTTTTCCCCGCACGGTTATCTGCTGCAGCTGCGGCTCAAAAAGGCCGAAACGCTGCTGCTCGAAAGCGAGTTGAGCGTCGGCGAAGTCGCCGCCGAAACGGGTTTTGCCGACAGCAACTACTTCTGCCGCCGCTTCCGGCGTTACGCCCGACTCTCCCCGCTCGAGTTCCGCAAGCGGCGGCGCGGGTGACTCACTTTTGCCCCCGCCGCTCCAGAAAGCGCAGACTGGCGTGGCAGCCGATCCGGAAACACCACTTCAGCGCTTCGAAGAGCGGCAGCAGCGGATCGAGTCCGCCGCTCGCCGCCCCGGTCAAGTTCCCCTCCGCCAGCTCGTCCCAGCAGCGCTGGGCGCAGCGGACCGGGAACTCCTGCGCGTGGATGTACCCTTTGAGCGCGTCGTCCGCGTAGAACGGGGTCTTGCCGTCGAAAAGCCCGTCGGTGCCGGTCTCGAACGGGCGGCCGCTCCAGCAGGCGGTCGCCGCCTCCGCCGCGCGGGCGAAGACGAAGTGGAACATCGAACTGAATTCGTCGGGCGTAAGATCGGGAGTCCCCCGCCGCGCGACCGCCTTGAACATCCCGGCGAAGAGCGCCTTTTCCATCTCCGCGAGCGCGGGATCGACCACCAGCGCGCCGTCGTCGAGCACTCCGCTTTCCCGCGCGGCGGCGATCACCATCCGCGCCGCCGCCTGCGCCTGGAGCGAAGTGCGGAACGGCTTGCTGCCTCGGTTCGTTTCCTCCATGATACCCTCGATCTCCCCTTTTCGGTTACGTGGTTCAGATCAGCCGCACCCAGAGCGGCACCGTCGCCATCGCCAGCAGCGTCGTGACGATCACCGACTGCGAGGCGAATTCGCCGTCGCCCCCGTAGAGCCGCGCGACCAGCGCGCTCGACACGGCGGCGGGCATCAGCGCCACCACGAAGCAGACTTCGTAGATCTCGCGCGGCAGCGGCAGCAGTTTCAGCACCGCGATCATCACGGCGGGGATCAGCACCAGCCGCACCGCGGCGACGATCGCCACATCCGCCTTGTGCGCGAAAAGTCCGCGCGCGTCGCGGTACAGCGCCGCCCCGGTGAGGATGATCGTCAGCGGGATCGCCAGCGAGCCGAGCGTCCGCACGATCTTCATCGCCGGAGCCGGCACCGGCACTTTCAACAGCAGCACCGCCAACGCCGCCGCGACCGCGATGATGTTGATGGAAAATATCTGCCTCACCGCGTCGCGGAGCGTGTCGCGCCGCATACCCGTCAGCGTGATGACGCCGATCGTCCAGAAGCCCACCGTCGAGCCGACGTTCATCACCATCAGCAGCGCGGCGTGGCGGCCGAAGCCGAAGATGTTTTCGACCACGATCAGCGGCAGAAAGATGTAGTTGTTGATCGCGCAGATGTGCAGAAAGGTCGCCGAGCGTTCGCGGTTGCGATACCGCAGCAGCGGTCCGAGCAAAAAGCCCAGCCCCGCGCCCGCCGCCATCATCCCGAACCCGGCGACGGGCATGATCCAGAGCGCGGCGAGTTCGTCGCGGCCCAGTCCGCCCGCGATGGCGGCAAAGGTCAGGCAGGGGGTGAAGACGTTGAAGGTGAAGCGCGACCACCGTTCGATGTCGTCGCGTCCGATGTAGCCCGCGCGCAGTGCGCCGCCGCCGACCGCGAAGAGCACGCAGGTCTCGACGATCGCCAAAAAAACTTTCCAGCCCATGATCCGTGTCCCGGGGAGTCCGAGTGAGTTGTTGCCGGGGGATAATATACACCGGGAGGCCGGTTTTTTCCTCCCCCCCGCGACGACATCCGCGCGCTGATCCTGCTTCCGCGGAATTAAACGTCCGCGATCTCCCCGAGGCGGGTGAAGACGATTTTGCACTCGATCAGGTTCGGCGTCACGCCGAGCAGCGCCGCCAGCGCCGCGCGGTAACTTGCCAGCTGCGGCCGGTAGTGGTCGCAGAGTCCGGGGAGTTCTTCCCGCGTCGCCTGATTGCTCTTGTAGTCGATGATGTACGCGCGTTCCACCCCGCCGTCGGCGGCGCGGGCGATCTGCACCCGGTCGAAACACCCCGTCACGAGCGCGCGGTTGCCCGCCGCGTCGCGCAGCACCACGTCGAACGGGCGTTCCCGCCAGAGTTCGTCCGGTCGGTCGAAGAGCGCGACGAGTTCCGCGTTCGCGGCGCAGGCGCGGTAGTGTTCCAGCACCTCTGGCGGGGTGTCCTCGGGCGGAGTGAAGTCGCTCCAGCGGCCGATCGCCTCGAAGAACTCGTGGATGCGCGTGCCGAGCATTTCGCCCCCGTCGGGGCGGGGCAGGGCGAAGAAGAGTTTCCCCCCGCTTTCGAGTTGCGACGGGGTCGCCCGCCGCAGCCGCTCCGGCGGCCGGTCGAAGACCGCCGTAAGTTCCGGCGCGGGGCTTGGCGGCGTTTTGACCCGCGGCGTCCACGGCCGCCCGAAGGTGCGTCCGAGACACGGCAGGCTGGCCGTCGGGTCGTATTCGAGCGGCCGATCGACCGGGCGGTCGCCGAAGCACGCCTCGAAGACGAAGTCCGAAAGGTAGTACGCGCCTTTGACCTCCGCCAGCGCCTTGCGGCAGGGCGCTTTGGGGCGTTTCGGGATGACCGCGTTCCCGAATTCGTCGAATTTGGGCTTCTTCCATTCGGGGTGGAACGCCGCCGCCTTCTCCTGACCGGGCGGCGGCAGATAGACGTACATGCCCCGGCGGGCGCGGGTCAGCGCCACATAGAGGTCGCAGAGTTCCTCGAAGCAGACGTCGGCGTGGCGGCGCATCACGGCTTCGGCGACTTCGGGGACGGTCATGCCCTCCTCGCGCGGGGCGTTCAGCAGCCACGCGGGGGCCTCGGTGGTGCCGCCGCCCGCGATCATGTCGCTCGCGTCGGGTTTCTTCCAGTTGCCGCCCGTCGCCGGTCGGAACATCGGGTGGAACACCACGTCGAAGGTCAGCCCCTTGCTGTGGTGGATCGTCAGGATGCGCAGTTTGCCCGCGACGGCCTCGGGGGGCTTGGCGGCGGTGGCGGCGAGGTCGCGGAAACGCAGAAAGTCGCGCGGAGCGCCGCCGGCGTCGAACTCCTCGGCGAGTACGAGCAGCGCGTCGACGCAGCCGTTTTCGACCGGATCCCACGATGCGGCGGGCGGTTCATCCCAGGCGAGGCTGCGGGTGTTGAGGCGGCAGAGCGTCCGCCGCAGGAATCCAGCGATGCCGCGTTCGGCGATGAGCGTCAGCCACTCGAGGCGCTGCTCGGCATCGGCGGGCATGAGGTCGCGCATCAGCTGGTTCATGGCGACGATTTCCCTCGCGTAGGTCTCGGCGGGGTGCTGCAGCCACACGCCGAACGCGATGAGCGACGCCACCAGCGGGTCGCCGGAGATCTTTTCGTCCGCCTCCCAGACGATCGAATCCGCAAGTTCCGGGCGGACGTCGAGCAGCGCGTCGCGGAGCCGGATGCCGTTCTGGCGGTTGCGCACCAGCACCCCGCCGCTGAGTCCGCTGTGGAAGAAGTCGGCGGTGACGTTGCCGTCTTCGTCGGTGGCGTTCAACCGGTCCAGTTGTTCGAGGATCAGTTTCGCGGCGGCGGCGGCAAAACCCGCGTCGTCTCCGGCGTCCGCCGCCTCCGAAACGGCGTATGCCGGAGCGGGCGCCAACACCTTGAATTCGCCGGGGCGCGTGGCGTTCGGATCCGGGCGGTGGGGTTGATACACGCTTTTCCACCGCCGCACGATGTCGTCGTAGGCGGCGGCATCGACCTTGCCCGGAACCTGCCGCAGCCGCGCGACGAACTCCTCGACCGCGGAACCTTGACCGGGTCCTTTGCCGAAGAGGTGGTTCAGCGCGTCGCAGATATCCTGCCCGTAGCGGAACGAGCGGTCCAGCGGTTCGCCGCCGAGACCGCGCAGTTCGCGGACTTCGCCCATGAGTTTGCTGTCGCCTTCGCGCCAGCCGTAGATCGCCTGCTTGACGTCGCCGACGATGAAGAGCGAGTGGTCGCCTTCGCCGCTGTCGGAGGATACGGGGTCGAGCACCCGCCATTGCGCCCGCGAGGTATCCTGAAACTCGTCGACGAGGAAGTGGCGGAAACGGCAGTTGGTGCGGTACTGGATCTCGCCGACGACCTCTTCGCGCGCCCCGGCGATCCCGGAGTCCTCCGCGAGCAGCAGCGGCAGGTCGGCGAAGTTGATCCGTCCCCGCCGCAGCACCCGCCGGTCGTAGAGTTCCGCGTATTGGTCGAGCAGCACGCGCATCGCCGCCGTGCGCATCGCGCACTGGCAGACGAGGATGTTCCGACCGTTGCCGACGAGCGTGCGGATCGCCGCCGCGACGGCGGGTGGGTACTCCCAATTCCGGCCGAACCCGGCGGGTTTTTCGCCGGGGAAGGCGTCCCAGACCTCGAGAAAGGCGCGCATCGTCTCCAGCGCGGAGCGGTTGAAGCGGCAGCGGGGCGAATCCGCCGCGGCGCAGGCGCGGAGCAGCGGTCCGAGCGCCGTTTCGTACTTTTCGGGCCAGGTGTGCGCCTCGCAGACCCGGAGCGCCTCCGCGAGCGCCGCCTTATCCGCGGGCGCGAAGCGCAGGAACGGCGCGCCCCAGAACTCCGGTTCATGGCGGCGCGGCTGGAAGCGCTGCGCCTTTTCCAGAAACTCCCGGCAACTGTCGAAGTAGAGTTTCTTTTCGTCCCCGAAGCGGCTTTCGCGGCAGGCGTCCTGCAGGGCGTCCCCCGCGGCGAACCGGCCGAAGAGTTCGTGCATGAGTTCCTTGGCGACGGCGGTCGATCCTCCGGCGGGCTCCAGTTCGACGCTCCCCGGCAGTCCCAGATCGACCGCGAAGGCGCGGACCAGCCGGTAGAAGAAACTGTCGATGGTCGAGATGTTCAGTTCGCCCATGTCGCGGATCAGCCGCGCCAGAAGTTCGAGCAGATCCGCCCGGTCCACCTGATCGAAGGCGCTTTCATCCACCCGTTCGCGGAACTTGGCGCGCAGTTCGTCCAGCGCGGCGTCGTCGCGCAGCGCCGCGGCGACCAGCTGCAGCAGCCGGGTGTAGATCTCCCCCGCCGCCGCCCGGGTGAAGGTCAGCGCCACCGTCCGCCGCGCCGCCTCGGGATCGGTGAGAAAGATCGCCATCAGCCGCATGCAGAGCGCTTCGGTCTTGCCGTAGCCCGCGCTGGCGTCGATGGCCTGAGAGGAAGGGATCCAGCTGCCGATCATCGCGTCGCCTCCGCGGTTGCCGCGCCGGGGGCGCGGAAGTGTGCCATCGCTACCGTACAGCCCGGGAATATCTCCAGCTCCCGGCTCCCGGACGGCGGGAAGACCCCCTCGACGAAGATCCGCCGCAGCACCGCGTCGGCGCAGTCGACCGCCGAGGCGAGCGTTTCCGGATCCTCCAGTTCGGGGAACATCGCGACCCCGGTGGAGGTGAGGTCGAGCGGCAGATTGAAGTACCCGGCGCCGATGCGGTCGGCTCCGGCCGTCTCCGGATCGGGCAGGTGGCGCACGATCAACGCGTAGAGCGGCAGCTGCAGATCTTTCCAGAACAGCGCCTTATTCGGTCGGCCTTTCAGCGCGTGGCAGCCGCGGGCGAGGCGTTCACCGGTGCCCCAGTCGGGCACGGCGGCGGCGAGGTGCGCCTCGGCGGGGGCGGTCGATTTGGCGTTGGTCTTGTAGTCCAGCACCCTTAGTTCCGTCGTTCCGTCGGCGTTGGTCCGGCGGTCGATGCGGTCGATCTTGCCGCGCAGTTCCACCTGCTCCCGCCATGCTTCCGCCGGGGAATCGGGGCGGATCAGACGGTAAAGTTCGTTCCACATGAAGCATTTCGGCAGTTCGGCGGCGACGATGCGCCACCCCTCGGCGTACTCGGCGCACTGGGCGGCGGCGAAGTAGTCCAGCGAATCGGCCAGCATTTCGCATTGCAGTTCCACGAGGCCGGGGACCCGGACGCCGAACGTATTTTTCATTTCGGCGTACAGGCGGTCGCGGAGCCGCCGTTTCAGCGTCGCCGCGTCGCACGATTGCAGTTCGCGGCAGTGCTGCAGGACGTTGTGGGTCAGCGTACCGAAGTTGAGATGGTCGAGTTCGAGCGCCTCCGGGTCGTGGTTCCGAGCGCCGAGCACCTGCTCCAGATAGAATTTGAACGGGTCTTCGAGATAACTCTTGAAGCCGGTGATCCGCATGTGGCGCGGCGCGGCGCGGCGCGGGAGGAACGGCGGCGCGGCGGCGGCGGGGAGGGCGGACGAACTCACGAGGTCGCGCCCGAAGAGCAGCCGCACCCGCTCCGGCAGTTCTTCGGCGGGGCATTGGAAGAGCAGCCGCGCCGGGAAGAGCGTTTCGCCCGCCTGCGAATTTTGTCCGCAGAGGATCACGAGGTCGCGGCTCATGGTCAGCGCCTTGAAGCGCATGGCGTCGGCGGCGCGGCGGCGTTCGCGGGTGATCATGCCGAGCGCCTCGCGCGCCTGATCGGGCAGGAAGGGATCGTCGGCGGCGGGGGAGAGACAGTTGTCGTTGAACCCGGCGATGAGCAAAGTGCGGTCGCTCCGCCACGGCAGTTCCAGAAAGCCCACCGCCTCGACCGCCTCGGCGGAGTCTTCGCGGATCTTCAGCGTCGCGCCGCCGAGCAGATTCCGCAGCATGGCGAGGCGCGTCGCGGGGGGCGCTTCGACGGCGGTGAGGTCGGCGACGAGCGCGCGGAGCATGGCGACCTCGGCTTCGCAGCGGCGGAACTCCAGATGCGCGAGGCGGTTGGCGGTGCCGAACTCCGCGAGGAGCGCATACGCTTCCGCGACCGGATCGGCGGCGCGGTCGAAGGCGTCGCGCCACTTTCGCCACGCTTCGGCGAGGCGTGCGAGGTCGTCGGCGCCGCGGGCGGAACGGTGTTTCGCCAGCAGCGTGTCGAAAAACTCCGGGTCGGCGACGAAGTGCTCCTCCCGCCACTTGTCGCAGAGTTCCAGCGCCGCTTTCAGGTCGGTCACGCCGAGCGCGTCGCCCGCGTAGTCGGCGAAGAGCGGATCGCCCCACACCGCCGCCGCGCGGGCGACGGTGGGCTCCGCGCCGAGCCGGGCGACGGCGAGCAGCAGTTGCGACCACGGCAGCGTGTTGAGCGGGATCTCGCGCGGCACGAAGATGCGGGGCGCCGCACCGGCGGCGGTCAGTTCGGCGCGGGTCTCCAGCGCCAGCGCGACTTCGGGGTCGAGCACGCCGACCGCGCCGGAGTCCTTGTGCCCCGCCGCCAGCAGTTCGAGGATCAGTTTCGCCTGCCGGTCGGGGCGCGGCACGATGCGCAGCTGTCGCCGGAGGTCGAGGTCGATCGGCTCGCGGTTCCAGAAGTCGGGATCGGGCAGTCCGAATTCGCCGATGCCGTGACCTTTCGGAGCGTTGACCCAGCACTCGACGGCGATGCCGGAGTTTTCGAGGAAGCGCCGCGGCGCACCGGCGAGGTCGGCGCAGTCGATGAGGATCACCCGCTCGACCCCGGCGGGAAGTTGCGGCTGCTCCAGCGCTTCGAGCAGCGCGACGGCGGGATCGGGGCGCCCGCCCGCGACCGCGCGCAACTCGCGCAGATAGTGTTTTTCCAGTTCGCGGAACTCCCGGAAGCGGCAGAAGCGCGCCTCGCTGTTCTCGGAGGCGCTTTGGCGGCAGAGTTCGTCCAGACGACCGGCGGCGTGTTCGAGGTCGAGCGCTTCGGCGGCGAGGCTCATCCGGCACTTCTGCAGCGCCGCGCCCCAGCCGAGCAGTGTCTCCTCGGATTCGCGGAAGCGCTCCAGTACGCCGTTGCGGAAGAGTTCCGCGAAGTCGCGTCCGTCGACCCGGGTCAGCGTGTTCCGCCACGCCAGCAGCACCTGCGCCGCCGTCGCCGCCGCCGCCGGACGCGCCAGAAACTCCGGCTGCGTGATGTCGAGTTTCACCGCGCCGCCGGCGTCGGCGCACAGTTCCGCCACGCGGGCCCGGAGCAGACGCCCCGCCTCGGCCGTCGGCACCACGACGGCGAGGTGCGAGAAATCCGCCGGGAACGCGCCGTGCGCCAGTCGGCGCAGCGCCTCCGCCGCGGTTTCGACCGGCGGCCGCGTCCAATCCAGATATCGGCAGGTGATGTTGTTCATGATATTGATAAAATAATAAAAAAACCGCAAAAGTCAACAGTTATTTTGCCCACATTTGATATTTTTTGCTTGCACCTCGACTGGTGGCGTGTTATATTCCTCTACGGTGCATTGGAAAACCATACTTATTCCGGGGATTTTGGGAATATGAGTTACAATAAAGACGGATTGCGCTGGCTGCTCGCGGAGATGCCCAAACTGCGCGGTCGCGGCGTCCTCGACGACGCCGCGGCGGAGGCGCTGACCAAGTACTGCCACGACGAACTCGACCTCAAGCCCCCGCCGTGGCGCTTCATCTACACGTTGTTCTACATCGGCACGGGGATGATCGCCGCCGGGATCGTGCTGTTCTTCAACTACAACTGGGATTTCTTCTCGAAGCCCCAGCGCCTCGCCATCGCGGCGATCCCGCTGGCGCTGGCGTTCGTGTCGGCGATGATCACGATCCTCGGGCAGAAGGGGCAGCTGTGGCGGGAGTTCTCCGCCGTGCTGACCAGCGTCGCCGCCGCGACGCTGATCGGCGTGGTCGGTCAGATCTACCATACCGGCGGCACGCTGGGGCAGTATGTGTCGCTGGTGCTGCTCGTTTCGCTGCCTTTCGTCTACATCTTCAACAGCATTGCGCTTACGACGCTCTACTCGTTCGGGCTGTTCCTGCTGCTCTCAAGATCGGGACTCGGCCCCATGCGGAACTTTTACTGCTTCCTCGGCGCTTTCGGCATCCTGCCGATGCTCCACATTCAGATCAGCGGCGACAATCCGAACCGGGTGTGGGCGCGCTATCTGATGGCCGTCATCGCGGTTTTCGGGCTGATCGGCTGCGGCTTCGACGGCGGTTACGCCCCGCTGTCGTGCTTCGCGCTCGCGGGGACGATGATCTACGCGGGGTGGCGGCTTTCGGAGCGCCACGAGACCTACCTGCGCAATCCGTGGCTCTGGATGGCGTTCATCTTCATGCTGACGCTGCTCGGCATCGCCAGCACTTACGCCGGTTTCTTCGACGCGTACGACTCCACGGAAAACGTCTGGAACGTCTGGGCGTACTGGCTCTTCACCGGCGTGGTGCTGGCGACGAACATCCGGCTCTTCCCGAAGAGCCGCCTCGACGCGAAACGCCTCGCCACCGGATTGGCGGTGCTGCTGCCGCTGCTGTACTTCTGCCATGTTCCGCCGGCGACGATGAAGATCGTCTTCAACGTCTACATGGGGGTCTACGGCGGGGTGCTGATGCTCGACGGCTTCAAGCGCGGTCGGCTGCTTACCTACAACGGCGGGATCATGATGGTGCTGCTGCTGATCATCTGCCGCTTCTTCGACGCCGATCTCGGGGTGCTGCCGCGGGCGATCGCGTTCGTCACCATCGGCGCGGTGCTGATCGCCGCCAATTTCATATTCTTCCGGAAACGGTTCCGGGAGGGGAGGTAAAGGATCATGCTGACCAAACCCAACATCCTGCGTCTCGTTTCCTATATCGTGTTTTTTGCGGCGGCGTTGTATTTTCCCGGCCGCACGGTGTACAACTTCGAGCGTCCCGCCGTTCCGCCGGTCGAGATGCGCTTCAAACTCCGCGCCTACGACCCCTACGATCCGCTGCGCGGCCGCTATCTGGCGCTGAACGTCATCTGTCCCCCAAAGAACGATAAAGTCAAATCGTCAACGTCGGGCCGGGAGACGGCGGTGCGCCGGGAGACGGCGGTGCTGGAAAAAGACCGGGACGGCTTCGCGGTCGTTTCCGAATTGCTCCCATCGGACGGGGTGCCGCCGACGGATAAGCCGTTCGTCCGGAACGTCCATTTCGCAGTATTCGTGACCCTCGACGACAACAAAAACGTGACCGAGATCCGGGGGGCGGAGATGCCGTTCGACCGCTTCTACCTCAACGAGCCGCTGGCGAAGCCGGCGGAAAAACTGCTCCGCGAGGTGACGCGCGATCCCAAGCGCTCCGCCGTGCTGGTCGTGGACATCCACCGCGACGGCAACTGGGCGGTCAAGGAACTGTTGGTCGACGGCAAACCGCTCCGCGAAGTGCTCCGCGCCGCCGCCAAGTGACGCCTTGGACGCCCGCGTTTTTGAAAAGTATCTGCGCCGAAGCGGAACGAGTACCAGCCTCGGCGCGGATTTTTTACGGGCGGTGGTGATCCCTGCCTGCGACGAAGCGGAGGAACTGCCGCGCACGCTGGATTCCCTCGACGCGGCGCGGCGGCGGGCGCCGCATCCCGTCGCCGTGATCGTGGTGGTGAACCACCCGGCGGGGAGTTCCGACGCCGCTTCGCTTGCCACGCTTGAAATCCTCGAACAACGCCGCGCCCCGTGGCTGTTCCGCCTCTACGCGCCCGACCTGAAGGGCGGCGTGGGGCGGGCGCGCAAACTCGGCATGGACGCCTTTGTGGCGGCGCACGATGCGGAAACCATCGACGACACGCTGCTCTGGTCGCTCGACGCCGACACCCGCGTGGAGGAGGAGTATTTCACGACCGTCGAAGCGGGTTTTGCCGCGCATCCCTGGGCGGGGTTCTGCACCGTGGGGTTCCGCCACGAACCGGGGGCGACTATGGCGGCGGAGCGGGCGATCCGCGAGTACGAGGCGTATCTGCGCGACTATGTGGAAAATCTGCGCCGTGCGGGGTCGCCTTACGCCTTTATGAGCATCGGCTCGGCGTTCGCGGTGCGGGGGAGCGTCTACATCCGCTCCGGCGGGATGAAAGAGCGCGCCGCGGGCGAGGACTTCTACTTTCTCCAGCAGTGTGCGAAGTGCGGGGAGTTCTTCGAACTCGAAGCGGTACTGGTGCATCCCTCGGCGCGGCTCTCTGGGCGCAACGCCTTCGGCACCGGTCCGGCGCTGAAAAAACTGCTCGCGGGCGAGGATCTGAATCGGATCTCCCCCTCCGCCTGCGCCGCTTTGGGCAAACTGCTCGCGGCATCCCGCCGCCCGGAACTTGCCGCCGACGCCGAAAAACTCATGGCGGCCGTGCCTCCCGGGGTGCGGGAGTTCCTCGCTCGGGAGCGATTCGGCGCGGCGTGGACGAAGATCCTCGCCAACACTCCACGCACGCCGGAGGCGCGGCTCCGCGCCTTCAACTGCTGGTTCGACGGTCTGCGGACGCTGCGGCTGCTCCACTCGCTCAGCGGCGGCGCGACCGGTGATTGAGCGTCGCCTTCGTTTCGCGCACCGCGCGGGCGAAGTCGTCGAAGTATTTGGCGTCGCGCGGCTTTTCATACGGGATCCGCCGCGCGTTGTTCCAGACCGCCCGGTTCGGGAACACGAAAGCGCGCGCCACATCGCCCTTGGCGAAGCCGCGCGGCAGGGTGTCGATCACGATCGCGGCGTAGTCGCCCTCGCGGGTCAGGATCAGGTCGCCCGGCTCCGCCTTGAGTTCGCTGCGCGCGACCGAATTGCGGATGAAGATGTACGGCACGTCGTTGGAGACGTCCAGACTGCACCGCCCCTCCAGTTCGGCGCTGTCGCGCCCGAACGAATCGGCTTTGAAGAGGTAGAGTTCCTGAACCCCCCGCTCCCGCAACTGTTCCAGCGTCAGCGCCTTGAGCGGCTTGCGCCCGCCCAGTTGGGTGCGCACCGCCGCCATGCGGATTTCTCCCGGCGCCAGCAGCACCGGCCCCGCAAGCGGCTGTCCCGCCGTTTTGGCGCCCGGCGTCGATACGAACATCGCCGCCTGCGTCACCCGGTTGAACGCGAGCGGACGGTCGCGGTCGCCCGCGAACTGGTCCAGATGGCCGACGAGGAAACTCTGGCCGCCCAACTCCACGAGCGGCAGATAGTAGGTGCCGCCGCCGCGCTGTTCGCCCATCAGCCGCTCCTCGCGGACCGCCACCTCCAGCGCCACCGCGCCGTTGCCGTAGCATTGCAGAACGTGGTTGCCGAGTTTGCGCTTCGCCTCCTTGAGCTGGGCGGTAACGGCGGTGAGTTTGCCGACCGCCTCCGCCTTTTCGACGCGGCTCTCCTCGGCGGCTTTGCGCGCCTGCGAAAGTTCCTGCACCGTGGTGCGGACCAGCCGTTTCAACTCCTCCTGCTTGTTGCGCGCCTCGTCGCGCTCCAGCACCACCTGATTGTGCGACCGGCGGGTGCGCGCCAGCTGATCCTTGAGCTCCGCCGCCTGCCGCGTCGCCGAATCGAGCTGCCCCGAGGTGAACGCCAGCGTCTGGCGCAGCGCTCCGCTTTCGGCGGCGCTCTGTCCGACCCGGGCGTTCATGTCCTTGAGCGCCTTGCGCACGTCGGCGAGGTCGGCTCCGGTGCGCTCAAGTTCGCGCGACTTTTCCTTGAGCGCGTCTTCGGTACTGCGGCGCGCGCTCTGCGACTCGGCGAGCGCGGCTTCGGTGCGGCGCAGCTCCTCGCGTGAACGCTCCAGATGCCGCTGGGTCTCGGTGTTGCTGCGGGTGAGTTCGGCGACGGAGCGGGTGGTCGCGCTGAAATCCCGCCGCAGTTCCTTCAACTCCCGGGTCGTTCCCGCGAGGTCCTCGCGCTGTTCCTTGAGTTCGAGTTCGGCGCGCATCCGCTGGCGCAGTTCCGCTTCGAGCCGGAGCTGCAGCTGCTTCGCCGTGAGTTTGGCGAGCGGGCGCTTGTCCTGCGCCCGCTTCAACAGTTCCGCGTCGCGGCGGAGCGATACGATCCGCTCCGCCAGTTCGTGCAGTTTCCGCTCCTGCTCCGCCGAGGGACCGCCGTTCTGCCGCGCGGTCCTGCGCAGAAGTTCGCGCATCCGCTCCAGGGCGTTCAGGTTGGCGTTCATCTCGGCCAGCAGCGTCCGGGTCGTCTGCTCGTCCAGACCGACGCCGGTGCCGCCGGTGTGCGCCGGCACCATGCCGGTCATCATCGACAGCATCGCCGAGACCAGAAAGTCGCAGATGACGATCAGGATCGCCCGGTTCACTTGTCGCCTCCCGCCGCCTTATCCGCGATGAGGCGCTTGCGCAGCGGATACTGCAGCGTCAGACGCAGGATCAGACTGAAGATGATGCCGATCAGCGTGGAACTGTACGCGATCAGTCGGCTCGACTGCGGCGAGAAGGTCATCACTAGAAACGCCGACACCGTGCCGAACAATCCGACGTACAGCGGGATGTCGAAGAAGATCTCCGCGTTTTCGAGCTGCTTGAGTTTCAAATCGGTCGCCCCCGTCGCCGACCGGATCCCCGACACCACCCCGACGCAGGTGACCAGCGCCACGAACTGCAGTACCGTGATGACGGCGAAGATGTACATCGAGACCAGCGCCGTCAATCGGCCGCGCGCGGCGAGCGCCGCCTCGGCGTCGGGACCGGCCTCGCCGGAGACCTCGTTGGTCGCGCTGGAAAAGAGACTGCGCACAGTTTCGGAGTGCTCGAACCCGTAACGCATCGCCCACACGAATCCGCCGCCGACGATCAGCACGATCAGGATCATCAACCAAATCTTCGTCTTTTTCATGGAACCGGAAATCCTTTGTGTTATATCCTAAAAATATCCGTCTGGAACCTTATTCCGCGCCGCGTTTCCACAGTACGGCGAAATTAAAATACGCTCCGATGCGCATATATTCAAGCGGCATCGAGGAATTTTCCGCTTCGGAGTTGTCGGAGGCGTCGGCTTTTATCACGCCGGGTGTTGAAAAATCACAGCGCTCTGAAATATTTTCACAAAAAAGTGTTTGATTTGCACGTCCCCAGCGTCTATATTATAAGTATTGTATAGTGGTATAACACCGGGGCAGGTCATGAAAGAACGCCGCGAAGCGATTCGCCGTTTCATCGAGGAACGGGGCGAAGTTTCCATCGGGGAACTCGCCGCCGCGTTCGGCGGCTGGTCCGAGATGACGATACGCCGCGATCTGGACTACCTTTCCGGCGAACACTCGATCATCCTGACCCGGGGCGGAGCCCGCTACCTGCCGGGGCGCTACGGCTTGAGCGAGGATATTTACAGCGAGCGCGAACAGCGCAATCTGCCCGACAAACAACGCCTCGCCGAAAAGGCGCTCACCCTGTTCGAGCCCGGCAAGGGGATCTTCATCGACGCGGGAACGACCGCGATGGTGCTGGCGCGCCGCCTGCCGGACGAAAACATGGTGATCGTGACCAGCGCGCCGAATATCGCGCTGGAGATCGCCACCCGCAAGGCGCGCCCGGCGGTGGTGATGCTGGGCGGAACGATCGCGCGCAACACGATCTCGGTATCCAATCCCTCGGTCGAAACGCAACTTTCGGAACTGAACATCGACACGGCGTTCATGTCGACGAGCGGTTTCGACGAGGCGGCGGGGTTTTCGGTGGGGCACCAACTGGACGCGCTCCTGAAGCGGGCGGTGATCAAGCGGGCGCGCCGGGTGGTGATGCTGGCGGATTCGAGCAAAGTCGGGGCGCTGCTGCCGTTCACGTTCGCGCGTCTGGAGGACATCGACGCGCTGGTGACGGACGACAACTTCCCGGAGGATCTCAGGAAACGGCTGTCGGGAAAGGTGAAGATCGTTTGAGGGTCACGCCAAAAGCGTAAAATGAACAGTTTTGTCGGACAGGTCGGTATAAACATCGGAACACGGGAACGGTAAGTAATACCGCAAACATATAAACACTAAAATTTTTGCGAAGCATTGCGAAGGCAGGCCGCGTTTGGACAAGTCGCAGCCGACCGGTCGAAGTGATATGAACATTAAGTAAATATAAACGTAGAGAGCAACCACAAACTTTAATTTTTTAACATTTTTGCGAAGCATCGGCGATGGATGCCGGGTTTTGCGGGAGGAACGGCGAGGGAGTGTACTTTCGTACATGACCGAGCCCGTGACGACCGGCAAGGCGCGGCAGGCGCGCCGAGGCAAAGCAAAAAAACAAACAAAGGAAGAAAAAAGAAGATGGCTACGATTGTGCAGATGCCGCAGATGGGCGTATCCGATGAGAGCGCGTTGCTGGCGGAATGGCTGGTCCAGGAGGGCGAACAGGTCAAGGTCGGTCAGGCGCTCTTTTCGCAGGAGACCGGCAAATCGAGTTTCGAGTGCCTCGCCGAGGTCGACGGCACGCTGTTGAAGCAGCTGATCCCCGCGGGCGAGGAGGTCGCGGTCGGTACTCCGGTGGCGGTGATCGGTCAGCCGGGCGAGAAGTTCGATCTGCCCGCCGGCGCGGCGGCTCCGGCTGCGGCTCCGGCCGAGGCTCCGAAAGCGGAAGCTGCTCCGGCGGCTGCTCCGGCGGCTGCGGCTCCGGCGGCTGCTCCGGCGCAGAGCGGCGACCATCTGAACGCTTCGCCGCGCGCGAAGAATCTGGCGGCGGATCTGGGCGTGGACATCGCGCAGGCGCAGCCGACCGGCCCCGAGGGGCGGATCATCGAGCGCGACGTGAAAGCGCTCGCGGCGAACGGCGCGGCGGCTCCGGCTGCGGCTGCTGCTCCGAAGGCGGAAGCGGCTGCTGCTGCGGCTGCTGCTCCGACGGCGGCGGCGTACGAGGATCAGCCGATCACGCGCATCCGCAAGGTGATCGCCGAGAACATGCACAGTTCGCTTGCCACCATGGCGCAGTTGACCTTGAACCGCACCTTCGACGCGACGAACATCATCGCGCTTCGCAAGCGCATGAAGGCGAGCGAGGGCTACGGCCTCGAAAAGGTCACGATCAACGACTTCATTTTGCTCGCGGTGGCGCGTACGCTGCCCGAGTTCCCGGACATCAACGCGAACTTCCTCGACGGCAAGACCATGCGCCGCTTCAGCCACGCGCAGCTCGGCTGTGCGGTGGATACTCCGCGCGGGTTGATGGTCCCGGTCATGCGCGACGCCGACAAGATGTCGCTGCGCGAGATCTCCAAGTGGGTCAAGGCGAAGGCGGCGGCCTGCAAGGACGGCGGGATCAGCCCCGCGGAACTTTCGGGCGGCAGTTTCACCGTCAGCAACCTCGGCGCGCAGGGCATCGAGAGTTTCACGCCGATCATCAATCCGCCGCAGACGGCGATCCTCGGCGTGTGCGGGCTGACGCTGCGCCCGCGCGAGACCGCGGACGGCGAGGTGGAGTTCTATCAGGCGATGGGGCTGTCGCTGACCTTCGACCACCGCGTGGTCGACGGCGCTCCGGCGGCGAAGTTCCTCAAGGTGCTCGCGGAGCGGCTTGAGAACATCGAGTTCCTGATGGCGATGTGATCCAAACCATTTGAGAGGTATTGATATCATGATCTACGACGTACTCATCATCGGCGGCGGCCCCGCCGGATACCGCGCGGCGGAACGCGCCGGTCACAAGAAACTCAGCGTCGCGCTCTTCGAGGAGCGCGCGCTGGGCGGCACCTGCCTCAACGAAGGCTGCGTCCCGACCAAGACGCTGCTCTACTCGGCGAAACTCTACGACTACGCCAAAGGCGGCGCGGAGCACTACGGCGTCAAGAGCGAAAAGGCGTCGATCGACCACGCGGCGGTGATCGCCCGCAAGGACAAGGTCGTGAAGATGCTGGTCTCGGGCGTCGCGATGCAGATGAAAGGGGCGAAGGTCAAGGTCGTCAGCGCCGCGGCGAAGGTCGCCGGCAAGAGCGAGAACGGCTTCGTGGTCGAGGCCGGCGGCGAGCGTTACGAGGGCAAAAAGTTGATCATCGCCTCCGGTTCGGTCGCGGCGGTGCCGCCGATCCCGGGGCTCAAGGAGGCGGTCGCTTCGGGCGACGCCGTGACCAACCGCGAAGTGCTGGCGCTGACCAAGGCGCCCAAGAAGCTCATCGTGCTGGGCGGCGGCGTGATCGGTCTGGAGATGGCGAGTTACTTCAACTCGATCGGCACCGACGTCACGGTGGTCGAGATGCTCGACCGCATCGGCGGGCCGACCGATATCGACATGTCCAAGATGGTGCAGGACATCTACGCCAAGCGCGGCGTGAAGTTCATGCTCGGCACCAAGGCGACGGCGGTCAAGGGCAGCACCCTCGAAGTCGAGAACGCCAAGGGCAAGAGCACGCTCAAGGCGGATAAGATCCTCGTCGCCATCGGGCGGCGCGCCAACACCATGGGGCTGAACCTCGAATCGATCGGCGTCAACACCGAGCGCGGCGCGATCCCGACCGACGACGAGATGAAGACCAACGTCCCGGGCGTCTTCGCCATCGGCGACGTGAACGGCAAGTCGATGCTCGCCCACACCGCGTACCGCGAGGGCGAAGTGGCGGTCAACGTGATCGCGGGCGAGAAGGATCGCATGAGCTACTCCGCCATCCCCGCCGTGATCTACACCAACCCCGAAGTCTCCAGCGTCGGCGAGACCGAGGAGACGGCGAAGGCCAAGGGCATCAAAGCGAAGGTCGTGCAGCTGCCGCTGGCGTTCTCGGGGCGCTACATCGCCGAGAACGAAGGCGGTCAGGGCTTCGTGAAACTGATCCTCGACGCGGAGGGCACGATCATCGGCGCGTGCGCGATCGGCAATCCGTCGAGCGAGATCATCTTCGGGCTCGCGATCGCGGTCGAAAAGAAGATGAACTGCAAGAGCCTCTCGAAGGTGGTCTTCCCGCACCCGACCGTGGGCGAAGTCTTCCGCGACGCGGTGCTCGGCCAGATCTGAAGCAACGGTTCCGAACTCAACCAACAACCATATAAAGGAAAAGAGTATCCAAAATGCCTAAGAGTCAATTCATCGACCCGAATGAGGTCAGAAAGCCCGGTATCGTCAAACTGGGCGAGATCGAGATGAACCAGTACAAGAAGACCTTCGCCGAAGAGAAGAAACTCTTCAAGAAGGAGAACCTGATCGGCATTTATCAGGACATGCAGTACATCCGCGAGTTCGAGACCATGCTCTTCAGCGTCCGTACCGCGAAGCACTACAACGGCGTCGACTACCTCTACACCGGTCCCGCGCACCTCTACACCGGTCAGGAGGCGCAGGCGGTCGGCATGGCGTACACGCTGACCCATGACGACGTGATCTTCGGCAGCCACCGCAGCCACGGCGAAGTGCTGGCGAAGGGCTTCAACGCCATCCGCAACCTGCCCGAGAAGGAACTCGAGACGATCATGAAGGAGTTCTACGACGGCGCGCTGCTGAAGGTGGTCGAAAAAGAGAACAAGTCGGGCAAGATCCGCGACCTCGCGATCGACTTCCTGCTCTACGGCTTCATGGCGGAACTCTTCGGCCGTGAAAACGGTTTCACCCGCGGTCTGGGCAACTCGATGCACGTCTTCTTCCTGCCCTTCGGCATCTATCCCAACAACGCGATCGTCGGCGGCTCGGCGGGCATCTCGGCGGGCGCGGCGCTCTTCAAGAAGGTCAACCGCAAGCCCGGTCTGGTCGTCTGCAACGTCGGCGACGGTTCGATGGGCCGCGGTCCGGTCTGGGAGGCGCTGAACTTCGCGTCGATGGACCAGTACTTCAAACTCTGGGAGAAGGATTTCCAGGGCGGTCTGCCGCTCATCTTCCACTGCATCAACAACGGCTACGGCATGGGCGGCCAGACCCGCGGCGAGACGATGGCTTACGACATCGCGGCGCGGATCGGTTCCGGCGTGCGTCCGGACGCGCTCCACGCGGAGCGGGTCGACGGCTACAACCCGCTGGCGGTCATCGACGCCTTCAAGCGCAAGCGCGAGATCATCGAGAAGAAGCAGGGCCCGGTGCTCCTCGAGACCGTGACCTACCGCTACGTCGGCCACAGCGCCACCGACAGTTCCAGCTACCGCACCCCCGAGGAGATCGAGGCGTGGCGCGAGCAGGACGCGATTCAGGCATTCCGCGCCAAACTGGTCAAGGGCAAGGTCGAGGCCGATTCCAAGTTCGACGAGTTCAACGAGGACATCAAGGCGCGCATCACCCGCATCATGAAGCTCGCCATCGACGACACGATCAGCCCGCGCATCAACCCGGCCAAGGAACCGGACGCCATGCGCAAGTACATGCTATCGAACCAGAAGGTCGAGAAGTTCGACGACCGCAAGCCGGACGTCCTCATGAAGCTCGAGGATAACCCGAACCTCAAGAAGATCAAGACCAAGAAGCGTTTCGCCTTCGACGAGAACGGCAAGGAATACTCCAAACTCGTGACCTTCAACATCCGCGACGCGCTCTTCGAGGCGATCATAAATAAGTTCTACACCGATCCCACGCTGATCGCGTTCGGCGAGGACAACCGCGACTGGGGCGGCGCTTACGGCGTCTACCGCGGCGTCACCGAGGCGATCCCGTACCACCGCTTCTTCAACGCGCCGATCTCCGAGAGCGCGATCGTGGCGGCGGCCTGCGGCTACGCCCTCTGCGGCGGCCGGGCGATCCCCGAACTTATGTACTGCGACTTCCTCGGCTGCGCCGGTGACGAAGTCTTCAACCAGCTCTCCAAGTGGCAGGCGATGTCCGCGGGCGTGCTGAAGATGCCGGTGGTGCTGCGCGTTTCGGTCGGCGCCAAGTACGGCGCCCAGCACGCGCAGGACTGGACCAGCCTCTGCACCCACATCCCCGGTCTGAAGGTCTGCTTCCCGGCGACGCCTTACGACGCCAAGGGCCTCATGAACGCCGCGCTGAGCGGCACCGACCCGGTGGTCTTCTTCGAGAGCCAGAAGCTCTACGACACCGGCGAGCAGTTCCATCAGGGCGGTGTGCCGGAAGGCTACTATGAAGTGCCGATCGGCGAGCCGGACGTCAAGCGCGCGGGTTCGGATCTCACGATCCTCAGCATCGGCGCGACGCTCTATCCGGCGATGAAGGCCGCGAAGCAGCTGAGCGAGCAGTTCAAGCTGGAGGCGGAGGTCATCGACGCCCGCACGCTCGTGCCCTTCAACTACGACAAGGTCATCGAGTCCGTGAAGAAGACCGGCCGGATCGTGCTGATCAGCGACGCCTGCGAACGCAGCTCGTTCCTGAACGACCTCGCCAGCAACATCACGCGCTTCTGCTTCGAGTACCTCGACGCGCCTCCGATGGTCGTCGGCGCTCCGAACAGCATCTCGCCGTGTCCGGAACTGGAGCAGTTCTACTATCCGCAGGCGAACTGGATCCTCGACGCGGTCAACGAGGGCATCCTGCCGCTGCCGGGCTACACTCCGACGATGAACTACACCAAGATGGAGAAGATCCGTCGCGCCAAACTGGGTATCTGATACGATGAAAACCAAAGCTGTAAGAATGTACGGCAAAGAAGACCTCCGGCTGGAGGTCTTCGATCTGCCCGAACTGAAGGACGACGAGATCCTCGCGAAGATCGTCTCCGACAGCATCTGCATGTCGAGCTTCAAGGCCGCCGAGCAGGGCGCCGCGCACAAGCGCGTCCCCGACGACGTGGCGGAAAAACCCGTGATCATCGGTCACGAGTTCTGCGGCGAGATCGTGCAGGTCGGCAAGAAGTGGGCCAACGAGTTCAAGGCGGGCGAGAAGTTCTCGATCCAGCCCGCGCTGAACTACAAGGGCAGCCTCGCCGCGCCCGGGTACTCCTACCAGTACATCGGCGGCGACGCCACCTACATCATCATCCCGAACGAGGTCATGGAGCAGAAGTGCCTGCTGCCCTACCAGGGCGAGGCCTTCTTCTACGGCAGCGTCGCGGAGCCGATGAGCTGCATCGTCGGCGGCTTCCACGCCTTCTACCACACCACCAACGGCGTCTACACCCACAAGATGGGGATCGTCGAGGGCGGCAACATGGCGATCCTCGCGGGCGTAGGGCCGATGGGACTCGGCGCGATCGACTACGCGATCCACGGGCCGCGGCGTCCGAAACTGCTGGTCGTCACCGATATCGACGACGCGCGGCTCGCCCGGGCGGAACAACTCTACACGACCGCGGACGCGGCGAAAAACGGCGTCAAGCTCGTGTTCCTCAACACCGGCAAGGGCGACGCGGTCGCGGAATTGATGAAACTCACGGACGGGAAAGGCTATGACGACGTGCTCTGCATGGCGCCGGTCAAGCCGGTCGTCGAACAGGGCGACCAGATCCTCGGTCGCGACGGCTGCCTGAACTTCTTCGCGGGTCCGCTCGATCCCAAGTTCAGCGCGATGTTCAACTTCTACAACGTGCACTACGCATCGACCCACATCGTGGGAACCTCGGGCGGCAACACCGACGACATGCGCGAATCGTTGAAGCTCATGGAAGAGGGCAAGATCAACCCGGCGGCGATGATCACGCACGTCGGCGGTCTCGACGCGGTGATCGATACGACGCTCCGCCTGCCTCAGATCAAGGGCGGCAAGAAGTTGATCTACACCGGCATCGAAATGCCGCTCACCGCCATCGCGGACTTCGCCGAAGTCGGGAAGAAAGATCCCTTCTTCGCGGAACTCGACGCGGTGTGCAGGAAGCACAACAACCTGTGGAACGCGGAGGCGGAAAAAATGCTGCTCGCGCACTTCGGCGTGAAGTAAGGTATTTTTCCACTTTCCCCGGAGATCCCGGGAACGACGAACCGGAAACGCGGCGACGCGTTTCCGGTTTTTTATGTACGCCGGCGCGATTGCCGGCCGCTGTCGCGCGAATAAGCGCTGATTGGGACTGGTAGGACAAGTAAGACGATTAAGACACGCGTGGCTGGAACCCGCGCACCGATGTTGGTGCCACGCTGACGCGGGAAACTACAGCCCGCGTTAATTCAACCTGCAAACAAACGGTTGTACTGTTCCCCGCCCGGTCGAAGGCGGGCGGCTGACCCCGCTTATACTCGCCGCAGCACTTATTTTGCCGCCGCCCACCAACTCCGCAAACGACCGCATACCGCTGCCCACAACGTACACACCGACGGGGAAGCGAACGTTGAGCAACGGGTAGAATCCGGCGGCGGAGCCAAAACAGGCGTAAAAGGTTTTTCCCAAATGCGAAGCATGAAGCGCCAAACGCAAGACTTGCGAAGCCACAGGGTTCGGCAAGGCGAAGCGTTTGCGCGAAGGAGCGGCGTCAGCCGCGATGGGAAAAACCCGGGGAATCAATCGTTTAAGAAATAAATGGCTCCGGCACCTAGATTCGACAAGGAGCGCCGGGCGCAAGCCCGTAGCGACGAAGAGCCGTGCGGTGAAGAGAAACGAAACCGCGCGGCAACCATAATCCAAGAATCCGGCGGCGGAGCCAAAACAGGCGTAAAAGGTTTTTCCCAAATGCGAAGCATGAAGCGCCAAACGCAAGACTTGCGAAGCCACAGGGTTCGGCAAGGCGAAGCGTTTGCGCGAAGGAGCGGCGTCAGCCGCGATGGGAAAAACCGGGGAATCAATCGTTTAAAAAGGAATGGCTCCGGCACCTGGATTCGAACCAGGAACCAAGTGGTTAACAGCCACCTACTCTACCATTGAGCTATGCCGGAGCGTTTACGTTTATATAATTTACCGTGGATTTGCGAAAAATCAAGCACGAAAGCGGGAAAAATCGGGCTTTTTTTGGGACTTTTTCGTAATAGGCGGTGGTGTATCATCCCAGGAGCAGGCGCAGTTCGTCGAGGGTGAGTCCGCCGCCGGAGGCGGGGGAAGCGATGACGGCGTCGAAGAGGCGGCGTTTTTTCTCCTGAAGCAGGAGGATCTTTTCCTCGATGGAGTCCTTGACGACGAGTTTCAGGATGGTGACGGGGCGGGTCTGACCGATACGGTGGGTACGGTCGGCGGCCTGCGCCTCGGCGGCGGGGTTCCACCACGGGTCGTAGATGATGACGGTATCGGCGCCGGTGAGGTTGAGTCCGGTTCCTCCGGCCTTGAGGCTGAGGAGGAAGAGGGGGACGTTCCGGTCGAGGTTGAAGTGGTCTACATGTTTCTGGCGGTCGCGGGTGCTGCCGTCGAGGTACTCATAGGGGATGGCGTCGCGGTCGAGCTGCGGTTTGAGCAGTTGGAGCAGCGAGGTGAACTGACTGAAAAGCAACACCTTATGCGAACTGTCGATATTTTCGTGCAGCAGTTCGGTCACGAGTTCGGTCTTGGCGGAGGGGATGGCACTCCCGATGTTGCCGGGAAGCAGAGCGGGGTGGCAGCAGATCTGACGCAGACGGAGCAGTACCTCGAAGATGGCGGCGCCGTTTTTATCGGCGGAGCGTTCGTTCAGGAGCGCGCGTCCTTCGCGGAGGGTGCGTTCGTAGAGGGCGCGCTGTTCGGGGGCGAGTTCGCAGTACAAGGTAAGTTCCGAACGCGAGGGCAGATCGGGGGTCACGCAGGTTTTGGTGCGCCGCTTGATGAAGGGGGCGGTACGGGCGGCGAGTTCGTGTTTGAGTTCGGGGTCGGCGGCGGCGCTGCCGCAGTAGGTGCGGCGGAACTCGGCGAGCGACCCGAGCATGCCGGGCTGGAGAAAGTCCATGATGCTCCAGAGGTCCTCGGGGGTATTTTCGAGGGGGGTGCCGGAGAGGACGACGCGGTGTCCGGCGGCGATGTTCTTGCAGCTTTTGGCGTTGCCGGAGCCGGGATTTTTGATATGCTGCGCCTCGTCGAGGACGAGGAAGTCGAAACGGCGTTTTTTCAGTATCTCGGAGTTCATGCGGGCGGCGGCATAGGAGAGTATGACGAGGTCGTTGTCGTCGAGGATGCCGGCGAGTTCCCGGCGTCCGGAGCCGTGGAGGGTGCCGACGCGGATGCCGGGGATGAACTTGTGCGCTTCGCGTTCCCAGTTGGTGACGAGCGAAGCGGGGCAGACGACCAGCGAGGGAGCGCTCCCGTCGCCGGAGCGCGACGCGAGCAGCGCGAGCAGCTGGACGGTTTTGCCGAGTCCCATTTCGTCCGCGAGGAGCGCGCCGAAGCCGCGGTCGCAGAGGAACTGCATGAATTCGACGCCCTCTTTCTGATACGGGCGCAGTTCGCCGTGGAAGGCGAAGCGGGGGGGCGGCGGCGGAGCGGCGACGCGGTCGCGGTAAAGTTCGGGGATGCGGGCGCCGGGGAGTTCTTCGCCGAGCGTGTTGAAGAACGCGGTATCGCGGTAGGCGAGGAGGAACTCCGAATCGTCGGCTCCGTTGCGGCGCAGAACTTTGGAGGCTCCGCGCACCCACTTGGCGCAGGTGCGGTCGAGCGCGACAAGGCGGTCGTGGAAGAAGAACGCATGCCGCCCGGCGCGGGCGGCGGCGAGAACGGCGTCCCACGGGATCCCGACGCCGCCCGAAGAGAAGCGGCAGGAAAGGATCCGGCCGTCGTCGGTCGCGCCGAGGCAGGCGCAGGAGAGCGTGAGTTCCGGTATGCCGTTGGCGACTTCGCAGAGGCTGCCCTCCACGGCGACGGGGAAGTTCCGGCGGAGTTCCCGCCACGCGGAGTCGAAGAAGAGCGCGATCTTTTCGCCGCCGACGAGTTCGGCGGAGCCGCCGTTGATCCCGGTGAAACCGAAGAGCGCGAGGGCGTTCTCGAAGCGGCGTTCCAGCGCGGCGTCGCGCCGCCAGACCCGCCCGTCGGAGCACTCGAGATCGCCGGCTCCGGCGGCGTAGGCTCCGGCGGAGTGCCGCCCGGGGTAGACGAACGACCACTCGAAGGAAAGTTTTTCCTTTGCGCCATCGAAAGCGCCGCCACAGAGGACGCGGCCCGGCAGCGCCGGGACCTCGGCGGAGCGGATATTGACCACCGGCAGCTGGAATCCCTTGGGGGGCGGCTCCTCCAGCGGCGACGAGCGGAAGAAACTGCGCAGGTAGCCGATCTCGCACTTGCCCGGCACGAAGAAGTAGTCGCGGCCGCAGCCGACCCAGCACCCGGAGCGCCCGGCGACCACCTTCGCCGCCGTGACCGCCAGCGGCGCGCCCTCGATCAGCACGCCGGGGAAGAGGCGTTTGCCGTTGTCCAGCAGCGCGGGTTCGGCGCGCTCGGCGCGGATCGCCAGCGCCTTGCCGTCGCGGAAGAAGCGGGGGAAGCCCACGAGCGAGTGGAACAACTCGGCGGTGAGTTCGGAATCCAGCGACACTCCGGCGCCGTCGGCTTCGCCGTAGAGGGCGAGGAAGCGGATGATCTGCTGCTCCTGAAGCGAAAAATCCTCGTAGCGGACGACGACGTTGACCGACTTGTCGAAGTAGAGTTTGCGGAGGTTGTTCAAGTTGCCGGCGCACTCGCGGCCCGCCTCGCACAGCCGGACCCGCAGCGTCATGCTCTCCCACTTGCTTGGCACATGGGGCGCGGTGCTCTGCGCGAGGATCGTGAGTTCCGCCCCGGAGCGGCGGCCGCGTTCGATCAGTTTGGGGAGCGTCTGGGTGCGCAGACCGGCGTAGTAGGCGGGCTGTTCCTCCTCCTTGTCGCGCAGGGGGAAGCGCCCCGCGTACATCACGAGGGCGACGGCGTGGGCGCAGACGCCGGGGCCGCAGGCGCCGCACTCGGCGCTCATGTGTTCGCCGGTCGTCACCGTCACTTCGACGCGCGGGGCGTTCGCGGGTGCGAAGACGCCGCGCATCCGACCGGCGCCGTCGCGCCACGCGCCCAGCAGCGCCCCGGATCTGAGCAGCGCCTTGGCGTCCTGAAGCGCCGTTTCGCCCGCAGCGGCGGCGAGCTGATTTTCAAAATTTCCCTTGCCGGCCATGATCGTCGAGTCAAGTATCCAACGTTGCGCGGCATCGGGTGACGATGCCGCTTTCGAGCAGTCCAAGTTGATTAACATAGCACGTCGACACGGCGTTTTCAATCCGAAACGCGCCTTTTGGGGGATACTCCCTGCCGGAGAGGGAAAAACGCGACGTTACCGCGTCAGGCTGACGGCGTAATCCGAGAGGGTGTTGTCGCGCGCGCCCATGATCGCCACCGCGTCGGCGCGGCCGGTATGCTCCGCGAGGAAGCGGCGCACGGCGTCGCGGTCGGGCAGCGCGAGGTAGCGCTCCGGGTGGCGCGACGCCGCGCGCCACTTGGCGCAGACCTCGTCCGCGTGAGGGCGGAAACTCGACGTGCCGCCCGCGTAGTAGGGTTCCAGCAGGATGAAGCAATCGCCGTCGCGCAGATCCCGCTCCAGATACTCGAAGAGCGTCGGCTCCATGAAGCCGAAGGGACCGTAACCGTGCGGCTGGAAGACCGCGAAGACCGCGCCCCGCGCCAGTTCGCGCATAAGGGCGAGGTTGGCGCGGATCTTTTCCGGGTTGTGCGCGTAATCGTCGTAGACCAGCGCCCCGGTCCCGGCGAAGCACCCCGCGAAGTCGTTGCGCCGCCAGACCCCGCCGAAGGACTCCAGCGCGCCGGGGATCGCCGCTTCCTCCGCGCCGACGAGCCGCAGCAGCGCCCCCACCGCCAAGGCGTTCAGCGCCATGTGGCGTCCGGGGAGCGGCAGCGCGATCTCGCTCCCGTCGGAGCCGCGCGCCGCCGCGTACCGCGCGCCGTCCGGGTCATCGCGGAGCAGGTATTCGACCAGCTCGTCGGTAACCTCCGGCTCGCCCGCCGCTCCGAAGACCCGGAGCCGCAGGTGTCCGGGCAGCAGATGCGCCGCCGCAAGTTCGCGGTACACGCCGAGTTCCAGCACCGCTCCCACGCGCACGTTGCGCAGGAACTCGCCGAAGACCCGCACCAGTTCCGACTTTTCGTAGTGGTCGGTGCCGAGATTCAATATAAGCGCGTAGTCGCAGCCGTAGTTGAGCAGGCTCTTGTCGCTCTCGTCCGCCTCGAAGACGAAGCAGTCGCCGTCCCCGACGCCCCGGTAGTTGCCGGCGCGGGACCCCGAGATGAAACTCTTGACCAGCGCCCCGTTCAGACACCCGGTGCCGCGCCCCAGACGCAGCAGCGACTCCGCCGCGTAGCCCGTGACCGTACTCTTGCCGCAGCTGCCCGTGACGGCGATCCGCCGGACGCCCGCCGGGAGTTCGCCCATGAGTTTCGCCAGCAGCTGCGAGCGGTGGAGCCGCGGGATCCCCGCCGCCGCGGCGAAGTCCGGATTGTCCTCCTCGATCGCCGTCGAGTACACGAGAAAGTCCGTCTTGTTGCCCGAGGCGGCGAACGAGCCGTCCTGCGGATAAAGTTCCAGACCGCTGCGCTTCAGCGCGTCGAAGATGCGGCGATTCTCCGGCTTCTCCGCGCCGCGGTCGCTGCCGCTCACCGCGTACCCCAGATCCAGCGCCATCGCCGCCAGACCGCTCATACCGATACCGCCGACCCCGACAAAGTGCATCCGCCCCTTCATACCGTTTACCGCCCTCATCGAAAAAAAGTGTTTGTGTTTCCGCCGGTCGTCACCCGCCGAAAAAAAAAACGGCGGAAGATCTCCCGCCGGCGCCGATACCGCAAAACTCCCCGTCCCCGGCTCAGTTGCCGTGGGGGGTGTAGTTGGGCGCGTCCTTGGTGATGACCACGTCGTGCGGATGCGCCTCGCGCAGACCCGCCGCCGTGATGCGCACCATCTTGGCGTTCTCCTGAAACTCGCGGATCGTCCGCGCGCCGCAGTAGCCCATGCTGTAACGCAGACCGCCCACGAACTGGTGGATCACCCCGGCGACCGCGCCGCGGAACGGCACCATCGCCTCGACCCCCTGCGGGACGAGCTGCGAATCCTCGTCCACGTCGTCCTGACCGTAGCGCTCGCGGCTGCCGGCGTTGTGCTTCATCGCCTCCAGACTGCCCATGCCGCGGTAGACCACATAACTGCGGCCCTGATGCAGCACCACGTCGCCGTTGCTCTCGTTGGTCCCGGCGAGCGCGGAGCCCATCATCACGCACGACGCGCCGACCGCGAGCGCCTTGGCGACGTCGCCGGACTGCTTGATGCCGCCGTCGGCGATCACCGGCAGATCGGCGGGCACCGCCTTGCGCGCCGCGTAGACCGCGGAGACCTGCGGTACGCCGACCCCCGCCACCACGCGGGTGGTGCAGATGCTGCCGGGCCCGATGCCGACCTTGATGCCGTCGGCTCCGGCGTCGGCGAGCGCTTTCGCGGCTTCGCCGGTGGCGATGTTGCCCGCGACCACGTCGACCCGGTCGCCGTAGGCGTTCTTGATCAGCTTGACCGTTTCGATCACGCCCTTGGAGTGGCCGTGGGCGGTGTCGAGCACCAGTACGTCGACCCCGGCGGCGATCAGCGCCTCAATGCGCTTTTCGTCGTAGGGACCGACCGCCGCCGCCGCCCGCAGCTGGTGCTGGGCGTCGCGGTTGTAGTCCGGCTCGTCGTGTTCGACCAGCGTGCGGACGTCGAGGAAGCTGTAAAGTCCGGTCAGCCGGCCCGCGGCGTCGACCATCGGCAGTTTGCCGACCTTGTGTTCGATCATCAGCTTGTAGGCGTCGATCATCGCGGTGCCGTCGGGGGCGGTAACGGGGTTGCGGGTCATCACGTCGCGGATGCGGATGTTGCCGTCGGTCAGGAACTTGACGTCACGGCTGGTGATGATGCCGACCAGTTTTTCCTGATCGTCGAGGATCGGGAAGCCCGAGAACGAATATTTGCGGCGGCGTTTTTCCGCGAGCATTTCGGCGACGGTCTGGTTGTCGTGGAAGATCACCGGCTTGCGGATGATGCCGTTCAGGTAGTATTTGACCTTGCGGACCTCCTCCGCCTGCCGTTCGGGTTCGAGGTTTTTGTGGATCACGCCGATGCCGCCCAGCCGCGCCATGGCGATCGCCATGCCGCTTTCGGTGACGGTGTCCATCGCCGCGCTGACAAAGGGGATGTTGAGTTTAACGTGGCGCGAGAAGTAACTGCTCACGTCGGCGTCGTGAGGCAGAAAGTCCGCGTATTGGGTGACGAGCGAGATGTCGTCGAACGTCAAGCCTTCGAAGGGAAAGGCCGCCATGAATTGATCGATGTAGCGCATTGTGCAGGACCCCGGATGGTTTTCAGGTGTATATTATCACATTGGCTTAATGTACATCATCTTCCCCGAAGTTGCAAGAAGAGTCCGCGAAAAAACGCCTCGCCCCGTCAGAGCAGATGTTCGCGTTCGACGTGGGCGAGCGACCGCCGCAGATTGCTCCGCAACTCGGGGATCCGCTCCGCCAGCGTATCGACCAGCGCGCGGAAGTACCGGCGATCGCCGGTCAGCAGCCGCTCCCGATAGCGGCAGAGGCCGTAACGCGGGATCTCCAACGCGCCGGCACAGCGGGCGATCAGCGCCTCCTCCGCCAGCGCCAGCGGACGGATCACCGTCGGGTTGCCGGGACTTTTCGGCGGCACGACCGGCGCCATGGTGCTCAGCCCCTGCCCCCGGCAGAGGCTCATCAGGAAACTCGTCGCCAGATCGTCGAAGTGGTGGCCGAGGGCGAGTTTGTTGCACTTGAGTTCCCGGCACAGCCCGTAGAGTTTGCCCCGCCGCAGCCGCGAACAGAGCACGCAGGGCGACTTTTCCCAGTCCTTGTCGCGGAGCACCCCCGCGATGTCCAGACGCACCGTATGGTGTTCCCAGCCGCGGTCGCGGCAGTATCCGGCGATGGCGGCGGCGGCGAACTCGGGGTAGCCGGGATCGAAGGTCGCGGCGACGAAGGTGAAATCCACCGGCGCCACCTGTCGCAGATGCTCCAGCACATGCAGCAAAACGAAACTGTCCTTGCCGCCCGACGCCCCGACGAGGATCCGGTCGCCCGGAGCGATCATGCGGTACTCGACCGCCGCCTGCCCCGCAAAACGGCAGAGTTCCCGAAAGTCATCCGGCATGGTACGACAGCGTTTCGCAGAGTTTCAACAGCCAACTGCCGGCGAAGATCCACACCACCGCCCCCGCCGCCAGAAAGGGACCGAACGGGATCGCGCACCGCGCCGCCGGTTCGTGCCGCAGCGCACAGCGCGCGAAGCCGCAGAGCGCCCCCGTCAGCGCCCCGAAGGTCACGGCGAAGAGCGCCCCCGACAACCCCGCGAGCATGCCGATCGCGGCGACGAACTTGACGTCGCCCCGCCCCAGCACTTCGCGCCCGCAGAGTTTTTCGCCGATGACGGAAAAGAGCCACAGCCCCGCCCCCGGCAGCGCCCCGGAGAGGAGCGAACGCGCGCCGCCCTGCCACCAGTGCGCGCCCCCCCACGCCTCCGGCAGCAGCAGCGCCCCCGCGAGTGCGAGCGCCATCGCGGGGTAGTTCAGCGCGTCGGGGATGATCCGCCACTCGGCGTCGATCCACGCCGCGCCGACGGCGAGCAGCGTCAGCACGCAGTAGAAGTAGATCGCCCCCGGATGCTGTTGCGTCAGCCCCGTCTTGACGAGGATCGCCGCAAAGAGCGCTCCCGTCAGCACTTCGACGATGAAGTAACGCGGCGAATACGGTTCGCGGCAGACGCGGCACCGCCCCCGCAGCACGAGGAAACTTGCCACCGGCAAATTGTCGTACCAGCGGATGTGCGCCCCGCACTTGGTGCAGTGCGACGGTGCGCTGACCACCGACTCGCGGCGCGGCATCCGCCAGATGCAGACGTTGATGAAACTGCCGAGGCACGCCCCGTAGGCGAAGGCGGCGAAGAGGGCGAAGCCCCACACCGCGGGGTAGTTCAACCCGAGGCGCGTCCACCAGTCGCAAGCGTATTCGGAGAGCATTTCAAACCGGAACATCGCATCCATCCCCGTCAAAACATCTCGATCCCGCGGAAGTCGTCGAGCGTGTAGCGGTCGCCGAAGACCGCCCGCGCGGCGTTGTAATAATCCTCCAGCGGATTGCTGCTGTGCCACAGCGCCCCCGGCGTCGGCTCATAGCGGGAACTGCCGAGCAGATCGTTCCAGAGCACGAACCCGTCGTGCGACGCGCCGATCCGGTGGGTGTCGGCGTAACGCCGGTAGCGTTCGCTCGCGTTGGCGTAGGCGAGCATCCGGGCGAGGTCGTGGAACCAGTATTCGGCGAAGACCGGCAGTTTCGCCTGCACCACCGCGTTCAGCTGCCCCAGCGGGAACGGGTGGCTCCACCCCTTGACGCTCAGCGCCACGCACTCGGTGCGCAGCGGGAAGTCGTCCTCGCCGCAGTAGTTGCCGAAGGTGAAGGCGTCCGACTCCACGGCGAGGCGCTTCAGCGCCGGGGCGAACTCCTTGAGCACCACCATCCGCCGCGAGAGTTTCAGGAGCAGTTCGAAGCCGTTCTGGCGCGCCCATTGCACGCCGATGAGAAAACTGTTGGTGTCGCCGAGCACGCCGATCTTCTCCTTGTGCCACATGCGCTCGGGCGTCGAGTACAGGTCGACGTACGGGGCGTAGGAGCGGCAGAGCGCGATGAGTTCGTTCCGGCGCGGCGAGCAGTCGTCGTGGACCAGCACCCGCAAGTGGTTTACGTGCACCAGATAGTGCAGATTGAGGTCGAGAAACGGGATGCTCCCGTAGGTGGAGATCACCACTCCGAGCTGCGGATCGGAAGAGTAATCCGGCGTGATGCGCTCCGCCGGATCCAGCTGCGGGCGGACAAAATAGCGGAGCAGACGCAGCACCTCGTTCGGGTGGTTGATGTACTCCATCGGCTCCATCGGATCGATCAGTCGGGACATAAAAAACAACTCTCCTTGCACACTTGCCGAACGGGACGCATGATTTTCCGTACTCCCCCCGTCAACGGCGATAACATAGCACCGCAACGGCGAATTTGCCATCGGCTCCGCCGCCGCGGAACGGATTTTCCGCCGGTCAGCGCCCCCGGCGCGCGAGGAATTCGGGATCCTCGCCCCGGGCGATCAGTTTGCGGCAGAGCAGATAGAGCGCCAGACCGTTGATCGCCACCACCAGCGCCCACGAGATCGGATAAGATATATAGAGCGACGTGAGCGTACGGTAGTTCGGGAAGACCGTGAAGACCCAGATGATGCGGAAGACGCAGACGCAGAGGATCGTCACCACCATCGGCTGGATGCTGCGCCCCTGACTGCGCAGACCGCCGCCGACGATGTCCAGCGCGCCCGCGATGAAGTAGGTCGTGAAGTTCACCTGAAAGCGCAGCATCCCGGCTTCGATGACGCGGGGATCCGTGTTGAGCAGTGCGAGCAGCGGACGGCCGTTCAGGAACGCCAGCCACCCGACGATCAGATTGAAGGTCACCGAACACGCCATGCAGAGCATGATGCTCCGCGCCGCCCGGGCGTACTTCTGCGCGCCGTAGTTCTGCCCGCCGAACGCCAGCACCGAGTGGTACATCGCGAAACACCCCGTGTGCACCACCGCCTCGATCATGCCGCTGGCGGTGTTCCCGGCGATCGCGACCGAGCCGAGGGTGTTGATCGCGGCGGCGATGATCACGTTGGAGATCGAGTAACTCGAACTCTGCAGCCCCGACGGAATCCCGAGCCAGAGGATCCGTTTGAGTTCCGGCAGATAAAACCGCACCCGGCTGAGGATGATCCGGCAGGGCGGCGGGTTCCGCATCAGCGCCGCCAGCACCAGAAACGCCGAGAGCGCCTTCGACGCCGCGGTCGAGAGCGCCACCCCCGCCACGTCCCACTTGAAGACGATCACGAACAGCATGTTCAAGAGCAGATTGACGATCCCCGCGAAGGTGAGGTAGTAGAGCGGCCGCCGCGTGTCGCCCACCGCGCGCATCAGCAGACAACCGAACATGTAGACCATCGAGAACGGGATCCCGAGAAAGCGCAGCCGCAGATACAAGGTGGCGCGGTCGATGATCTCCGGCGGGGTGCGGGTCAGTTCGAGCAGCGGACGGGCGAGCGCGATGCCGATCACGCCGAGCGCGATGCCGCTCCACACGCCGAGCGCGATGCCGGTGTGGAAAGCGTGGCTGATCCCCCGCGGGTTCTTCGCCCCGAAGCACTGGGCGGCGACCACCTGCGCCCCGCCCGCGATGCCGGTGATGAGGATCAGCAGCAGATTGGTGAGGCTGTTGGTGGCGCCGATCGCCGCCATCGAAGCGTGGCCGTACACCGACCAGCGGCCGATCACCGCGAGGTCCGCCGCGTCGAAGGCGATCTGGATCAGATGCGCCAGCGCCACCGGGATCGCGAACTTGACGATCTTGCCGAGGAGCGGCCCCTCGGTCATGTCGACGCTGTGACGACGGACCATAATCCTACCTCCTTGCCGATACCGGAGTTTCGCCGCGGGCGATCAGCCGGTTGACGATGATGAAGAAGAGCGCCCCGTTCACCGCCGTGACGAGGAACCACGAGATCGGATACGACCACAGCAGCGACCCGAGCGTACGGCACCGGGGAAAGACCGTCCAGATCCAGATGATCCGGTAGACGCACGCGCCGAGCAGCGACACCACCAGCGGCAAAACGCTGCGGCCGATGCCCCGCAGTCCGCCGGTGAAGACGTCCATCGCGCCGAGCAGAAAGTAGGTCGACATGGTGAGCCGCAGCCGCTCCATCGCCTGATCGATGACGAGTTGGTCGGGCTGGATCAGACCGAGCAGTTCCCGCCCGAAGCCGAGGCTCAGCCACCCGACCGCCGCCGTGAACGAACAGATCAGACCGAGGCAGATGAGGACGCTCCGCCGGGAGCGGTCGTAGCGTTTGGCGCCGTAGTTCTGCCCGGAAAAGGACATCGCGGTCTGGTACACCGCGATCACGAGCACGTACAGCGCCCCCTCGATCTGGCAGCAGACGACATTGCCCGCCATCGCATAGGCGCCGATCGAGTTGATCGACTGCTGGATCAGCACGTTGGAGATGGAAAAACACGCCCCCTGCAATCCGGCGGGGATGCCGATGTGGAGCATCCGCTTCACCTGCGGCCAGTAAAAGCGGATGTGCCGGAACATGACCTTTTCGGCGCCGGTCGCCCGCACCATGATCCGCAGCACCAGCACTCCCGAGAGCACCTGCGACAGCGCGGTCGCCAGCGCCACTCCCGCCACGTCCATGCGGAAGACGATCACGAAGACGAGGTTCAGCACCACGTTGACGACGCCCGCGACCGTCAGCAGGAACAGCGGCCGCCGGGTGTCGCCGAGCGCCCGCAGCACCGAACACGAGTAGTTGTAGATCAGCATGAACGGGGTGCCGCAGAGGCAGATCCGCCAGTAGAGCACGGACCGGTCGATGACCTCGGAGGGCACGTCGATCCCGTGCAGCATCGATCGGGCGAAGACGAAGCCCCCCGCAAAGACCAGCGCGCCGAAGAAGAACGCCAGCGCCAGCGACGAATGGACCGCATGGGTCAACGCCTTGCGGTCGCCCGCGCCGTAGCACTGGGCGACGACCACGTTCGCTCCGACCGAAACGCCCCAGATCAGGTTCAGCATCAGCGCATTGAGGTCGGTGGTGGTGCCGATCGCCGCCATTGAGCGGTGCGAGGCGAAGCGGCCGATCACCACGATATCCGCGAAGTGGAACAAATGCTGCAAAAGATAGGTCGCCGCCAGCGGCAGAACGAAGCGGATGATCTTGCCGAGGAGCGGCCCCTCGCACATATTCACATTGTAACGGCTCGGCGCCATGGTGATCGTCCCCTAAAAAAAATGCCGGAGCCGCCCGCCGCTCCGGAAAAAACGCTTCTTCGATTATAATATATATCCGATCCGCGGATTTTTCACGGTCCGGAGAAAACTTTACTGCCGCCGGAGTTTGCGCGTTCCGGTCAGCCGCCGACAGATGAAGTGCAAAATCGCGCCGTTGACCAGCCCCACGCACACCCACGACACCGGCATCGCCGCGATCAGCGCCGACATGGTGGGCACGGCGCGGAAGACGGTGTAGACCCACGTCACCCGCAACACGCAGGCGCCGAGCAGCGTCACCACCATCGGCGTCACCGAACGCCCCATACCGCGCAGGCTGCCGCTCGTGATGTCCATCGCGGCGAGCAGGAAATAGACCGTGAAGTTGACCCGCACCCGTTCCATGCCGTAGCCGACGACTTCGGGGTTCCGGTTGATGAGCCGGAGCAGCGCTTCGCCGTTCCAGACCGTCAGCCACGCCATGACGGTGATGGTGATGCCGCCGAGCCAGAGGCAGATGACGATGCTCCGCACCGCCCGGCGGTACTCCTGGGCGCCGTAGTTCTGCCCGACGAACGCCATCACCGTCTGATAGATGGCGGCGACCCAGGTGTGGAGCGCCATTTCCAGCACGCAGGCGGCGGTGTTGCCGGCGATGGCGGCGGTGCCGAGGGTGTTGATCGCCGCCTGGATGATGAAGTTGGCGGAGGCGTAACAGGCGCTCTGCAATCCGGCGGGGATGCCGATCCGCAGTATGCGTTTCACTTCCTCCGGGTAGAAGCGGATGCCGCGGGGGAACAGCCGGGCGGAACTGCGCTCGACGATCAGCGCCCGCAGACACAGCGTCATCGTCAGCGCCTGCGAGGCCACGGTCGCGATCGCCACGCCGCCGACGTCCAGACCGAACCCAGCTACCAGCAGGATGTTGAGCAAGAGATTCACCAACCCGCCAAGCGAGAGGAACCACAGCGGCCGCCGGGAGTCCCCGATGCCGCGCAGGATCGAGATCGAGAAGTTGGTAAGCATTCCGAGCGGCAGTCCGCAGAAGCAGATCCGCAGATACCGCAGCGACAACTCGAAGATATCGGGCGGCACGTTGATCCAGTGCAGCACCGGCCGGAGCAGCGACTGACCGACGATCATCAGCACGAAGCCGCTGACGAGCGCAAAGGCGAGCGAGGTGTGCACCACCCGGCGCACTCCGTGCTGGTTCTTGGCGCCGAACATCTGCGCCACGACGACGTTGCTGCCGGTGGAGATGCCGATGACCAGACAGATCAGCAGCCACGAGATCTCGCCGACGGAGCCGATCGCCGCCATCGAACGGTGCGAGGCGAAGCGGCCGATGACGATCATGTCCGCCGCGTGGAAGGCGATCTGCAAGATGTTGGTGAGCCCCAGCGGGACCGCATAGCGCAGTATATTGCCGAGGAGCGGTCCCGAGGTCATGTCGATCAGGTGTTTCCGCGTCGCCATATCGCCCTCCCCCGTGTCACCCGGCGCGGATCAGCAGCGCGGCGAAGGCTCCGTCGTTGACCGGCGACGGGAGCAGCAGCCGCGATTTGAGGAGCCGGAACCCGGGATGCCCGGCGAGGAACGCCCGGACGTTGAGGTCGTTTTCCTCGGGTTCGATACTGCAGGTCGAGTAGACCAGCTGCCCGCCGGGGGCGGTGAGCCGCGCCGCTTCGTCGAGGATCGGGCGCTGGAGCGCGACGAGTTCGCGCTGACGCTCCGGCGAAAAGCGCCACATCGCATCCGGGCGGCGGCGGAAGACGCCGGAGTTGCCGCAGGGGACGTCCGCGAGCACGAGGTCGAAACTCCCCTCAAGTTCCGGCGGTTCGGCGGTGACGATCTCCGCCGCGACGCCGTGGCGCACACAGTTGTCGCGCGTGAGCCGCTGGCGTTTGGCGGAGCGGTCGGCGGCTACGAGCCGCGCCCCCGGCCGGAGCCGTTCCGCGAGCATCAGGGTCTTGCCCCCCGGGGCGGCGCAGAGTTCCAGCGCCGAAGCGATCTGCGTGTAGTCGGGCAGCGACGGCGCGAGGCTGGTCGCCGGATCCTGGACGTAATACTCGCCTCTCCGGAACGCGGCGGAGCCGAGCACCGCCGCCGGGTCGGCGGCAAAGAAGCGGAAGCCGCCCCAGCCGGGGAGCGTCTCCGCCCCCGCGGGCGGCGGGAAGTCGCGGCAGACGCGGATCGCGAAGCGGGGCTCTTCCAGCAGCGCCGCGGTCTGTTCGCGCAGCTCCTCCGGGGAAAAGCGCGCCCGCCACGCGGCGAGAAGCGCGTCGGGCAGGATGGCTTCGGGGTCTGTCGGGAGCGCCTTCCGGTGTTCCAGCACGCGGTGCAGCACCGCGTTCACGAATCCGGCGGCGCGTTCGCGTTTGGCGAGGTCCACGGCGACGTTCACCGCCGACTCGGGCGCGATCGCGCTCTGAAAGTACAGTTGCGCCGCCGCCGCGCGCAGCAGTGCGCGGAGCCGGGGCGGCGGTGTCTTCTTCAGGTGCGCTCCCACCTCGGAATCCACGAAGCGCCGGTAACGGAAGTAATTGAAGAGCAGATGGCTGACGCTGCGCCGGAACTCTTCGGGCGAGTCGTCCAGCACCTCGTCCAGCGCGCGCGAACGCTCCGTGACGGCGGCAATGCCCGCCGCCGCGTGCCGCAGTATCCCGCCCGACGTGCCGCGCTTCATTCGTCGCCCAGATGTTTATCCGGCGCGAAGTAGTTGCGGATGCAGTCCCTGACGCTCTCTTCGAGCGAAGTAGTCGGGCGGTCGTAACCGAAGCGCCGCAGTTTGTCGGTCTTGGCGCAGGTGTAATACTGGTAGCGGTCGCGCAGATGTTCGGGCATTTCGATATACTCGATATGCTCCGGCGCGTCCAGCGCCGCGAACGCCGCGCGGGCGAGCTGGTTCCAACTCTCCGGCTTGCCGCTGCCGATGTTGAAGAGCCCGTTCGCCTTCGGCGTGTTGAAGAGGAACATCACCATGTCTGCCGCGTCCTTCACATAGAGGAAGTCGCGCAGCTGCTCGCCGTCGGCGTATTCGGGGCGGTACGACTTGAAGAGTTTCATCGTGCCGGTGGCGGTGATCTGCTCGAACGAACGCAGCACCACGCTGCGCATCTCGCCCTTGTGCCGCTCGTTCGGACCGTAGACGTTCGAGAACTTGCACCCGGCGATCCGCGACAGATAGCCCCGGCGCTTCGCCCACAGGTCGAAGAGCTGCTTGCTGTAGCCGTACATGTTCATCGGGCGCAGCGCCTCGATGGTGTCGTCGTTGTCGTCGTAGCCCTGCGAACCGTCGCCGTAGGTGGCGCAGCTGGAGGCGTAGATCAGCCGGACGCCGTGGCGCACGCAAAATTCCGCGACCTCGCAGGTATAGTGAAAATTGTTGTCCACCAAGTAACTTGCGTCGCGTTCGGTCGTGGACGAGCACGCGCCCAGATGCAGGACGCCTTCGATCTTCGCCCCGTCGAACGCCCCGGCGCGGAGTTTGTCGCGGAACTCCCCCTTTTCGAGGTAATCCGCGAAGCGCAGCGGCGACAGGTTCTTCCACTTGTCGGAGTTCCCCAGATGGTCGACCACCAGCACGTCGTCGATGCCCGCCTGATTGAGTTTCCACAGCACCGCGCTGCCGATCAACCCCGATCCGCCGGTCACGATAAACATCTCTTCACCTCAAAACGTTGGTTTTGCGCCTCACTTGCACCGCCGCAGAGTGCCCGCGCGGGCGTGAGCGGCGAGGCTCTCCATATTGCCGAAACGCTCGATGATCCCGGCCTCGCGGTCGATCGCCGTGCGCGAATACTTGACGAGGCTCGTCCGCCGCATGAAGGTCGCCGTTTCGATGCCGTTGAAGCGCAGCGCGCTCCCGGCGGTCGGCAGCACATGCGACGGCCCGGCGCAGAAGTCGCCCGCCGATTCTGGCGTCCACGGGCCGAGGAAGATCGCCCCCGCCGCGCGGATGCGCCACGCCGAGCGCTCCGGCTCCGCCACATGCAGTTCCAGGTGTTCGGGGGCGTAGTCGCCCGCGATCTTTTCCGCGACGGCGAGCGTCGGCGCCTCGATCAGGAACAGCCCGTCGCGTTCGACCTTTTCGACCGCGGCGAGTTTGGGGAGCGTCCGCTTCTGCCGGTCGAAAGCCGCGAGCACGCGGTCGATCAGCGCCCCGTCCGTCGCCACCAGCACCGACTGCTCCAGCCCGCTGCCGTGTTCCGCCTGACTGAGCAGGTCAGCGGCGACGAGTTCGGGATCGGCGGCGGCGTCGGCGAGGACCAGTATCTCGCTCGGCCCGGCGACGAGGTCGATGCCGACTTCGCCGTAGAGCAGTTTCTTCGCCGCCGTCACATAGGCGTTGCCGGGGCCGACGATCTTTTCGACGCGCGGAATGCTCTCGGTGCCGAGCGCCAGCGCGGCGACGCCGTAGACGCCGCCCAGCCGATAGATCTCGGTGACGCCCGCCTCTTTCATCGCGTAGAGCGTCGCGGGGTGGAGCGCCTTGGCGGGGGTCGCCGCCGCGATCGACTTCACCCCCGCCGCGCGGGCGATGCCGGCGGTGTGGATCACCGTCGAAACGAGCGGAGCCGAACCGCCGGGGATGTAGACCCCCACCCGGTCGAGCGGAGTGAACTTTTCGCCCACCCGCACCCCGGGACGGACCGAGGTGAACCAGTTGCGCGGCAGCGTGCGCTTGGCGAAGTCCCGGATCTGCCGCAGCGCGGTGCGGATCGCCCGCTTGTCGGCGTTGGCCAGTTCGCGGCACGCCTCGCGGATCTCGGCGTCGGTGACGCGGAACCGCTCCGGAGAAAGTTCCACGCCGTCGAACTTGGCGGCGTATCTGGCGACCGCCCGGTCGCCCTCCTCCCGGATGGCGGCGATGATCTCCGCCGCGGCGCGCTCCGCCTCGGGCGGATACGCCGGGCGGCGGCAGAGCGCCCGCATCTCGCGCTCGAACTCCGGGGTGCCGTAGCGCAGACGTTTCATCGTTCCACCTCGAAGAGTTCGTTGTCGATCAGCCGGGTCGTGCCGAAGAAGACCGCCGCCGCCAGCAGCACTTCGCGCGTGTCGCCGTCGACCGCCTCCAAGTCGCCGCTGTCCAACACTTCGAGGTAGTCCACCTTGCCGCCGGCCGCCGCCAGCGCCGCCTTGCCCGCTGCGAGGATCCGCGGCGCTGCCGCGAGTCCGTGCGAAAGGATCTCCGCCTTGCAGTCGAGCAGCGTCCGGTGGATGCTCAGCGCCCGGGTCCGCTCGTCGGCGCTGAGATAGCGGTTGCGCGAACTCAGCGCCAGCCCGTCGGTATCGCGCACCAGCGGCGCCGCCACGATCTCGACCGGGAAGTCCAGATCGCGCACCATCCGCCGGATCACGAACAACTGCTGCGCGTCCTTGAGTCCGAAGACCGCGAAGTCCGGCTGGGCGAGCAGGAACAACTTGCTCACCACCGTCGTGACCCCCCGGAAGAAGGTCGGACGGCTCGCCCCGCAGAGCGGCCGCGACAGCATCGTTTCCGTCACCCACGTCGAAGCGTCGGCCGAGTACATCTCGCCGGGTTCGGGGGCGAAGATCGCGTCGGCGCCGTGTTCGGTGCAGAGTTTGAGGTCGCGGTCGAAGTCCCGCGGATAGCGGTCGAGATCCTCGGTGGGGGCGAACTGCGTCGGATTGACGAACACCGACACGATCACCACGTCCGCGCGTTTCCGCGCGATGTCGATCAGCGAGGTGTGCCCCGCGTGCAGATAGCCCATCGTCGGCACGAGGCCGATGATTTTACCCTGCCGTTTTGCCTCCAGCGCGAACTTCTGCAGTTCGCGCCGCGTCTTGAAAACCGTCATTTCAGCAGCACTCGACCAGCCAGTTGTGGGTATCCTCGAACTCGCCGTACTGGATGCCGGTCATCCGGTCGTAAAGTTTGCGGAGCACCGGTCCGATCTCGGTGAGGTGGTAGTCGTAGACCTTGTCGGTGTCGAAGATCCGCCCGACCGGGGTGATAACCACCGCCGTACCGCAGGCGGCGACTTCGCTGAAGTCCGCGAGTTCCTCGACGCGCACCTTGCGGCGCTCGACCTTGAGCCCGAGGTCGGCGGCGACGGTCATAAGCGACTTGTTGGTGATCGACGGCAGGATCGACTGCGATTCGCTGGTGACGTATCCGCCCTGCTTGTCGATCGCGAGGAAGTTGCTGGTGCCGAACTCGTCGATGTACTGCCGCGTCGCCGGATCGAGGAACAGCGCGACGGCGCAGTTGCGCTCGTGGGCGTGGTGGCTCGACAGCAGACTCGCCGCGTAGTTGCCCGCCGACTTGATCATACCGGTCCCGAGCGGCGCCGCCCGGTCGAAGTCGCGCGCGATCATCGCGTCGACGGGCTTGATGCCGCCCTTGTAGTACGCGCCGACCGGCATGACCATGATCACGAGTTCGTACTCCCGGCTCGGGGCGACGCCGATCTGCGGGGTCGTGCCGAACATCACGGGGCGGATATACAGACTGCCGCCGGTCCCGTAGGGGGGGACGTACTCGGCGTTGTCGGCGACGACGGTCTTGACCGCCTCGACGAACTTCTCCACCGGGAACTCGGGCATCATCAGCCGCCGCGCGGAACTGTTGAGCCGCTTGCCGTTCTCCTCCGGACGGAACGCGCGCACCTTGCCGTCCTTGCAGCGGAACGCCTTGCCGCCCTCGAACGCCGCCTGACCGTAGTGCATCACGTTCGCCGCCACGGAGAGCGTGATGTCGTAACTGCCGGTGAGTTCGCCTTCGCTCCACTTGCCGTCGGCGTAGTGGAAGCGGATGTTGCTCTTGGTGGGCATGAACGCAAAAGTTAGTTTTTCCCAATCGATCTTGACCATGATGAACGCTATCCTTAAATATATGGTGGTGGAAAATTTTACCGACTCTTATAATATACTCCGTCAACAGCACAATTTAAAGGCGCGCAAAATAGCGGGAAAAACAAAAAAACCACGGGCGCGCCGAAGAGGGGGATTTCCATTCCGGGTTTGTCGTGCTATATTATATTGTCAAATTCGTAAAATCACCCCAACCGCGTGGAGAGCGCCGTATCATGCGCATCAAGTCTCTTCTTGTCGGCATATTCGTACTGCCGCTCGTCATCCTTTTCGCCGCCGGGATCGCGGGATGCTCCGACGAAACGGGAAAAGGGATCGAACTGCGCGCCGTTTCGGGCGCCGACCAGTGCGCCGCCAATCCGGACGGGAGTTTCCCCGCTCCGCTCGTGATCGAACTCCGACGCGGCGGGCGGATCCTGCCGGGGGTGCGCGTGAAGTGCGCGGCGCGGGAGGGGTCGCATCTGGCGTTCGCCCCGAGTTCCGGCGTGACCGACGCCGGCGGCAGGTTCGTCACGCGGATCGTCGCCGGGGCGGTGGGCGACCAGTTCCTGCGGGTGAGCGCTCCCGACCATCCGGGGGCGGAGTTGTGTCTCCGGGTGGTCAACGGGGTGGAACTGCAGGGCGACGGCTCCGAAGCGGCGGCGGGCAAGCCGCTCAAACACCCGGTGGCGGTGCGGCTCGTCCGGGACGGTCGCGGCGTGGCGGGAGTTCCGGTGCGCTTCACGATCCGGTCGAGCGTCGAGGGGGTGGAGAGTTCCGCCCGGGTGGAGAAAACGCTTCAGCTCACCGACTCCGACGGGGCGGCGGCGACTCAGGTCACGCTCGGCAAGACGACCGGACGCTACAAACTCGACATCGACGTCGAGGGGAGCGACGCGGGCTTCACGGTGCGCGAACTCCCGGTCACGCTGGTCGCGGTGGCGCCGTGGGGAGTGTGCGTCGCGGTGCTGGGCGGAGCGGCGTTCTTCATCTTCGGCATGGGGCTCATGAGCGACGGACTGCGCATCGCCGCCGGGGACCGCCTCAAAGGACTGCTCCAGCTCTTCACCCGCAACCGCCTGTCGGGATTGTTCGCGGGGGCGGCGGTGACGGCGGCGCTGCAGTCCAGCGCGGCGGTGACGGTGATGGTCACGGGCTTCATCAACGCGGGACTGCTGACGCTGAAGCAGTCGCTCGGTATCATCTTCGGCGCGAACATCGGTACGACCGTCACGGCGCAGATCATCGCGTTCGACCTCTCCGCGGCGGCGCTGCCCGCGGTGGCGCTGGGACTGCTGGCGAGTTTCAGCCGGAACCGCACCCGGCAGGGCTTCGGACGGGCGCTGCTGGGTTTCGGCATCCTCTTCTTCGGCTTGAACATGATGAGCAGCGAACTCAAGGTGCTCGCGGATCTGCCCTCGTTCCGGAGCGTGTTTGCCGCGCTGGACTGCGCTCCGCGCGTGCCGGGCGGGATCATGCCGCCGTTGAACGTGCTGGGGGCGCTGGCGCTGGGCTTCGCTGGAACGGTGCTGCTGCAGTCCAGCAGCGCCTTCACCGGGGTGGTGCTGGCGCTGGCGGCGGGAGGACTGGTCAACTTCCACAGCGCGTTCGTGCTGCTGCTCGGGTCGAACGTCGGGACCACCGTGACCACGCTCTTAGCCTCGGCGCGGCTCAACCGCGTCGCGCGGCAGGCGGCGCTGGCGCACTTCATCTTCAACACCTTCGGCGCGGTACTGATGACGGGGCTGCTCTATGTGCCCTGCCGCCGGGGCGGGGAACCGGTGTTCCTCGAACTCGTGAACGCCATCACGCCGGGCGACGTCTTCGCGCCGCTGCCGCAGAATCTGGAACGGCATATCGCGATGGCGCACACGCTCTTCAATCTGGTGGTGGCGCTGCTGCTGCTGCCGTTCGTGAGCCAGTTCGAAAAACTCTGCAACAAATTGATGCCGATCCGCGACGAAGCGGCGCGGCGGATCCGGATACTGGAACCGGGACTGCTGGCGACGCCGCCGGTGGCGGTGCGCCAGTGCGCCGCCGCGATCCGGACGATGGTGCAGCAGGCGTGGGTGATGATCGACCGCTCGCTCAATGAACACTTCCTCGGCGGCGAACTCAAGGAAAAGCGGATCGCCGCCATCCGCCGCATGGAGGACGAAGTCGACGCCATGCAGCGCGAGATCACCGACTATCTGGTGCAGCTGATGCGGCGGCCGCTGACGGGAGAACTGACCGAACTCATCCCGCTGCTGATGCACGCCACCAACGACGCCGAGCGGATCGCCGACCACGCCGAGAACATCATCGCGCTGGCCGGGCGGCTGAAGGAGGAGGACGGACGGTTGTCCGACAGCGCGGTGAAGTCGCTCCGCAAACTCTGGGCGTTCCTCGACGACGAGGCGCGCCAGGTGATAAACGCCCTCGACGACACCCGGCGCAAACCGGTCAAGAGCGCGCTCAAGGACGAGCGCAAGATCAACAAACTCGCCGACAAGCTCGAGAACGACCACATCGAACGGCTGCGCAATGGCGAGTGTTCCGCGCCGATCGGGGTCATCTACATCGAGATGCTGGGCGAACTGGAAAAGATCGGCGACCGCCTCTCCAACATCGCGGAACGCACACCGCGGATCCAGCAGGGATTCGTCAAACTCTGACCCCCCGCGAAAGCCGCCGGGCCGGGGTTGCAAAAGACCCGCCGCGGGGCTATATTATGCGGATTTTTCGAGGCTCGGGATCAAAGGGAAAGGCATACCGGGAATGTTGTACATTCTGTCACGTTGGAGCGGGGAATTCGGTCCGCTTCGTCTGTTCAATTATGTGACCTTCCGCGCCGGCGGAGCGTGGCTGTGCGCCTTTCTGCTGGTGGCGCTCTTCGGCGGGGCGACGGCGCGGCTGCTGCGGCGCTTCAACGCGCGCTCCGCGGAGCGGCTGGAGGGGCTGGTCCCGCCCGAGTACATCGACAAGCGCAAGAGCGAAACGCCGTGCATGGGCGGAGTGCTGCTGATCGGCGCGATCGTGCTTTCGACGCTGCTGTGGGCGGCGCCCGGGATGATCGTCTGGGTGCTCGCCGGGACGACGACGCTGCTCGCGCTGACGGGGTTCCTCGACGACTTCATCAAGGTCGCGCGGCAGGACCGCGACGGCCTCGCCCCGAAGTGGAAACTCGTCCTGCAGTTCGCGATCGCCTCGACCGCGCTGTGGCTGCTGGCGCGCTCCCCCGAACTGGACGTGCTGCTGCGCGACTTCTATGTGCCCTTCGCCAAGGCTCCGGTGTGGCACTCGTGGTGGTGCTACCCGTTCTCGGTGCTGGTGGTGGTCGGCGCGACCAACGCGGTGAACCTCACCGACGGCAAGGACGGCCTCGCCTCGGGATGCACGCTCTTCTGCGCGCTCACCTACGCGGTCTTCGCGTATGTGATGGGCCACAAGGTCTTCGCGGGATATCTGAGCATACCGTACATCTCCGGCATCGAGGAGGCGGTGGTCTTCGCGGCGGCGGTCTGCGGCGGCTGCATCGGTTTTCTGTGGCACAACTGCCACCCGGCGTCGATGTTCATGGGCGACACGGGCAGTCTGGCGCTCGGCGGAGCGGTGGGGATGCTCGCCGTGCTGACGCGGCAGGAACTGCTGCTGCTCATGGTGGGGGGCGTCTTCGTGCTGGAGATCGTTTCGGTGATGCTCCAGGTGCTCTCGCTGCGGCTGATCGGCCGCCGGATGTTCATCTGCACGCCGATACACCACCACTTCGAACGCAAGGGCTGGACGGAGACCCAGATCGTCGTGCGCTTCTGGATCATCGCCGGCGTGCTGGCGCTGGCCGCGCTGGCGACCTTGAAACTGCGTTGAATACCGGGGCGCGGAGTTCCGAATACCCCCGCCCGTCAGGAGGATCCCGATAAGATGGAAAAATACGATCACTTCTATGAGTTGCTGCCGATCAACAACATCGTCTGCGCTTCAACGCTCACCGACCGCAACGAACTGCTGCGGGAACTGCTGCGGATGCTCAAACGCCACCACCCCGCGCTCGACCTCGACGCCGCGGTGCGCGAAGTCACCGCCCGGGAGGAACTGTTCCCGACGGTGATCGCTCCGGGAGTGGCGTTGCCGCACGCCCGGATGCCGGGCATGGAAACGCCGCTTCTGGGCATGGTCTGCACCCCCGGCGGCGTCGACTTCGGCAGCGAACTGGGGCCGGTGCAGGTCACGCTGCTGCTGCTGACCCCGGTGGACAATCCGAATCTGCATTTGCAGATCATCTCGGAACTGGCGCGGCTCTTCAGCGACTCGACGATGATCGACCGCGTACTGGAGTGCGCGACTCCGGCGGAGGTGCTGGAACTCTTCGGCGCCCATCATCAGGAGACCGCCGCGTTCCTCACGGCCGGCGACGTGATGGCGCCGCCGCCCGTGGTGCTGCACGAGACCGACACCCTCGCGGACGCGATCCGCCACTTCGCCACGACCAAGTGCAGCGAACTCGTGGTGCTCGACGGCGAAGGCGACCTGCGCGGCGTGCTGGCGCTGACCGACCTGCTCAAGTACAGCCTTCCCGAGCACCTGCTGTGGATGGACGACCTGTCGCCGATCGACCGCTTCCAGCCGTTCGTGGACGTGCTGCGCACCGCCGGCGAAGCCCGGGTCGCCGACGTGATGCGCGAAGACGTCATAACGGTGGAAAAGTCGGTCCCGGCGATCCAGCTGGCGAAACTCTTCACGATGCACCAGCTGCGCCAGCTGGTGATCCTCGACCGAGGGGCGTTCGCGGGGGTAGTCGAACTCAAATCCTTCTGCGCCCAGCTGTTCTGGGCGTAAGCCGCCGGGGGAAGTCGGAGCATGGAACTCTTCGTCAATCCTTCGACCGATCCCGCGTTCAATCTGGCGCTGGAGGAACTGCTCGCCGCGGAGTATCCGCACGAGTTCCTCATGCTCTGGCGCAACGCCCCGTCGATCATCGTCGGCAGAAACCAGAACACCCTCGCCGAGATCGATGCCGACGCCGTGCGCGCCCTCGGGATCCCGGTGGTGCGGCGCACCACCGGCGGCGGCACGGTCTACCACGATCTCGGCAATCTGAACTACACCATCGCCAAAAACGGACGGCTGACCGGCAGCGAAAGTTTCGCCGTCTGCGCGCAGGTGGTGGTCGCCGCGCTCGGACGACTGGGGGCGGCGGCGGAGTTTTCCGGGCGCAACGACATCGTGATCGACGGACGAAAAATCTCCGGCAGCGCCAAGCGCGTACTGGCGGAGCGGACGCTTTTTCACGGGACGATGCTCTTCGACGCGGATCTCTCGGTACTCGAAAAGGTCCTGCGCCCCGACGAGGCGAAGATCCGCGCCAAGGGGATAAGATCCGTGCGCTCGCGGGTGATGAATCTGCGCGAACTCTTCCCCGCGTGGGATATGGAGCAGTTCCGGCAGGCGTTCATGACGGCGCTGCTGGCGGAACTGGGTGTTGACACGGCGTCGCCGCCTCCCTCCGGCTTCGCCGACCGCGCGCGGGAACTCGCCGACCGCCGCTACCGCGCGTGGGAGTGGAACTTCGGCAGCGCCTATCCCTATGAGTTCCGGCGTCGCGGACGCTTCCCCGGCGGCACCGTCGAAGTCGCCGCACGGATCGAGAACAACCGCATCGCCGAGGTGCGCTTCTACGGCGACTTCTTCGGGGACACCCCCGCAGAGGAGTTGTCGCAACACCTCGCCGGGTGTCTGTTCCGCCCCGACGCCATCGCCGAGCGCCTCGCCGGATTCGACCTCGAAAACTGCATGCACGGCGTCGACGCGGCGGGGCTCGCCGCTCTCTTCGACTGAGGATCGACCGCCCCCGTCCCTCCGTCAGGTACAATCAAAACCACCAGCTGAGCTGGTGGTATGCACCAGCCCTATAAGGGCATATTACCGGCAAGTCCTACTCGGACTTTGAAAAACTCGCCAGCCGCATCATTTTCTCAGGCCGCCGCTGAAGCGGCCTTTTTCTATGCCTTGTGGTTCTTGCTACCCGTAAACGGGTCTATATACTCTTTCAACGTGAGCTGTTCCATCATACTGTCCTCGG
>Ga0208297_1000557_pt1 | contig 68004 bp, 67 predicted proteins | sample LMS_cellobiose_e_FD_187367 | JGI IMG/M metagenome (GOLD analysis project Ga0208297, IMG submission 187367) | Rumen-fistulated moose microbial communities from Alaska, USA - LMS_cellobiose_enrichment (SPAdes) (version 2) | ecosystem: Host-associated > Mammals > Digestive system > Stomach > Rumen...
AAGTAAAATATGCCGTGGTTATAGCGGTGAGGATCCACCTCTTCCCATTCCGAACAGAGAAGTTAAGCTCACTTGCGCTGATGGTACTGCCACACCAGGTGGGAGAGTAAGTAGCCGCGGTTCTTCGGAAGCCCCGAGCCAGCAATGGTCCGGGGCTTCTTCGTATATTCTCCTATTAAGCTGGAGATGCGGATAGTTCAGCGGTAAATACCACGGTGGTTTCTTCACCGTTTGAATCAAGTCCAGTGACCGGAATCTCAAGAATAAACGTGATTGGTTCTATAAGGTATTTAGTGTATTCATCTTTGATAAATATCCCTATATCACAAAAAACGTCCAATGGAAACAAAACCCTACCCGGGAAGAAGAAGTCATCAAATGAAAAAAACCTGTATATGTCTTCATTGAGCATTGATCCGCGTTTTCTGTTCCCTTTGTCAATAAACACCATTTCAGGATATTTGATCTCTCCTGTTGAAATTAACTCAAAGCAATCGCTCAAATTGTTTCCGGCGGGTATCCCTGCAAACTCAATAGATGAATATATCTGTGGCTGGTCTGACACGCCGCCATACATCATACGTAGAATAATATCAGTGTCGGGCTCTAACATAAAATGTGAAAAGTATCCCAAGGCGCGCAAAGTGTCTGCAAGTTCCTTCTCTTTTGCTTCGATAGTTTCTCCCCTAAGCTTGTGTTTCGAGTAATCTGGAACGCCGTTTATAGTATAATTAGGTTTCAACAATAATGCGAATTGATATTGACTAAGACAAGTCAGTTCGGGTTTAAAAAAATCTAAGGGATAAAACTCGCAGATAGTACTATGTTTTTTCTTTGGTGTATCATTATTATAGTTGCTATCGACCTTGTTTTCGCAAGCGGATAGAACTATTATAAGGGCTAATACAAATAAGCGTCTCATATTCTATCAGTTGTTTATAATTGAAAAAGAATGGATTATTTTTCGGTTATATGAGTACGGTGTCTGATTGTAATATTGCCAAATACCTTCCATTGAACACCAGATTTCGTCGCCAGAACCACCTTGCCCCCAGTTCATTCCGTAGTATGAAATAAAAGGCGAACTGTAAGTGATCTCTTGATATGGTGGTAATAGGAAGGTTGAAGCTTCAGGATCAGTTTCATCTGATACCCATTCATAAGTGGTTGTTGTTTTAGTGCGGTACCGTTTATATCTGTCCACCAAAAAGCAATGCCCTATTTTACTGACTCCTCTATCTACCCTTTGTCCGGCACAAACAACAGGATATCCATTTATCAAACTTGTCCGGATAACACCAGAGTCATAGTAGTTGATATAAGTACTGTTCCATCCATAAGGGGAAAAAACATCGTCAACAAGATCTTCAGTGTATGCTCCCGACCCGTCCCAATGGTAATCCATATGCAGTTTCTTCCCAATATCACCTATTAGCAATGCGGCAGGTACGTTTAACCACCATAAGGGAGGGGACATATACCCCCAGAGGGTATCAGTGGGCCCCCAGAAATCCTGATATACAGTGTTGTCGTAAACATGTCCGGTGCATACTCCCTGGCTTGGACTGTTAACAGGAACTCCATCTTTAAAATGCAGGAAGTAAAGCATTTGTGCTCCCGCGATTGCGACACATCCTGCAGGACAAGTCTTAGGCGCACTATTAGTGTCTAAGTCATCCGGACAAAAAGTATTATATGGAGCCCATTGACCCCAAGTCGTTACAGTCAAATGTGGTATAGAATCGTATATTACTTCTTCGCTACTGACGTTGATTACCACCAAATGCCCAATAGGCGTTGGGTCAGGCTCCGGCAAAATATGTCCCTTAGTCTTGATACTGTGATTCTCGATGAATTCCTCATCGGAATTCACCATTCTCCAAAACTCAAGGGAACTCTGTATGTACTCCTCTCCTTCAGGTGTCGGATCTGTAAGAAAACCATGTTTCAGGAACCAAATCTCCTCGGCTATAAGATTCAGATGACCACCGAAACCATCAGGGTCATTACACTCTCTGAAGGAGTCGTGGTTATTTGATGCAATTGGAACGGGGCTTCTCTTGTCGGCGGAAATTATTTCGAAGCCTTCATTGAATTGCAAAACGAACAGACATGGTTCATCTTCCCATATAATAGGAACAATTTCCGACAATTCGAGATCTCTTCCCTTGGATTTGTTCTCCAGAATCCTGAATCTGACAAAGTTCGCCAAATCGTCGTCATCAATTGCAAACACCTCCGGTTCACCGCGTATTGCAGCTTTTGTCCATGAGGGTATGGTCTTCTGTTGCTCTATGAAGTCGGACTGTTGCTTAATGGAGCATCCAAATAGTCCTGCAACAATAAGCAGAATAAATAGATAAGTGTGTCTCATGGAAATATGTGTTTTTGCAAAAATAACAAAAAATGACAAATAATAACAAAAACACAACAACGCACAAGCAAATCACAAATGATAGTAATCTGTGACGATTTCCATTCTTCTTCGTGTAGAAACTCAAACCACCGTTTTGGGTCACGAGAGGCCGAAAACGGTGGTTTGAATGTATCTACTAAATATCCGGGGCTAGAATACCTTGCGGTTGTTGTAGGCGCGGAGGGCGGCGCGGAGGAGCATGAGGGCTCGTTGGAGATCTTCGCGGCAGAGGACGTAGGCGAGGCGCACCTGGTTGTGGCCGAGGTCCGGATTGCGGTAGAAGCCGGCGGCAGGGGCCATCATGACTGTCTCGCCGTCAAGGCGGAAGTCGGTGAGGCACCATCGGCAGAAGTCTTCGGCATCGGCGACGGGGAGGGAGGCTACAGTGTAGAAGGCGCCGTGGGGCATGGGAGAGTAGACTCCGGGGATGCTGTTAAGGCCTTTGATGAAGAAGTCGCGGCGGGATTTGTATTCGTCGAAGCACTTCTTGGCATAGTCCTCCACGCCTTCGATGGAGGCATCGGCAACAATCTGGCCCAGAAGGGGCGGGCTCAGGCGGGCCTGGCAGTATTTCATGACGGTGTCATGAACCATTCGGTTGCGTGTCACAAGCATTCCTATGCGGATGCCGCATTCAGAGTAGCGCTTGCTTACGGAATCGACCAGGATGACGTTCTGGGGGAGTCCCAGGCTCATTGCGCTGACGTAAGGTTCGTCCGTGTAGACGAATTCGCGGTAGACCTCATCGGCAATCAGATACAGGTCATATTTCTCTACAAGTTCCTTTATCTTCCGGAGTTCGTCGGGAGAATAGACGTAACCTGTGGGGTTGTTGGGGTTGCAGAGGAGGATAGCCCTGGTATGCGGTGTTATGGCTTCCTCGAAATCTTCCATGGGCGGGAGCTTGAAACCGTCTTCTATATAAGAGGTTACGGTCTTGACCTTGATTCCTGCCGTGACTGCAAAGGAAATGTAGTTTGCATAACCGGGTTCCACCATGATCATCTCGTCTCCGGGGTTCATACAGGCCAGAAAAGCGAAGAGGATGGCCTCGGAGCCTCCGCTGGTGATGATGATATTCTCGTGCGAAATGTCGTTTATGCCGAATTTGGCATAGTATCCCACAAGTTTTTCCCGAAGTCCGAGATATCCCTCCGAGGGGCTGTATTCCAGTGTTTTCCTGTCGATACTCTTGAGGGCATCCAGACCCTTCTGAGGAGTGGGAAGGTCGGGCTGGCCGATGTTCAGATGATATACCTTCACGCCCTGGCGCTTGGCCTCGTTGGCCAGAGGGGCAAGTTTCCTGATAGGAGAAGACGGCATCTCGAGGCCGCGGTGCGATATCTGTGGCATAGGCTATAACATTCCGAGGATTCTGCTGCGTACAAGAAGGGCTGCACCCATAGGGGCGGCTTTCTGACGCAGTTTGGTGAGTTTTATGGTAGTGTCTTGATTTGCAATGTTAAGCACATGGCGTTTGATGGCCGTGCGTATAGGGAGCATGAGATAGTCACCGGCGGCAACGGCAACCTTTCCGCCGATAACCACCAGCTGCGGGTTGAAGATGTTGATAAGGCCCGCCAGGCCCTTCCCAAGGTTGATTCCAAGTTTTTCCACCGTCTCGATGGCAAGGGTGTCTTCACTTCTGACGGCGTCAAAAATGTCCATGAGGTTGACCTTGCCCTCTGCCTTGTATTTGGCTGCAAGCACAGAAGCCCTGCCCGAAGAGAGTTTTTCGCCGATCATCCTCACCAGGGCCGATCCGGAAGCGCCCGTCTCCAGGCAGCCAACCTTGCCACATCGGCACATCTGGCCATTGTCCAGGATAGGGAAGTGGCCGAATTCGCCGCTGAAGCCGGAGGTTCCGTAATAGAGGCGGCCATCGGCAATGATGCCCATTCCAAGACCCCAGCTCACGTTCACGTAGAGCATGTTTTTCTCCTTGAGGCCACCGCCCATGTATTCGCCGTAGGTCATGGCGCGGGAGTCGTTCTCGAGGACCACATGAATACCGAGGTCCTCCTCCAGGATGCGGGTTATGGTGCGATGCTCGTCAAAGGAGTAGTTGTTGCTGTAGCCTGTGAGTGGATTCACGCGGCCAGGAATGCTCACTCCAAGGCCCATAATCTTGTTCCATTCAAGGTTTTCGCGGCTGATGAACTCCCGGATGAGGGAGGCAATGTCGTGTACGGCGTTCTCTGTTGCGCTCATCTTGAAGGGAATGTCGTCCCGGAAGGCGAGAAGGCCTCCTTTAAAATCCGTCACGGCGATGCAGGCATGGGTGTTTCTGAGGTCTACACCCACGAAATAGCCGGCCTCAGGATTGAGTCCGTATATTGAAGGCCGCCTGCCGCCCGAAGTGCCTGATTTGCCAAGGTCTGTCATGAAGCCTTCGTCCATCAGTTCGCCGATTAGTTTGGTGACAGTGGGGACAGATGCGCCGATGGCGTCGCTCAGGGCCGATATACTGTGCTCTCCATGCTCAATGCACAGGAAGAGGATGTTCTTCTTGAGCAGAGTATTCTTATTGTCTTTTCTTTCAAGGAAGGTGTCTCTCATAATTTTGTTGTTTCGTAATACAAATTTAATAAAAATTTTATTAAACACCATAGTATTTAGTGAAAAACTTTTGTTTTTAACGTATGTGAAAAAATGACTATCTTTGCGAATATGTTTGAAAAAGCGAGAATATGGTGGAAGGAGTTCCGCCTTTCCATGAGGACGAAAATTACGTTGTCACTGAGTGCGATAGCCGTCGTGCTCTTCGTGTCCATCATAATCTCATTCCTCGAGTACCGCCATATGTCCAATTATGTCTCGGACATGATTGCGGGAGACATCAAGAACATCCGCGTCACCCAGAAACTGGTAAACGCTGTGGATACGTACAATCTTGAGGTCCTGGCCGTCATCGGCGATGATAATCTCACCTCCCTTCCTGACTTTGACCGCAAGGCCTTCATCGACTACTGCGACAGCCTCAAGGCAGGCTTCGAGACCGGACGCCAGAATCACCTTGCCGACTCCGTCCTCTACGCTTATTCTGCATACATGCTCGCTTCCATGGAACTGGAAGACGTGCTCCAGTCCAGTTTCATTGACACGCGTGACTGGTATTTCAGCCGCCTTCAGCCGCTCTTCGGGCGCCTCAGGGGCTACCTCGACCTCCTTGGAGAGGCGATGTACATCGAACTCAGACAGAACTCGGAAGACTTCGACAGCGGTTTTTACCGCAGTTTCATCCCCGGTACCGTCGCTGTTGCCGTCGGTATCCTCCTCCTCTTCCTGCTGTTGTCCTTTATCATAACATACTATGTGACACCGCTGTACAGGATAAACAACAATCTCAAGGATTATCTGCAGTACAGGCGGCGCTACACGTATACTTTTGACGGTGACGACCAGCTCTCCGATCTTAACGGCTCCATCACGGACCTTGCCGAAGAAAACCGCCAGCTGCGCCGCAGAAACGCAGAACTCAAGGATAAGATAGGACAATGAACCTGAAGGTAATATCCAGAAACGTAGGTCTGGCCCTCCTCGTGAGCGCTCTCTTCATGCTGCTCTCCATGGGGGTCTCCCTTGCCGATGGCATGGACAGCGCCTTCACCCCGCTTCTGATATGCTTCATCATAACCTTTCTGGTTGGTATCTTCCCCTTCATTTTCGTAAGAAAGACAGCAAGGATAACGCTCAAGGACGGTTTCATGATTATCTTCATGTCCTGGCTCTTGTCCTTTATTTTCGGCGGTCTTCCGTATGCTCTGTGGGGCGGCCCTTTTACGCTTATAAACGCCTGGTTTGAAAGCGTTTCCGGCTTCACAACAACAGGCGCCACCATCCTGGAAGACATAGAATCCCTGCCAAGGAGCCTTGTATTCTGGAGGGCATCGACCCATTTCATCGGCGGTCTGGGAGTCGTGGTGTTCCTCCTCCTAATCATTCCCACATCGTCTCCGATGAGGCTCCGCCTTGCGAACATGGAACTTTCTTCCCTCTCCAGGGACGATTACCGCAGCCGTGCCAACAAGACGGTATATATCTTTGCCTATGTATATCTTGGGCTGGTGGTGGTGTATTTCTTCAGCTACTGGGCTGCGGGAATGAGCGCTTTCGATGCAATCTGCCACGCATTCAGCGTGGGAGCATCGGGCGGTTTCTCCTCCAGGAATCTGTCCATTGCCGCATTTGATTCGACGCTCATATCATCGCTCACGATAGTGTTCATGTTCCTTTCCTCCATCCACTTCGGAATCATTTTCATGACGCTTGTGAGCCGGTCTGTGAAGCCGCTCAAGAACCCCATCCTGGAATTCTACGTGATAGGACTTGCAGCCGTCGCCATAGTCACAAGCCTTTCACTCAAACTCTCCGGAACGGATACCAGCTGGGGAAAAGCATTCATGGACGGAACCTTCCATGTCGTCAGCTACGCTTCTACCACCGGTTTCGGCCTCAGTGACAATTCCACATGGGGCGCGCTGCCGTCATTCATGCTCATTCTGGTGAGCCTTGTCTGCGGCTGCGCCGGATCTACCTCCGGCGGTCTCAAGGTGGACAGGATCCTTGTCCTCCTGAAGGCCATCCACATGCAAATCAAGAAGACCCTGAATCCGTATGTGATGTACGAGCTCCGTCTCGGAAGGCGCATCCTCCACGATGAGGACGTGTATCCGCACGTGCTGTTCATTGCTATTTTCTTCATCATCATCAGTACGTCCACCGTCCTGTGCCTTCTTGTCGGAGACCCCAACGGCCATGCCCTGACAGGCAGCCTTGCATCGCTTGCCAATGTGGGTCCTTCCATCGGCACAATCGGCGCCATGGGAAATTACAATGCAGAGCCAGGCATAATCAAGTTCATTTTCAGTGTGGACATGTTCCTGGGCCGAGTTGAAATCTATCCCGTTTTTGCAGTAATCTCCAGTATATTTGTGAGGAAGTACTGATGGACCGGAGGACTGTATTTCTACTTGATTCTTTTCTGAGCGCGCTTCCTTACGAGCCCACTTCCTGTCAGCAGGACCTCCTGGCAAGGATAGCCCTGTTCCTGACCTCGGACGAAGGAGACATCATGGTGGTGAACGGTTATGCGGGAACGGGAAAGACCAGCGCGATATCTTCGGTTATCGGCACGATGGGTGCGATGGAGGTGCCGTGCGTGCTGCTGGCGCCAACCGGGCGCGCCGCAAAGGTACTGTCGCAGTATGCGGGAAGGCCGGCATACACCATACATAAGCATATTTATCGGCAGAAATCGCACGGGGAAGACGGTTTTTCACAGTTTTCGCTGTCGCCGAACAAGGCCAAGGGGACGTTGTACATCGTGGATGAGGTGTCGCTTATCGGCATAGATTCGCAGGGGCAGGGAAGTGCCGAATTCGGGACGGGAAACCTGCTGCAGGACCTTGTAAGCTTCGTTCGCGCCGGGGTTGACTGCAGGCTTATCCTCATCGGCGATGCCGCCCAGCTGCCGCCTGTGGGTCTGGACGCATCTCCGGCCCTGGCTCCAGCGTTCATGGACGGATTCGGAGGCGTGAGTTACGCAACCCTGACCACCGTCGTACGTCAGGCTCAGGGATCCGGCATCCTCGAAAACGCCACCCATCTGAGGGAAATCATGTACAGTGCCGATGACGGTATCGGCATGGATGAGCTGGGCCTTTCCGTGGAGGGTTTTGCCGATATTTCCCGCATTACCGGCTCGCAGCTGATAGACACGCTTTCCGATGCCTATTCCCGCTACGGGGAGGAGGAGACCGTGGTTCTGTGCCGCTCCAATAAGAGGGCGAACCGCTACAATGCCGGCATCCGCGCGCAGGTGCAGTATCACGAAGAACAGCTGGTGCGTGGAGATAAACTGATGATAGTGAAGAACTGCTATCAGTTCTGCGAAGGCCTTGAAGGGACGGATTTCATAGCTAACGGCGACATTGCCCGCCTCCGGCGCATCCACAATTACGAGGAACGCTACGGCTTCCATTTTGCCGATGCAACCCTCTCCCTGCCAGATTATGACGATGCCGAAATCGACGCGAAAGTGCTGCTGGATACGCTTTCTTCGGAGTCCCCGTCGCTTACTTATGAGGAAAGCAACAGGCTGTATCAAGGAGTCAATGAGGAGTACATGCACATCGCCGCCAAGAAAAAGCGTTATGACGCCGTACGGGAAGACCCCTACTACAATGCCCTGCAGTTGAAGTATGCGCAGGCCATTACCTGCCACAAGGCCCAGGGCGGCCAGTGGCAGTGCGTTTTCATCGACAATCCCTTCTGGCAGGATTTTCTCACTGTCGACGACCTGAAATGGCTCTACACCGCCCTGACCCGCGGCATCTCCAAAGTCTATCTCGTGAATTTCAAGGACGAGTGCTTTGCGCACAGTTTTGAAAATATGTAATCATGAAAAGAATCCTTGTACTAGCTCTTGCATGCCTGGCGTTGCAGGCACAGGCACAGATGCCTTCCCGTTACAAATGGATCGGCAACAATGAAATAGCATTTACCCAGGACGGCACCTACAACGACGCATTCTCCATCACGGCAAAGGGCCGCAAGTGGATCAGGAAAGATGGCGTGAAAGCCCCGGAAAAGTATTCCGAGTTCCCTCTGGATCCTGCCGGCGCGGTGAATCTCACTTATTCACCTGATTCCACCAAGCTCGCATTCACAAGGGACAATGACCTCTGGGTTGCAGATATTGCCACCGGCCGTGAGACCCGCCTCACCTTTGACGGTACCGAAACCATCATGAACGGCTATGCTTCTTGGGTGTATTATGAGGAGATATTCGGCCGTCCGTCGCGCTACAGGGCATTCTGGTGGGCCCCTGACAGCAAGACCATTGCCTTCTACCGCTTCGACGATACGGAGGTTCCCATGTTCCCCATCTATTCGCCCTTCGGCCAGGACGGCAGCCTTCGCCGCACTCATTATCCCAAGGCCGGGGAGAAGAACCCCGAGGTGCGAATCGGCTTTGTCTCCGCCACCGGTTCCCCCATCACATGGGCCGATTTCAACCCTGCCGACGACCAGTACTTCGGCACACCTTTCTGGAGCTCCGACAGCCGCAATTTCTACGTTTCCCGCGAGCCCCGCATCCAGAATACGCTGGACCTCTATGCCGTTAACCCGCTGGACGGCAGCAAGAAGGCCATCTACCATGAGAAGGTGGATACATGGCTTGACTGGATAGACGGCATGCTCTTCACTGACAAAGGCCTTTACATGGTACGTTCCTTCGAGACCTCCTGGCAGCAGATATACTTCCTCGGATACGACGGTTCACTCAGACGCATCACCGACGGCCCCAACTGGCGTGTAAACCTCCTCCGGGCTGACAAGGACGGCACTGTCTACTTCACGGCAGAACGTGATTCACACGTGCGCGCGGCATTATATAAGGTTTCTCCAAAGGGTGTCATAACCGCTCTCACAGACTTGGCGATGGACGTTCGCGGAGTCAGCTTCTCACCTGACGGCAAGCACTTTGCGGCGCTCCTTTCCAATCTTGAAACTCCCTGGTCACTTGGTGTTTACGAAACCAGGAAGCCCTCAAATTCATACATTGTGGCAGAACTCCCGGCCGACGAAGGCCCTTCCGGAAAGATTGTCACCATCGAGGTTGACGGCCTTGAGCTTCCGGGTGTGTTGTACCTCCCTGAAAGTTTTGATTCTTCAAAGAAGTATCCCGTTCATGTAGACATTTACGGCGGGCCGGATACACCCTTGGTTGCAGACCGCTGGGTGAGCCCCGGACGATATAAATGGTATTCAGACAATGGCATAATCCAGCTCATTGCCGACTGCCGCGCCGCCGGCCACAACGGCCGCAAGGGCCTTGACGCCATCTATAAACGGCTCTCCACCATTGAGATATCGGACTTCGTAGAGTGGGCAAAATGGCTCCAGTCACTGCCTTACGTCCAGGCCGACAAGATCGGCGTGGAGGGTTTCAGCTTTGGCGGAACCATGACGACGCTTCTGGTTGCAACAGCATCGGACTATTATCATTACGGCATTGCAGGAGGCGGAGTTTATGACTGGATGCTGTACGACACCCACTACACCGAAAGGTTCATGTCCACGCCTCAGGACAATCCTGACGGTTACGCTTCAACCAAGGTTATCGGCAGGGTGGGTACATATCCTGCAAAAGTGGGTTCAGCAGACGGCTCCGTCATGCTCAAGATTACCCACGGCACCGGCGACGACAACGTCCACTTCCAGAACACCCTGCAGCTGATTGATGTCCTGCAGCGCCAGGGCGCCGTATTTGAGTTCATGATCTACCCCGACGGCATGCACGGCTACCGGGGCTACCAGGGCCGCCATTTTCAGGAGGAGAACAACGCCTTCTGGCTCCGCTACCTGAAGTAGAAGTTTACTTGAAAATATAAGTGATTGTATACTGGGTATTGCCGGCAGAGGAACTGCTGTCGTGCTTCCAGTTGCTTATGATGTAGGGGGTGTCTTCCTGGGAGTCACCGTAGGTCCACTGTCTTAGAACTTTGTCACCGATGCTCACGGTGACGGTTCTTACATCGCCTTTGGGAATGACGCAGTTCTGCCAGTTTTCCTGGATGTCCATCCCCGGCGCTATTCCGCTGGTTGAAGCAACGGCAGTGGCAACCATCTCGGTCTTCCCGGACTGGATGCTCCCGTTGTAAAAGTTTGATTCAACGGTGATTTCTGCTTCATACGCGTTTTCAAGACATATTCGCAGCATCTGGCTCTTCCTGCATCCAACAAGTGAAAACGCCATTGCAAGTAATAATATGGCTCGTTTAATAAACATATCTACAAATATACAAAAATAGAACACATCTCATTCAACTATCTTGCACACCATGTCCCGCATCTGTTCGTTTTAACCAGGCCCGTGAGATGGCGCTAAAGCACGGTTTGGTGCGCACGTGGCCGAAAGTGTGCTTTAACGAGGGCCGTAAGATGGTGCTAAAGCACGGTTTGGAGTGTACAAGGCCGAAAGTGTGCTTTAACCAGGCCCGTGAGATGGCGCTAAAGCACGGTTTGGAGTGTACAAGGCCGAAAGTGTGCTTTAACCAGGGCCGTGAGATGGCGCTAAAGCACGGTTTGGAGTGTACAAGGCCGAAAGTGTGCTTTAACCAGGGCCGTGAGATGGCGCTAAAGCACGGTTTGGTGCGCACGTGGCCGAAAGTGTGCTTTAACGAGGGCCGTAAGATGGTGCTAAAGCACGGTTTGGAGTGTACAAGGCCGAAAGTGTGCTTTAATACTATTGTTTGTCAGATGGCTGCTATTGTTTGTCAGATGGCTGATGCAGTATTGCTCTTAGCACATCGACATTGATACCTGTGGCTCGTGCTAATTGTTTTACAGAAAATGTACGGCGTTCATCCCAGAGCTGTTTTGCGATTATGATCCTCTCAGACTGAGTCAACTGCTTGATCGGCCTTTTAAATTGTTCCATACTCCTGGTTTTGGCCAGTTCCCTGATTTTGGATTCATCTCTTTGTTCCATGAATGATCTGGCATCGGCAGATTCCATATCAGTCAGGTCACTTTTTCTGGCGTTAAGGAATGCGATGAACTGTCTTGTTGAAGTAAATACCGACTGCTTAATGTAAGTCATATCCAAATATGTTCTAGGTACAAGTATCCCCATGCTATTATACCGCCAGGATTCTGGTAAATGAACTCTTGTCCGGAAAAGTTTGCAGGCTTCGCGGTAGGAAAGGTCGGAGACTTTATGAGTGTATGTATCATCGGCCTGAAAAAAGGCTTTGCCCGGGCCCCATGGGTAATTCTCAGGAAGTAAGGGAAATCCGGCTTCTGTGCAGTTCCTCAATACGTAGATGATTTTGCGGCGGAGTTCATCTTCATCTTGAATAGCATCGGCCTTAATCCAGACATTATTCTTGACAATTTCGCCCCTGCCATCTTTACGATAATATCTGACCAGTAGGCGTTTAATCTCCCTCTTGAACTTCTCGACCTTTTCTGCAGGTCCCCGGATAATAACGTGAAAGTGAGTATCCATGACCTCTGGGCATATAACCCTGAGCCCGCAAAAGTGAGATGCTATCGGAATCAAGTTCATCATGAATCGTTTGTCCTCATCTGTCTCATAGAGAACATCCAATCTTGTCCCGTCAGAGTAAACGTGAAAACAGTCATTAATTCTTTTTGGTCTCCACTCATTCATAAGTTTATGTTTTGAGGCAAAGATCAAAACTATTATCCGTGTACGCAAAGGTGAAACGGATAAAGGTATGAAAAAGGGAATACACACTTGTCTGTGGCACCTTATTATAATTTTTTGTCAGCGATTATAACATAAAAACGTTGACAAAGAGGCGAATTTGTATGTGCAGTTAACGAGATGTCCGCCGATAATGCTATTGCGCTGAAGCACGGTTTGGGGCGCATGAGGCAGAAAGTGTGCTTTAACCAGGGCCGTGAGATGGCGCTAAAGCACGGTTTGGAGTGTACAAGGCCGAAAGTGTGCTTTAATCAGGGCTATGAGATGGTGCTAAAGCACGGTTTGGGGCGCACGGGGCCGAAAGTGTGCTTTAACCAGGGCCGTGAGATGGCGCTAAAGCACGGTTTGGTGCGTACATGGCCGAAAGTGTGCTTTAACCGGGGCCGTAAGATGGTGCTAAAGCACGGTTTGGAGTGTACAAGGCCGAAAGTGTGCTTTAACCGAGAGAGGGGAGCGCGCAAAGGGATATTTGCAGAAGTCGGAAGAAAAGGTTAATTTTGAACATGCAATCAGACTACATATGGGATCCGCTCAGGAAGAAGAGTGTGAAGAACACGCCGGAGGAGGCTGTGAGGCAGTGGTTTATTTCATCAGTGCTTCATGAGGGGATGGGGGTGCCGGAGCACATGATGGGCTCCGAGGTCTCGATTACCCATGCCGGGAAACAGTACAGGGCCGATATTGTGGTCTGGAACCGCAGTGCGCATCCCCTCATGATAGTGGAATGCAAGCGGCCTGAGGTCGCCCTTGACCAGGAAGTGGTGGATCAGGCTATCCGCTACAACAAGGAGCTGGATGTGAAGTACATAGTGATTACCAACGGCGTCAAGACCTTCATGTTCGGCCGCACTGATGACGGTTTCGAGTTTGTGCAGAAAGCACCCATGTGGGAGGAAATGAATGACTAAAGTTTCAGAATATATCGATGCACCTGTATTCAGGCTGGTTTCCGGAACGGCCCGGGAACTGGGACTGAATGCGTATGTGATTGGCGGCTACGTGCGTGACTGCTTCCTTGGCCGGCCCAACAATGACATTGACATTGTGGTGGAAGGCTCGGGCATACGCCTCGCAGAGGCAGTTGCGGCAAAGTGCCATGCCAAGGTGAGCGTGTTCAGGAGCTTCGGTACCGCCATGCTCAAGTATCATGGCATGGAACTGGAGTTCGTGGGTGCCCGCAAGGAATCCTACAACCGTGACAGCCGTAAACCCATAGTAGAGGACGGAACCCTCGAAGAGGACCAGCTCAGGCGGGATTTCACAATAAACGCCATGGCTTTTTCCCTCAATGAGGAAGACTACGGAGAACTCGTAGACCCTTTTGGCGGCATCAAGGACCTTGCGGCAGGTATTATCCGCACTCCTCTTGAACCCAGCCAGACTTACAGTGACGACCCTCTCCGCATGCTCCGCGCCGTCCGTTTCGCCGTGCAGCTCAGCACCCCTCAAATGCAGTTCGAAATAGTCCCGGAATCCCTTCAGGCCATGAAGGAAATGGCCCCGCGCCTTCAGATACTCTCACGTGAACGCATCGTTGAGGAACTGGACAAGATGCTCATGGCGCCAAAGCCATCCAGAGCCTTCGAGATCATGGAGGAAACCGGTCTCCTCAAGGAATTCCTCCCGGAACTCTCGAGGCTCAAGGGTGTGGAAACCGTAGACGGCAAAGGCCATAAGGAGAACTTCACCCACACCCTCCAGGTGCTTGACAACGTGGTCCTGTTTGAGAAGGAAGCAGGCCGTGAACCCAATCTCTGGCTGCACTGGGCTGCGCTTTTCCACGACATCGGCAAGCCTTCTACAAAGCGCTTCGTCCCCGGCCAGGGCTGGACATTCCACGGGCATGAAGTGGTAGGCGCGCGCATGGTGCCCGGCATCTTCAAGTCCATGAAAATGCCCCTGAACGAGAAGATGAAGTACGTCCAGAAGCTGGTGAGCCTGCACCTCAGGCCGATAGCCCTCGTCGACGACGAAGTCACCGACAGCGCCGTCCGCCGCCTCCTTTTCGATGCCGGCGAAGACATCGACGACCTCATGCTCCTCTGCAATGCCGATATCACCTCCAAGAACCCTGCAAAGGTCACCCGCCTCAGGAACAACTTCGAAAGGGTGAAGGCCAAGATGTCGGAGGTCGAGGCCAAGGACGAACTCCGCAACTGGAAGAATCCCATCTCCGGAGACTACGTGATGCAGCTCTTCGGGATAGAACCTTGCAATACCATCGGCCAGCTTAAGGAAATGGTGAAGGAAGCCGTCCTGGAGGGCGAAATCCCGTACACCTTCGAGGCTGCCGATGAATTCATGCGCCGCAAAGCTCTCGAAATTTACGGTCTCACTCCCGTAAAGAAATGACAGACCGCTACATAGCCTACATTCGCGATGTCCGCCGATATTCGGAACGGACCCAGATTCTATACCGCGAGGCTCTGGAAGACTTTGCGGCCTGGGCCGGAGGCGACATCCTGTCAAACCTCATCCCTTCCCGCCTTCGCGAATACGAAGGCCACCTCATCGAGGAAGGCATCAGCCCCAGGACCGTGCATCTTCACATGTCGGCCCTCTCCGGCTTCTGCAACTTCCTCATGAAGGAGGGAGTCATCACGTCCAACCCCGCCCGCAGCGTGCGCCGTCCCAAGATGGGAAAACGCCTCCCGGAATACGTCACCGACAGTTCCCTGGAGGAATATTTCGCCGCCACTCAGCATGCCGCCTCGGAGGACGAACTCATCCTTTTGGAATCGGCCTCGGAAAAACTCTTTGCCGATCTTTACCGCCGCAGGCTCCGCCGCCTTATCATACTCCTCCTGTACACTACCGGAATCAGGCGCGCAGAACTGCTGGGACTCACTGTGGGCAGCGTGAATATGGAGAGAAATACCCTGAGGGTAAGGGGAAAGGGAGATAAAATGAGAGAAATTCCGCTTGTGAGTTCAACAACTCAGGAAATTTCATTATATTTACATGCAGCTTCTCTGACGGATGCAGAGAGAACCAAGGATTCACACCTCCTGGTTACGGAAAAGGGCAAGGCCCTTTATCCGGAGTACATAGACAGAGCGGTAAAGCAGGAACTTGGCGATGCCGGCATACCGGGGAGGAAATCCCCACACGTCCTCAGGCACTCCCTGGCCACGGCCCTTCTGAACGAAGGAGCAGACCTTGAGGCAATAAAGCAGATGCTGGGCCACGCCAATCTCGCCGCAACCGAGGTCTATACCCACAATTCCGTCGAAAGGCTCAAGACACAATACATTAACGCCCATCCACGGGCAAAAAAAGGAGAAAGCCATGATTAACGTGAAGTCCCTCAAGTTCAATGCAGACGAAAAGCTGCTGGATTACATTGACAAGAAAGTAGGCAAGGTAGAGAAGTTCTTCGACAACCTTGGAGACATCGACGTCACCCTTTCCATCCTCCCGGACGCAGAGAACAAAAGCGTAAAGCTCCAGACTCGTATCCCCGGTGAAGACCTTATCGTAGAACGTCAGGCCCACACCTTCGAAGAAGCCGTAACAGACGCAGCCGACGCCCTCAAAGAGCGCATCGTCCGTGCCAAAGAGAAGAAATTCTCCAAGTAGTGGCAGCGGCCAAGTCATACATAGAGGTTGACCGTCAGGCCAAGAATATACTTGAAGATGTCCGCCGTGGCATCTTCAAGTATGTTTATCTCCTCATGGGGGACGAACCCTACTATCCTGACCTCGTTGCTAAAGCCATAGAGGAGAACTGCCTGCAGGACTGGGAAAAGGACTTCAACCAGACCGTCATGTTCGGCGGGGACTGCACCGCAGAAGATGTCATCACCGCCGCCCGCCGGTTCCCCATGATGGCAGAAAGGCAACTCGTAATCCTCAAGGAAGCCCAGCAGATGAAATCGCTGGAGGAACTTGCCATCTACTGTGAAAAGCCCCTTGACAGCACTGTGCTGGTGATTCTGATGCACCGTGCATCGGCCGACAAGAGACGCGCCCTCTACAAGAGCGTCCTCAGGACAGGAGAGGTGCTGGAGTCCAATCTTCTCAGGGACTACGAACTGCCGCGCTGGATACAGAGTTTCTATGAAGAAAAAGGCCTCAGGATTCATCCGGAGGCGTGTTCCCTCCTCGCTGAAAGCGCAGGGGAAGACCTTGGAAAGATATCCGTAGAAACTGAAAAACTCCTCAAGAACCTCCCTGAAGGTGTAAAGGATATATCAGTAGAGGATGTAGAGAAAAACGTCGGCGTAAGCCGCCAGTACAGCATCTTCGAGCTTACCAAATGTCTGAGCTTCCGGGATGCGGCAAAGGCGCTCAGGATTGCTGCGCGAATAGGCGCGGCGCCGCGTTTTGCCATGCCCGCGGCAACCGGCCCCATAGCAAATCATTTCTCCCGTATCCTGAAGTATCACGCCCTTATCCAGAAAGGCCGCCAGCAAGACGCGGCAAAAGTCCTGGGCGTTAACCCTTATTTCATGAAGGAATACGATGCCGCGGTGCGCAATTATCCGCTGGAGCGCTGCATGATGGCCGTGTCCCTCATAACCGAATATGACTACAAGTCCAAGGGCGGCGCAAACGCCGGAGAAGCCTCTCAGGCTGAGCTGCTTCAGGAACTGGTGGTGAAATTGTTGAATATTTGAAAACATTTATTGCGAAACAATAAATAATTATTATATTTGTGGTGGAGATTCCCGGTCAGAACGGGAATGACGTCAAATAACAGAGATATGAATATCATTGAAATCAGGAATGTGACCAAGACCTTCGGAGAGAAGGTGGCGCTCTCCGGAGTGTCACTGGATATTCCGGAGGGAAAGATTTTCGGACTGCTCGGCCCCAACGGAGCCGGCAAGTCTACGCTTATCCGTATCATCAACCGCATCACCATCGCCACCGAAGGGCAGGTCTTCTTCAAGGGACATCCCATTACCCAGGACGATGTCGCCGCCATCGGCTACCTGCCCGAAGAGCGCGGTCTCTACCGCAAGATGAAGGTAGGGGAGCAGGCCATGTACCTTGCACAGCTCAAGGGCATGAGTGCCCAGGACGCCGCCACGGAGCTCAAGAAATGGTTCGTCCGTTTCGAGATCCAGGACTGGTGGAACAAGAAGGTTGAGGAACTCTCCAAGGGTATGGCCCAGAAGCTTCAGTTCATCACCACGGTAGTCCATAAACCGTCCCTGATGATTCTGGACGAACCTTTCTCCGGTTTCGACCCCGTCAATGCCGAACTCATCCGCAAGGAGATTCTCCGCCTGAAGGACGAGGGCGCAACCGTCATCCTCTCCACCCACAACATGGAATCGGTTGAGGAACTCTGCGACGAGATTGCCCTCATCAACAAGTCCAAACTCGTGGTAACAGGAGGCACCGATGAAATCCGCCGCCGTTACGGAGAGGACAACGTTGAACTCGAATTCACTGAAGGCATCGAGCGTCGTCAGGAACTGGTTCCCAGGGAAAAGGTCAACGAAAGGCTTACCGAACTCATCTCCCAGGGCGTCAAGATCAATTCCTTCAGGGAAGTGGTGCCCCGCATGAACGACATCTTTATCAAACTTGTAACAGAGGAGGAGGCATAGTCATGAATATCTCAAAACTTGGAATCATCATCCGCAGGGAATACCTTAACAAGGTAAAGAAGAAGAGTTTCCTCATAATCACCTTCCTTGCACCTGTCCTCTTTGCGGCAATCGCGGTCCTTCCTTCCGTCATCATGATGGGAACCAAGGAAGAGGCCAAGAAGGTCGGCGTCCTGGATGCCTCCGGCATCGTCACCCCCTTCCTTGAAAGCAACGAAATCATCGAGTATGTCCCCCTGGAGGGAGTAACTGCCGATGAAGTCAAGACCGACCTGAAATCCTACGGCATTGACGTCCTTCTCTCCATCGGGGAACTGGATCCCGTCAACCGCACCGTCAGTGCCGACAGCTACTCGGAAAAGCCCCTCGGCCTTGATACCGGCTCCCTCATGGAAAACCGCATCAACGACGCCGTCGAAGCCTACCGCATCGAATCCTACGGCATCGAAAACCTGGAGGAAATCATGGCCGGAGTGAAGTCCAACATTCACCTCCACAGTTATACCATTGATGAATCCGGCAAGGAAACCATCTCCGAATCAGGCGTTTACATGGCCATCTCCATGATTCTTGGCATGGCTCTCTACATGTTCATCGCCCTGTTCTCCGGAATGGTCATGTCCTCGGTCATCGAGGAAAAGAGCTCCAGAGTGGTTGAGGTGCTGGTTTCATCGGTGAAGGCAACCGAACTCATGTTCGGCAAAATCATCGGCGTTGCCCTTGTCGCCCTTACTCAGTTCCTTCTCTGGATTGTCCTTACGCTGGTTATCATCGCAGCGGCAATGGGCATCATCGGCAAGGACAAGCTCATGGGCGCCCTGGGAGATGACCAGATGACCCAGATGACAGCGCAGATGACGGAGTCCATGACTCCCGGCGTGCATATGCCCGGCACTACCATCGACTTTGAGAGCGCAGTTGCAGCGGCAGACACAGCAGCTGTTTCAACAGCCGAACCTTCCGGCCTCAACGCCATCATGTCTACGCTCGGAAACATCAATATCGGCCAGATTTTGACAGCATTCCTGCTGTTCTTCATCTTCGGTTACCTGTTGTATGCGTCGCTGTTTGCGGCAATCGGCTCGGCCGTGGAGAACGAAGGAGACTCCAACCAGCTCCAGCTGCCGGTTACCATTCCGCTGCTTCTTGGCTTCTTTGTGGCCCTGTATGCATTCAAGGCCCCGGACAGCCAGCTGGTGTTCTGGTTCTCAATGATTCCTTTCACTTCGCCTATCGTGATGCTTGCAAGGCTGCCCTTCGGCGTTGCAACATGGGAACTCATCCTTTCCATCGTCCTTCTCATTCTCACTTTCTTCGCCTGCGCCTGGGCATCGGCAAAGATTTACAAGGTGGGAATCCTGATGTACGGCAAGAAATCCACGTTCAAGGACCTCTGGAAGTGGCTCAAGCAGAAGTAATATGAAAAGTTACGGCAGTTTGATTATGTGGCTTCTCCTGGGTATCGGACTCCTGTTCGTTACCCGGGCTGCCATTACCGGGGACGGCCCTCAGATAAGTTGGAAGAGGGTGGCGATGGACGGGCACCGCGTTGGCGCAAAGAGCGTCACCATGGAAAACGTGAACACCGCCCTGGGAACCTTCACGGACGAAGGCTATATCGGCCCGAACGGCGTCGCTTTCCCGGAAGACAGTCCCGTCCCGGAGGTGGCGTCCATCCTTATGGAAGCGCAGCCCGGGCTTGCCGGCCTCAAGGTTGTGGTGGGGCACAGCGCCAGGATGATGCTGAACCTCCGCACAGAGCCGGACCTTCCCCTCGGGAACCTCTTTGCCGATATACTCCGCGCCCGCGGAAGCAAGGACTTCAAGGTGCCGATGGACTTCGCCCTCACCAACTTCGGCGGAATTCGCGCCCCCATGCCGGAAGGAGCAATCACCCTGGAGGACATCCAGTCCATGTTCCCCTTCAAGAACTACATGTGCTACGTACAGATGAAGGGCTCAAACCTCACGAGGCTCCTTGAGCAGCTTGCCGGAACAAAGGCCTTCCAGGCCACCAGCGGCGCACAGGTTCGCGTGAAGGACCATAAGCTTGTGTCGGCGCTCGTTGGAGGAAAACCCATCGACCCGGACCGCATCTACAACGTCACCACTATCGACTTCCTCCTTGACGGGGGAGACCGCATCGCTGTGGGCGCCCTCGCAGAGAAAGTAGTCCTTACGCATACGCTCCTGAGGGACGTCATGCTGGACTACGTTAAGGACTGCGAGGCCAAGGGAATCATCATCGACGGCAACGCAGACGGCCGCGTAATCATGGAGGACTAGGCTATGAAAAAGAGTACGACAGTTATTCTCGGAATCGCATTCCTGGCTCTTGGCGCACTCGTCGGCTTTACTGCCGGAAGGAAGTGGATGCGTGAGCGCGCAAGCCTTACCATCCTCCACGTGAATGACTCCCACAGCCACATGGAGCCCATCCGCACCGGAGACTACGCCGGGATGGGCGGCGCCCTTGAAAGGGCCGCATACATAGACAGCGTACGCAAGGCCGACGGCCCCGGGAACGTCCTTCTCCTCCATGCCGGAGACTTCTGGCAGGGAACAACTTACTTCTCAGAGTACAAGGGAGACGTGGAAATCCAGGTCATGAACGCCCTCCGGTACGACGCAGTAACGCTTGGCAACCACGAGTTCGACAACGGCCTTGAAGCCCTTGGAGAGAAGCTTTCCTCCCTGGAATGCCCCGTTGTGGTATGCAACTATGACTTCTCGCCTTTCGAGGCAGGGAAGTACATCAAGCCCTATGTGATAGTGGAAAAGGCCGGAAAGAAGATTGGCATCATAGGTGTTCTCTGTAAACTGAAGGACATGGTGGCAGGCGACATCGCAGACCGCGTTCCCTCCTTCGACATGGTAGAGAGCCTCCAGAAGTATGCCGATGAACTCCGCCCCCGGTGCGACCTTGTCATAGCCCTTACCCACATCGGCTACACGGAGCACAACCCCGGAGACATCACAGACCCGCAGCTTGCCGCAGCAACCCGTAACGTAGATATCTTCGTAGGTGGCCACTCCCACACCTTCCTTGAAGAAGCCGTAAAGGTCAAGAACCTCGACGGCAAGGAAGTCCCCATCGTCCAGACCGGCTGGATGGGCGCCTACATGGGAGAATTCAAAGTGAAGCTATAGCACGTTCATGCTTTGCTCCCGCATCTTTTCGAGCTCGTCTTTCATCTGAACGACGAGCTTTTGTATTCCTGCGTGGTTGGCCTTGGAACCGGTGGTGTTTATTTCGCGGCCCATTTCCTGGATGATGAAGCCAAGCTTCTTGCCCGGGTAGGGTTCAGTGTCGATGGTGTCCATGAAGTACTTGCAGTGCTGGCGCAGGCGCACTTTCTCTTCATTGATGTCGTACTTCTCCAGGTAGAAGATGAGTTCCTGTTCGTAGCGCTCCGGGTTGGGTTTTGCGCCAAGTTCGTCAAGGGCTTTGGTGAGTTTGGCCTTGACGGTTTCAATGCGCTCTCCTTCAAGGGCTTCAACACCGTCATAGAACTTCAGGATATTTCTGACGCGTGAGGTGACGTCCTTGTACAGGACCTCTCCTTCGTGGGCGCGGTATGCACAGACGGCGTCGATGGCACTGTCAAGCGCTGCCGATACTGCAGGCCAGTCTTCCTCGCCGATGACATCGGCCTTCTGGGCCTGGACTACGTCGGGGAGGCGGATGATGGCGCTGGCAAGGATGCTGCCCAGGCCCGGGTCTTTGAGGAAGGTCTTGGTGAAGACGGTCTCGTCATCCAGGGCCTTGACGGTGCTTTTCCAGTAGGAGTGGAAGACATCGGCATTGATGGTGTGGGCGGCGTCCGCCCCGGTGGCCTCGTAGGTGAGATAAAGGTCGATGGTGCCGCGGACAAGCCTGTCTGAGAGGCGTTTACGCACTTCAAGGTCCTTGTCCTTGGGAAGGAGGTTGGACTTGATGCTGACGTCTGCGCTTTTGCCGTTGAGGGTGCGGATTTCTATAGTTAGGGAACCTCCCTTGAGCATGGCTTCTGCCTTGCCGTAGCCTGTCATTGACTGAATCATACCGATAAAACTCTTTTTGCAGTGCAAAGTTAAGGAATTATTTGTAATTTTGTAGATAGGCAAAAACAGCATCAGTCATGACAGTAAAATCATTCCTTCTCAGAAAAGACAAGACCGGAAGCATCGCAGCTCTCTGCACAAGTGACACCATCGCAGTGGTAAGGCCCGAAAAATCAGTTGAAAACCTTTTCAGGGATGCCATCCGCACGGCAATCACAGACAAGAAACCTGCCGATGCCGTCTTCGCTGAAATCAAGGCGTACTTCGATGCATTCGGCGGCTCCGAGAGTTATAAAAACACAGTAGAGTCTGTCCTTTCAGGCGTTTCTTCATACCTGAGGGAGGCAATGTACATCCAGGCTTCTCCCGAAGCCCTTGAAGACTATGTCATGGCAAAATGCGCCCGCCTTTGTGCAGAAGCCGTAAATGACAAGGTCAAAGGAGTGCTCGTAGACGGCACCGAACTGATGCTCTGCGAGACCCGCCAGCACTTTGACTGGGCCGCCTCCAATAAGGAGATGGCGGCGCGCCTCAAGGGAATAGGCCCCGTGGTCATTCCCGGAGGATACGGAAAGCTCTCGAGCGGTTATATCGTAAGGGTAGGCAAGGACGGCGCACACCTGATGGCATCGCTCATCGCATCGGCCCTTGGGGCAGAAAGCATTGAATTCCATGTGGAGGGCCCCGGAATCGAAGGCGTGAAGGCAATGACCTATGACGAGGCCACCCACTACTGCGCCGCCGCACATGCACCGTTTGCATCTTCCGCCATCTGGCCTGCGAAGAACGCAAATATCCCTATTCTGGTCAAGGATATCGACAATCCTTCCTTCGAGGGAACCATCATCTCTACCGGCTCTTCACACGGAACAGGTATCGTCACCGACAAGGACCTTGCCCTCATCACCGTTTACGGTACAGGCCTTCTTGGAAAGGTGGGCATGTCCTCTTCCATCTTCTCCGCCATGGCTGCAGCAAAGGTGAACGTGCGTTTCATAGCCCAGACTTCTTCCGAATATTCAATCAGTTTTGCTGTCCGGTCAAAGGACAAGGAACAGGCTCTGAGCGCCCTCAAACACCTGTTTGAGGAGAATCCTCTCCTTCCTCTGGACGACGTCGTCGTCCTCAACCAGGCCGTTGGCATCGTCACCGTATTCGGCTCCAAGATGAAAAACCTTCCCGGAACTTCCGGAAAGGTCTTTGGTGTCATCGGGGATGCCGGCATCAACATCATCGCATCGGCCCAGGGCGGCGAGGAACTCTCCATCTCCCTTGTGCTTGACGAGGCCGACGTTGACAAGGCCGCTGCGCTGCTGAAATAAACAATATTCTATTCCGGTTTGTAGGAATCCTTGAGTGAAGTGGTCTTGTTGAAGACCGGATTATCAGGGGTGGAATCCTTATCCTTTACGTAGTAGCCGGTGCGCTCGAACTGGACGGCAATGCCGGAGGCATCGTCCAGGAGGGCGGGTTCTGCATAGCCCGTTGCAAGGACCAGGGATTCGGGATTCAGGAAGTCCTTGTAGTCCTTGTCCTCAGGGACCTGGGACATGTCGGCAAGGGTGAAGAGGCGGTCATAGTTCCTGATTTCCAGTTTCTTGGCGTACTCTTCCGATACCCAGTGGATGGTGCCCTTGACCGGACGGTATTCGGTGGAAGAATCGTAGGTGCACTTGAGTTCCACCACCTCGCCGTTTTCGTCCTTGATCACCTCATTGCACTTGACGATGTAGGTGTATTTGAGACGGACCTCGCCGTCGGGTTTGAGGCGGAAGAACTTCTTGGGAGCGTCTTCCATGAAGTCGGCACGTTCGATGAGGAGGTTTCCGGTGAAGGGGACGCGGCGCTTGGCTCCGTCTGGTTCTGCGGGGTTAAGAGGGCAGTTGAACCACTCTACCTTTCCTTCAGGCCAGTTGGTGATGGTGAGCTTGATGGGGTCCTGGACCACCATGTAGCGGTTTGAGCGCTCGTTGAGGTCCTGGCGGACGCACCACTCCAGAAGCTGGATGTCCATGAGCTGGTCACGCTTGGAGACGCCTATCTTGTCACAGAACATCTTGAGGGCATTTGCCGTATAGCCGCGGCGGCGCACACCGCATAGGGTGGGCATGCGGGGATCGTCCCAGCCGCTCACGAGACCCTTCTGGACAAGCTCGAGGAGCTTTCTCTTGGACATGAGGGTATATGTGAGGTTGAGGCGGGCGAATTCGTACTGGTGTGAAGGATAGATGCCCAGCGTTTCGATGAACCAGTCATACAGGGGACGGTGGACGTCGAATTCCAGAGTGCAGATGGAGTGGGTAATGTGTTCTATGGAGTCGCACTGGCCGTGGGTGAAGTCGTACATGGGGTAGATGCACCACTTGTCTCCGGTCCTGTGATGGTGGGCAAACTTGATGCGGTACAGGAGAGGGTCACGGAACATCATGTTGGGATGTGCCATGTCTATCTTTGCGCGGAGCACCTTCTCTCCTTCTGCGTATTTCCCCGCCTTCATCTCACGGAAGAGCTTGAGGTTCTCCTCTACGCTGCGGTTGCGGTAAGGACTCTCCACGCCAGGTTTGTCCACGGTTCCGCGGTGCAGGCGGATTTCCTCCTGGGTCTCATCATCGACGTATGCAAGGCCCCTCAGGATGAGTTCCTCCGCCCAGGCGTAAAGCTGGTCGAAGTAATCCGATGCATAGAGTTCCTTGTCCCATTTGAAACCCAGCCACTGGATGTCTTCCTTGATGGAATCCACGTATTCTGTGTCTTCCTTGGTGGGGTTGGTGTCGTCGTAGCGGAGGTTGGTCTTGCCGCCGTACTTCTCTGCAAGGCCGAAATTGAGGCAGATGCTCTTTGCGTGGCCAAGGTGCAGATAGCCGTTGGGTTCAGGGGGAAAACGTGTGATGATTGAGTCTACCCTGCCTTCTGCAAGGTCCTTTTCGATGATTTCTTCAATAAAATTCAGTTTGCGCTCTTCCATAGATAGATGTCGAAATAACTTTCAAATTTACAAAAAAATCCTCATTTATATGCATATTAAATATTTTTCGTATTTTTGCATCGTACTAAACCTTAACTAAACCATATATAATATGGGACTTTTACATGCAAGACTGGCAAAGTATGATTTGCCCCAGAAGATGATGGAGAAGGGCATCTACCCCTATTTCCGCCAGATAACGTCTAAGCAGGGAACAGAAGTCATCATGGACGGAAAGCCCATCCTGATGTTCGGTTCCAATGCATATACAGGACTCACAGGAGATGAACGTGTAATCAATGCAGGCGTAGAGGCCTTGAAGAAATACGGCTCCGGCTGCGCCGGTTCCCGTTTCCTCAACGGCACCCTCGATATCCACGTCCAGCTTGAGAAGGAACTCGCAGAATTTGTGGGCAAGGATGAGGCCCTGGTTTTCTCCACCGGTTTCACCGTTAACTCCGGCGTCATTCCCCAGCTCCTCACAAAGGACGATTTCATCATCTGCGATGACCGTGACCACGCTTCCATAGTGGATGGCCGCCGCCTCTCTTTTGCAAAGAGCCTGCACTACAAACACAACGACATGAAGGACCTGGAGCGCTGTCTCAAGCGCTGCCTGCCCCAGGCCGTGAAACTCATCGTGGTAGACGGTGTGTTCTCAATGGAAGGAGACCTTGCGAAGCTTCCTGAGATTGTAGAGCTCAAGCACAAGTACAAGAACGTGGTCATCATGGTGGACGAAGCCCACGGCCTTGGCGTATTCGGCAAGGACGGCCGCGGCGTCTGCAACCACTTCGGCCTCACTGACGAGATCGACCTCATCATGGGCACCTTCTCCAAGAGCCTTGCAGCCATCGGCGGTTTCATCGCTGCCGACAAGGTCATCATCAACTACCTCCGTCACACTGCCCGTACATACATCTTCCAGGCATCTGATACTCCTGCAGCGACGGCAAGCGCCCTCGAAGCCCTTCACATCATCCAGAAAGAGCCGGAGCGCATCCAGAAGCTCTGGGACGTAACCAACTATGCCTTAAGGCGTTTCAAGGAGGAAGGCTTCGAAATTGGAGAAACAGAAAGCCCCATCATCCCCCTGTATGTACGTAACCTTGAAAAGACTTTCATCGTAACGAAGCGCGCATTTGACGAAGGCGTATTCATCAACTCGGTGATTCCGCCGGCATGCGCTCCTCAGGACACCCTCATCCGCTTCTCCCTCATGGCAACTCACACGCGTGAGGAGGTGGACAAGGCCGTCAACGCCCTCAGCAAGGTCTTCAAGGAAGAGGGAATAATCAAGTAGTTTTGGCGAAGGTCTGCTTTTTATCGGCAGACCTTTTCCATAAAAATATGTATATTTGCTGATAATGGAACCGCAGATTTCGGCAAATAGCAGGAGGATAGCGCGCAACACGGTGTATCTGTATGTGCGCATGCTGGTGATGCTGGTGATAGGGCTTGTGACCTATCGCATCATCATCCGCTCCCTTGGCGTGACGGATTACGGCGTGTACAGTGCCGTGGGCGGGGTGGTGACCATGTTCATGCTGGTCATGAATACGGTTTCATCGGCAATCCAGAGGTACATAACTGTAGGACTGGGGAAAGGGGATGAGAATGCCCTCAGGACCACCGTGGGAACCAGCCTTGCCATCATGGCGGCATTCTCCCTTCTCATAGTTGCACTCACGGAGACACTTGGACTCTGGTATCTGCATGAGAAGATGATAATACCCGCAGAGCGTATGGGAGCCGCAGAAATTGTACTCCATAGCTCCATGCTGGTTCTGGTAGTGAATCTTCTGAGCATCCCGTATACCGCAGTCATCAATGCGCATGAGCACATGGATGCCTATGCGTATATATCCATCCTTGAGGCGGTTCTGAAACTTGCCGTGGCGGCAGGCGTATGGCTTTCTCCCTCTGACAAGCTGGTAGTGTATGCATGGCTTCTTCTTGCCGTAGCAGTCATTGCAAGGGGAGCCTATGCAGTGTATGCGATGCGGCGTTTCAAGGAATGCCGCGGAAGGCTGTCTGTGAGCGGTTCCCTTGTAAAGGAAATGGGCGCATTCGCCGGATGGAATTTCATCGGCAGCGGAACTTTCATGGTGAATACCCAGGGAGTGAACCAGCTCATGAACCATTTCTTCGGAGTTGGCATGAATGCCGCAAGGGGAGTGGCAGACAAGGTGGAACAGGTTGTGAGGCAGTTCGCGACGAACATAGCTCTTGCCATTAACCCCCAGATGACAAAATCATATGTGGGCGGGAACAGGGAATACGCATTTGAACTGGCTATAAAAGGCTCAAAATACTATTTCTGGATACTTTGGGTGCTCTCAGTTCCTTTCCTCACGGATGCAGAGTCCATTCTGAGGCTGTGGATAGGCCCGACGCCGCCTGATGCCGCTCTTTTCACGCGCCTCACGCTGCTTTGTTTCCTTATAGATTTCACGCCGGGGACACTCAACATCCTTGAACAGGCCCGCGGAAAGATCAGGAATTATTATCTTGTCACCAGCGCCGTTGCAGTGTTGGTTTTCCCAATTACATGGCTCGCATATCGGCTTGGTGCTCCCGGCTGGGCGGGTTATGCGGCATTTATCGGCATATATCTTCTGAAGGCAGTTGCCATGCTGGCAATGGCGCACAGGGATACGGGTTTTCCGGTGGGCGCTTACCTCAGAAAGGCGGTTCTGCCTATGCTGGCGGCTGTTTTGCCGTCGGCCCTGGTGGTGTTCCCGTTGTGCCGGGTGCTTCCGGTACTGTGGTGGCGCTTCGTTGTGATGGCGGTGCTGGGAGTGCTGCTGTCCGGGATTGGCATCTGGCTTTACGGCCTCACGGAAGGGGAGAAGGCCTTTGTCCTGTCAAAGCTTAAAAGAAAATGAAAACCAAACTGTTATATATCCTTGTGAGCGGCCCTTCCGACGTGTATCTGGAGCAGGCCTTCGTGAGCGCGTCCAGTTGTGCCAGGCATAACCCCGGCGCGCAGATGACCCTTCTCACAGACAAGGCCACTGCCGATGGCTGGCTTTACAAGAATCCGCTCTCAGAGGCATTCACGTCGCTGTTTTCCGAGGTTCTGGTGGCACCGCTCGATCCCTCCATCCCGGCGATGAAGCGTTCCCGCCTCCTTAAAACCGGCATGAGGGAGTACGTAAAAGGAGACTTCCTCTTCATTGACGCAGACACCATCGTAGCCCGCCCCCTTGATGCAATAGATGATATACAGGCCGATCTTGCCGCCGCCCCCGACCTCCACTCCACCTTCAGGGACCATCCCCACAGGCAGGCCACCATAAACATGTGCCGAAAACTGGACTACAACCCCTCCGGAGACGATTTCTACTACAATTCCGGCGTCCTTCTGGTGCGGGATACGGATGCGAATCACGACTTCTTCCGCGCTTGGCAGAAAAACTATCTGGAAGGCTATGAGAAAGGCATCCGCCCGGACCAGCCCTCCCTTGCAAAGACCAATGCCGGAGCCCATATCGTGCGCCTTCCGGATGTCTGGAACGTTGAGGTGCAGAATGGCGTCCGCTATCTCCGCGACGCCTTCATCGTCCACTACATGGTAACCAACGTGGGCAGCGGCCCTCAGGACAGCCTCTTCCTTCTGAACAACAGGGAAGCTCTTCTCAAGATGCGTTCCGCCGGCGCCATCACCCCTGAAATCCAGGAAGTCGCCGAAGATCCGTTCAAGGGATACGCCGCTGTAACACAGGTGTTTGCCGGCGATGACCTCCACCTCTTCCGCACCCGGCGCTATCGCTGGCTGCGCAGTCATTTCAAACCCGGAAAGCGCTCCTTCCCGGAGTGGCTCCTCAAAGTCAGAGACCATATATGCCGAAAGTAAGCGTCATCGTCCCCTGCTACAATCTTGGACAGTATCTGCCGGATGCCCTTAACAGCGTCCGCACCCAGACGTTCGATGACTGGGAATGCCTCATCGTAGACAACGGCTCCACAGACAAGTCCCGCCTTGTCATGACCAATTTCTGCGCTTCCGACCAGCGCTTCATCCCGGTTGTCCTCCATGAAAACCAAGGCGTCGCTGCCGCAAGGAACAAGGGCCTGGAGCTTGCAGAAGGGGAGTACATCCTCTTCCTTGATGCCGATGACATGATAGGAAACGGCTACATGGCCGATGCCGTCAAAGCCCTTGACTCAGACCCTTCCCTTACCGTGGTCTATGGCAAAGGTGTGCGTTTCGGGGCCGAAACCACCTGGGACCTCCCGCCTTTCTCCATGGACACCATGCTTGCACGCAACTGCCTCTACATAAGTTGCTTTTTCAGAAAGGCCGATGCCGCTTCCTTTGACCCGGAGTTCAAGACCGGCTTCGAGGACTGGGACTTCTGGCTCTCGCTCCTGGAGAGCGTCAAGGAGCCGAAGGTACTGCAGCTTGAAAGCGAGTGCTTCTATTACCGCACCCGCCGGAATTCCCGCAACAGGGGAGTGACTGACGATGCCCTGAAGGACATCCGCCGCCGCCTCTGGGAAAAGCACAAGGCGCTGTATTCCAAGTATTTCTGCAATCCTTTGGAAACTGTAGAGTACAAACGCCTTGAGAGTTCATTCCGCAAGGCTTCCAAGTGGTCGCTGGCATGGAAACTCCGCCTTCTTTACCGCAAGTTATTCTCATGAAACGCGTCCTTGTAATCATAGTCACATACAACGGCATGCGCTGGCTTGAACGCTGCCTGTCATCAGTGTGTACGGACGGAAATTCGGCCCAAAATCCGTCCGAAGGCCCTGAATATGCGCGTTCGGACGGAAAAACGGCCCAGAATCCGTCCGTGGACGTCTTTGTGGTGGACAACGACTCCACCGACGGCAGTGCAGACTGGATTGAGGGGCATTTCCCGGGCGTGAAACTGGTGCGCTCTGCTGAGAATCTGGGCTTCACCAAGGCCAACAACCTTGGATTCGAATGGGCGATGTCGCATAATTACGACTACGTCTATCTCCTAAACCAGGATGCATGGCTCGCCCCCGGCGCCCTTGAAACGCTGGTGACAGCCGCCGGGGAGCATCCGGATTACGCCGTTCTGAGCCCGCTCCAGATGACTGACGGGTACAAGGAGCTGGACAGACTGTTCAAAAAGGACAAGACGCCGCCAGCGGCGCACTGGCTGGTACCTGTAAAGGCTCTCAAGGAGGCAGGACCGTTCTCAGATATGTTTCCCTTCTACGGGCAGGACGACGACTGGTGTAACAGGGCGCGCTATCACGGATGGAGAATCGGCATTGTTCCTGAGGCGAAGGCGGTGCATGACAGGGCTGAGAGGAAAGAGACGAAGGAGCGGATTATCGACAGGAATTACCGCGTAGGGTCCCTGGTGAGGCTGTGCGACATAAACCGGCCTCTTTGGGAGCGCTTTCTCTATGTCGTGCTCTTCACTTTTGTCAAAGCCGTCAAATATTTTAGTTTACAACCGTTCAAGGACTTTTTCGGCATTTGTAAAATACTGCCGGAATTAGTATCTTTGCGAGATATACATAAAAACAATTATGGCAGTATCAGACGTACTTAAGAAGATATTCGGCTCAAAGAGTGACAGGGACATGAAGGCTATCAAGCCCGTCCTTGACAAGATTCTGGCCGTCTACCCTGAAATTGACAAACTCTCGAACGATGAGCTTCGTGCACACACGGATGCCCTCAGGGCCCGTATACGTGAGGTGGAGAAGCCCTTTGAAGACCGTATAGCAGAGATAAAGGCAGAACTGGAGCAGGATATTCCCGTATCCCGCAAGGAAGCCCTTGCAAGCGAAAGCGACAAGCTGGTGAAGGACGAGGATGAAGCCATCGAGGTCATCCTGAACGAAATCCTTCCCGAGGCCTTTGCCATCGTGAAATCCACAGCCCGCCGTTTTGCCCAGAACCCCGCAATCGAGGTATCGGCAAGCGAGTTCGACAAGCAGCTTGCAGCGGAAGGCCGCGAATTCGTCTCAATCGAGGGAGACAAGGCAATCTGGCAGAACCACTGGATTGCCGGCGGCAACGAGATTACCTGGGACATGGTCCATTACGATGTCCAGCTCATCGGCGGCATAGTCCTCAACGGTGGTGTCAGGACCAACAAGGAGCAGAGGGGCATGATTGCAGAAATGGCAACCGGTGAGGGTAAAACCCTGGTTGCAACCCTTCCTGTGTTCCTGAATGCACTTGCCGGAAAGGGTGTCCACGTGGTTACCGTGAACGACTACCTCTCCAAACGAGACAGCGAATGGATGGGCCCTCTGTACATGTTCCACGGCCTCAGCGTGGATTGCATCGACAAGCACCAGCCCAACTCCGACGCCCGCAAGAAGGCATATAACTGCGACATCACCTTCGGCACGAACAACGAGTTTGGTTTCGACTATCTGCGTGACAACATGGCCGTGAGGATGACAGACCTCGTCCAGAGGAAGCATCACTACGCCATCGTGGACGAGGTTGACTCCGTCCTCATCGACGACGCCCGTACCCCTCTCATCATTTCCGGACCTATGGAAAAGGCTTCCGGAGACGAGCAGTTCATGGAATATCGGCCCTATGTGGAAAACCTCTACAACAAGCAGAGGAACCTCGTGACCAGCACCTTGAACGAGGCCAAGCGCCTAATCGCGGCAGGTGACGAGGCCGAAGGCGGCAAGCTCCTCTTCCGCTGCCACAAGGGACTCCCGAAGTACCAGCCGCTCATCAAGTTCCTTTCCGAACCCGGCATGAAGCAGCTGATGCAGAAGACAGAGGCCTACTACATTCAGGACAACGAGCGCGAAATGCCCGCCGTAACGGATGAGCTCTACTTCGTCATTTCCGAGATTCTGAACTCTGTGGACATGACGGACAAGGGCCACGAGGTGCTTGCAAACAGCGTTTCCGACCCCAACTTCTTCGTCCTCCCGGACATGGGATCGGCAATTGCGGATATCACGCATGATGCATCCCTTTCAGCTGCCGAAAAGGCAGAGAAGAAGGACGAGCTCATGGAGGAATTCTCCCTCAAGAGCGAGCGCGTCCATACTGTGATTCAGCTGCTCAAGGCCTATGCGATGTTCACCAAGGACGTTGATTACGTCATCGTGGACAACAAGGTTAAGATCGTTGACGAGTCCACCGGCCGTATCATGGAAGGCCGCAGATGGTCAGACGGTCTGCACCAGGCCGTGGAGGCCAAGGAGAACGTGAAGGTGGAGGCCGCAACCCAGACCTTTGCAACCGTCACTCTCCAGAACTACTTCCGTATGTATCACAAGCTTGCCGGTATGACCGGTACCGCAGAAACTGAAGCAGGCGAATTCTGGAGCATCTACAAGCTGGACGTGGTGGTAATCCCCACCAACAGGCCCGTCATCAGGGACGACCAGGACGACATCATCTACAAGACCAAGAAGGCGAAGTTCAACGCCGTAATCGACAAGGTGGTGGAACTCTCCAACGCAGGGAGGCCTGTGCTTGTAGGTACCACCGACGTTGAAACCTCCGAACTCCTTGCCCGCATGATGCGCATGAGAGGCATCAAGGCCGATGTCCTCAACGCCAAGGAGCACGCCCGCGAGGCCGAAATCGTTGCCAACGCAGGTCTCACCGGCCACGTGACCATCGCCACCAACATGGCAGGCCGTGGTACCGATATCAAGCTCTCTCCGGAGGTGAAGAAGGCCGGCGGCCTTGCAATCATCGGCACAACGCGTCATGACAGCCGCCGTGTTGACAGGCAGCTACGAGGCCGTGCCGGACGTCAGGGAGACCCCGGTTCCAGCTGCTTCTATATCTCGCTGGAGGATGACCTCATGCGCAAGTTCGGCTCCGAAAGGATTGCCTCCGTGGTAGACCGCCTTGGCATGCAGGATGACGAGGCACTCGTCTCCGGAATGCTCTCCAAGAGCATCGAGACCGCCCAGAAGAAGGTGGAAGAGAACCATTTCGGCTACCGCAAGCGCACGCTGGAGTATGACGACGTAATGAACTACCAGAGAGAGGCAGTCTATGCCCGCCGCCGCAATGCACTTTCCGGCGAAAGGATAGAGATCGACGTCCAGAACATGATGACAGACACCGCAATGCTTCTTGCAGAGCAGTCTGAAGGCATGTCATACCAGGAATTCGAGGAATTCATCATCGCAAAGCTCTCCATCGACCTTGGCTTCGACGAAAAGTTCTTTGCCGATGCCAAACCCAAGGAAATTGCCGAAAAGCTCGCAGAGCACATGCAGGAGGTATACTCCCGCCGTATGGACACCATGACGGAGAAAGTGAATCCCGTCATCAAGCAGGTGTATGAGAAGCAGGGCCAGATGTACGAGAACATCGCCATCCCTATCTCCAACGGCAAGCGCCAGCTGACTCTCTCCGTTAACCTCAAGAAGGCCTACGAGACAGAGAGCAAGGAGATTACCAAGGCCCTTAGCCGCAACATCATCCTTTACTATATCGACGATTATTGGAAGCAGCATCTGCGTGACATGGATGACCTGCGCCAGAGCGTGCAGAACGCCGCTTACGAGCAGAAAGACCCTCTTGTGGTGTACAAGCTGGAGAGCTACAACCTCTTCACGGACATGCTGGAGAAGCTCAACGAGGAAGTCCTTACCTTCCTTCTGAGGGCGTTCATCCCGCTGAGGGACGCCTCCGACGCCCGCGAGGCCCGTCCTGCACAGCGCCCGCAGAGGAACCTGCAGCAGATGCGCTCCACGGATCCTTCCCAGCTCTCCACCAACGGTGAACAGCAGAGCCGCATGCCGGTACGTGTAGACAAGCGCGTCGGCCGCAACGACCCCTGCCCCTGCGGCAGCGGCCTCAAATACAAGAACTGCCACGGCAAAGGGCTTGTGTAACAGCCCCTGTCATTCTGAGCGAAGTCGAAGAATCTAATTGATTATGGCAACAAAAATGGATAATACAATAAACGTCAACGATGTCAGCCGCATTGCGGCGGGCACCGTTTTCAAAGGCGAGATGACGTCTCCCGGAGACATCCGCATCGACGGCGAATTCGAAGGCCGGATCTTCTCCAAAGGCCGCGTAGTGGTAGGGGAGAAGGCCCGCGTAAAAGGCGATATATTATGCGCAAACGTCGATTTCTGCGGAAAACTCATCGGCAACCTGTATGTTAAGGATACGCTTGTCCTGCGCAAGGGTTGTACTGTTGAGGGAGATCTCAATGTGAAGCGCCTGCAGGTGGAACTGGACGCCGCATTCAACGGCACCTGCCGCATGATTGACGAGCAGCAGTTCGAGAAACTGTCGGCACAGCTCACCGGTGAAAAACCCAAAGAGGCGGTAAAGCAATGAGAAAGGCTGCGCTGGTGTCTGTCATCCTGCTTCTTTCCCTGGCTCTCGGGGCGAAGGAAAGCCGCAGTGCAGACTCTCCCTGTTTCACCTACATCGGCCGCACGCTTTCTGAGGGCGGCAAGGTTTCGTATGACTGGACCGGGGTTACCGCTATAGTTCATTTCAAGGGCAAGTACCTGGAAATGAGGTATCAGGACAGCGGAACCAATTACGTGAACGTGTGGGTGGACAAGGAGCCCTGCGCAGTACCGGACTTCGTCCTGACGCTTGGAGGATCGGCCCTTGTGCCCGTTGTGGAGAGCCTCAAGAAAGAGGAGCACACCGTATATATCCAGAAGCGCACCGAAGGGGAGCAGGGGAAGATAACCCTGGAGGAATTTATCACCGACGGCAACTTCCTGCAGGCCAGGGGGTTGAAGGATAGGAGGCTGCTCTTTGTGGGGGATTCCTATACCTGCGGATACGGAACGGAAGCCTCCGGAAGGAACGAGCCTTTCCGCGCATCGGAAGAGAATCCCAGCTACACCTACGCGGCAATTATCGGCAGGTATTTCAATGCCGATGTGGTCACGGTGAGCCATTCCGGCCGTGGCATCGTTCGCAACTACGGGGATGCCGCCGCTAAGACGATGCCCCAGAAGTACGCCCACGTCTTCGATTCGGAGGAGGGGAGTTCCCCGCTCTGTAAGGCATCGGCATATGTACCTTCGCTTGTGATTATATATCTGGGAACCAACGACTTTTCCGTGGGCAAGCAGCCTTCGCTGGGCTCCTGGTGCGCCGGCTACGCAGACCTCCTGCGGCAAATCCGTGCCGATTATCCGTCGGCCCCCATCCTGTGCCTGGCCTCCAAGGCCGACGAGAAGATGGCCGCCTACGTGGAGGAAGCCGTGCGTCGCAGCGGCATGGACAACGTGTTCTGGACTGCCGTCCACTCCAGCGCCCTCAACGACACCTCTGACCTTGGCGCCAGCTGGCATCCCAACTACGCCGGCCACCGCAAGGTTGCCAGTGTCCTCGCACCCTCCGTCTCCACCATCACAGGCTGGGAAATGCCCCTGGAGCCGGTGCAATAACGAACCGCCCTTCCCGGCCTATCATCGTCATTCCCGGCATGACGGGGAATCTTATCGTTGTCATTCCCGGCTTGACCGGGAATCTTACCCTTGTCATTCCCGGCTTGACGGGGAATCTTACCCTTGTCATTCCCGGCTTGACCGGGAATCTGAAAAAATATTTTGCAAATTCAGAAATCCTCCGTATATTTGCACTCCCGTTAAGGGATATGGGGTATTAGCTCAGTTGGTAGAGCGTTTGAATGGCATTCAAAAGGTCAGGAGTTCGATTCTCCTATGCTCCACAAAATACGCTGAAAATCAGCAAGTTATAGAGGTTATACACAATTCCGTACACAGTTTTCACGAGTTGTGTATATTTTCTTTTATTATCTCCTACTATATCAAGAGTGCCCCGAAGGGGGGGCCTCCGGGGCTCAAAAGTTAGTCACACCCCCGAACTTTTGGACGTGATTCCATTTCCCACATTCAAATATTTTATGTATATTTGTAAATCCAATGAGGGAAAGGCGCATCATAGCATCGGCTGTTTTGCTGGCGGTTTTTCTGCCGGCTTTCCTTATATCTGTTCTTCACAGGCATCCTGAGGCCGTTCCGGCAGCGGAGGAGTGCGCTGAATGTGTGCATCATCTTCCGCACCAGGGACACATAGGAGCATATCACGGCGGCATTTCAGACTGCGTCCTGTGTCAGTTTCTTGGACTTCCCTTCATAGCAAGCATAGCCGTGGCGGCCGTTCTTTCGGTAGTCCTTGGCAACTCATTCTATTTGTTCACAAGCAGGCCATTCTTACAGGCCGCATTAAGAAACGACAATACCCGCGCACCGCCAGTTTCATTCTGCTTTCAGTAATAGTTTAACCTTTTAACAGAAACAGAATGAAAAAGACGATATTATTATTGTCGCTGCTGCAAGTCTGTGCGGCGGCGGCTCAGGAGAACCACCCGGAGGATTCTACGGATGTGTTCTACAAGCACTTGGAACTCAAGGAAATAGTAGTTACTGGACTGTCCGGTGACGCAAAGATGAAGGAGATGAGTGCGCCGGTTTCCATAATCCGTCCGGCCGATTTAGCGGCAAGAGCGGCGGGCAATATCATAAGCGCCATCGCAATGGAACCCGGAGTGAGCGAAATCACCACCGGCGGCGGAATCTCCAAACCCGTAATCCGCGGAATGGGCTACAACCGCGTGGTTGTTGTAAGCGACGGCATCCGTCAGGAAGGCCAACAGTGGGGCGACGAGCACGGCATTGAAGTGGACGGCGCCGGCGTCCATTCCGTGGAAATCCTCAAGGGCCCGGCGTCACTCATGTACGGCTCAGACGCCCTTGCAGGCGTCCTCATTTTCCATCCGAAGCCAGTGCGCCCCATAGGAGAAGTGGGCGGTAGCTTCTTCTCCGAATACCAGACAAACAACGGCCTTGCCGCCTATTCCTTGGCGGCCGATGGAAACCTGAAAGGATGGGTCTTCGGGGGCCGATTCTCCGACAAATACGCCCGCGCCTACCGGAACGCTGGAAACGGTCCTGTGGCCAACTCCGGATTCCGGCAGAGGGCGGCATCGGCCTTGGTGGGCAAAAACGGAGCCTGGGGCTATTCCAGGCTGCGTTTCAGCTATTTCAACCTCACTCCCGGAATGATAGAGGGAGAAGGCGACAACCTCGGTTATACCCCGGCTCTCCCCTTCCAGCAGGTGCGGCATTACAAGGCAGTGCTGGACAACACCTTCCACGTAGGAGACGGAAACATCAAGTTCATCCTGGGATGGCAGAGGAACCGCAGGCGGGAGTTTGAGGAATCTCAGGATGAACCCGGTCTGGACTTCAGGCTCAACACCGTAAACTATGACCTCCGCTGGCAGGCAAACCATGGAAAAGGCTGGAAAACTGCCATCGGCCTTGCCGGGATGTGGCAGAGGAGCGACAACCTTGGCGACGAATACCTCATCCCCGCCTACAGCCTCTTTGACGCGGGCCTTTTTGCAATGGTGACAAAGTCCCTTGGCCAATGGACGCTTTCCGGCGGTTTAAGGGCCGATTTAAGATGGCTCCAAAGCCAAGCCCTTGAAGGCCGATTCGAGGCCTTCAGCCGCCGTTTTCCGGGCATCAGCGCCAGCATCGGGGCCGTACGCCCGCTGGGAGATCATTTTACGCTGAGAGCCAACCTCGCTCGCGGATTCCGAGCTCCCAACATGGCGGAACTTGGCTCCAACGGAGAGCATGAGGGTACCTTTCGCTTTGAAGTTGGCAATAAGGACCTGAAGCCGGAATTCAGCCTCCAGGGGGACCTGGGAGTGGATTTCAGCTCCAAACACGTATCTGTGCAGGCTGCGCTGTTTGCAAGCCGGACAGACAATTACATATTTGCCGCCAGAAACGGCGCCCTCTCAGACGAAGGCCTTCCAGTATATATTTTCCGCAGCGGCCTGGCTCACCTTGGCGGCGGAGAATTTGGTATTGATGTGCATCCGGTCCATCACCTTCACCTCAGCAGCGCCTTTTCCTGCGTCTTTGCCCGTGAGGCCGGTGGTGATAATCTTCCTCTAATCCCCGCACCCCGGCTTTTCTCCGAAGCCAAGTGGGAATTCTCACACGGCGGCAGGCTTTTCAACAACGCTTTTGTTGCCATGAACCTGGACTGGAACATGCCCCAGAACCATTTCTACGGCAGGGATAATACGGAAACGGCAACGCCAGGCTACCTCCTTCTGGGGGCATCGGCCGGAACGGATTTGGTGATAAAGGGGAAAACACGCCTGTCTCTCTATCTAATTGCATCAAACCTAACGGATACTGTGTACGCCCCTCACCTGAGCCGACTAAAGTACATCGGCATATACAACATGGGCCGGAACATCACTTTCAAGCTTGTTGTGCCCTTCGGATTTTTTATGTAAATTTATAAATTCTTCACATCGGACCTGTTTGCCTTTGCAGCCCCCTCTGAGGCTCAGTTCCTTCTGCATCCGGTCAAGTGGACCATAGACGCGCAGAAGGTGAAAAAGGCTAACGCCTATGCTCTACAAAACACGCTGAAAATCAGCGATTTAATCTACTTACGCAGAAATTTACGCAGAAAAATGCAGAAGTTTCTGCGTAATTTCTTTTATTGTACTACCCTATACATTAGTGTCCACTAAAAATTTATAAACATTCTTTGAAAATATTGAAAGTTAGGTAATTACAGCAGTTTTTGGAGCGCACCGATTTGAAATTATCTTTGCCAGACTAACGTATAATGGCACATGCATAACGGAAAATACGTGCTCGCGCAGCTTTTAGATTTTATTGATAAGGATGTATTCCTCAGAATATCAAACTAATACAATGGAAATCGCTATGTCAAAGACTTCACCTGCTGGAATCAGTTGGCCGTCATGGCGTTCGGACAGCTGTCAAACCGTGAAAGCCTCCGTGATGTAGTCCTTGCAACGCAAGCACACGCATCAAAAGCCTTTCATCTTGGCTTTGGCAAGTACGCCACCAGAGGTAGAATATCGAACTGTTCTTCAAGTGGTTGAAGCAACATCTGAAGATATAAAAGTTCTGGGGCACCGCCTGCCCCGCCGTCCTCACCGAAAACCTCTTCATGGACGCCCGCCCCGACTGCGCCTTCCTCCTCAGCCCCTCCGGCCAGCAATCCATCGTTGACCTTCACGTCGATGGCATCACCACCTACCTCTCTGGCTTGTCATCCTGAGCTACGCGAAGGATCTCCCCACGAAAAAGCCGCCACCTCCTCAGAGATGACGGCCATTCAGATGGAAAGCGGACGACCCGCCTTGCGTTACTTGGCTTTGGTCAAGACTTCATTCACCATGTACCAGCTGACCCTCAGTTCGTCTCCGTCTTCACTCAGATAGACGTGGCCAACCTCGTCTTCATAGTCCTCGTATCTGATTGTCCATTCGTTTTCTTCACCGTCGGCTTTGGCATAGGTACCTGCGCATTTGAAGGAACTGGTCGTGTCCAACTTCCCGTTCTCATCGTAGTCGTTCGTGGTGAATTGGGTTTTGCCGCCCTTGCTGAAGGTTATGATGTACTCGCCTTTGCCCATCTTGCCTTCGCCCAGGTCCAAGGGATAGGTGGCGGTCCATTTGGTGCCCGTCAACGCGTCGGCGGCGGCGCCTTTGGTCGGGGCGACCTGATCCGTGGCCTCGGTATCGCCGGAGGCCTCTTTCGCTTTCTTGCTGTTGTTGTTTCCACAGGCCGAAACGCCCATGATGATAAACGCCATGCACATCAGTGCCAAAAGATTCTTTTTCATGACTGGTATTTATTTGAATTAACGACGTCTTGCAGACTTGCCCAGTTCCATAAGGGCCTTGTTATACTCCTCCTGCGTGATTTCACCGCTCATCAACTTGTTCATCAGGACGATACGGGGGTTTTGTGATGCCTCTTTTACACGCTCCTCAAAGCCGACGGTATTATCCTTATACCCCTCGGGTATCTGAAACAATGCTTTGGGTTGCTGCTCCAGCTTGATATCCAAAGTCTTCGTATGGGTGCAATCTTCCCGAAGGGTAATCCCGGTATCCGCATCCGTCCACCAATTCCCGTCCGAAGAGCGTTCAATCCAGCGTCCCTCATATATTTCCAATTTCTCGGCAAGACGTGCACCGGGCATTTTTGATGCCAGGGTAGAATCGGCCATCATTTTGAAATAGGTCTTCTCCTGAGGGTCTATCTCATACAAGGTGCCTACCACCTTGCCCATACTGCGTGTAAAAAGGGTAAGGGTGTACTTCCCGGAAGGATTGTTGGCAATATCCTTGCGGTAGAGCGCCTTCGTCTCGGCATCGTAACGCTCCTCCTGCTTGAAAGAGCCAAAGTCAATGATGGCACTGTACGAATAAGGTAAATCGCCCCGGACCACCTGCGGTTTCTCCTTGGATGAATTTGCAGGGAGGCCGTGAGGATATTGGGCATACGACAGATTGCCCACTACGCTGAAAGCGAAAATAATTGCAACTAACTTTTTCATGGTCGATTATTTCTTGACAAACTCAACTCTTCTGTTCTTGGCACGGCCTTCATCGGTGCCGTTATCTGCAATGGGTTCGTGGGAGCCTTTGCCAACGGCGGTGAGGCGGTCTTTGGCGATACCCAGTTCCACAAGGCGGGCGACGATGGCCTCGGCCCGTTTCTGGCTCAGCGGGTCGTTAATGGCATCGGAGCCAGTGTTGTCGCAGTGGCCCTGCACCTCAAATCTCAGGGACGGATCTTTGTCCAGAATGCCTTTGATGCGGTTGATTTCCACATCGGCCTCCGGCTTGAGGGTGGCTTTCCCGGTATCGAAGGTGATGGCATAGGTCACGATCTTCCCATCGGATGCCAGGCGGTCATACAGCGGCACGGCACCCTGGGCCATGCGGAAATTGGACATAGCATATAGGCCGCCACCATATGCATAATGACCGCTCACGGTCAAACGCGGTTTGGTCTGGCAGTTGGCAATGTTCGCAAGGCGGGTTCCGTTCGCATACACTTTCAGGGCCCGCTTGTTGAAAGACAGGGCGATGTGGTTCCAGGCGCCGGGCTGGAAAGGCGTGTCTCCGACTTCTGTCGACTTGTAAACATCCGTGCTCCGGCTTTCTCCGGAAGGGGTAAGATACTCAACAGAAAAGTTAAACCGATTTGTGTTTTCGTCATCCTTTTCAATCACGATTCTATATCCGGGCTTATCAAAACGGACTCCGGAAATGCTATGAATTTCGTAGCTGACAGCTTTCCCGGTCTCCGGGATCCACAGATCCATCTCCACGGTATAGACGTCCGGAAGGTAGGCATCCTGCTTTTCCATCAGCGGCTCCAACTCGGTCTTGTCACTGAGGAGAATGCAGGCCACCTGTTCGATTTTTGCCACTTCAGCAGTGCCTTCCCGCGCGTCCCAGCGGGAAGGAAATTCTCCCATCTGCTCGTTCTCCAGGTCGTCGGCGAAGAACACTTCGTCACCGGGAACGAAATCGGTCTTGGCGTAGGCGGTCTGGACCTGTTTGTTCTGGGGTACACTCTGTGCAGAAGTCTGTCCGGCCGGTTTCTTGGTCCCGCACTCCGTGCAGAAGTTGCCGGTGTTGCCTGCGTGGCCACACTCGGGATTAGGGCAGGTCCAGGTGCCATCGGCCACAGCGGACGCGTCATTGCCGGCTTGACCGGCAATCCCCTGGTTCTTGTCTTTCTGACTATTCTTGTCCTTCTTTCCCACATTCCCGTTCAGGATGTCGTTGACTCCCTTCTCCACCTTGTTCCCCACATTGTTCTCTGCAGCGTTCTTGGCACGGTTGCCAAGGCGCTCCAGAAGGCTTTGCGCGCTGGCGGGTGCGCCCGCGAGTGCGATACAGGTAATGAGTAGTGCAATTTTTTTCATACGTTATGTGTTTTTGTGTTGGTCGAGTCTAATCTACAAAAGCCCCTGTTCCATGGCTATCTTCACGATTTGCGCCATCGTCTTGGCATGGAATTTCGCCTAGATCCGCTTCCGGTACCACTTGACCGTAGCGTTCGATAATTCCATGTCTGCGGCAGTCAGCTCGCAGCTCATTCCTTCAGCCGTCCGCTTCTGAACTTCATACTCTTTCCGTGTCAGGACAATCGTGGAATCGTCTTCAATCCGTATATCCATTTTCGAGCTATTTAACTGCTACATAGTTCGTTATAATCTTCGACAAAAACACCATCCCTAAGGATAGTCGTTACTATCCTTTCGGATAGAAATGCATGGTTTTTAAGGTTATCTGCCAATTTTTCCGTACCTTGGTATCATGAAAAGACTGTCACTATCCCTCCTTCTTCTGCTCCTCGGAAGCTTTGCCTCCAAGGCACAATATTCCGACCACCGGGACCGGAATATCGACTCGCTGGAAAATGTCGTTGCCACCTGGACGCCGGAACGGCTCTCTACTGCGCCCTATGAAACCAAGGCCGCTGTGGGGCTCGCTTTCAACCACTTGATGTATGCCTACGAGCGCATCAATCCGGAGCGTTCCATGTATTGCGCCCGGCGCTCATTCGCCATCACCGATGAGCTGGGCTCCCTGTACCGGCCTTATCTTGCCGCCAAGTTCATAGGAACGACCCATTACCAGAAAGGGCAATATGACAGTACCATCGTTTACTACAAGACCGCCCTTTCCTATCTGGACCGGATGGCGGCCGGAGAGGCGGGACCGGACAAGCCGGAAGGCTATCCACAAAAGACCATCGACGATGCCCGTTCCAGCCTGTATGGCAATATGGGAAACCTGTATTATTCCCTCGATTCCCTGAGTCTGGCACTTGATTACTTCGCCAAGGCCGGAGAAATCTTCGAGCAGTACGACTGGAAAGAAAGCAGCGCAGTCCTTTGGTACAATATGGGTGAGATTTCCCTGGAAAGCGGTGATTACGAGCAGGCCCGTCAATACTATGAGAAATCCCTGCGCTTCGGTCTCGACGCAGGAGACTCCCTCTGGATTGCCACTCCGAAACTGGGTATCGGCACTGTCTATATGAAGCAGGGCAAGACCACCAAGGCGCTGGAATACCTGCAGCAGGCCGACGAATACTTCTCCAAGCACGAAGACCAGGAATTCACCGACCGCATCCTCACCCTGGACGTGATGGGGCAGGCCCTGTCGGCCCAAAAACGGCAACTGAAAAGCATCATAGGCGCCGGCATCCTGATTATCCTTCTTCTTGCAGCCCTTGTGGCTATCCTGCTCCGGGAACGGCGCTTACGCAAAGAGAAAGAAGGGGCCGATGCCGTGATCAACGAAGCCATCGGAGAGCTGATTCCTGAGCATATAGAAGCCACACTTTCAGAGGAAGAACAAAGTGAACAGGTCCCTTCCGGAACAAAGAAGATCGTCATTGTAGAAGACGAGAAGTCCATCCTGAGCGACCGCGAAACCGACATCCTTCCGCTCATCGCCCAGGGCCTCACCAGCCAGCAGATTGCCGACAAACTTTTCCTCTCCCTTCCCACCATCAAGTGGTATCGCAGACGCCTCCTGATGAAATTCGACGCCAAGAACACTGCCGAAATGCTTGCCAAGGCCAAAGAGGCCGGGATGCTATAACAGATTCTGGCTTGCCTCCGTGAAGTTGCCGTATAGTGCGCGTCATAAATATCTGTAAGAAAATCTTAAAAAGTTATTACACGAAAGGAAAATATCCCTATATTTGCAGCAGTAGACCCCGCCAAGCCTCTTCACAATGCTCAAATCGGTGGGTCTTTTTTTATCTATATGGGAACGGTTGCTTTTGCCAAGACCTATCTCACACCTGCCCAGCACATTGCCCTGCTGAAATCGAGAGGTCTTCAAATCGCGGACGAGAATCTTGCCACTGCCTATCTGACCAATGTCGGCTACTACCGGCTCAGCGCCTATTTTTACCCGTTGCTGGAGATTCCAAAAGAGAATCACATCTACAAGCCCGGGGCCCCCAGGGGCCATAATCGGACGGGCTGCATCCGCACTCCGAACCTCCGGCAGTGCTAGGAATCCGCAGGATTAACATAATCTTATCGAGATTGTGGAACAGCCGCGGCACCGTCGAGCCTCCGCAGGAAAGACATCGTTACGCGATACTCCCGGAGACCGCCGCCACCGTCCTCTCCGCATTGTCATCCTGAGCTACGCGAAGGATCTCCCAACTAAAAAGCCGCCACCTCCTCAGAGATGACGGCCTCTTTCTACTCCAACAGCCCCCGCTTACTCATTTCAGTAGAGAATGCTGCGGCGTTATGCACACCAAACTTCGCATACAATCGCTTACGGTACCATAGCACCGTGTTCACACCCAGATGCACCGCCTCTGCAATCTCCTTGGTGCTCTTGCCCTCCACCAGCAGCCGGGCAATGGCCTTCTCCTGCTCCGTGAGGACCGGCTTCGCATCCGACTCCGCCGGCCGCAGTTCCTCGATGGTCTCATCCAGTACGGCCGATGTCTCCGTGAGCTCCTGCCTGGTGAGCCTGAGCCGACGTGCCAGGAGGCTTCCGCCTATAGTCAGGAGAAGTACCAGGAAAGCCCCGATGGCCAGCATCCGGGCATTGCGGTAGAGCTCCTCGTGTGCGGCGTTCATCACACCCAGCGTATCTTTCAGATGGACGGTCTCTTCCAGCGAATGGGCTTCGAAATAGGTGTACGCCTCCGCCAGTTCCTTCAGTGCCCGGTAGGTCTTGCCGGACGCCTGGTAATACCGGCCCAGGCCATATTGTGCCTGTGCGACCAGCAGGGAATCTTCCGCCTGCGTCGCGAGTTGCAAGGCCTGTTCGTATTCCGCCCTGGCCGGCTCAAACAGACTGGCGTCCATATTGATTTCGCCCAAGTTATAATGCAGGACCGATGAACTCTCGATCCAGCCGTTTCGGACGAAAATGCTGTCGGCCCGGGCATAGTACCGGAAAGCCAGGTCCAGGGAGTCCTGCATCGCATAGAGGTTCCCAAGCGTGCCATAAAGCTGGGACCTGTTGTCGTCAAGGGTTTGGGCTTCCGCCCCGGCGGCCTCCTTCATCGCAATTCCTCCAGCCGCCTTGCCATAGTAGAAGGCGGCGCTGTCGTACTGCTCTTTGAGGAAAAAATACTGCCCCACGTTGAGGGCACCGCGATAGACGGCATTGCCCCCGCCAAAACGCTCGCCCAGCCGCATCTGCAGAAGAGCATAGTAACGGGAACGCTCCGGATCCAGGTTGGAATAGGCGGTGGACAATTGCGAAACCAGAATGACATATTCGTTCACCTCCTCCCTGCCGGCTTTTTCCACCCGGGACCAGGACCATTTGGCGGCTTCCCGTTCCAGGGAATCCAAATTCCATCCCCGGTGGTCTTCGTAGGCGTGGCAGACCATCGGCAGCAGGAGCAGAAGGAGGGTTTGAAAAGCAAATTTCCTCATAATTGCAAAGTTAGACATTAATCTTAAAAATAGAAAGCCGCCACCTGAGAGAGATGACGGCCTTTCATCTATTCGTCGATGAAGTATTCCTGGACGCTCACGTGGTAGCCATAATAAGGCTCGGGATAATCCTTCGCAAATTGCCTGGAACTGGTGTCGTGGTCGGCATCAATGACAAACCATTTGTCGCCATGTTTGTAAAGGCAACTCATTCGCCCCGTTGTTTTCTTCTTGTTGACCTTGGGTTCCGTCATTTCGCTTCCCACCTTAGTGTCACCCATATAGGGTTTGACATATACCTTGCCATCATTGGCGGCGGCTTTTACTGCGTCATATACACTTGCATAGAACTTGTTCAGCTGGTCCAGAGTAATTGCTTCAGCATCTGTGCCGGTATAGAAGAATGCATCATCTCTCATGGGTCTGTTCATAGAACGGGTCGGTGTCTGGAGCACGCTGACTTCCTTGGCTCCTTCCGGTACAAGTTTGGCAGACTCCAGCCCGGCGAAAGCAAATTGGTCGCCAATATCCAGTTTTTTACCCTTCTCCGCCTTAGTGGCAGTTTCCGTCTTGCTGCTCTTATTATTAGAGTTACCGTTTCCGCAGGCCGTGACCATCGTCAGGCCTGCCACGCACATCAGTGCTAAGAATAAAGTCTTTTTCATTTCGTTTGGCTTTTGTTTAAATACTTTCCTAAGTTATTTCCAAGTTCCCTTGCGGCTGCAGCCGGGTCTGCTGAGTTCTCCGCAGCAGCCTTGTCCTTCATGAGTTGTCCAAGGTCAAACATTCGCGTAACCTTGTAGTCCTGCGGCAAGTTGAAAGCCTTGTCCGGGAAAGATCCGAGCGTAATGTGTGATATTTCCTGCATCTGTCCGCCGTTCTGGTCTTCGCGCAATGTGATGCCGGTCTCGATGTCTTTCCATACGGCAAAGCGGGTTTGCATGGTGGCACCTTGCGCATCATGCTCCTGCGCAACGTAGGTTTCAAGAATGCACCATCTGTCACGATACTTGACAACTTCCTTCTTATAGTCGTTTTTCTGATATATTCTTGCACCCTCGGCCCCGTTCAGCGAGATGACAGAGATGGTTTTCTTTGCATCATCGATGTTATAGACTATGAGGCTGTCTGCAATGAGCAACGATCGGGTTGTGGGTTCGTTTTGCCGGACGCCATACTGACGTCTCGCAGCGCCGTCATAGTAGATTTCTTGTTTGTGTGACGGATAGGTTATCAGTGCAGTGTATGAAGCATTGGCAAGTGCGTTCTCCTGAGGCTGCGGCCCATCTGTATTCTTCGGCAGTCCAAGATCTCCTGCGGTGAGAGATGGGGTCGTGTTCCCGGTGGTGGTAATCGCCGGTTGACCCGATGTGGTTGTCTGCTGAGTTGGTTGTTCCTGCTGGCCTTTTGCATCATTGTTTTTCTCTTTCTTTCCCGCATTCCCGTTCAGGATGTCGTTAATCCCTTTCTCTACCTTGTTGCCGATATTCTGCTCTGCAGCGTTTTTGGCTCTTTCTCCCAGTTTCTTCAGAGGGTTCTGCGCTTGTGCCGGCGAGCTAACAAGCAGCGCGGCAATGACGAATAATAAAAATCTTTTCATAGGGCTACTTCTTTACAAATTCAACTCTGCGGTTCTTGGCACGGCCTTCATCGGTGCCGTTGTCTGCTATAGGCTCGTGGGAGCCTTTACCAACGGCGGTGAGGCGGTCGGCGGAGATGCCGTTTGCTGTCAGGGCAGCGACGATGGCCTCTGCGCGTTTCTGGGAAAGCGGATCATTCACGGCGTCGGAGCCGGTGTTGTCACAGTGGCCCTGCACCTCGAACTTGATGGAGGGGTCATCCTGCATAATCTTGGTGATGCGGTTGATTTCGCCTGTGGATTCGGGCTTGATGGTGGCTTTGCCGGTGTCGAAGGTGATGGCATAGGTCACAATCTTGCCGTCGCTGGCCAGGCGGTCATAAAGCGGCACGGCTCCCTTGGCGATACGGACGTTCTTGATGAAGAATACATGTTCCTGCTTGTTGCTGCATCCGATCCAGAAATAGTCCGGCTTGGTGGCATTGGGGATGTTGACTATCCTGTTTTCGTCGAAATAGACCTTGTACGCCCTCTTGTTGAAAGAGATGGCAATGTGGTGCCAGGCGTTTGTGGCAACGTTGTTGAGTTGCGAGGCACCGGATCTGCGGTCCGATCCAGGAACTTCCCAGTAATAGGGGAAATATGCATCGTTCAGGACACGTTTTCCTTCCCCCGTAGATACCTGATGCTGAAATCTGAAGCCGCCACGGTCTATCTCGATTTTGCTTCCGCTGGGGAGATGTGTGTGTATAACCCAATCATGGGGGTTGGAAGCGGTTCCATAGTCCGGGCCGTAGACAACATAAACGTCGTATTCAATTGTAAAAGCATCTGTGAGATACGGTTTGCCATCGTTAAAAAGCGGTGTGATGGCTCCGTCATCGGCCAGGGCAATGCACTTCACACCGTCAAGTTCCGTAACCTGGGCATAACCGTCAAAGAGGTCCCATTTTGAGGGGAATTCGCCAATCTGTTCATCCTCCACCGTGTCCTCAAAGATAATCTCGTCACCGGCAACAAAATCGTAGGCATTCCAGCTGATGGAAGCTTTCCCGGATTGCGGAGCTGTCTGCTGTGCAGAAGCTCCTGCAGGCTTCTTGGTCCCGCACTCTGTGCAGAAGTTGCCTGTGTTGCCCGTATGGCCGCATTCGGGATTAGGGCAGGTCCAGGTTCCGTCGGCCGCCGCAGCAGCCGTCTGGGTGCTCTGCGTATTCTCCTGATTCTGGTCTTTCTGATTGTTCTTGTCCTTCTTTCCCACATTCCCGTTCAGGATGTCGTTGACTCCCTTCTCCACCTTATTCCCCACATTGTTCTCTACAGCGTTCTTGGCCCGGTTGCCAAGGCGCTCCAGAAGGCTCTGCGCGCTGGCGGGTGCGCCCGCGAGCGCGATACAAGTAATGAGTAATGCAATCTTTTTCATATAGGATGTGTTTTGGTGTTAATCGAAGATATGTAATTCCCCGGCTTTATGGACAAGCTCGGCCATATTGTGGACCTTGAACTTCTTATGCAGCCGCTTGCGATACCACATCACGGTGGGCGGCTTGAGGCCCATCGAATCGGCAATCTTGTTTGTGGATTGTCCGGCGGCAATCAGTCGCAAGATGGCGACTTCCTGGTCCGTCAGTGAGATTTTTGCAGTGGCTTCATCGTGTTCCATAAGGCGCTTATTTTAAAACCACTACAAAAATATACAAAAAAAATCCGAAAAACACCACACGTTTATGTGGAAATGCGTCCACTCGGTCCACCATCATCCCCGCGGTGGACACTATGTCCCCGTGCCGATTCTTCCAGTCCGGGCCGATGGTGCCCAGCTCCTCTGTCCTGCTGATTCGGGCCGATAGAAAGGAAGAGGTACTTGCTCGGCAGTCCAGCAGAGCTGGCCAGCCCAGCAACCCTCCATTGCCACCCTTCGCGGCAAGACTCTGCACGGCAGGGCCGCACAGAGACTTGCTTCGCCCACCCCGCGATATAAAAGGGAAAGCGGTATGCGAGACTGCAGCCGGACAAGCCGTCAGCAGACTCGCATCCGGTTGTCCCCCCGGCCCCCAGGGGAGCATATCGCCCGGGCACCTCACTCCGAACCACCATCCTGCCGGGGAATCCGCATCATTAACATAATCCGTTGCTACGTCAGAAGCATTTGTCACCGTTTTCCCTTGTGCCCGGACGAGTCGGCGGCAGGAAGGGAGCTGGCTGCAGTGGCCGGCTTGCACCCGGCCCTTTGCCAGCCCCGCACCGGGCTGCGCAATTGGGGCCCCAATTTCCCCAATTGCTCCGCTCCGGTGCCGCCACGAATACCGGCATCGAGATTCAAAGGACACTACCCACATCCCCCGCTCGAAGCGCAGTGCCGCGCTCACAAGCTGGGCCGACCCGCGCCCTATGGCACTGGCAGACTCACAGACGCCGCACAATGCCCCCGCCCCGACCTTCGCGCCTGTGAGACTGCCAGCACCATAAGCCCACCAAGACACTTACGCCCAAGCGTCAGTGCCACATCGACCGGCATCAACCGCCCGGAGGGGAAGACAAGGGTATAAATATATACAACAGGAGGCAGCGGCTGACGCCGCTGGGATTGCGGATGTGCGTGATTTTTAGTATATTTGTGATGAGAGGAAACTCCTTTTGAGATTACTCTGAGCTATTGCTTTGCCCAAAACTTATAGCGCCCTATGCCTCGTTTCTATCCATCTGTCCTGATTGCTGACGCCTACGGTTCCGTGGGCGAGGTGACCTTCTATCACCGGAACGGGAAGTGCTACTACCGGAAGCGCTCCCACAGCCGGTATCCGGGGACGGCGGCTCAGACGTCTGCCCTGGATGTCCATCGACGCGCGCTAGCTGCCTGGAGGGAGGTGCCTCACCAAACGCAGCTGGTCTGGAATCATCTGGCAGAGGAGGTGGAACCCCATCGGCCGCCCTTCGACCACCTGGCACATATCACCGGCCAGAATCTCTTCGTGAGCGCGTACCACGGATTCGTGACGCTCAGGGATGAACACGTGCCAAAGCCGATGCCGTTTGAAAAGTTTCCGCCGTTTGCGGTGTCACTGGGTGCCGTTGCCGGCACCTGGGCTATCTGAGGAATTTTCTGGCGGAGGGAGACTGCTCCTCAGGAGTGGTGTCCCTCGTGATTCCTGGATATGCAGAAAGGTGGGGGTATGAGTTGGCCAAGTACCAGGTGTATGCCAGGTTCGTCCTAATAGATACTGTGACCGGCTATAGAAGACAGTCACAGGACTATTCGAAGATTATTATTGCGCGTTAGATGTCTAATAAAGGAGACCAAACATCCATAACGGGATTCTGGCGCCATATCCGGTCTCTATGTCGTCGACAGCCAGATAACTGTTAGGTATATTTGCAATTTGGTCAAATGTCTTTCCTTCTCCGCCCACTTCAAATAGATACTCCCCATTAACCAGGAAGTCTCCCTTCGGCGGCATCTGAACGGTACCAACGGATGCACATTGGTCTATGAAAAAAGTCTCTCTAAGCGTTCCAGTCTCGATTTTGGGAGATAATGCGTACATAAGATTGGTGTTGCCCAGATATATTTTTTCGGGATTGACCAGCTTTTTGTAGCTCTTCAGCTCAACGGTCAAGAGTTCCAGGATTTCCGCCTTATCCAACTTATAGAGAAGTTGCAGCAGTGTGTCGCGAGTGGTCCCCAGCGATACTGCCAATTTATTCACATTCGGCTGCAAAGGAACGTTTTCAGCGATAATCATCAGAAGTTTCTTGCACTTCTCTATGGTGTCGTAAGTAATCTTCTCCACTGCCGGGAGGTCACTTTCTATAACAGTGTCCACGACTTCCTTCAGCCGCACCAGGAAGTCTTGGCCTGCATCCCTGTAGAAGGGATAGACACTGGTGCGCAGATAGTTATCGAATGCGACCAGAACCTTGGTTTTGGTCGTAATGTTCATGGCAATGGAAACGTGGTCTCTAAGAAGATCCTCCAAAGATACGGCGTCCATTTTCAGGATACCTTCATATTCCAGATACTCCCTGAAGGACATTCCCTTCAGCGTATATGGCGTCTGTCTTCTGGACATATCAACCTTGGCATTGTCTATCTCAAGCAGAGAGGAACCGGTGTAGACAATTCTGAGGTCGTCATGCTCATCGACAAGGTTTTTGAGAATAACGCTCCAATCCTTATACTTGTGGACTTCATCGATATAGAACTCAGTAATGCCCCTCCTGTACATGAACTCAATGAGATCCTGCAGTTCATGTGTCCGGAACCAATAGTGATCCAGGGATATATAGAACGTGTCATCAGGATTGCTATACTTCTCTTTAATCCGCTGTAAAAGCATGGTTGTCTTACCAACGCCCCGCTCTCCCTTAATTCCAATAACACGTGCATCCCAGTTAATTTGCGGATAGAGGTAGCGCTTGAAATCCAAGGTCGCCTTGGCGAGTTTACTATGGTAAAACGCTACGATAGGACGGATGTCTGACAGTTCCATAATTCATTCCTTTTTTTATGCAAAGATATAAAACACTTTTGGAAAAGCGAAATTATTTTCAAAATCCACTTTTGGGAAAGTGAATTTTCTGTTTTATTTCTCCATCTCCTGCTCGAAGAGCTTCATGGCATCGGCCTTGGTCTTTTCGGCGATGGCAATGTAGGGTTTCATGGACTGGTAGTCGGAGTGGTCGGTCCACTTCATCACCACCTGGGGCGGGATGCCGCTTGAGAGGGCGAAGCAGATGAAGGTGCGGCGAGCTGCGTGGGTGCCAATCAGGTCGCACTTGGGGGAAGTTTCCTCCATGCATTCGCACCCTTGTAGTAAGTCTTGGTGATGGGAGAATTGAAGCCGGCCAGTTCCCGCAGGAATGGACGCTGCCCCAATGCCTCTTCGGCGAACACCTGCTGCCCCTCTTCCCAGAGAAACCGGTTGCCCTGGTGGAGTCCGAAAAGACGGCCATCATCTGTGCCGGCCTCATTCCCAAGTTCATCTGGCTGGCTACCGGCGGGAAGTCCCAGCTCAATGCCCGGCTGAACGTTCTGAAGGGCCGCTCCATCACCGCCTTCCCGGACATTGACGGCTACGACACCTGGTGCCAGAAAGCCGCCGAACTGGAAGCCGCTTCCTCCGTCATTCCCGGCTCGACCGGGAATCTCCACATCACCGTCGCCGACCTCCTCCAGAAGCACGGCACCGAGCAGGACCGGGCCGACCACATCGACATTGCCGACTGGCTCATCCGCGGGCACCGCACCCCCAATCCCCGGGCCGATGCCACCTTCGCCGCCGTCGCGCAGTACTTCTCCCCGAAAGTCCACGAAGAGATCAAGGCGCTCATTCACGAGCTGGATCTGGAGTTTGTGGGTATCGAAAAGACCGATATAGGCAATAACGACCTTCTCTCAGAAAATCAGTAACTTTACATCGCGATTCCACTACGGGGTCGCGGCTTTCTTTTCTGTGCGCACAACTAAAGAAGCCATTGTGCAACATTAATGATCAAGACAATGGAATCTGCAGGAAAGAAGTGTTCATTCGACGAAATGCCCAGTCTTCTCGTTATTATTATGGAGCGTGTAGACACTCTCAATGCCCTTGTCCGAGGGTTGCTCTCCGGCCGTTCATATAGCGAATGGATGGATATAGACCAATTGCGTGACTATCTCCCTGGACACATCACCAGAGGGACCGTCTATGATTGGATTCGGAATGAGGGATTCCCATACTATAAGCGCAGTAAATCGTACTACTTTAGGCGGCAAGAAGTAGATAAATGGCTAATGAATGGACATTGTCTTCGGTGATTCGCTGTGCCAATGTTTAACAGTAATAGAACTCTATCTGGATAAAATTGTCTCTTTTCCCTTTTGACCGATCCGAACTTTTTGTAACTTTGTAAAAATATGTGGTTCTTATGAAGTTATTCGAAGATATGACACAAGCTCGACCATTCATTAAATGGGTTGGAGGGAAGACACAACTGCTGGATGAGGTGCGCAAATCGCTCCCTCGCGATTTCGCATCCCGTAAGCATGTAACGTATGTGGAGCCGTTTGTTGGTGGTGGTGCCGTTATGTTCTGGATTCTTCAGGCATATCCAAACATTGAGAGGGCTGTTATCAATGACATCAATCCAGAACTTATTTGCACTTATCGCGTCATCAAGGAGAATGTCGAAGAACCGATAGCGGAACTCGCTCACATTCAGAATGAATATATCCCACTGCGTGCAGAAGACCGCAAGGCTTATTTTATGGAGAAAAGGTCTCGTTTCAATACGAAAAAGACTTCTCCGGTTGAAACGGCCGCACTCTTTATCTTCCTTAATAGAACGTGCTTCAATGGCCTTTACAGGGTAAATTCTAAAGGGGAATTCAATGTCCCTCACGGCAAGTACTCGAATCCCCGCATCTGCGATGTCGACAATCTCCGAGCTTGTTCGGCTGTTCTGCAGAGAGTGGAAATCCTTTGTGGTGATTTTGCTGAAACTGGTCGCTATGCTGGTCCAGACACCCTTTTCTATTTTGATCCCCCCTACAAGCCAATCACAGAAACATCTTCCTTCACCTCCTACGCAAAAGAAGGATTCAATGATGCAGAGCAGATTCGTCTTCGTGACTTCTGTGACCAGATAAGCCGGGATAAGGCCTTATTCGTTGCCAGTAATTCTGACCCGAAGGATGTGAATCCTACGGAGAACTTCTTCGATAACATATATCAACATTTCTTCATCAAGAGAGTATCCGCCGCCAGAATGATTAACTCTGATGCCTCCGGCCGCGGTGCTATCTCTGAATTGATGATTTCCAACGTAGTTAACGCTTAGCATTATGGCTAAATTTGATGTTTTCCTCTCCCAGTTAAAGGAGACAAATGCAACACTGGGCTTTTTCACTGATTTTTCCAAAGTCTCTTCAAGCGTTGCCAAGATTGCAGTTAAGCTCTATCAACTTAATTACCTTCTCGGCAAGGATAACTTACGCGCAGCTGTTGAGTTGGTCTATAACGAGAATCCGAAGGCCTTCGAAGTCTTAGACATTCTTGTAGCAGTGAGAAAGAAGGACAAGAAATTAGTCTTGAACGAAAAGTTTCAGCCGGTACTATTAGAGAGTTATTTCAATGATGTTGATAGTATCTGCAAATATATTGAGGGTACAGGGTTAGGGGAAGTGTTTCGCTCAAAGAAAATTACCAACCTTGTTGATTATGTTTTTGGCGTCGAGGTCGGTCTTGATACAAATGCACGAAAGAATCGTTCAGGAAAACTAATGGCAGAAGCAGTTGCAAAAGTATTTGCTGAAGCCAACATAGTTTATGAAGAAGAAGTCAATAGTACGACATTTAATGACTTAAAAGGACTCGGGAAAGACCTTAAACGATTCGATTTTGTCATAAGGAAAAAGGACAAAATCTTCTTGATCGAGACTAACTTCTACAATGACGGCGGTTCTAAGCCCAATGAAGTCGCGCGGTCATATTCAGATATTGCTCCAAAAATCAACTCTAATAAGAAATACGAATTTGTATGGATAACCGATGGGCAGGGTTGGCTTAGTGCTAAGAATAAACTGGAGGAAGCCTATGGTATTATCCCTCGCGTTTACAACCTCACAACTCTCCCGTCTTTCGTCGAAGAACTAAAGAGAATGGCTTAAGATATGCCCACAGCCTACTACAAATCTCAGGATAAAAACTTCACCCTTCTGCAAGGAGATTGTATCGAACTTTTGAATTCTTTTGATTTCAAGTTCGATATGATTTTCGCAGATCCGCCGTACCATCTTTCCAACGGTGGGATTAGCATACAGAGTGGAGTTCCTGTCTCTGTGAATAAGGGCAAGTGGGATAAGTCCCAGGGATTTGAGGAAGACTACAAGTTTGATAAAACATGGCTATCTGCCTGCCGGGAGCATTTGAAATCTGATGGCACAATCTGGGTTAGCGGGACCTATCACAATATCTTTTCCGTTGCCCGTTGCCTGTCCGAGCTGGATTTCAAGATTCTCAACTGCATCACTTGGGTGAAGACAAATCCTCCGCCCAATCTTTCCTGCCGATATTTCACGTACTCCGCGGAATACATCTTATGGGCTCGCAAAGAACAGAAAGTCGGCCATTACTATAACTATGAGTTGATGAAGGAAATCAACGGCGGCACCCAGATGCGTGATGTGTGGACACTGCCGGCGATTGCACCCTGGGAGAAGTCTTGCGGCAAGCATCCGACCCAGAAACCTTTGTGCGTCCTCTCCAGAATCATTCAGGCATCCACCAAGCCGGGAGCCTGGATTCTTGACCCGTTCACTGGGAGCAGCACCACCGGCATCGCAGCCAATCTCCTTGGCCGCCGGTTCTTGGGCATCGACCAGGAAGTAAAATTCCTCGAGATGAGCAAAGCCCGTCGCGAGGAACTGAACAGCATCAAACGTAGAGGAGAGATTCTGGAGAAGTTGGAGAAACAGGCCAAACTCTTCCAGGATAGCGACATCCGTGTTCTCTGTGAGCCGGAAGTCTACTACAGCCCGGAACTACCGTTTTAATACTCTCGATGCCTAATTACCAGGTTGAGAACGTTCTTAAAGTCACGTTCCCCAAGTACGCATTCTTTAGTCCACTGAAGGGCTAACTTGAATTGATGCGCGCCTGGATTTTGTTTCTCACACAGACAGAATAGTTCTAGAATGATGGCAAGACCGCCAATGGAGATTGTTCCCGGGACAGAAATACCTGCAAATCTTTCTTCGATTCTCTGCACTGTCGTTGGGGAGTAGTTATCTCTATCTTCAAGAGAAGCAAATGGTGTACAGTTCTCGTAGAAATCAAGATAATAATCAAGAATTTGGATTATTTCATTCTTGTAGTGCTGTGCCTTGAGCAATACATCGACTACCCATTCATCGTGAGGAAGGAGGAATGGTTTAGCATCTTCTCGTAGTTGCAAGATTTTGACACGAAAATCAAGTTCTGGGCGGGCGCCTCTATTGCCCTGAAACATTCCTATTGCAGTACCGTCTGAAGATACAAAAGTATGGATTGCCGGCCCCTTAGGGCTGCGGTACTGCCACATCTGGTTCTGGATGAAATACTTTGGGTTATACATATCTAAAAACCTCTTGAAACACATTCTCTATCAAGAACCTTCCAGAATGGGACATTATCACCCATGGCGTTCCAAATTGCCATTTTCTGGGGGCTCTTTTGCCACAAATACTTCTTGCTGAAATTCGCGGCCTCTTGCGGGGGCATACCATCTACTAACACCTGGTGTACGCCAAGTCTCTTTACCCGCTTCTTTAGAACTGTGAACTTTTTATTATTCTCAGCCACCATCCCCATATAAAGGATTGAGTATAGAATCTCTATCTCAAGGCTATCTTCGCCAAACTTCAGTGAAATGTCATGAATATGCTGAAAAACATCGTCTTTCAGTTCCCGGTCAGACAGATCATAGATGGATATAAAATCATCGTATATCTGTCTTGCGCCGTGTTTGTTTCCGTACTGAAGCAGTTCAGCAAAATAAATTTCGTCACGCGGGGCGTAACGTTTTTGGCCAGGACGTGTTAAATAAATACACCAATCATCGAATTTGCCTTGTGCAAACTCTAGGAAACTACCGTCAGAAAAAGTTACAGCTGAAGCCATTTCTATAGATTCTTAAGTAAAGCAGAAGGACTAATTTTTAGGGCGTTAGCAATCTTGGCGATGTTCAAAAGGGTTATATTCTTTTCAGCCCTTTCTATCATTCCAATGTAAGTGCGATGAACACCAGCTGATTCTGCAAGTTGCTCTTGTGAAATCTGCTGGGCCCTTCGGTACTCTTGTACGTTCTTGCCGAACTGCAAGAGAATTGGGTTTTTATCCATATGTAAAAAGGTGCTTGTTGCTTTTGCAAAGTTATGAATGCATACTAAAGTTATCAACATACTATAGTTAGCATCATTATGAAGTCTATAACAACTACAACTCGAGTCTTGATATTCTTTTGTAAAATATCGAACTTTGTAACAATGTACTATTGATTTACTTGTTTATGGAAGAGCCGCGTAAAATAGTCGTCATCCTCGGCAACGGTTTTGATCTTGATCTCGACCTTAAAACCAGATACCAAGATTTCTGGGAGTCGGACTATTGCCCCAAACGCTATCCCGCACCGCTCATTCACCATTTGAACCAGTGTTGGCCAGATAATCGCAATGCCGTTAAATGGTATGACCTCGAAAACGAGCTCCTGAACTACTACAACAGTATACCCGACCCCAAAATTGGGAAAGACATTCTTACAAAGGAAGAAATTGAACTTCTGAAGGTTTTTACCGCATACGACTACCGGTGTTACAAATTCCATGACCGCCTTGAGGTTGTCTCATCGCTGGTGAATAAAGGCGTCCTTTCGTTGAGTGATGGCCCATTGCAAACCGTCCATGAACACTTAAAGGAAGATGGCCTTCAATCTCCCATCTGGCGTGATAAGAAAGCGCTCAGCCTAATTAAAGAGGGCCTCTGCAATTACCTCAAATCGATTGATAAGCCCATCCTTGACAGCGTTTCTTCCGCGTTCCATCTGCTACTTGCCTTGAAGAAAACAGCGGAAGCCGGTGACTTCATCGACATCTTCACCTTCAACTATACCCGAGTCCAGTTTCGTGGCCACTCTATAGATGGCATTCCCGTTCATTATATGCACGGAAACTGCGAGGACGGAAAGATTATCATCGGCACCCGTGACGACCTGAAGATGGCGAAAGAATATGACTTCCTGCTGAAGGCCATGGATGACTCCTTCACTCCGCCGGATATAGTCACGCCACTCAAGGAAGCAGACGAGGTGATAATCTTTGGCCACTCCCTTGGAGAGAATGACCGTCAGTATTTTGCACCCTTCTTCCTCAGGCAAGCCGACTATGACAACCCTGTACGGAAGGACATTACTATCTTCACCCGTGATGATAACTCCAAGGTTGAAATCAAGCGAGCCCTTCAGAAGATGACGGACGGGAAATTGTCTGCCCTTTGGAGCATCAATCAGCCAGTCATCATCAGGACTGCCAACCTCAAAGAGGACCAGCAACTGATGTACGATTTCCTGGTCGCACACAACACAGATAAGCACTATGCCTCCGAGGTCATCGGCAAACTCCTCGAGAAAGAAGGCTGACATCGTCGCCCCTCATACTTTTCCGTTCAATAGAATTCACTACGCCCAAACGGGGTAAACGCCCACGCCATACCTCTTGCATTACCCGCTGATTTTGTGTAACTTAAAGGTGAAAACCTAAACACAACCTCAGCTATGAAAACCCTCATCGACAACGGCCACGGCATCGACACTCCGGGCAAGCGCAGCCCCGATGGCCGCCTCCTGGAATACGCCCAGAACCGGCTCCTTGCCGGCCGCATCGTCACCGCCCTCCAGGCCCGGGGCCACGACGCCGCCCTTCTGGTACCCGAGGAAAACGACATCCCCCTGCCCGAGCGCTGCCGCCGCGTGAACGAGTGGTGCCGCCAGCTGGGCAAAGACAACGTACTCCTCATCTCCATCCACTGCAACGCCGCCGGTCCCGGCAAAGACTGGACCACCGCCCGCGGCTGGTGCGCCTACACCACCCGTGGCAACACCCGGGCCGATGCCCTCGCCACCTCCCTCTACACCGCCGCCCGCCACCATCTCCCCGGCCACCGTCTCCGCACCGACTACACCGACGCCGACCCCGACCTCGAATCCGACTTCTACCTCCTCCGCCACACCCGCTGCCCCGCCGTCCTCCCCGAAAACCTCTTCATAGACAATCACGACGACTGCGCCTTCCTCCTCAGCCCAGAAGGCCAGCAATCCCTTGTTGACCTTCATGTAGATGGCATCTGCGCCTATTTGAATGGCATTTGATTGGTGGAAACCAGATTTTAGTTGAACAGATCCTCCGCTACTACCTCAGCCCTAAGATAGCCGTGCCGGACCAAATCATCCCGGCATCGTACGGGGCTGGTGTAGCCATCGGCTATCACGAAAAGGTTGTCCGCAACAGAGGATATGGCGTCGTAGTTATGGTCAGTGACGATTATGCCGTGATCCCCGCTCCGTTCCCGAATCAGTGCCTTGACTTCGTCAATGTTTACCGGATCCACCTGCGTAAACGGCTCGTCCAGAATGTAGAAAGGAGCATCGCTTAGCAGCACCAGGTACAATTCTGCCAGACGTGCTTCGCCGCCGGAGAGTTCGTAGATGGGTGAATCGTAATGGCGGGAAAACCTCGGCACCCTATTAACAAAAGTCCAGTAGTTCACGCCATACAGGTCAAAGGCCCGGTGAAGCTGCATCCCTGCCGGAATAAGTCGGCCTTGAGGCAAGTACTTGATGTATCGGCCGATGGTCTGCCTGTCGATAGGTTTTTCATCCATGCTAACCATCACGTTCTCTACCTGGAGGCCGCCCATGAGGGCACGGAACATACAGGACTTGCCAGCACCGTTGCGACCAAGTAGTCCGGTTACCATTCCTGTCTCGGAGGTGATATATCCGCCGCTCAAGACCGTCTTCTGGCCGAATCGGACCACCACGCTGTCCACTATGAGTTGGTGCTTATCCATAGATGAAATACATGATGGTCATGAGGACAGCGAGTGCCAAAAAGTCTATCAAAATGACGCTGGCAAGCAGCTTCCTGCGAGATAATCCCAGGTTGATGTAGAAGAAGATGGCATCCCTGTCACGGAATTGCTTCACCAAATACAGGGTAATGGCCAGAAGGCCCCCTTTCAGGATAAAAGAATCCACCATGAAAGTGTATGAAAATCCTAAGGTTTGAAAACCGGCGCATACCAGGTTATACACAGCGCCAATAATGAAAATACCTTTTCCATAGCACCAAGTGAGTGATATGCGGTCCCTGAGAGTCATAATGTCGAATGGCATGCACAGCAAAAATCAAACCAGCATATACACCCTCCTTACCGTCATTCTCTTCCACCATCCCCAGCCACCAGTCTGCCTCCGCCTCCGTATAAGGATCCGGCGAAAGTCCTGTCAATGGCATTGCAGAGTGCCATCAGCGCAGGCTTGTCATCGGGTGTCCAGATATGAAAGGAAATAGTCATTAGTGTTCAGACCAGGTAATTCGAATTTAGCGTCTATTCAAAGTCTACCACAGTTCTCTCCTTATCCCAAACTATCTCCTGCCCTATAGACTCGCCGCTGGTCTTCAAGTATTCTTCGATGGCTGATAGTCCCACGGTGTTTCTCAGACTGTCAAGAGCGTAGGGATTCTCCACCGGCCAGAGGAAGAACTGCATGGTAATTTCGTCATCCACAATTGTTGCAGCCATCTTAACCTGGGTGCCATAAATCTGAGGCTTGCCCTCTTCCATCAGAACTCTGTCATTCAGAATGGCATAGTCCGTTTTATCCAAGACGCCTTGCTCGGCCTTTTCCTTCACAAGACCAAGATACTTGCTCCGGTAGGCAAGGTCAGAATGGTCAATAACAATCCAGATGGCCCGATTTGCTTTGTCGGATAGATGGGAAGGCCATCCTTTTTTGTCCAGTATACCGAACACGGTCGCCTGATTCAGGGAGTCTACCCGTTCCATTTCAGTCGAATAGTTCACAATCTCGTCAGCCGTCAGTGAAGACATTCCTTTTGTCCACTCACGTGCAGCCTGGTCGTTATCGTACACCTCTTCTAAGATGCGATTATACTGATTGCAACTAGATATAGTGGCTATGATGAGAATAAGAAAAACTCTATTATATCTAAGCATTGTATCGTTAAATCGGGATTAACCTGTCATGCCCGGCCCCGACCGGGCATCTGATAATCAGACAGATGGCCGATCAGATCGGCTAGATGGTGACGCTTAAATTCAAATTTATCGGCCTGAACACTGATGACTATTTCCCTTCATACTTGGACACCAGCCGACAAGCCTGCGCTGATGGCGCTGTGCAATGCCGTTGACAGGACTTTTCTGTCGGACCGGCTGCCGTATCCTTATACGGAGGCGGATGCTGACTGGTGGCTGGGGATGGTGGCGGAGAATGAGGGCAAGGAGGGTGTTTGGCGGGCCATCGTCGTGGACGGCCAAATTGTCGGCAGTATTTCCGTGGAGAGGTTGGCCGATGAGCAGCGCAATGTCGGGTCGATTGGATATATGATTCTGACGCCATTCTGGTTCCAAGGTATCGGCACGGAGGCCGTGCGGCAGATCTGCGGGATTGCTTTCCAGGAGCTTGCATTGGATTGCATCATCGGAGAGGTTTTCCCGGAGAACCTGGCATCGGCCAGGGTGCTGGAGAAGAATGGCTTTCTGCTGGAGGAGACGAAGGTTAGGACCGTGGTGAAAGGCGGGAAGGCGATGGATGTGAGGGAGTATGGCCTCCTTCGCTAATTCTTATTGGTACTCCCGTCCTTTCACTACCATCCCGATATTTACGGGCAGGTTCTCCATCTTGCCCAGGGCGGCTTTGCGGATATAACTGCTTTTGAGATAGATGCTGGAAGACAGGCGCATTTTTGAATGGTCCCGCTCGTCGTTCGGTGTGGCCAAATAGGCCCTTAGAGCCTCTTCGTTGCAATCCACTATCTGGAAGGAAATGAAGTATTTACCGGGCTCCAGAAGGATGGTTTCTTCCGGCTGGATATGAAACTCTTGAGGCGCAGATGCTTCGGCCACATTCACATAAATGGGCTTCCGTAGGACATTGACAAACTCCTCATCCCTCCCTTCAATACGGTAAATGTTAACAGACACGACGCAATCCGGAATGGTGTTTCTATAGATGCTGAATTGAATATCCTGGACCAGGAACGGCTTTTTGGTTTTCGCCACCGAGCCAATTTCCTCCCCTTTGGTGCTGCCTGTCTTGGGAACGAATTCGATGAGTCCCTTATCCCCCAGAATTTTGGTTCCCGGCTTCAGCAGGTATTTCTCCTTGGTGTTGCCGCCGATGAACACCGCCGGGGGGAGTTCATTCTCGTGCAAAACAATGACAACATCATCGGCCGGACCTGTAACGACATAGCTCCCAGTCTGGTAGGACACGTGGAAAAACTCGAGGGTGTCGCAAGGTGCCGATATCTCAAAGTGCCCGTCTACCGACGAGATGGTCCCCAGCTGGAGTTTGGGAATACCCACCTGCACATATTCTACAGCTTCGCCCTGCTCATTGATGACCCGGCCCTTGACAGTGACGTTTTCCTGCCCGAAAACAGAGAGAGGGAAAAAGAGAAGGCTCAACAGCATTTGTTTGATTCTCATATCCTTTTGTTTTGACTGGAGTTTTGACAAGTTTTATGCCGATAGATGGAATCTCCCGAAAACATCTTCTATTCTGTGATCAGTTTGTAGCCGGTGCCCCTGACGTTTAGGATCCGGATGCGGGAGTCGCGGGAGAAGCGGTGGCGGAGGCGGGTGATGAGGACCTGGAGGCTGCGGGCGTTGAAGAAGTCGTCATCGCCCCAGAGGGACAGGAGGATGTTCTGGGTGGGGATGATGCTGCCGCTGCCTTTGCAAAGGAGTTGAAGGATGTCGGCCTCGCGGCGAGGAATAGTTACTGACTCGCCGGTGGGTTTGTGAAGCAGCGTTGCCGACTCGGGAGTGAACAGGTATTCACCGATGCTATAGGATTCCTGGTCTTTCTCCTGGTCAAGGGGCCTTCCCCCGCTTCTTCCAAGGAGATTTTTCATCCGGACTACCAGTTCGGGAATGGCAAAGGGCTTTTTGAGGTAGTCATTGGCACCGAGATTGAAGCCGGCAACAACATCATCGACCGAGGTTTTGGCGGTCAGGAACAGTATGGGGGGGGCCTTGTCGCTCTGGCGGATGGCTTTCACCATATCGAAGCCGGACATCTTGGGCATCATCACGTCTACCACAAGTATGTCGGGACGGATTTCAAAATACCGACGGAGGCCTTCAGCGCCGTCATAGGCCTGCTCGACGGAGAAGTCCATCGTTTCCAAGGCGTCTCTCAGAATGCCGGAGAGCGTTCTTTCGTCCTCTACCAGTAGTACTTTGTAACTCATAGTTCGATGGTGAATGTGCTTCCCTTGCCGGGTTCGCTATCGACGAAGATATGGCCGCCGTGCTTTTCTACGATGGTTTCGGCAAAGAATAGGCCGATACCGTAGCCTTTGATGTCGTGGACATCACCGGTGGGTACGCGGTAGAATTTCTCGAAGATATGTGCCTGCTTATCGGGCGCGATGCCGATGCCTTTGTCACGGACCGATATGCGGACGTGGCCATCTTTTTCCTCTGCAGAGAGACGGATGTCGGCGCTGTCTCCGGAGTACTTGACGGCATTGTCCAGGAGCGTAGCAATGACGCTGGACATCATGGATGCGTCTATGTCGGCAGTAAGTCCCTCAGGTATGACATTAACAGCTATCTCACAGGGCTTCCCGGCACTGAGGCGGGCCTGGGCTACGACAGATTCCAGCAGCGGGCGCAGCTCTGTAGTCTCGATGCGGAGCGAAAGGCGGTCCCGGTTCTCCATCGACATGGAAAGGATCTGTTCTACCATTCCGTTCAGTTTCTCCAGGGACTCCCGGGTTACCTTCAGATATTCTTCCCGTTTTTCCGGATTCTTGTCAAGGCCGTAGACCAGCATGGCGTCATTGGCGGCATAGGCCACGGCGATGGGGGTCTTGAGTTCGTGGGTCATATTGCTGGTGAAGTCGGACTTCATTTCATCCAGCTCGCGCTGCTTGCGCAGGGCGCGTACCATCAGGTAGAAGACCAGTGCCAGGATCAGAAGAATGCCGGCAGACATCATGAGGACGCCCATCATTCCCCGAAGGATGGAGCCGGTCATCGGCTCGCAATACAGATCATATCCGGCGCCGCGGTTGGCGATGGAGGTCATGGATATGTGCTCATCCCGCGAGGATGGAATGTACGCCGGTGTTTGGGTTTCGGCCAGGACTTCTTCCCCGTCCATCAGGACGATTCGGTGCTCCAGCGGATAGCCCAGGGAATCCAGACGGTGCGTGAGGATGCTGTCCATGACGTGAAGGTTCGTATTGCCGGCCGTTTCTCCGAGAATATCGGCCTCAAAAGGCTTATCCACCTTGGCGACCGTAATGGCTTCAGGGATGCTGTCTCCGGGTGTGGCGAACTGGGCCAAGACGATTTTCGAAAGCCGGACATTGCTTCCACTGTAAACCTGCGCCGAGAAATGAACGCTGTCCGAGGACTGCTTCCGCCGGGCAGTGAGTTCCTCCATTTCCGCCCAGGTGATGGAAACCCGGATCTCGGACACGGCTGCTTCCTGGCGGGTCTTGTAAAGGCCTTTGATCCAGTAGAGTTCATACGCTGCGATGGCCGTCAGGGAGATGATGGCCAGCAGGGGCAGAAGATATGATTTCCTGAATCTCACGATGCAAAGGTAGCAAGAATCAAGGGATTTCGGGCGACCGTTAACACTTGTTAACACTCTCTTAACGTTCCGTTAACCAAGATTCAAGGCAGCAGGCAGTACTTTTGTGCCATAATCAATGATTTCAGACGATGAAAAAGATTCTTGTTTTCGTGATGATGCTATCGGCCTTGATGGCCGGCGCACAGGAAAAGGCGCAGTACCGCGTGACGTACGATTGCGACGCACAATATGGAGCCCAGCGTAAGGTTTATCGCTGGCATCTGGATATCGGCGAAACGAGCGCCGTGTTCTATAGCCCCAACAACCGGGCGAAAGACAAAGAGATTGATGAATTGGTGGGCGACAATGATGTCACTTCCGTGATGGCCAGACTCCGGACCATCAAGAGCGAGTTCCCGAATCCCAACCCGCTTGAAGTACTTGTGGAGCCTTCTAAAGATGGAAGGTACACTTACCTGAATGACATTGTGAGTGATAAGATGTGGTATGAGGAGAGGCTTCCGCAGATGTCCTGGGAAATGACCGGCAGGGACACAACGGTATGTGGGTATGCCTGTCTTCAGGCAAAGGCAAGGGTGTATGGCCGCGACTGGACGGTTTGGTTCGCTCCGGAGATTCCGGTATCCTACGGCCCGTATGTCCTGGGCGGACTTCCCGGATTGATTCTGGACGCGGAGGATGCCGACGGGCTGTTCCACTTTACCGCCGTAGGACTTGAGCGGGATCCTGCCGATGCTGTTGTGGAGCTTTCCCGTAAGGACAAGGCCGTCAAATGCACCCGGAAGAAATTCATGGAGCTTAGGGAGAAAGCCAACGGGCAGTCACTCAGCGACAAACTCCGGGAAATGGGCGTAGATAGCCGCACAGTGGTGAAAGCCGTGTCGGAAGACGGTAAGGATATCGACCTGAACGAAAGCCGTCCCAAGCAGAACTACCTGGATCTGGAATAAGATGAAACGCCAGGCCATTGTTCTCTTCCTGCTGCTTTCAGCGGTTGAGGTTCTCGCCCAGGAGCCGCTCTCCGGCATTGTGGCGGATGATACCGGAAAGGCGCTTGCCGGTGCCAATGTGATGGCATATGGTGCAGATGGGAAGTTGCTCAGTTTTGCCGTCACCGGAGCGGACGGGACCTTTCAGTTGAAGAAAACGGCAGGGCTGGAGAAGATTACCGCCAGCTTTATGGGGTTCAAGACGGTCAGCATTCCTGCAGGGCAGTTCAAGGATGGCCAACAGATCCGGATGGAGGCCGGAGGGTTCCAGTTGAAGGAGGTTGCCGTCACGGCTGAACGCATCAAAGAGAACGGAGATACGCTGACCTACTCGGTGGGTGGTTTCAAGCAGGCGCAGGACCGGAGCATTGCCGATGTCATCGGCAAGATGCCGGGGCTGGAGGTCAAGTCCAACGGAACGATTGAGTATCAGGGGAAATCGATTAACAAGTTCTACATCGAAGGGATGGACCTGATGGGCAGTCAGTATGCGCTGGCCAGCGAGAACCTGTCGGCCGACAAGGTCAAGGAAGTGCAGGTGCTGGAGAATCACCAGGCCATCAAATCGCTCCGGAATGTGAGTTTCAGCGAGCAGGCAGCCATCAATCTGGTACTGAAAGATGAGGCAAAATCCACCTGGTCCGGACTGGCCGATTTGGGCGTCGGATACGGCAAAGAGTGGCTTTACGATAACCGCCTGATGGGGATGCAGTTCAATAAGCGTTTCCAGACCCTGATGCTATACAAGAACAATGATACCGGCAAGGATATCGGCGCGGAGGTGATGGATCTGACGGATTTGACCGGTTACAGGATGGAAAACGGTCTGCTGGACAGGATTTCCCTGAACGGGCCCGAGTTTGAGCGGGAGAGATACACTTTCAACTCCAGTCATCTGCTGGCCGGGAACTGGCTGCTGAAGACCGGGGTCGACTCCCAGCTGCGCTTGCAGGTGAGCGGGCTTCTGGACCGGGAAGGGCAGCAGAGCTTCAGTCGTACTACTTACCTGACCATCGCCGGGATGCCCGTCGTCGTGGAGGATTGGGATGTGACTGGGCGCCGCCGGGAAGTCAAGGGAGAAGTGGAATATACCCTGAACTCAGCGAAGACTTATCTGAACAGCCGGACCAAGGTCTATGCTGACTGGAATGCCAGCTCCGGCGTGATGAACCTGGGCGGTAACGCGACGGATTTGATGGTTAGGCCGTGGAAGCGGAGCGTGTCGGAAGATCTCTCGATGTCGCATACGACAAAGGACGGGCATATTTGGAGACTGTTCTCTTCCAGTGGCGTAACTATTCTTCCCGGGCAGTTGCTTACCCTCGATAGGAAGCAGGAGAGGCTGGACCTGGGGCTGTTTTCTACGCGCAATTATGCCAGCGTGTCGCATCGTATCGGCAAATGGATGCTCAGCGCAAAAATGGGCCTTGATGCCAGACGGCAGCAAATCAACGATCACTTCTGGAGTATGCTTATGCCTTATGCCGAACCGGCCCTGCTGCGCGAGTTCGGGAGCCACAAGCTGGACGGCACCCTGAGGGTAAGCTACCAGCGCAGGCAGTATGACCAGAACGTTCATCAGGGAGTCTATTTTGAGCCAACTGTCCGTTGGAATTGGAAGGCCTCTCCCACATCCTCAATGATTGTCTATTATCGGCTTTCCGCCAGCCCGATACAAGGGACGAAGGTTGTGGATGCTCCGGTCTATACTTCCTACAGGAGTCAGTACGTCGGCTCAGGCATTCCAGATGTCAAGCTGTCCCATACCGTTTCCGGAACGTACTCCTACCGGAACCCGGTTTATGGCCTTTTTTTCAGCATCAACCCGGTGTTTACCCGGAGCAAGGGTAATCTGCTTTATGCAAATACCTTCGATTCCGGCATTTACGTGCAGCAGGCAAGCGGACAGACGTATGATGCAAACTCATATTTACTAAATGGAAGGATCTCCAAATCATTCTCCTGGTGCAGGACGGTTATCGGGCTTTCCGGGTCGGCCCTGTTGAACGACTACAGTTATCTGTCGGCAGGTAAGGTGCTGGATGCCAGGACGGCAGGATATACGGTTTCCCTGGATTACTCTCTCAGGCCGGCCCGGTGGATGACGGTGGAGGGCGGCTCCCTGCTTGAGATGACAAGGCGAAGCGTGGAAGGGACTGCGATGGCCGGCGTAAACGACTGGGAGCATCGGATGCAGCTGAACTTCCTGCCGGCAAAGAGGTGGATGATTTCCCTGCACAACGAATTGTACCACAGCAGCGAAAAAGACTTCGGCGTGAATTGGTTCTGCGATGCGTCCCTCAGCTACAAGGCGGACAGGTGGGAAGTGTCGTTGGCGGGCCGCAACCTGGTGGGAACATCGCAATATGAACGGGTACACATCTCCTCAGCTATGCAGTCATATACTTTGACATATTTGAGGCCGAGGGAGGTTGTGGTGAGGTTTTGCTTGGATCTTTGAAATGACAAAGTGTAAAGTTTTTGACACCCTATTGTAAATCAATCTTTTATATGGTGCGTGGTACAAATGTGATACGGCTAATGGAGAGGTTTTCGTAAGGAAATCCGAACAAAAATAAATGTGTTTGGGGCCGAAAA
>Ga0208297_1000560_pt1 | contig 67705 bp, 59 predicted proteins | sample LMS_cellobiose_e_FD_187367 | JGI IMG/M metagenome (GOLD analysis project Ga0208297, IMG submission 187367) | Rumen-fistulated moose microbial communities from Alaska, USA - LMS_cellobiose_enrichment (SPAdes) (version 2) | ecosystem: Host-associated > Mammals > Digestive system > Stomach > Rumen...
GCTCCATAAAGGTACTTCCTTTTTTCATATCCTCAAGTCCTTAAGGCTTCTTCCTAATGGCGACGGAACGGCGCCAACTATGTTATTTTTACATTCACTCCGGTAATCGCCGGTTCGGTACTATTGTTCTCATGTTCATCATATGATGATTCTGCCCTACTGGAACAACTTTCCGACCATGAAAAAAGGATTTTTGCGCTCGAGGAGCAATGCCGTCAGCTTCAGCAGAACCTGTCATCTCTCAGGCAGATAGTTGAAGCGTTGGAAAAAGCCGATTATGTCACATCCGTCGTGCCGGTTTCGATGGGCGATGAAACCATTGGTTATACATTGACATTAAAAAATTCTGCTCCGATTACCATCTACAACGGAAAGGATGGTCATACTCCACAAATAAGCATAGACAAAGACGAGGACGGCTTATGGTACTGGACGCTCGATGGAGAATGGCTGCTGGATGCTTCTGGAAAGAAGGTCAAGGCCGTGGGCGTCGATGGCGAGGATGGACAGGACGGTGCCGATGGAAACGACGGCGTTACGCCGCTTATAAAGATTATTGACGAGTACTGGTATATGTCCGTAGATAATGGTACGACATGGACCAAACTCGATAAGGCGACCGGCGATAAAGGCGAGAGAGGAGACTCGTTATTCCAGTCTGTTGCAGATACCGGAGAAGTGGTTGTTCTTACTCTTTCTGACGGGAAGGTAATTAGTCTCCAAAAGTATCAGTCGCTCAACATATCATTTGATTACGACAGTTTTCCGGGCCTTGTTGGAACGGACAGGATTCCGTATGAAATAACTGGAAACGCGGATTCTTACGAGGTCGCCTGCATGACAACTTCTTCCGAGGTTGTGGCGGCCATTGAACAGGCCGATGCGAAGCACGGTTATCTCGTCCTGACAAGCCAGAAATCAACTACGGCGCAGGTAGCCGTATTTGTAACCGCGCCGGATGGACAGTCGACAGTACGGGTGTTGACCTTTGAAGCCGGTGCCCTGAAAACGGTAAAAACATCAATCACTGTCGATGAGACGGGGCAGGTGTTTGAAGTCACACTGTCCACCAATCTCAGTTCGTTTGATGTGGTTATCCCCTCAGAAGCGCAGTCATGGATCAAAGTGGCCCCGGAGACGAAGGGATGGCACGATGAGACAGTTTATTTCGAGGTGGAAGAGAATACGGAGGTGTCTCCCCGATCTTCTAGGATATCCTTTGCCAAAAATGGGAATACGTTTTGTTCTCTTCCCATAACTCAGTGGGGCGTTGTATTTTCCACTTCGTATGAGGAATTTTACAACTATTACCGTCATGGTGAAAGGTGCAAGGTTACTGCGATGATCAGTGATATCGACCCTTATTGGGTTGAAATTCGCGGAGAAGGGGTCAATTCTAAATGCTATTTGATTAACAATTATGGCACCAATTTCGATGAGTGGCAGCCCAAAATGCAAGTGGGCGGGACTGTGACTTTTGTAGGACGTTTGTATGACCGTTATGAGGACACTGTCCATGACTATACTATCATAGATGTCAGCGATGCTGGTACACATACCATCGAAAACTTCGCGGATGCAAGACTTGCCGCTCCGGGAAGCCGCCTTTCGATTGATAACGTCTTGGTCGTGGGCAGGTCATCCGCATTGTACCTCGTTCAAGATTCGGCATCGGATTATATGACGGTCTATTGTGGCGGCGAGCCGGCTGTCAATATCGGTGACCGAATCAATCTGACCGCAACAAGGAGCAGATATGGCGGTTTTGCTCAACTGATTGATCCGTCCGAGACGGTGATATCAAGCGGAGACAGCGTTGCCGTGCCGATTGCGGAGGATGTAACATCTTCTTTTGACACCTATTCATGGACCGTAGGAAAACACGTACTCTTCCGAGGAACATTGGCCATCTCGGGGCAATATAATAATGTCAACGTGGAAGGCGCGACAAAATATATGGGGGGCCTGTTGCTGCCGCCGATGACCGACACCGAGCTTACAGAATTTAAATCCCATAACGGAGAGTACATTACCGTCAGAGGGTATTACCTGTATCTTTCCGGCGCCATATACCAGACAATTCTTGTGACAAACTATCAATTCCAAACAACCCTATAAGCAAAATTATGGACCTTTTTGAACGTTATCTTGAAGTCGTTTCCCTTGTGGGAGAGAACACGTGGTTCAGAAAAAGTGGTTTTGTCGCATGCCGGAATGAAGTTGATACGGGAGGGATACTGGTAACCGGCCTCAATCCTTCTGTGCCGGTCAACGGATTGTATGTGCCCACGCGCTCATATCCCAATCCTTTCTCAGGGGAAACAAACTCGTATTTCACGAAGATTAAGAGCATTCTGCCGGAGGAATACATAGATAGGACAGCTTATCTGGATCTTTTCCCCTTTTATGAGCATTCACAGGAGAGCCTACTATGGCAAATCGAGCAAAACCCTGGTTTCGCCGCAAAAATCCTGGCAGTAACAAAAGATGAGATAGAACGCCTGTGCCCTCGGCTAATTATAATTGCTTCGAAAGCCTCATACCCCTTTTGGGGCATATCTGATGATTCCACGTGGATGGGATATGAATTTGAGGAACACGAGATTCAAGGCGTAAACAATGATGTCCAGAGGATATCAGGGTTCAAAGAGAGAAAGGATATCGTCGGCATTAGTAAGAATAGCAAGCTTGTCGGCAGCATTGTAGTCCTATACAATCATTCACGAGCCCTGAAAAAAGAAGAAATCCTATCGCCGGAGCAAGTCAAGAGTCTATATGAATCAGATTCGGCATGACAAAAAAAGGCAAGGGAACTCTTCTGAACATATCTAATCACAGGCTCCGGAAAACCGATGCAGAATATGAACATAGTTTGATTCCTTGCCTATATGTAAACAGCCACGGCTGAATACATATCGCAGCAAGGCTAACTCTATGTCTTTTACCTCTGCTTAGAAATTTCCAGATTTCGTGATTAAGATAAAAGCACAAAATTGCCATACATCCTCAGGTATTTCTCTTCCTGATGGACACTTACAAAGTGTAACAAAAGAAATCGATATGTCAAAAACAATGTGGAAAGACAGATTCGATGGCCATAAATGAATACGGCGGTCACGGTCAGCAGTCAGTTGCCCTCCCCAAAGGCCCCCCTCAGCAACTGCCAGCTCACCGTGCTGGTCTATGCCCCTCCCAACCTCCCCACGGGGAGGAGATAATCGCCTGGGCTACGATAACACTTCGAATCATCGGCAGTGCTGGTGCCCGCGGGATTAACATAAAATATCGAGATTGCGTAACAGGTCGGGGCCCCTTCCCCGTCTGTTTTCGCTTCGCACGCAATCTATTTTATGTTAACCAGCTGTCATCGAGGTGTTTATCACCGCAGTGCCGTTTCCCCGCCCAGTCGAGGCGGCGGCAGACAAGGCGCTCCGGGGAGGGAGGGACCACCCCTCCCTCAACCCGGGAGCGCCGCACTTTGCGCGTGCATCAAGGGAACGTCAGTGCTAAAATTCGAGGGCGCAAAGTGCAGCACCGTGGGAACGACATCAAGATTCCAAGGGCAGTGTCTCGCTGGAAACCTCAGTGCTGTGCGAGCAGTCCGCCGCCTTACGCACCTCCGGTGCCGGGTCGTTCCAGGCCGTGACTCCTCTTCCTCCGCAGGCTCCGTCAGAAGAGTCCCGTCCCTCCACTCCGCGGTAAGAGTTCAACCTGGCTGCAATTCCTCCAGGCCTTTCCGCCACTCCACTTGCGCGGTCCTCGCTATTGTCTTCGCTGACGCTACGACAAAGCTCCGGTCCGTGCTCGTTCCGGGACGGAAAAGCCTTCCGGGCATCCAGGACACGGCCGTTCCGGCCGTTGGCGCTTCGTGTACTCACCGTTATCAAGAATTCCGAGGCATTCACGTAAGTACACCAAGCGCCGGTGGCCACGCATCAGCGTCAAAGCCTGGTACTCCTATTCGAAGGTCAGTGCCAGTTCGCGGGAACCGTCGTGCCCCGCATCAACGTCATCTCGCGCTCACTCCTTTGGGCCGTTCCGGCCCAGGCCCCGGAGGCCGTCTACCTTCCCACAACGTCGTTCTCTTCCGCTGCTTCAGGGAGCCTTGCGTCTCCTTTCCGCGGCGCTCCAGAGCCCGCCGACCTTCACGCTGCCAGACCGCCTCCAGGGCCACGCTCCACTCGCTTCGCTCGTTCCGCGCCCTTGGTCACTGGGAGACTCTAAGCCGGGCCTCCGCCTGGATTGCATCAAGGAGGAGAACGACATCTCCCGCATCAACGACCCGCCTTAGAGACTCCCAGCAACCAAGGCTCACCAAGAGACTTCCGCTTCCGCCTCATCAAGAAATCCACTGGCATCATCCGCCCGATGGGGACGAAAGAGGTATAAATATATACAACGGGAGGTAGCGGCGTCAGCCGCTACTGGTGGCATTTCGCTTGATTAAGTCGCTGATTTTGATTATCTTTGTTATACCTGAGAAGGTACTTATTTGCTATTGCCCTGCCCAAAAGTACAAGTGTACGGTATGCCCCTTTATAGACCCTCCATATTACTCTCTGATGCCTACGGTTCCGCAGGAGATGTTACCTTTTACCATCGGAATGGACAGTGTTATACTAGGCGTCGGGTCAAGGCGACCTATCCTGGCACACCAGCGCAGTTGGAGCATCTGGCCGTCCATCGTCGGGCTATGGCAGCTTGGGCTTCCTTGGATTCGGAAATGCAGAAGTTGTGGAATGCGTATGAGACCACAGCGGAGCCTCATCGGCCTCCGTTTGACAATAAGGCTCATATATCAGGGAACAACCTCTTTGTGTCAGCGTATCATGGCTTCGCGTTAATGGGGGAGGAGCAGATTCCTCAACCTCATCCCTTCCGGCTTTTCCCTCCTTTTGTTGTGGAGTTTCTGTCAGCGTCGGTTGAGGCTGGGTGTCTGGTGCTCAGTATTGATGCACACTTGCCCGAGATTCCTGATGCAGTGTTTTATCGGCTGTATTCTCGCATGCGGCTTACTAAACCAGGTGGTGGTTTTGGCGTCAGAGGGATGAAAGGATTCTTGGCGGAAGGGTATGGCTCAGGGAGGATGACAATCCGCATCCCGGCATATACGGAAATCTGGAACATTCCTGATAGGACATTCCAGATTCAGACGCAGTGTATTCTATTGGATTCCAGAACGGGATTCAGGAGCCAATACCAGAGGGCTATCCAAGTCATTAAAGCATCCAGTCCAGATCTTCCCACAGTTTGATGGTTGAGGGAAGATGGACCTTCCCTTTGCTGTCAAGCAAGAGATATCCTTCACTTTTCCAGTTGTAAAGAGTCTGCCGTGATACATCAAGTTTAGCAGCCAACTCAGAGATATTCCAAACTTGCCTTACGGCAGCACATTTTTTCAGAAGTCCCAGTTTCTCTTCCTTATTGTCAATCTTGGGTGCCGCCAAACGAAGAAGCTCAAAAATGGTTGTCTGGCCATAGTTCTGCTGTTGGTGGAGTTCCATGAGCGCCTTGACGGTCTTGACATCCAGCTTCAAGTTCAGCATTCGTAGTTCGTTAGGTGTCATAACAGTAGTCCCTATAAATGAAAAAACCGCCGCTTTGCAAAGCGCCGGAAGCATATAGTGAGTTGTTTGCGATGTAAGGAGCGTCGTACTTGTATCTATGTCTTGGTAGCGCCTGCTCGCTACGCTTGGTAGCGGGAGTGGGTCACGATCCCACGACCTCCGGATTATGAATCCGACGCTCTAACCAGCTGAGCTACCCCGCCATCACAACCCCGCGGGGTTTTGAGGCTGATAAACCGAGGAAGTGTGCGTAAATACTGTGCGTAATTCCGTAACCCTCTGATTACCAATGTAAATTGTTGAGATAGAAGGACTCGAACCCTCACTGACAGAGCCAGAATCTGTAGTGCTACCATTACACCATATCTCAATAATTCCCTGTTTTGGGACTGCAAATGTACTGCTTTTTTTCGGATTGGCAAGATTTTTTTGAACTTTTGTGCAGAATTAGCAGTATTTTTGCAAGGAAAAGCCCCGAGTATGAAAAAAACAATCATAGCAATAGCCATGCTCCTGGCGGTGTCTGCAAATGCTCAGAACCGGCTGCAGCAGAGGCTAAGCGGCATAGTGAAACAGAATCAGGCACTCAGTGGTGCCGTCGTCGGCATATCCGTCAAGGACCTGCAGGGAAAAGCCATAGCGGAGTATAACGCCACAACCCGCCTGACTCCCGCCTCCAACACGAAACTCATCACAACCGGGACCGCCCTCCACGTCCTCGGGGCCGATTACCGCTTCAAGACAGCCATCGGCCACACCGGGACTATAGAAGACGGCACGCTGAAAGGAGACCTGTACATCGTCGGCGGCGGGGATCCCACGGTTGGGTGGGCATCAGGGCCGGATATCACTCCTGCCCATTTCCACGGCTGGTGGCTCCTCCTAAACAAGGCCGGAATAAAGAGCATCGAAGGCCGCATAATCGGCGATTCAAGACTCTGGGAGGGCTATCTCGAATTCGGAGACTGGACGTATGAGGACATCGGCACATACTATGGAACAGGGGCAGGGGCGCTGTGCTTCTATGAGAACAGCATCGACCTGCAGGTGGCCGCCGGAGACAGCATCGGCAGTCCCGTTCTGGCAGAACAGACCTACCCGGAGACGCCCTGGATGCACAACACCAACCATGGCATAACAGGCCCGGAAGGCACCGGCAACAGCCTCTACCTCTACACCACTGACCTTGCCCCCTATGCCGAACTCCGCGGCTCCTTCGCCCTTGACCGCGCCCCAAAGACGGAGCATTTCGCCAACAAATTCGGAGCCCTCACCTGTGCCTTGTATTTCCGTAACTACCTGAACGCCATCGGCATAACCGTAAAGGGCGGAGCCGCCGACATTGACCGCGCCGGCTACGTCCGCACGGAGGAATTCGTCCCACAGGAGAAGGCCGGGGAGCCGGTAATCATCGGCGCCGGGCAGTCAGAAAGGCTTGCCGAAATTGCCCGCCAGACGAACATTGACAGCGACAATTTCTTTGCCGAGGCCATCTTCCGCACCATGGGCGAAGAGGCTACAGGATGCGCGGTCTACGACAGCGCGAGGGTGGCGGAAAAATCGGCCCTGAAAGACCTGGGGCTGAACCCGGAGGACATAACCATCATGGACGGCAGCGGCCTTTCCCGCAGGAACGCCATAAGCCCCCGCTTCTTTGCCGATTTCCTCGCTGCAATGACCTCCAGCCCCGCTTTCGACGCTTTCTTCAGCTCCCTTCCAACCCCGGGCGAAGGCACCCTGGTCACCCTTCTCAAGGGCAAGCCCGCCGCCACCCGCTACCGCCTCAAGAGCGGCTCCATGGAAGGCGTTCTCTGCTACAGCGGCTACCTTCTTGACGGCAGCGGCACGCCTGTTGCAACAGTAAGTGTCCTCGTGAACGGAGCAACCGCATCCACATCAAGGGTCAGGAATGCCCTGGAAGCTGTGCTGAGCACGATAGCGGAAGAGATTCCGGAATAATTTACTATATTTGTAGGATTTATGAAAAGATGGCTTCTAATAGTGCTCATTGCCCTTGCCGGGGTGTCGTGCAAGATGGTTCGCGAACTGTCCGACACCGGCGCCGTGCTCGCGCATGGAGAAGTCATCGCCCGTGTGGGAAAACACCGCCTGCACCGTTCCGAGCTTGAGAAGTTCATCCCCTCAGGCGTCTCCCCCGAAGACAGCACCGGCCTCGCCCAGCGCTACATCAAGGCCTGGGCCGAAGAGCTCATCATGCTGGAAATGGCCGAAAAACAGCTCTCCGTCAAGGAAAAAGACCTCACCGAAGAACTGGAGCAGTACCGCCGCGCCCTCCTCAAGTACCGCTACGAACAGAAATACATCAACCAGCGCCTTGACACCCTTGTCACGGACAACGAAATAGAAGCCTACTACAAGGCCAACCCGGACAAGTTCAAACTGGACCGCCCGGTCATCAAATCCCGCTACCTCGTCATTCCTGCCGATTCCCGCAGCCTCAAGACCCTCCGGAAAAAAATCACCTCCGAAGAGGGCGCCGTAGACCTTATGACTGCCGACAGCCTCTCCCTCACCGCCGCCATCAAGTACGGAGACGCCTCCGACACCTGGATGGACGCCATAACCCTGGCGCAGGAAATCGGCACGGATTACCGGACCCTCCTTGGCTCCATCAAGAACAATTTCGCCGAGGTTGAAGACGACAGCGGAATCCTTCACCTTGCCTACATAGTTGAAATGGTCCCGGCGGGGAAAACCGCCCCTCTGGAATACTGCTCAGACCGCATCAAGGACATCATCCTGAGCTCCAGGAAACACGCTCTGGAAGCATCCCTGGAAAGCGAACTCCTGGAAGATGCCGTGAAGAGCAATAAATTTGTAATATACTGATATGAAGCGTATCCTTGGCATAACGGCAGCCCTGATTGCCGCAAGCGTAACACTGAACGCCCAGAAGTATAACGGCGTCATCGACAAGACCGTTGCCACCGTGGGCGGAGAAACCATCCTCCTTTCAGACCTGGAATCCGAAGTCCAGCAGCGCCGCGCTTATGGCATGGGCTCGGACCGCGACGCCCGCTGCGAAGTGCTCGAAGCCATGATGGAATCCAAAATCTTCCTCATGCAGGCCCGCATCGACTCCCTCACCGTGAACTCTGACATGGTGGAAGGCAACATGACTCAGCGAATCGACTGGTTCCGCACCCAGCTCGGCGGTGACGAAGAAATGGAAAAATACTTTGGCAAGCCCCTCTACAAGCTGCGCCAGGAGTGGAAAAAAGCACTTGAAGAGCAAAGCCTTACCGAACAGGAACGCTATCAGGTTGCCGACAAGATTCCCGAGGTCACCCCTTACGACGTAAAGCTCTACATGGACACCACCGCCAAGGAAGACCTCCCCGTGGTGCCCCAGAAGTATCAGCTGAGCCAGATTTGCATCTACCCGGACCGTGAAGCCGCAGCGGTTGCCGTGAAGGAAAAGCTCCTCTCCCTGCGTGAGCGCATCATGAACGGAGAGCGCTTCGCCACCCTGGCCCGCATCTATTCCGAAGACCCCGGCAGTTCCCGCCGCGGCGGAGAGCTCGGCATGGCCTCCAAGTCCATCTTCTGGCCCGCTTTCTCCGATGCGGCCATGGCCCTGAGGCCCGGCGTCATCTCCCAGATAGTCGAAACCCCCGACGGTTTCCACATCATAGAAGTCCTGGAGAAGAAAGGCGACATGTTCAATGCCCGCCATATCCTTCTCAAGCCCCAGTACACTGCCGATGACCGCGAGAAGGCATTCTCCCGCCTGGACAGCCTCAAGACCAAGATCCAGGAGAAGGAAATCACCTTCGAAATGGCTGCACGCTTCTTCTCTGAAGACCCCGCAACCCGCACCAACGGCGGCCAGATGGCAGACCCCGCAACCGGCAGCTCCTACTTCGACATCGACCAGATGAAACCTGCCGATTACGCCGCCATCAAAGACCTGAAGGAAGGGGAAATCTCCGAACCCGTCGAATCCCTCGACAACGAAGGCTACCAGCAGGGGCGCAGCGGAAACCTGGTATACAAGATTATCCGCGTAGACAAAATCATCCCGGCACACACTGCAACATTCGAAAAGGACTACACACAGATTCTGGACAAGGTCACAAACGCCAAGCAGATCGAAGCCATCGACGCTTTCCTCGAGGACAAAATCAAAGAGACATACATCGTCATCGACCCCATGTTCCGGGAATGCGAATTCTCCCGTGAAGCCTGGAACAAGCGAAAGTAACCGTTGCGGAAGGCCCTTCATATCCTTCTCCTTGCCCTGGTTCTCTCCCTCCCCATGAGGGCCCAGGATGCAGACCGTGTACGCCTTGTGAGCGCCAAGAGCGCCCAGCTCATCGACGAGAGCGGCCAGAGCTACCGCAAGGTGGTGGGCCCCGCCCGCTTTTTCCATAATAACACCTGGCTCATCTGCGATACCGCCCTCTGGAACGTGAACACCAACATCATCGACGCAGTGGGCCATGTGCGCATCATCCAGGACCGCACCAAGCTCACCAGCGCGACGCTCCAGTACGTCGTCGACGAAAACATGGCAAAGTTCCGCGGAGACCTGGTCCAGCTGGAAGACGATGACAAGAACACCCTCCGCACGCGCTATCTTGACTACAACACCAAGGACTCCGTGGCCATCTTCCAGGGTGGCGCCGCAATGCGCGACAAGGACGGACAGGTAATTGAAAGCCAGTACGGGACCTACGACTCCAAGGCCCGTCTTTTCGTGTTCAACGAAAACGTGAACATGTACCTTGACACCACTTTTGTCAAGACTTCCCGCCTGGAGTACAGGACCGACATTTCCACGGCCTGGTTCGGGTTCGGCACGGACATGTGGCAGGACGACAAGATGCTCTCTGCCAACGACGGCCGCTACGAAAGGGAAAAGGAGCTGTTCTTCTTCCGCCGAAAGGTCCACATCCTCACCGAAGAACAGGAAGCCTGGGCCGATTCCATGTACTACCACCGGGCCCTCAACGATGTGGAAATGCTTGGCAACGTGGAGATTATGGATACCACGCGAAATGTCTACGCCCTTGCCGGCCGCTTTGAATACACGGATTCCCTGAACCAGATAGTCATGACGAGGGACCCGGCGATAATGTCCGTAACCGAAGAGAATGGCGTCACTGACTCCCTCTACGTGGGGGCCGACATCCTCCGTTACCGGGCCATCCCCATGTGCGACATCCCCGAAAGCACCGTGAAGTCCTCCGAACAGCGCCTCAAGGACCTTTCCGGAGACCCCGTGTCCGAATACCGGAAAAAGGCCGCCGAGGCCGCTGCAAAGGCTGCCGAAGAAGCTGCCAGGAACGACCCCAACCGCCCCCCTGAGCGCCCTGCAGGGAAAAAACCCGCTGCCGGAAACAACCCTGCCCTTCCAGAAAAACCCGCCCTTCCGGAAAAGCCGGCCGCACCTGAAACGCCCCCGGCGCCCGTAGACTCGCTTTCTGCCCCAGCCGACACCCTGTCCCTGCCGGCGCCTGCCGACACACTATCCCTGCCGGCTCCTGCCGACACACTGTCGCTGACTGCCCCTGCCGACACGCTGGCCTTACCGGCACCGGCAGATACGCTGGTCACTCCACCGGAGCCTCCCAAGGATACCACCAAGGTGAATTTCATCTGGGGATCGGGGAACGTGAAGATGTTCCGCAAGGATATGCAGATGGCAAGCGATTCCCTTGCCTACACGGACCTGGATTCCCTTGTCAGACTGTACAGGGAGCCGATTTTCTATAACGAAGGCAACCGTCAGTATGCTGCAGACAGCATAATGATGGTCATCCGCAACAAGCGGGCAGAAAAGGCCCACCTCCTTTCCAACGCCTTCATAACCATCCAGGAAGACCCCGTAAGCTACGACCAGATCAGAGGTGCCGAGATGGTCGCCCACTTCGACTCCACATCGGCCCTGACGCGTTTCGATGCCCTTGGCGGGGCCGCGTCCATATTCTTCCTGGTAGAGAACAATGCGCTTGCAACCGTGAACAAGGTGGAGTCCAAGATGATTTACGCCACATTCAAGGAAGGGGAGATAGAGCGCATGTACTACTATGAGAATCCCAAGAACGACGGCTATCCGGCGGTGCAGCTGGCCAGTGACGAAAAGCAGCTGAAGGGCTTCCGATGGGAACCGGAAAAGAGGCCGGCTTCCCCTCTCGATGTCACAGCTCTTGTTCCCCGTAACAGCGAAAGGACATCCTACCTTGCAAGGCCGCACGCCAAATTCACGCACACCGAAACCTACTTCCCCGGCCACATCCGGAAGGTCTACAGGGACATTGCCCTGCGAGATTCCCTCAAGGTTGTACGCTCACGTGAGGTTCAGCGCATAAAGGATTCCACAGACCGCGCCAGTGCCGATTCCCTCCTCCTTGCCCGGGCAGACTCACTTGCCGCCCAGGCCGATTCCACATCGGCCCCGGTGGATACTCTGGCAACCGGCTTGCCGGAAACCCTTCCGGTCCCTGCCGACAGCCTCTCTGCCCGCACGGACAGCGCCCCGGCACTTGATCCCAAGGCGCAGAAGGCGGCAGAAAAGCAGCGCAAGGAAGAGGAAAAAGCCCGCCGCAAGGCAGAAAAGTTGGCCGCACGCGAAGCCAGGTGGGCCGAACAGGACCGCATCTATGAGGAGAAACAGGCCGCAAAGGCCCAGAAGAAGCTGGAAAAGCAGCGCGCCCGCAAGCTAAAGGCCCTGAGGAAACTGGAAAAGAAAGCACAGAAGGAGTACAGGCTCCTCCAGAAATATATCAAGAAAGAACAAGCTAAAACCAAGAAACTATGAGCAAAAAGACAGTTTTGGTATCCGGTGGCGCCGGATTCATCGGCAGTCATGTGAGCGTAGAACTTCTCCAGGCCGGATATGACGTTGTGGTTGCCGACAATTTTTCAAACTGTGACCGCACCTGCTTTGAAGGCGTCAAGAAAATCACCGGTCGTGAAGACCTGCCTCTTGAAATTGCAGACTTCTGCGACGAGACCGCCGTAAAAGCCCTTTTTGCCAAGTACCCCATCGACGCCGTGATTCATTTTGCGGCATACAAGGCCGTGGGAGAATCGGTTGCAAAACCGCTCATGTATTACAGGAACAACCTGCAGAGCTTCCTGAACGTTCTTGAGGCAGCCCAGGAGAAGGGAAACGTGAACGTTCTGTTCTCTTCATCGGCAACAGTATATGGAGAACCCGATGCCGTTCCCGTCACCGAAGACACCCCCAGGAAGCCCGCCACATCTCCTTACGGCAACACCAAGACAATGTGCGAAGACATCCTCAGGGACACCGTAAAGGCCTCTGACGGAAAACTGAAGGGTATCCTCCTCAGGTACTTCAACCCCATCGGAGCACACCCCAGCGCACTCATCGGTGAACTTCCCCGCGGAGTTCCCAACAACCTGGTTCCTTTTATCACCCAGACCGCTATCGGCAAGAGGGAATGCCTGTCCATCTTCGGCAACGACTACCCCACCCCCGACGGCACATGCCAGAGGGACTACATCGACATCGTGGACCTTGCCAAGGCACATGTCTATGCCGTCACACGTATGGTGGAAGGCAAGATGAAAGAAGATTGCGAAGTCTTCAACGTGGGCACAGGGCGTCCCGTGAGCGTCATGGAGCTGGTGAACGCCTTCGAGAAAGTGAACGGAGTCAAGCTCAACTGGAAGTTCGCTCCCCGCCGCCCCGGCGACGTCACCGCCATCTGGGCCGACCCCGCCAAAGCCAACACCGAAATGGGCTGGCACGCCACCCGCACCATCGAGGAAACCCTCAAGGCCGCCTGGGCCTGGGAGTGCCACCTGGCAGGGAAATGTTAGATTTTACGCCCTTCCAGCCATCTACGGTAATCGGGCTTGTACATATCACCGACGGGCAGAGTAACGAGGTCATCAACAGACACTGAAGAGGCAGAAGCCCCCCTTACATGCTCCAATGCTACGATATATGAACGGTGGATGCGCATAAACCTTTCCGCCGGGAGATCGTCGACCAGTTTCTTAAGGCTGTACAAGACTATGACCGGTTCCTCTTCTCCGGAGAGATAAATCCTGACATATTCGCTCATGCTTTCCACATACAGTATTTTGTCAAGAGGAACCGTGACGGTTTTTCTTGCCGACTTGAACATAAGGACACGGGGTTCAGATGACAGTTGAACCTCATTGACCATGAGTGCTCCCTGCAAATCCTTAAGCTTGTACTCATTTTCCAGTGTACGTACTATGGCCCACGAACCAAAAACGAGGAGAATGAGCAGAAGACCTATTACAAATACCCGTTCCTTGCGTGCCGGATCCCTGGACGGCATATCTTCAGGTGGCGGTCCCGGGAAGAATTCATCAAAAAACAATTCGTCTTCCGGCGTGAACTGCTCTTCTGCACCAAACCTGCCTTCCGGCCTTTCATCCCTCCTGGATTCAAAAAGGACAAACCCCAAAACGAACAGGCCCATCAACAACACCCATGAGGAAACCGAAAGGACCGTTTTTCTTTTCAATGACATTGGCTTCATGATGGCAAAAATATAAAAATTTGTCTTTAGGGCAGACCGTTTTCGCTGAAAAAATGCGGCCGTTCGCTGAAAAAGATATCATACGCCCCTTTTATGGCCGGTTTTTTGGTATTTTTGGGTGCAAGTGTATTTAAATCTTGACAGCTATGAAGAAGATAGAATTGTTTGCCATGTGCGCAATGGTTGTTGCGTGCGGGTGCTCGAAAGAGAACATCTGGGGAACAACCACAAATGAACAGTCCTCCACTTCCGGCGTTTCCGGAAGCACCACCATCGAAACCGAGACCGACGACGAAGATCTCATCGAAAGTACCAGCTTTGCACGAACCATCACCATTGCATTCTCTGACAATGGCGGCGCAACTGTGAGCGGTGACGAGAACGGCATCGTGAGCATAAGCGGCAACGCCGTGACAGTGGACAACACAACCACCACTGAAAAGGTGAAGTATGTCCTTACCGGCTCCACCACAAACGGATACCTTAAATTATATTCCAACAACAAGCAGGCCCTTGTCCTGGACGGCGTTTCCATCTCAAATCCTGGCGGCGCCGCCATCAACAACCAGAGCAAAAAACGCTGTTTCGTGGTAGTGAACGGCACAAATTCCCTTGCCGATGGCTCCTCCTACAACACTCCGGAAGAGGAAGATGAAAAGGCCGCTTTCTTCTCCGAAGGCCAGCTCATCTTCAGCGGAGAAGGCACCCTTACCATCACCGCCAAAGGAAAATCCGGCCTCACCTCCGACGACTACATCCACTTCCTGGGTACCCAGACCGTGAATGTGAGTTCATCGGCAGGCCACGGCATACGCGGCAAGGACTATATCATGGTCACGGATGGAACAATCTCATCGGAGGTCAGCGCCGCCATGAAAAAGGGCATGAGCTCAGACTCCCTCGTCGTTTTCAACGGCGGCAGCACCACCATCAAGGTCACTGGCGGCACGGCATATGACAGCGACGACGCAGAATACAAGTCCAGCGCCGGCATCAAGGCCGACCAGCTCTTCGTCATGAACGACGGCACCCTCACCATCACTAACTCCGGCCAGGGCGGCAAGGGTATCAGCTGTGACGGCACGGCATATTTCCAGGGCGGAAAAGTCTCCGTAACAGTCACCGGAAGCAACTACGGCAGCTCCTCGAGCGGCGGCGGACGTCCCGGCTGGGGCAGCGGCAACACCTCCTCAGACAACAGCAAGAGCGCCAAAGGCATAAAGGTCGATGGCGACATCTACATCAGCGGCGGAGACATCTATGCCTATGCCAAAAACCATGAGGCCATTGAGTCCAAGGCCCAGATCCAGATAACCGGCGGCACCGTATATGCCCAGTCAAGCGACGACGCCATCAACTCGGCCGGCAACATGGCCATTACCGGCGGACACGTTTGTGCATACTCCACCGGCAACGACGGCATCGACACCAACGGCAACTGCTACATTGAAGGCGGCGTTGTCTATGCCATAGGCAGCGGAAGTCCCGAGGTGGCCGTAGATGCCAACACGGAAGGTGGTTACAAGCTCTACGTAAACGGCGGAATCCTCTTCGCCATCGGCGGTCTCGAGAGTGGCTCCGTACTTAATCAGAACTGCTACAGCACCTCCTGGAGCAAGAACAACTGGTATGGGATGACTGTCGGTGACGAGACATACTGCTTCAAGTCCCCCGCCAGCGCCGGAAGCACCCTTGTGGTGTCAGGCCCCTCCAAGCCCACCGTATACACTGGCGTAACCCCTACGGGCGGCACCACAGAGTTTGACGGAATGGCCGTTTTCGGAGGCTCTGCCGATGGCGGGTCCCAGGTTACGATAACATCCTACAGCAGCGGCGGCAGTATGGGCGGCGGTCCCGGCGGCGGATGGGGAGGACATTGATAATCTGACAATTATTCGTATCTTTACAGCCTATGAAAAAGGTACTGATACTTGCGCTTGCATCCCTGCTGCTTATCCCGGCAGCAGGGGCGCAGGAAGCGCAGAAGAAAATAAACAAGAAGAACCTTGTGATAAAGGAGTGGAACTCGGACCCAAAGGGCGGCAACAGGGTCCTTGACCATGTTACAACCTACAGTCCTGAAGGCAAGAAAATCGAGGAAATCGAGTACAATTCCGACGGCCAGAAATGGCGTAAGCGCTACGAGTACGGCGCCAACGACAAGGTGTCCCGTGAACTTGTCTACGACGGCCACAACCGCCTCCAGACCTACAAGACCTTCGAGTACAACGAATTCAGCCGCAAGAAGGTCCAGTACACATACAACGCCAAGGGAAAGCTGATATCCGTAAAGCTTTACGAATATATCGCCCAGGATGCAGGAGAATAAGCACATATCGTTTGACAGTGTACTTGACAGCCTTGGCCCGGTAAGCCTTGAGGAGATGGGCTCCGTCAAACTCATGAACCGCATCGACTCCAAATACATTACAAACGAGTTGACGCTCCTTGGGGTGCTTGAAGACGCCGCGGCGGCCGGATATCGCGCGCTGACCATAGGCGGAAAGCGCATAAGCGGCTACGACTCAGTTTATTACGACACGCCGGAGCTTTGCATGTACTATGCCCACCGCAACAAGCACCTGGTGCGCCAGAAAGTAAGGACCCGCGCCTACCTCGAATCCGGCCAGGCCTTCCTGGAAATCAAACGGAAGAACAACAAGGGCCGCACCAGGAAGAAACGTACGGAAATCCCCATCGGCGAGCTCATGGACTTCAGGGCCGATAAAACCGCCGCCGAATACCTTGCCGGCCATTCCTGGTTCATGGCCGCAGACCTCGCCCCGGTGCTTGCCACCAGGTTCCGCCGCATTACGCTGGTGAACCCCGCCATGACGGAGAGGCTCACCATCGACACCGCCCTCAATTTCGAGAATTACCGCACCCGGAAACACACTTCCCTTGAAGATACGGTAATTATCGAGCTCAAACAGGACGGACGCGCGGCTTCCCCAATGAAAGGCATCCTGCTTGACCATAGGGTGAAGCCAACCCGCGTGAGCAAGTACTGCGTAGCACTCACTCTGACAGACCCGCAGGCCCGGGCCGGGAGGTTCAACCTCAAGGTAAGGGCAATCGAAAAAACCATCGGCAAAAAACTACACACTTATGATACTCAGTAATATTTTCCGCTTTGTCCAGGACGACCTTGCCGCATTCGGAAACGCCGGCATTGACGACGACGCACTCTTCGACGTCCAGACCATCACGGACGCCATGATGACCACCGCCCAAAAGGTGGGAGAGCTGGGCATACGCTTTGCTGTCAACCTCCTGGTATGCTGGATTCTTGTGCACTTCTTCTACTATAAGAAGAGCCGCCGCAGGGACTACTATTTCACCTTCATGGTGTTCTCATCGGCAATGCTCACGCTGCTGTACATCATGGGCAACGTGGAAGTGGGTGTGGGCCTTACGCTGGGCCTGTTCGCCATTTTCGGGGTCATACGATACAGGACGGAAACGGTGCCCATCAGGGAGATGACCTACCTGTTTGTCATTATAGCCCTGGCCGCCGTGAACGGCCTTGCCCCGCTGTACCAGATTGCCGATCTGGCATCGGCCCCGCATTATGTCCTGAACTGGGGGAATGTGGGTGTGATGGCGCTTGTGAACGCCCTCATCGTGCTACTTGTCTGGGTGTTGGAGAGCGAGAGCCTGGTGAAGCACACAACCACCAAACTGGTGCTTTACGACAGGATTGAACTCATCGTCCCGGAACGCCGCCAGGAGCTGCTGGAAGACCTCGAGAAGAGACTCGGAGTTAAGGTGGACAATGTGGAAATCGGCCATGTGGACTTCCTCAAGGACGCCGCGTTCATCAAAGTGTTTTACCGCTTGGGAAAGGGTGAAGCCAATTCCGTGAACACCATAACCAGGGCAAAAGATTACGTAGGATGAAAAGATTAGCACTCATTGCCGCCCTGCTTCTTCCGATTGCAGCCGGGGCACAGGAATTTGGCGCCAGAACATCCGTCGGGGCCGATTACAAGATTCGGAAAGGCCTCCACCTGGAAGTGGAGGAGGAGCTCCGCGTTGGGGACGGAACCATCGACAACGTCCGCACCACCCTTGACCTGTCCTACAAAGTGAACAAATACCTCAAGCTTGACGGCGGATACACCCTCATCAACCCCTGGAAGGTGAAGGACGACTATTCCGGCTTCTGGAATCCCCGCCACCGCCTGTTCATCAGCGCTACAGGCCATTACAGGGTGGGTGACTTCCAGCTCTCCCTCAAGGAAAAACTCCAGTTCACCCACAGGACCGGAGACAGCCTCAACGTCTACCAGACCAACCCCAACGCCCTTGCCCTGAAATCCCGCATCGGCGTCAAGTACAAGGGATTTGCCGATTGGGAGCCGTTTGCCTGTTTCGAGGTGAGGACTGCCCTCAACGACCCCTGGGGCGAGGTTTCCGGCAATCTTCAGTACACCGGGAAAGACCGGGCATACTACACCTACACCCACACCGGATACACCCACGTCTATAACAACAGGTACCGCTTCAACATCGGCACGGACTGGTCTCCCTCCAAGCACCATGCCCTCACCTTCGGCATCCTTGCCGATTACTGCACGGACTACGAGATAGACACCAACAATCCCCGGAACTGGGACACGGACAAAGGTGTGCGGCTCTTCACTGAGAATACCGGCTGGGTGGATACCTTCAGGCTGAGCCTTTGCGTTGGATACACGTACAAGTTTTAACGGTGTCGTCCTTAAAAAACGGCATTTTCAAGGACGACACCCCCTTATAAAGACAGTCCATCCTTAAAAACAGCAGTTTTCAAGGATGGACCGGTGTTGTTATGTGCAGCTTGGACTATTCGCCCAGGCCTTTCTTTACGGCAGCGCTGAGCTTGTCATACAGCGCGTCGGTGGATTCAAGGAGTTCCTTGCGGATTTCGGTATAATATGCCTTCTTTGCATCCTTGGGAGCAGCGATAATCTTGTCCCTGAGGGCATTGTACAGATCTACGGCGCTGTCAATAAGGTCTGCGATTTCGTCGGCATTCTTGCCGGCATGGATGTCGAGGAAGAGGGTGCAGTCATCCACGAATGCACCAATCACATACTCGATGTCTTTCTTGATGTCTCTAAGATTCATATCTCTCTGAATTAATTCGCTGCAAATATAGCAATTTTATTTGAATCTACGCTATTTATGAATCTCCTTGCGGACGTAGCGGGAGCCGGTCTGGTCCTTTACGGCGTCTATGAAGGCCGGGGCGTAGGCGGGTGACATCTGGTCATTGTGCTTCACAATGAGAAGGCGGCGCTGGCCGCAAATGCAATTATTCTTCTCATAATCACAAAGATTGTGAATGTTGCTGATATTTCCAGACGCACGGTGAAGGGGGCTATCCCCTGGTGGGGGACAGAGAGTGATGGGAAAAACAGCATTCTGCGCTACTGAAATAGCGCGCTGAATCTTTCCAGGCGCTTCATGACCTTGAAAACCAGCCAGTCCGGGAAATGGCGGAAGAGCGGGAGTAAGATATGATTGATAAGCCCCGGCATACAGGTTTTTTTCTTCCTGAACATCCTCTGAAGGGCCTTCCGGGCAAGTTTTTCCGGAGGAAGGCTCACGCCAAGGCGCACGGCAAGGCGGCGTAACTTTGGCGACAGCCCGTAAAGCCCCGTATCCAAAGCCCCGGGAGTTGCCACGGTAACGCCCACGCCGGCGGGCTTAAACTCATACCAGATGGATTTGGAGAAACTGTAGATATAAGTCTTGGTGGCAATGTAAGTCTGGATGCCGGGGAATTCCATCCATTTGCAAAGGGAGGACACATTCAGGATGTATCCGCTCCTTCTTTTGCACATATCGGCCCCGAACAGGCGGCAAAGACTTGTCATGGTTACAACGTGGAGCATAACCATGGACTCTATCTTCTCCGGAGGGGTGTCACAAAGGGCGTCAAAAAAGAAAATGCCGGCGTTGTTTATTAGGATGTCTATGACAAGACCCTCCTTTTCGGCATAATCGTACACCGTCCGGGCGGCATCCGGAAGGGCAAGGTCACAGAAAAAAGGATAGGTCTGGACGCCATAGGAGAGGCTTATCTCCTTTGCGGCGGCGTCCAGTTCCTTCTCCTGATTGGAGACCATCAGGAGGTTACAGGAATAATCCCTTGCCAGAATTGTTGCAAATTGAAGGCCGATTCCGCTGCTGGCCCCTGTCACCAGTGCCGTCATAGTCCCAGTCTTTTAGTGTTGTCGGCCTCCGCTGCCTCTATCTCCTTGCGAAGGGCGCAGGGGATATCGGCCACGCAATGGTGGCATTTCATCTCAAGGGTGTACATCCTGCCCACGCAGTAATTGGACCGCTTGCAGGCCGATTTATAATCCGGCCCGGACTCCTTCATCTTTGCAACGAAGGAAGGGTCGTGCACCAGCACGTGGGCCATCTGGATGAGTTCAAAGCCTTCGGAAAGGACTGTCTCGCAGTTAGCACGGCTCTGAATGCCGCCAACATAGATAAGAGGCAGCGAGAGGGCCTTCCGGAAGCGTTTGGCGCTTTCCAGGAAGTATAGTTCACGGTACGGGACGGTAGGAATGAGGAGCCTTCCGCCCATGGCGATTCCGGCCTTCAGCCACCAGAATTTCCAGGGGTTCATATAATGGGCAAGGGTCTTCAGAGGCATAGCTCCGCCAAGGATTACCATGGGGGCCTTGCTCACAAAACCGGCGCTTAGGATGATACCGTGAACCCCGTGACGCTCTATTTCCTTTGCCACCTTGATGCAGTCTTCCTCCTCAAGGCCGCCCTTGAATCCGTCAAACATGTTGGTCTTCACCACAACAGCCATATCGTCTCCGGCGTGGGCCATAACCTCATCCAGGACCTCGTTCATCATCCTCATGCGGTTTTCAAGGCTTCCGCCGTATTCATCCCGGCGGTGATTGGTGTACGGCGAGAGGAACTGGGAGATGAGGTATCCGTGGCCGGCGTGTATCTCCACGCAGTCAAATCCGCACTCGCGGCAGAAGTCCACGGACTCCCCAAAACGCTTGACTATCAGGTGTATCTCGTCTTTTCTGAGAGCCCTCACTATTGTTGGAGAATAGAGATTGATCCCCGACGACGCTCCAACAGGCATACGGTATCCGCAGGTGTAGAAGTGGGTCATGTTGCCGCAGTGGCCCAGCTGGATGGAGGCCTTGGCGCCTTCCGCGTGTATGGCATCCGTGAGGTCTTTCAGGGCAGGCTTTATCTCATCCCTTACATAGAGCTGCCCGTCAAAGGAAACTCCGCTTCTGTCCACAGCACAATATGCCACGGTGGTCATTCCTATCCCTCCCCGGGACACGCTCACGTGATAATCCTTAAGCCTTGCGCTGGGCTTGTTGCCGGGGCACATATTCTCAAATGCCGCACTGCGAATGGTACGGTTTCGCAGCTCCACCGGGCCCAGTCTGAAAGGCGTAAAAAGCTCTGACATAAATTAATAGATATAAGGGAAAATCCTTTTCAGGCGAGTTTTGTCAAACTCCTCCGGAAATTCTTTCTGGTATCTGTGATAGATTGAATTGGAACGGGGAACAAGGTTGGCGCACGTGAACCAGAAGAACACCAGGCCGGCGATGCTCCAGGTGAGGATGGACCATCCCAGCCATTCCACTATCTCTCCAAAATAATTGGCCGACGTAACGTAATTGTACATCCCGCCCTTGGGAAGATAATGGCGGGTATCGCCGGGCTGGCGAAGGTTACGGATAATTTCGTCGGAAGAACGGTTGATGTACATCCCGGCAAAAAACACCAGGACGCCCGCTATGAAAGCCGGACTTGTTATCCAGGACGTCTCATAATAGGCCTTTTCCGGGGCAAGACGGAAAAGCCAGTATCCCTGGATATAGCCGTTGATGAGGTTGAAGGACACACTCATCAGGACTATGCTCAGCGGCATCCTGGAGCGGCCGTTCATCCTGAAGGGGAACACAAACGTCCTGTGGACATAATGCAGGGCAAAGAGCAGGAAAAACATCAGATAAGGGACTGAGAACCGCTTCTTCGATGTAATCCAGAAAAACGTTGCCACAAGCAGGACCGGCATTTCCATGAGCATCCAGCCGATGCGGTTTGGAATGGTGGGCCCCCATTTTGGGGATATCATCTTGCCGTATCCGGCATCGACGAAATACAGGGCCACAAACACCACTGCGCCAAGCAGCGTCATTCCCAGGAGGATATTGTCGAATTGCTCCATGCCGATTATTTGAACAAGGCCTTCACAAGAGCCGGGATATCGGCCACTTTGACAACCTCAATGCCTTCAGGCTTCCTGTCGAAGTGGGTGTAGGAACTGACGTATATCTTTTTGAAGCCAAGTCGGGCGGCTTCCACTGCGCGTCTTGCCGCCTGTGACACCGGGCGGATTTCGCCGCTGAGGCCCACCTCGCCGGCAAAGCACACGTCCGACGGGATGCTGAAATCGAAGTTGGACGACAGCACGGCGCAGATTACGGCAAGGTCACACGCCGGGTCCGTTATGCGGAGACCGCCGGCCATGTTCAGGAACACGTCCTTCTGGCCGAGCTTGAAGCCTGCACGGCGTTCCAGCACCGCCAGGAGCATGTTAAGGCGCCTCACGTCAAAGCCCGTTGCACTCCTTTGTGCAGTACCATACACTGCCGATGAGACCAACGCCTGCACCTCGAACATCAGCGGCCTGTTGCCGTCCAGCATTGCGCTGATGGCGGTGCCGCTAAGGTCCTCTCCATGCATTGGAATGAGCATTTCCGACGGATTCTCAACCTCCCTGAGGCCCTTTCCTGTCATCTCGAATACGGCCAGTTCCGACGTTGAACCGAAGCGGTTCTTGATACTTCTGAGCACCCTGTATGCCCCGCGGTTCTCTCCTTCGAACTGCAGAACCACGTCCACGATGTGCTCCAGGATCTTGGGCCCGGCAATAGTTCCCTCCTTGGTAATATGGCCGATTAGAATCACCGGAACGCCCGACGCCTTTGCAAAGCGCAGCAGAGTAGCCGCCACTTCCTTTATCTGGCTCACGCTGCCGGCGGTGGATTCCACCTGTGGACAGTACATGGTCTGTACGGAGTCCACAATGAGAAGGTCCGGATCCACTTCCTCTGCCTCCCTGACGATTTCGCCCATGTCGGTTTCGCTGTAGATGAGGCAGTTGGAGGGGTCTCCGCCGAGCCTGTCGGCCCGCATTTTCACCTGCTTGACGCTTTCCTCACCGGTGACATACAGCGTCTTGAGTTCAGGCCTCAGAAGCGGCAGCTGCAGGGAAAGCGTACTCTTGCCGATGCCCGGTTCGCCGCCCATCAGAACCAGCGACCCCTTGACGATGCCGCCGCCAAGAAGGCGGTCCACCTCTGCCGATCCAAGGCTCACCCTGTCCTCTGCCGTGGTGGAGACGTCCTTCAGGGGCATGGGCTTGCGGCCCGCTCCCGGCACGGAAACGGCCACCTGGCGCTTGCCTGTGACTACTTCCTTCTCTACAAGTGTATTCCACTCCCCGCAGGAAGGGCATTTGCCCATCCATTTGGAGTACTCATTCCCGCAATGTGTGCAGAAAAACACGGTTTTGGACTTCGTGGCCATATACAAATATATTTCTGCACAAATATAAAAAAAGTCCCCCGGAAAACCGAGGGACTCTGAGTTTGAAAGTAATTCTTATTACTTCTTGATAGCCTCGACAGCCTTGTCACCGGCGGCGTTGATAGCTTCAACGGCCTTCTCGGTAGCGGCGTCCTTTACAGCGTCGGCTGCATCCTGGGCGGCCTGCTCTACTACGCTCTTTTCAGCTGCCTGCTCTACCTCTGCGGGTTCAGCGGCCTTTTCTGCCTTCTTGGAGTTGTTGTTTCCGCAAGAAGCTGCGAGTACCATCATGGCTACTACTGCAGCGGACATAAATACTTTCTTCATGATACTATAAAATTAAAATTGAACGTATTATCCTGTTTCCGTGCAAATGTAGCCCTTATTTTTGAGAGTGACAAGACTTTCTTAAAAATTTTTATTACAGATTGTAAGCAGCTACTTCAAATCGCCCGGTTCCCCATCTGCAACGGGGCCGAACCATTTGGTCAGACGGGCCTTGTCTACCAGCGCCTCCGTAGTTTTCCTCGTTGTAGTGCTGCTGGTACTCGGTGAGGTTGTCTGATGAGAAGTAGTTTTTCATAATGACATAATTACTTGTTTTTAGTTATCTTTGCAAAAACTGTATTTATATGGATATAAGAACCGGTAACGGATTTGACGTACACGCCCTTGCGCCGGGTCTGCCCATGTGGCTGGGTGGAGTTCGCATACCGTCAGAAAACGGCTTCGTGGCCCATTCTGACGGTGATGTTGCCATCCATGCACTGTGCGACGCGCTCCTTGGATGCCTGGCGCTCGGGGACATCGGCCACCTGTTTCCTGACACTTCGGACGAGTGGAAGGGTGTCGACAGCAAGATTCTGCTTGCCAAGGTGGTGGCCATTGTTCACGAAAAGGGCTACAGCGTGGGCAACGTGGACGTGACGATAGCGCTCCAGAAGCCCAAACTGGCGCCACATATCACTGCCATGCGGGAATGCCTTGCCGGAATCCTCGGCGTCACGCCGGACCGTGTTTCCGTGAAGGCCACAACTACAGAGCGACTTGGTTTCGTCGGCCGTGAAGAAGGTTGTGCCGTCTGGGCCAACGCACTCATAACAGATTCCCGTCCTTAAAAACGGCGGTTTTCAAGGACAGAGTCCCTTCCGGAAGGGGTGTCGTCCTTAAAAAAGGGCAAAAACAAGGACGGGTACCTAATTTTTATTAACTTTGCGGTATGGCAGGATTCAATTTCGGGTTCTTCGGGAACCAGGAACACAGGGTGTTCAATTACAAGCCCCGGTACTATGATCCGGAGGAGGAAAAGCGCAGGCAGATGTTCGGCGATGTTGACGGCACCAACGAGGAAGCCGCCAAAAACGGCACATATACCCCCGGGAGCAGCCTCCGTGGCGCTTTCCGCAATGGCAATTACCAGAAAACCCGCTCCTCAATGGGCAAAATCCATGGTATAATCACCATTATCACGCTGCTCCTGATTGCCGCCGTGCTTGTGTTCTTCACGAAGTTTTTTGAACTGCTGTAGAGATTTCTCGACTTCGCTCGAAATGACAGGATGATGGAACTGAGGATACTTCCGAAAAATATCGCAGACATGATTGCCGCAGGCGAGGTTGTGCAGAGACCCGCCTCGGTAGTGAAGGAACTGATGGAGAATGCGGTGGATGCCGGCGCAACCGACGTCAAGGTAATCATCCTTGATGCCGGGCGCACGCTCATACAGGTAATCGACAATGGCTGCGGCATGACGCCGGACGACGCCGTCCTTTGCTTCGAACGTCACGCAACATCAAAGCTCGCAAGCGTGGAGGACCTCCACAACATCACCAGCTTCGGTTTCCGCGGAGAGGCACTCGCCTCCATAGCCGCCGTTGCCGATGTAACCCTGCGCACCCGCCGCCAGGACGCCGAACTGGGCGTGGAAGTGACTTTCTCCGGCAGCGAGCACACCGGGACAAAAGAGGTATCGGCCCCAACGGGGAGCAACTTTGCCGTAAGGAACCTCTTCTACAACATACCGGCAAGGCGCAAGTTCCTCAAGAGCGACACCGTGGAATTCCGCCACATCGTGGAGGAGTTCCAGAGAGTAGCCCTCACAAGGCCCGATGTCGCCTTCACCCTCACTCACAACGGCAAGGACATCCACGTGGTGAAACCAGGCCGTTCGCACAAGTTCCGCATCCAGGACCTGCTGGGAACATCGGTGGTGGGAGAAATCATGGACATATCGGCAGAGACGTCCATCGGCACGGTGAACGGATATGTGGGAAGGCCGGAAAGCGCAAAGAAGACGCTGGGGAACCAGTTTTTCTTCGTGAACGGCAGGTATTTCCGCAGCCCCTACCTTCACAAGGCAGTGATGAAGGCCTACGAAAATCTGGTGCCGGAAGGCGTCACGCCGTCCTACTTCATCTTCCTGGAAGTAGACCCCGCAATGCTTGACGTGAACATCCATCCCACCAAGACGGAAATCAAGTTCATGGAAGAGCAGATGCTGTTCCAGACCATCTACGGCGCTGTCCGTGAGGCGCTTGGACGTGCCGGCGCCGGCGGAGGCATCGACTTCGACAACCCCGAAGCCCGCGAAATGCCGCTGCCCGGAAGGAGTTTCCAGGAATATCGGCCCGCAAGCATTCCTTCAGAGGGGGCCGATTTCAACTACAACCCCTTTGACCCTGTAGAGGACTTTGTTCCGCAGGCACAGCCGTACAAGGACTTTTCCTCCCACGTGGACAAGCACGAAAACTACGGCGTCCTGTTCGAAGAAAGGACCCTTCCCACCGCACAGATTCTGGTAGTGCAGGGGAAATATATCATCACACAAAGCGCTTCCGGCCTCATGATGGTCCATATCAGAAGGGCGCAGGAGAGGCTCCTCTACCAGCGTTTTTACAAGGCTCTCACCGCAGAGGCCCACGTAACCCAGACCGCCCTTTTCCCCGTTCAGGTGAATGTGGGCACGGCCGGCAGGCTGGTATTTGACGAAAACGCCCTCCTTCTGGAAAAACTGGGCTTTGACATCGCTCCCTTCGGCAATGACGTGGTGGTTGTAAACGGCGTGCCGGAAGGCTTTTCGGCAGAGCCCGGCAAAGCCGAGGAAACTGCGCTGGAGGTCCTCAGGGTGCTGTCAGAAGACAAGACCGCCCTCCCCGGCATCATGGAACAGACCATGGCAGAGAAGTTTGCGGCCGTCGGGGCGGCATCGGCACCAAAGATAAGTTCGCCCATCGAGGCGCAGAGGCTGCTGGACGCCCTCCTGCAGGGCGAGAACCCGGAATTCACCCCTTCCGGCAGGAAAATCATAAGCATAGTTCCGCTGGAGGATGTAGAGAAACGTTTTTAAATGGCTAATTTTTTTGACAACATACCGGTAGTAACCCGGAATCTCCTGTACCTGAACGTAATAATGTTCGTGGCGTCCCTCATCAATCCGGACTTCATGAACAATACCTTCGCAATGGCTTTCCCCCTTGCCGACGGCTTCCGCTGGTGGCAGCCGGTCACGCACATGTTCATGCATGCGAACTTCATGCATATCTTCTTCAACATGTACTCGCTGGTGATTTTCGGCATGGTGGTGGAAAGGGCTCTGGGAACGCGTGATTTCATCATTTTCTACCTCATCACGGGCTTTGGTGCAGTGCTTCTGCACTTTGGCGTGGAGTACCTTCAGGCACTGGCTCTCATCCAGGCGAATCCGGGGGTATCGGCCCAGGCAATTTACAATTACATGCCCAGCGTGATGGGCGCTTCCGGTGCGGTGTACGGCGTGCTGGTGGGCTTTGCGATGCTCTATCCAAGCGCGCGCCTCACCCTCATATTCCCGCCGATAACGCTGGACGCAAAGTGGTGGGTGATTATCTTCATCGGCATAGAACTTCTGACCGGAATAACGGGCACGCAGATGGGTGTGGCGCACTTTGCACACCTTGGAGGAGCTCTCTTCGGGTGGCTTCTCATCAGACGATGGAAAAGGAAAGGATCGTTGTAAATGGCTGAAAGGAAAAAGAGGCACTGGCTGTCAAGGCTGTCGTTCGGAAGTGTGGCGTTCACTGTTTCAGTGCTGCTCTTCCTGGGATACCTCTCGGTGATAGTGGATCCTGCAAAGGCGTGGATCTTCACGCTCTTCGGACTCCTGTATCCGGTGGTTTTCCCCATTGCGGCAGCGCTGTTCATCTGGGCGCTTCTGAGGCGCTCCCACACCAGGGGGCTGCTGCTCATTGCCCTTCTGCCGTCCCTCTTCTTCTTCGGCCGTTTCTATCAGTTCGAGGGCACATCGGACGAGACTGAGCCCACGCTGAAAGTGATTTCCTACAACGTGGGAGTCTTCGCCCACGGACACCTCAAAGACCGCCTTGCCCTTGCCGATTCAACCTCCCGCTATCTTCGCTCCCTTGATGCCGATATAATCTGCCTCCAGGAGTTCTGGCTGCCAAATTCCGAATCTCCCGAGAAGTGGATAAGGAAGCACTTCCCCGGATACGACTTCGAGTATTACGTCTTCACCGGGAAGAACGGCCGCTTTGGCAACCTGACCCTCAGCCGCCTGCCGCTGGTTGGAAAGGGCAAGAGCACCTTTGAACATTCCACAAACCTGGCACTACATACCGATGTGGGTCTCACGGAAGGCGTCCTGAGGCTCTACAACTGCCATTTTGAAAGTTACAACATCTCCATCGCCGGACTTGTGAAGAAAGACGGCGCGGTAGAAGAGGCAGAAGCCAAGATGAAGCGCTCCATTACCGAGCGGCCCCGCCAGGTTGCCGAAGTGCTCCGCGGAATGGACTCCGCCCCCATGCACTGCGCGGCCCTTGGAGACTTCAACGACACTCCCCTTTCTTACACATACACACGCCTTCACCGCGGACGAAAGGATGCGTTCGTGCGCGCAGGAAAGGGCTTTGGAGCAACTCACAGCGCACTTTGGCCGCTGCTGCGCATAGACTATATCCTGTGCCCGCCGGAGCTTGAGGCCGTGTCCTACAAGGTGGACAAAGTACCATATTCAGACCATTATCCAGTAATTGCAGAATACTATGAGAGACATTCTGAGTGAAGCACTTGAAGTGCTGCGAAAGGGCGGCACCATACTCTATCCCACAGACACGGTCTGGGGCCTTGGCTGCGACGCAACAAACCCGGAGGCGGTTGCACGCATCTACGAAATCAAGCAGCGCTCAGACTCCAAGTCGCTGGTGCTCCTTGCATCAGACCTTGACATGGTTGCAAAGTACGTGAAGGAGATTCCCTCCATTGCCGTAGACCTTGTAGAGGTGAACGATGCGCCCATGACTATCATCTATCCTGGCGCCATAGCGGGAGCTCCTGACTCTGAAGGCGACCGCTGGCACCTTGCGCACAATACCGTTGCCGAGGACGGCTCGGTGGGCATCCGCATCCCCATGATGCAGTGGTGCAAGGATCTGGTATTCAAGCTTGGAAGGCCCCTCGTGAGCACATCGGCAAACATCTCCGGCGAACCCACTCCAAAGCGTTTTTCGGTGATTCCGGAGGCTATAAAGGACGCCGTGGACTTCGTGGTTCCTCCGTCCGTGGACAAGGACTCTACAGGGAAAGCCTCCCAGATCCTGAAGGTGGGACTGAGAGGCGAGATTGAGATTATACGGAAGTAATTAATTATTTGGCCATTGCGGCTTCTACGTCATCCGGGGCGATGGGGAGGCGCTTGTGGCCAAGGCGGCGGGCGCCGTTTTCGGTGACAAGGACGTCGTCTTCAAGGCGGATGCCGCCAAAGTCATAGTACTCTTCCAGTTTGGCGTAGTTCACGAAGTCTTTTCCAAGACCTTCCTTCTTGAACTTTTCGATGAGGGCAGGTATGAAGTAGATGCCGGGTTCGTCGGTGATGACGTGGCCGGGACGCAGGCGGCGGGCCATGCGGAGTGAACCAAGACCCAGCTGCTTTGCACGTTTCTGGTCAGGATCGTAGCCAACGAGGTTCTCTCCAAGGTCTTCCATGTCATGTACGTCAAGACCCATGTTGTGGCCAAGGCCGTGGGGCTGGAAGAGGCCGGCGATGCCTTCTGCAACCATCTCGTCAAGGTCTCCCTTTACGATTCCAAGGGCCTGGAGACCTTCAAGCATCTTGCGGGCAGTTGCCAGATGAACTTCACGGTATGTAATGCCCGGCCTGGTAAGGGAGAAGGCGTGTTCGTTGCACTCATAGACTATCTGATAGACTTCACGCTGCTTTGCTGTGAACTTCCCTGCAGTGGGATATGTACGGGTGAAGTCTGAAGCATAGTGGCTGTTTGCCTCCACGCCGGCGTCAATTACCATGAGCTTTCCCGGCTCTACAATTTTGTCGTGCAGGTGGTTGTGGAGTGTCTCTCCGTGCTGGGTGAGGATGGTGGGGAAGGATACACCCCAGCCCTTTGCAAGGGCCACGGCTTCCATCTTGCCCACGATTTCCTGCTCAATGATACCAAGCTTGATGGAATCCCTTGCCACGGAATGCATCTCGTAGCCAAGGTCGCATGCTGCGTCAATGGCCTCTATTTCAATCGCTTCCTTTATGAGTCTCTGGGAGATGACGGCTTCCGTGAGCGGCTTGGACACGTATTTGTCTATGCGGGCACGGTGCGTGAGTTCCATTAGCTTGAGCGTGTTGTAATAACGCGAAGGAGCCAGATAGTGGATGTCCCTTCCGGCCTTGAAAGCGGCCGTGACCGCGGCGTCCAGTGCGCCATAGGGGGCTGTCTTTTTCACACCCGCCTTGAGGGCCAGGGATGCGATGGTGGGCTGGGGCCCCATCCAGATGATATCGTCTATTTCGACATCATCGGCAAAGATGGTTTCCTCTCCGGAATCTATGTCAAGGATGGCGGAGTAAAGGGGAGCGTCCAGGCCGAAATAATAGATCCAGGTGCTGTCCTGGCGCCATTTATAGCAATTGTCCTTATATTGGGCGGGGGCCTCTGCATTGCCGATGAAAAGGATTATACCGCTTTGCGATGCATCCCTCATTTTCTGAAGCAGGGTGCTGCGCCTTCTTGAATAAACTTCCTGAGCAAACATATGTGGTACGTGTTTTGTTTTCCCAAATATAATGAATAATTTTGGGCTATGGAAACTTTTATCGCAGTAGTTGCCATCGTTCTTGGCATAGTTGGTATAATCGGAAGCATCGCTCCCGGACTGCCCGGCCCGCCCCTGAGCTGGCTTGCCATGCTGTTCATCTACGCATGGGGCGCCGGTACAAACGGCGCCGGAGAGCCTATGAGCCTTACCATGCTGCTCGTATGGCTTGGAATCGTAATCGTGGTCTCGGTACTTGACTACGTGGTGCCGGCATATTTCACAAAGATAACAGGAGGATCCAAGTACGGCAGCTGGGGAGCAATCATCGGCCTCTTCGTGGGTCTGATAGTTCCTCCTGTAGGAATGATAGTCGGCTCCCTCCTTGGCGCTTTCATCGGCGAACTCATCTTCGCCTCCAAGCCGCCGGCAGATTCAGTAAAATCTGCATTGGGAGCGTTTATCGGCTTTATTTTCGGAACGGGACTCAAACTCATCACCGCAGCGGTAATGATGTTCTACATAGTCATTTACGCTTTCTAAGTGTTAAAGGAAGCAGCCGACTTACTGATGCCCAGGGAATGCCTGGTCTGTGGCAGGGAACTCTCCTCAAAAGAAGAGTTCCTTTGCATTTGGTGCGCCGCAGACGTGCCGCTTACCTACTATTGGGAGCTGCCCCACAACCCCATGGCAGACAAGCTCAACGCCGCCCTCGAAAAGCTGGATCCGGGTACACGGCAGTACTCCTGCGCCGCCGCCCTCATGTTCTACCATGAAGACAACCCCTACAAGAAAATCCCACAGGCGCTGAAATACCGGTACGACATACCGGCAGGCCGATATTTCGCCCACAATCTTGGCGAAAGGCTGGCAAAAGCGCCTCAGTTCCAAGACGTCGATGCCGTGATTCCCGTGCCGCTTCACTGGATGCGGAAACTCCGCCGCGGCTACAACCAAGCAGAAATCCTTGCTTCTGAAATTGCAAAATCCCTTGGAGCCCGGCTGCTTCCAAAGGCCGTTTCACGCAGCCGCAGCACCGTTTCCCAGACAACCCTGGCCTCGGAAGAACGCCTTAAAAACGTATCCGGAGTCTTCCACACCCGCGAAGATCTTGCCGGCTACCACCATATAGTGGTCGTCGACGACACTTTCACCACCGGCGCCACCCTTGCCTCCTGTATAACGACAATCCGGGCCGCCGTGGGCCCGGATGTACGGATTTCTGCAGTTACGCTGTCGGTCGTGGATGATTAAGGTCAGCCCCTCAGGGCGCGCATGGCGTTCAAGACTGCGAGGACGGTGACTCCCACGTCGGCGAAAACGGCCATCCACATGGTTGCAAGGCCCAGAGTGGCCAGGATGAGCACCAGGACTTTTATGCCGATGGCGAAGATGATGTTCTCCTGTGCAATGCGGATGGTGCGGCGGGCGATGCGGACGGCATCGGCAATCTTGGAGGGCTTGTCATCCATGAGGACTACGTCGGCGGCTTCGATAGCGGCGTCTGAGCCGAGGGCGCCCATGGCGATGCCGGCATCGGCACGGGTGAGGACGGGGGCGTCGTTGATGCCGTCACCAACGAAGGCGAGGCGTCCTTCTCCCAGGAGGCTTTCCACCTTTTCCACCTTTCCGGCAGGCAAAAGCTCTGCGTGGAATTCATCCAGGCCGATTTTTCCTGCCACGGCCTCCGCCACCTTGGCGCTGTCTCCGGTGAGCATGACGGTGCGCCCAATTCCCTGCTTCCTAAGGGCTGCCACAGCCTCTGCCGCGTCTTCCTTGATGCGGTCCGATATTACGATATGTCCGGCATATTCGCCGTCAATTGCAACGTGGACTATGGTGCCTTCATGATGGCAGGGAAGCCATGCGGCACCAAGTTTTGTCATGAGCTTGTCATTGCCCACGGCCACCTTGCGTCCGTTTACGGCTGCAATGATTCCGTGACCTGCTGTCTCCTGTACATCCTCAACAGTGCAGTCATCATGTTCGTCGGGATATGCGTTTCTGAGGGCCATTGCGATAGGATGGGTTGAATGGCGCTCGACGTGGGCGGCAAGATGGAGGAGTTCCTTCCGGTCCAGCTTTTCGGGATGGACGGCGGTCACTTCAAAGACGCCTTCCGTGAGGGTTCCGGTCTTGTCAAACACCACGGTTTCAAGTTTTGAGAGTGTGTCCAGAAGGTTTGAACCCTTGATGAGGATACCCTTTCTGGATGCTCCGCCAAGGCCTCCGAAGAATGTCAGAGGCACAGAGATGACAAGTGCGCATGGGCAGGATACAACAAGGAAAAGAAGTCCTCTGTATATCCAGGTTGCCCATTCACCGGTAATAATTCCCGGGATGATGGCTACGACAAGAGCCAGAGCAACCACTATCGGAGTATATATCTTTGCAAAGCGGGTGATGAAGCTTTCGCTGCGGGACTTGCGCTCCGCCGCGTTCTCTACAAGCTCCAGAATCTTTGCCGCAGTGGATTCGCCGAAGGCCTTGGTGGTCCTGACTCTGAGGACACCGCTCAGGTTCACGCAACCGGAGAGGACATCTTCTCCTTCATGGATGCTGCGGGGAACGCTTTCTCCGGTAAGCGCAACGGTATCAAGGCTGGAAGTGCCCTCAAGCACGGTTCCGTCCATAGGGACCTTCTCTCCGGGACGGATAACGATGATTTCTCCAACCTTCACGTCTTCAGGATGGACAGACACGATTTCCCCGTTCCTTTCTACGTTTGCGCTGTCCGGACGAATGTCCATAAGGTGCGATATGGACTTCCTGGAGCGGCCTTCTGCAATCTCCTCGAAGAGTTCTCCCACCTGGAAGAACAGCATGACGAAGACGGCCTCCGGGAACTGGGTCTCTGCACCCGGCATGAAGCCGATGCCAAGGGCACCCAGGGTGGCGATGCTCATGAGGAAGTCCTCGCTGAGCGCTTCCCCGTGCAGAAGGCCTTCTGCGGCCTCTTTGAGCGTGTCCCAGCCAACTATTAAATAAGGTACCAGGAACAGCAGCAGATACTGCCATGTTTCCCAGCTTGTTTTCTTCTCCACAATAATCGCTGCAACCAGCAGAACGGCTGCAACTATGATTTTGACCGGCCTGCCGTGGCCTTCCTCTTCTTCGTGGTGATGATGATGCTCTTCCATATACTTTTTCATTTTGTCGCTGCAAAGTTAAAGCAGGTTTTCTGCAACCGGGTTGCAAAAATATTTATACCTTTGCATCGATATGGAACTCTTTTACGCATACGAGGCCGACGGCCGCACCTGCCGTCTGGACACTGAGGAGAGCACGCATTGCGTGAGGGTGCTGCGCCACCGTTCAGGAGATGAAATAGACGTCATCGACGGCCTTGGAATCCTCTACCACTGCCGTCTCATTGACGACAGCCCCAAGGGTGCAGAGGCAGAGGTTCTGACAGCCGAAGAAAACTGGCACACGCACCCCTACAGGCTCATTGTGGGCTGCTGTCCCACCAAGAACAACGAGCGTTTCGAATGGTTCGTGGAAAAGGCCACGGAACTTGGCGTAGACACGATAGTCCCTCTCATCGGCGAGCGTTCAGAGCGAAAGGTCTACAAGACAGACCGCGCCCGCCGCATAGCCCTTTCCGCCACAAAGCAGTCCCTCAAGGCCCGCATTCCCGAGATTGCGGAGCCCGTGAGCGTGAAAGAGTTTATCGGCAAGGAGCGTGGAGGCCGCAAGCTCATTGCCTGGTGTTTCGAAGGGGAAACGCCCAGGGAAAGCATCGCAGAGGCAATAAAGGGGTGGGACGATATCACGGTCCTGATCGGCCCGGAGGGGGATTTTTCTCCGGAAGAGGCGGCCCTTGCGCTGAAAAACGGCTATACCCCCATTCACCTGGGCCCTTCCCGCCTCAGGACGGAAACAGCCGCGCTTACAGCGGTTGAGGCCGTATACTTAGGAGTACTTGCGCGGGAAGCGAAGAAGGATTGACAGCACCGCAAAAAGCCCCAGCACAAAAGGATAGTACAGGTGGCCGATAATGGCCATGGTCCCGGCTCCGGAGAGTCCGGCGGCCATGAGCATCTGCGCGCCGTAGGGGAGTATGCCCTGCACGAAGCATGAGAAGGTGTCCAGTATGGAAGCCGTCTTTCTGGGGTCAAGGCCGAACCTGTCCGTAATATCCTTCGCCAGAGGGCCTGCTGTGATGATAGCGATAGTATTGTTGGCCGTACACACGTTCACAAGCGACACCAGCGCTGCAATGCTGAAGCCCGCAACCCTCCTTCCCGAAATGCGCTTGGTAAGGCTGCCGATGATATAGTCCAGCCCACCGTTATACCTTATAAGCTCCAGCATGCCCCCGGCCAGCAGGGACACGATGATAAGTTCTCCCATTGAGCCTATACCCCCGCCGATGGAAGCCATCCACCCCACAAAATCGTACGCCCCGATGCGCCAGCCGATGATTCCGTTCACCATAATTCCCGTTGCCAGCACCGTTACCACATTGACCCCGCAAAGCGCCAGGCCGATGACAAGCAGATACGGAAGTACCAGCAGCAGGTTGACGCTTCCCGCAGCAGGCACCGCTTCTACCGAAAGTCCGAGCACCACGTACAACACCGTAACCAGCAGCGCCGCAGGTGCGGCAATCCACAGGTTCACCTTGAACTTGTCCTTCATTGAGCAGCCCTGCGTCTTCGTGGCGGCAACCGTAGTGTCTGAAATGAACGACAGGTTGTCCCCGAAGAACGCACCGCCCACCACGATGGCCGTCACGAAAGGCACCCCCATTCCCGTCTCTGCGGCAATTCCGCCGGCGATGGGCACCAGCGCCACAATAGTTCCCACAGACGTGCCGACAGCCATCGAAATGAAGCATGACGCCAGGAACAGGCCGGCATAGATGAGCTTTCCCGGAAGTATCCTGAGAGCCCCGTTCACCGTCGCCTCAATTGCGCCGATATCCTTTGCGGTGGCGGCAAAAGCCCCGGCGAGGACGAAAATCCATATCATGAGCAGCACGTTTCCGTTGCTGGCGCCCCTTGAGAACACCGCAAGTTTGTCGTCGGTCTTTTCAAGCGGAGTTATGAACATCGCATATACCGACGCCACAAGGAAAGCCGCCGTTACCGGTACCTTGTAGAAGTCCTTTGCCAGAATGGATGTAACCACATAGACCAGAAGGAAAACGAGAAGCGGGGTAAGTGCAAAAAAGCCGCTGATCCTGCGTGGAGAAGTGATTTCGTTTGGGGAGAAATGTTTTTGCAGAGCCATCTGATAAGTCGTTTCGGGTTGCAAATATACTGTATTTTTAGTAAATTCGCATTTTATGTCAAACGAAGTATCATTATCTCCCGCAATGAAGATGGCGGAACTCCTCGAGCAGGACCCCGTTCTCATCGGCGTATTCACCAGGATGGGCCTTAAGTTCGGCTACGGAGATGCTACCGTCGATGAAGTCTGTGAAGCCCGGGGGATCGACCCATACACCTTTCTCATAATCTGCAGGGTATATCTCAATGCCGATTACCGCCCCGGCCGGGAAGAACTTGAAAATGCCAACCTGGACGACATCGTCACCTATCTTTCACGTTCCCACGAATACTATATAAACGTTGCCCTGAAAGACCTTGCCGCCAGCATCGGCAGAATGATGTTCCCTTGCGAAGACCCGCACCAGAAAGTAATCTGGAAGTTCTTCACCAACTTCCGGGACGAGCTCGTCAAGCACTTCAACTATGAAGAGACAGAGGTATTTCCCTATGTAAACGACCCTTCCGGCAAATTCGCAATCGGCACCTATGAAGAGGACCATTCCGGCGTTGAGGAAACCATAGAGGACCTCAAGAACCTGGTCATGACGCACCTCCCCAAGAACGCAGACCAGCAGGAAGCCTTCCGCGTTCTCTGCGGCATCAACGTCCTCGAGGCCGACATCCGCAGCCACATCCTCCTCGAAGAAACGGCCCTGGAAGGCCGCACAGCCTCCAATCCCGACAAGGAAGATGACGACACCCTCCTCTCCCCAAGGGAGAAGGAAATCCTCGTCTGCGTGGCCAAGGGCATGCTCAACAAGGAGATTGCCGACGAGATGAACATCTCCATCCACACCGTAATTACACATCGTAAGAATATCACCCGCAAGACCGGCATCAAGACCGTTGCCGGCCTCACGGTTTACGCGCTTCTGAACAATCTTATCGACATTAATTCCGTAGAGTAATGGACTACACAAAGTACCTCAAATTCTATCCCGATTTCCCCATCGCAGGCGTGAACTTCGTGGACATTATTCCTTTTGTACAGAACAAGGAAGTCTTCCGCAGTCTTGTAAAGGACCTTGGAGCGAATTCAGACAGTCCAAACATCGTGGCACCAGAGGCGCGCGGCTTCCTGTTTGCCGCTCCGATGCTTACCGAGTGTGAGAATGTCCAGAACATCATCCCTTTCAGGAAAAAAGGCAAACTGCCTTATGCACAGGGAGACCTCATGGGAATCGACATCACCAAGGAATACGGCAAGGACAAGATTTACTTCCGCCTTTCAGACGTCGCTGCCGGCGTGCCTGACGGAGATGTCTTCAAGGTTACTTTCTTTGACGATATCCTCGCAACAGGTGGTACCGCCCGCGGCATCGCAGAAGGCCTCGAGAAGCAGAAAATCGTCGTAGACGGCAAGGAGTACGGCATCAAGGTCACGGACTTTGTGTTCCTGGTGGAAATCGAAGGCCTGGGCGGCCGTGAAGCCATCGAGGACATCGCTCCCGTAAAAGCCCTCATGAAGGTGACGGAATAAGCTCAACTATTTGAAAGTATATTTGAGCCCCATGTTCTTGAGGATGAAGGAGTAGATGTCTGCCTGCTCCTCCAGAACCTTGGCAAGGGGCTTGCCACCGCCGTGGCCGGCCTTGGAGTCAATGCGGATGAGCTGGGGCTTGTCTGAAGCATTGCACTCCTGCAGGGTTGCCGCAAACTTGAAGGAATGTGCGGGAACTACGCGGTCGTCATGGTCGGCAGTGGTTACGAGGGTGGCGGGATACTTGGTACCGGGCCTCAGGTTGTGAAGCGGGGAATAGCCGCGCAGGTATGCGAACATTTCCAGGGAATCCTCGCTGGTGCCGTAGTCGGGGGCCCAGTTCCAGCCGATGGTGAACTTGTGGTAGCGGAGCATGTCCATGACGCCCACCTGAGGGATTGCAACGGCATAAAGGTCGGGCCTTTGCGTCATGCATGCACCCACCAGGAGACCGCCGTTGGAGCCGCCCACGATGGCAAGCTTATCAGATGATGTATAGCCGTTTTCGATGAGCCACTCGGCTGCGCCGATGAAGTCGTCAAACACGTTCTGCTTCTGCATCTTTGTGCCGGCGAGATGCCAGGCTTCGCCGTATTCTCCGCCGCCGCGGAGGTTCACCTGTGCATAGATGCCGCCGTTTTCAAGCCAGGGCACCCTTGAAGCGGAGAAAGAAGGGGGCAGGGAGATGTTGAAGCCGCCATAGCCGTAAAGGTATACAGGGTTGCCGCCGTCAAGCTTGATGTCCTTCTTGCGGGTGATGAACATGGGTATCTTTGTGCCGTCCTTGGACGGGAAGAATACCTGCTCAGTCACAAGGCCGGAAAGGTCGAAAGCGGTCTCAGGCTGCTTGTAGACCTTGCTCTCTCCTGTTTCGATGTTCCAGCTGTAGACGGTTCCGGGAGTTGTGAAGGATGCATAGGTGTAGTAGCACCAGGGCTCTCCCTTGCGGCAGGAGAATCCTGCGCTGCCAACGCCGGGAAGATGGATTTCCTCTACCCTCCGGCCGGTAAGGTCATAGAGGTATGCATGGGTGGAGGCATCTTCGCTGTATGTGGCTATTATCAGATCCGTAATGAAGGAAACGTCATCCAGGACGCTTTCGCCCTCCGGAATCACGTCCTTCCACACCCTTGGACTCTTGATGTCGGTGACAACCAGCTTGTTCATGGGGGCGTCAAGGTTGGTGAAGAGATATATTTTGTCGCCGTCAGTCTCTGCGGTGGTGCAGGTGTTTTTCATGTCCCGGGTGATCTGCACCCACTTTGCGCCGGGCTTCCTGAGATCCATGACGTAGAGGTTGTTGCCGATATCGGCCCCGTCCTCATACAGGAAGGCCATGGTCTCTTCGTCGTTCACGCTCACCTGGTAGAAGCGCAGCGGTTCTGCCGGGTTGGAGAAAAAGAGCTTGTCCTCGCTCTGGGGGGTTCCTATCTTATGGTAGTAGACCTTATGGACTTCGTTCTTGCCGCTGAACTCGTGGCCGTCCCCGGCGGGGGCGTCGTAGGCGCTGTAGTAGAAGCCGTCCCTGTACCATGAGGCCCCTGTGAACTTTGCCCATACGATGTGGTCTTCAAGGAGTTCACGGGAGGCCGCATCCATCACGTAAATCTCTTCCCAGTCGCTTCCGCTGCGGGAAATGGTATATGCGGCATACTTTCCGTCGTTGGAGAAATAAACGCCCTTGAGGGCCACTGTGCCGTCTTCACTCAGGGTATTGGGATCGAGGAAGACGTGGGCTTCGGAATCGGGGGAGTCCATCTCATAGAGGACGCTCTGGTTCTGGAGGCCGTCATTGCGGTAAAAATACCACTTGCCGTTCTTGCGCTTTGCGGGAGCGCCAACTTTCTCGTAGTTGCTCACCTGCTTGAGGCGTTCAAGGAGCTTTGCACGGAATGGGATTCCCTTCAGATAGTGGTCCGTGACCTTGTTCTGGGCTTCCACCCAGGCGGCGGTTTCGGCCGAAGCGTCGTCCTCCAGCCAGCGGTAAGGGTCGGCCACTTCTGTGCCGAAATAGTTATCTACGGTGTTGTCTTTGCGCGTCACGGGAGTCTTGGGAGCGCAGGCGTCAAACAGGATTGCTGCCATCAGAAAAGGAATAATGCGTTTCATGCTTTAAAGATAGCAATTGTTTTGCATTAAGTCAAAAATGTTATATATTTGCAAAAAGTGTTATCGTCATGAGAACTTCAGAAGCAAGAGTACAGACTGCATTCAGGTTCAGGCCATCCCTGATTGCGAAGCTCAAAAAAAGGGCCGAAAAAGAGCACGAATCTCTTAACAGCTATGTCGAAGGCATACTGGAAAGGCACGTAGAACTGGAATGGCCGCAGATTACTGCAGATTTCAAGGTGTCAGACCTTCTCCTGGGCATGAACAGCTCTATTCCCATGCCATCCAAAGAAGAATTGGAAGACGATCCACGAATGGCTCATATTTTAGGTTATGTCTATGAAGATTAAGATTTTTTTGGATACCAATATCCTGATGGACGTCCTGATGGAGAACCGCCCTTTGACAGAGATTTCAAACACTATCTTTCAGACAGTGCTCTCAAACAAAGCAGAAGGCGTTCTCGTCGCACAGAGTTTTGTTGATGCATCCTATATGTATCTGAGGAAGAATCCCGGAGGGTATGATAAATTCAGGGACTTTGTGGCAAAGCTCTGTAACTTCTTCAATATACACTATATTGATACTTTTGCCCTAAATTACGCGTGCCGGCAAGACTCCGGCGATTTTGAAGATGATGCAATGTACTATGTGGCAAGATCTTCTTTCTGCGACGTGATCATAACGTCGGACAAGATGTTCCGGGAGAGGCACCAGGGAGAGGATCCCAATATCCAGATAATGACTCCGGAAGAGTTTGTGGCAAAGATTACCGTCTCCTGACGAGGAGCGCAAGGCCCGCCATTGTGAACAGGGCGTTGAGGAGAAGTATCTCGTAACTGAAGTGATACCCGCCGAACCACGCCTCTGAATTGAGGTCCAGTACAAGGCACAGCACGGGGGCAAGAATTGCCGCCACAGGCACCAGGCGGTCACGCACCGGTACCTTGAACAGTATTCCGAAGGCAAAGAGGCCAAGGATGGGGCCGTACGTGTAGCTTGCAAGGCGGTACACTGCGTCAATGACGCTTGTGGAATTGAGCGCTGCAAATACCAGGATGCACACGGCCATAAGGACGGCCATGCCCGTATGAACCCACACGCGGGTGGAGATTCCTCGACTGCGCTCGGAATCACGGTCAGAGCCAAGGATATCCACAGTGAAAGAGGTTGTGAGGGCCGTGAGGGCCGATCCCCCTGCCGGGAAGCCCGCCATTACAAGGCCTATCACAAACAGCACGCCCACGAACTTTGGAATTGCACCGGACCAGGTGACGGCCGGGAAGAGGGCGTCTCCCCTGGCATCTATACCATGTATTGCAGCAAACTGGTACATATACACTCCAAGCAGGAGGAACAGGGCAATGAACACAATCTGAAGCAGGCTGGAAACGATGAGGTTCTTCTGGGAATCCCTCACGTTCCTGCACTCGAGGGTGCGCTGCATGAGGTCCTGGTCAAGGCCAGTTGCGGCGACAACTGTGAACATGCCGCCAAGAAGCTGCTTGAAGAAGAACTGGGGGTGATTCACGTCATCAAAGTAGAAAACCTTCATCATTGAGGTGTCCGGAGCACCCACCTCAACCGCAATGAGGATAAGGGTGAGCACAACCGTTACAAGCATGCACACGGTCTTTATCATATCCACACCGATAACGGCCTTGACTCCCCCGCGCACTGTATATGCCCATTCCAGGAGAACGGTAACGATGACGCAAATCCACAGAGGAATCCTGAGAAGCAGCGAGAGCGTTGCGCACATGAGAAACAGCCTCACGGATGCTCCGAGCATCTTTGAGACAAAGAAAAACCAAGCTCCCGTCCTGTAAGAAGACATGCCGAAGCGCTGCTCCAGATACTGGTAGACAGACACAACCCCCATCTTGAAATACAGCGGGGTGAGCACGAATGCAATCACAAGATAGCCAAGGAAAAAGCCAAGGCACATCTGAAGGTATCCGAATCCGGCAACGCTCACCATTCCCGGTACGGAAACAAAAGTGACTCCCGAGAAACAGGAGCCTATCATTGCAATTGCCACTTTCCACCACGCGGTGGAACGGGACGCGTAGAACTTGTCAGCCATTCTTGAGATTGTCTTTATATGCCCTTCCAACAGGAAGAGGCTCTTCCACACCAAGGATTGAAACCTGCGTCATGCTGCGTTTTTCTATCCTCCATACCGGCACCACATAAGAACGGTGTATTCTCATATATTTCCTTTCCGGAAGCATCTCCAGCACCGTTTTAAGGGGCATCTGGGTAACCACGTCCTCCCCATGGTCAAGGTGGAAGCAGGAGTAATTGTTCCGGGATTCAACATACTGTATTGCGGCAAGCGGAACATGGACGGTATTGTAGCCGGATTTGATGAGGATTTCGGTATCGCCGACAGCGTCGGAAGCGCGGCGCTGGATGGAGTTCATCTCGTCGGTCACGGCGTTTTCACGCGTGAGATGGGCGCTCAGCACCTTTACCTGCGCATCCAGCATGCCTATCGGCAGTCCCATTCCCAGCACGGCAAAAAGCATTATCCACATTGCCCTTACATGCGGGGACAGTGTCTGGCCCGGGTCAATGGGAATCTCAACCGGTGTGAGCGTCATGAGGAAATTGACCGCCGCAATGACAAATACGGCGCCGGCTACGGTCAGAAGGCCGCGGCGGCCTCCCCAAAGGAGACGGCCAAGGACCATGCGGCACAGGAAATAGACGGCGTATATCCACAGCATGAACACCAGCACTTTGCCGGAGTTCCACTGGGCCCATTCGCCAGTGGGGAAAAAGAACATCATCCCCGGCAGTACCACTACCGCGAGGATGATGTCTATGATGTTTATCCCTTTCACGCGAAGGGATTAAAATTCGTAACCGGCGAACTCGACGTCACGTGCAGCACGCTCCTTGAGGCTCTCGTTCTGGAAAGCGCGGCCAAGGAAGGACTTGACGCTGTCGGAATCTCCCTGGCGGGCGGCGACGATGGCCTTGAGGTACCATACCTTGGGATCTCCGCAGCGGGCCGACGACATGGCCTTCTCGAGCTGGTCGGTGAGGATGTAGGAGAGGACGGTGTTGTGGCAGCAGCCGGGAACGTCGGCAAGGACGCGGGCGGCTTCTTCATAGCGGCCGGTTTCGATGAGAAGGGCACCCAGGTTTATCATGGAATTGTCGTTTGCAGCGCGGCGGAAGCAGTCTTCCGCGGTGCTGTAGTCTCCCTTGCGGAGTGCGAGAAGGCCCATGGCGTTGATTACATCGGCATCACCGGATTTTACCTTGGCGAGCTGGGTTTCAGCCTTTTCATTCTTGCCCTGGAGGAGGTAGAGGGCTGCAAGGTTGTAGGCGGCGCGGTCGCTTGAGAACTTGTTCACGGCCTTGTTCCAGATGCTTTCCTTCTGCCCCAGGTCCTTGGAGACAGTGGCGGCACGGAGGAGGGCCTCTTCGTCAAGGATGTCCTCGTTGGATTCAAGCACGGAGAGGAGCTCCTCGTTGGAGAAGTTCTTGTACTCGATATTTGCGATGAGGCGTGCACGGCGGAGCTCAGGAAGGACTTCTCCCTTGAGGGCGGTGTAGACCTGGGACATGTTCTTGATTTCACTCTCGCGGACTGCGGGGTCCGAGTACATGGAAAGGACGCGGAGAATGAGGTCCTTGTCTTCGAGGTTGCTTTCTGCAACAAGTTGCTGGAAGCCTTCCCAGTCTTCACCTACGCTACGGACGTCGGGGGCTGCGTTGACGATGCCCTTGGTGACGCTCTTCCAGGCCTTGTCTGCAGAGGAGGAGCGGTCTGTGGAGAGCTTGTCGTTGAGTTCCACGGAGCCGTCAGGGGAAGCGTAGGCAACGATTTCGGTGTTCTTGAGGACAGCGCGTTCGTCGGCAGTGGCGTCCTTGAGAGCCTGCTGGAAATCCTTGACAGAAGCGCTTTTGAGCTCGGAATTGCGGACTTCGGCAGAATTGAGGTCATACTTGATCTGGCCTTCGAGGGTTACGGGAACCATTTCAAGATAATCGCCATCCTTGAAAGCTACGCTGGCTGCAGGTTTTGCAAGCATGTAGGTGGTGTTGGCGCCTTCGGCAATTTTCTGTGTGGGAAGGGCGATGGTCTTGCCCTTTGCCTTGACGGAAGAACGGAGCTCAAGGAAGCACTTTTCCATGCCTTCGACATAATCGAAGTGGAGGTTTTCGGTAACGGTCTGGCCGGCCGATGAGACCACCTTGTTGTTTGCCCTCACGTTTTCTCCCTGATATTTGAAGGGTTTCATGGCTGCTTCGCCGCCTTCGTAAACGATGACGGGGACAACCTCCATCACTACGCTGGGATTGAAATAATCTTTGGGATAAGTGACGGAAACCGTGGCGTCGATGGTGCCGTTGACAACCTCAAGCACGGGAGGTACGCACTCAATCTTGACGTTTTCTGCCAGTTTGGTCATTTTTTCCGGGGAAGAGCAGGACGCTGCGGCAAGGAACAGGGCTGCTGCAAAAAATACAGAGAGTCTTTTCATATTCAGTGTTAAACTTGTTCGACATACAAATATAAGAATATTTTTAGTAAATTTGCGTTTGCTATGGATTTGCAGGCGTTAAAAAACAAGTACGACATTATCGGCAATGATCCGGCTCTGGGGGAGGCCCTGGAGACGGCTGTGAAGTTCGCACCCACTGGCCTCAGCGTTCTCATTCAGGGAGAAAGCGGCGTGGGAAAGGAGAGCTTTGCAAGGATAATCCATCAATACAGCCAACGCAGGCAGAACGCCTTTTTCGTGGTGAACTGCGGCGCCCTTCCCAAGGAACTGGTGAACTCCGAACTCTTCGGCCATGTAAAGGGCTCGTTCACAGGGGCCGTGGAAACCCGCAAGGGCTATTTCGAAGAGGCCAACGGCGGAACCCTCTTCCTGGACGAGATTGCCGAACTCCCTGCCGAGTCCCAGGCTCTTCTGCTTCGCGTCCTCCAGAGCGGAGAATACCGCAAGGTGGGTTCCAACAAGGTGGAACACACAGACGTAAGGGTTGTGGCTGCAACTAACGTACACCTGTACGAGGCCGTGAAGCGTGGCAAATTCCGCGAAGACCTCTACTTCCGCCTGTCTGCCGCACAGATCCGCATCCCCCCGCTCAGGGACAGGAAGTCAGATATTTACCTGCTTTTCAGAAAGTTCACATCGGACTTCTCAGAAGTGAACGGCATGTGCAAGATTTCCCTGAAGCCGGACGCCATCCGCCTGCTGGAGCAGTACCGCTGGCCGGGAAACATCCGCCAGCTGCAGGGCTTCACGCAGAGCCTCACAGCCCAGCTTTCACAGAAGATTACGCCCACGCTGCAGAGGGTAGAATTGTCGGCCCAGGAGCTTGCGCCGTTCATGCCCCGGGAGGAAGGCGAGCCCATACCTGTCGTGTACGACGCCGCCCGGGGGCAGCAGCAATCGGCCTTCAATGCCGATGAACGCCAGGCCATCTTCAAGGCCATCTTCGACCTCAAGCAGGACGTGGAAGCCCTGAAGGCCCGCCTTGACCGTCGCGAACTGCCGCTCCCCCCTGCCCCCGCACAGGAAGAGGCCGAATGGCAGGGCCAGGAAGACATCCCCGCAGAGCCGGAACCGGAGCATACCCTTTCCATCCGCCAGAGCGAGGAAGAACTCATCCGAGAGGCCCTTGAAAAGTACCACGGCAACCGCAAGAAAGCTGCAGAGGAACTGGGCATGAGCGAACGCTCCCTTTACCGCAAACTCCCTCCGGAATACCGTAAGAAATGAAAAAAGCCGTCCTCATAACGCTTGTGGCTGCGCTGGCCGTATCGTGCGGCATAGTCAAGTACTCCTTCACCGGCACCTCCATCCAGCCGGACGTGAAGACCATAACCATCCCATACGTGGAGTACAAGGCCCTGAGGGTGAACCCCTCCCTCTCCAACGACCTTACCGAAGCCCTTCAGGACAAGTTCCGCAAGCTCACCTCCCTTGAGCAGGTAGACATTGACGGAGACCTTGAGCTGGTCTGCGAAATCACCGGCTACGACGTGAAGGCAACCGCCGTCACTGCCGATGAACTCCCCGCCCAGAACCGTCTCACGGTAACGGTAAAGGCCGAATTCTCCAACCGCAAGTACCCGGAGGACGACGTCTCCAAGAGCTTCTCTGCCTACGAGGACTTTGACGCAACCATGTCGCTGGACGCCGTTGAATCCAGCCTCTGCGAAACCATTATCGACAAAATAGTTGAAGACATCTTCAACGCAACCGTAGCCCAATGGTAGGACACATAGACATACACCGCCTCACCCTTGACGAACTGGCCGGCGTAGTGAACCTGTACCCCTGGTACGGGGCGGCCCGCGTGGAACTCTGCCGCAGGATGGGTGCCGACTGGGGTCCCCAGGAAACCGCCTCCCAGGCCCTTTTCGTTGGCGACAGGCGCAAAATCGCCTCCATCGTAAGGAGCAAGGGCAACCTTGCCGACAAGGACGTCCAGGAAATCATCTCATCCTTTGTGGCGCCGAAGCCCGTCGATGAACTTCCGTCAGACCATCATCAGGTAAGGGTTGTGGGAGGAGACTACTTCTCCCAGTCCCAGTACGACAACGTGAAGACACATGAGGACAATATCTTCACGCGCTTCGCCACCAAGGCCGCCGGTGCAAGCCAGGAGGCCGAGGATATCGCCACCGACATTTCGGAGCGCTTTGCTACCGAAACACTTGCCCGAATTTTCGCAGAACAGGGCCGTCCGGACGAGGCAAGGCGCATTTATTCGCGTCTGGTTTTGGATATTCCGGAAAAAAGTGCTTACTTTGCATCCCTTATTGACAAATTAGAAGAATAATACAATATGAACGCAGCATTTACAATCCTTGTGATTCTCATCGTCATTGCAGCCATCCTCCTTATCGCAGTGGTTCTCCTTCAGAACGGAAAGGACGGCGGCCTTGCAACCAACTTCACATCTGCCAACCAGACCCTTGGCGTACGCCAGACCGCAACCATCCTTGAAAAAGCAACCTGGTATCTGGTAGCATTCATCCTGGTGCTCAGCATCATCACCGTTTTCGTTGCACGCGGAGGCACCCAGAGGGGCACCAATGACGCCCTCTCCACAGAGATTGTAGGCACCGCACCCGAGGCTGCAGAAGACGCTGCAATTCCCTTCCCCGTACAGGAGAATCCTGAGCAGGCCGAATAATCTGCCAAATTGTCAGTTCCCGCAGAAGGGAACGAAGATTGAACGATAACCGTTTGCCCGCCTGAGGCAAGCGGTTATTTGTTATATGGCGGGCAAAAAGGAGAACAACAATATGGCAGAAAACACATTTTTACAGAGATTCGCTATCAATCTTAACGAGCGCGCGGCAAAGGGCCAGCTTGACCCTGTGATTGGGCGTGATGACGAAATCCGCCGTGTGCTGCAGATTCTTTCCAGAAGGACTAAGAACAACCCTATCCTGGTTGGTGAACCGGGTGTGGGCAAGACGGCTATCTCGGAAGGGATTGCCCAGAACATAGTGAACGGGCAGGTGCCCGAAAACCTGAAATCCAAGAAAGTCTATTCCCTGGACATGGGCTCGCTCATCGCGGGTGCAAAGTATCAGGGAGAGTTCGAGGAGCGTCTCAAAGGCGTAGTCAAGGAAGTAGTAGACAGTGCCGGAGAGATTATCCTCTTCATCGATGAAATCCACACTCTGGTGGGAGCAGGCCGCACCAGCGGCGCCATGGATGCGTCAAATATCCTGAAACCCGCACTGGCCCGCGGCGAGCTCAGGACCATCGGCTCAACCACTCTGGACGAGTACCAGAAGTATTTCGAGACCGACAAGGCCCTGGAGAGGCGTTTCCAGATGGTAATGGTTGACGAGCCTTCGCCGGCAGAGTCCATCGCCATCCTGAGGGGCCTCAAGGAGCGCTACGAGAACCATCACAAAGTGCGCATAGAGGACGATGCCCTTATTGCCGCAGTGAACCTGAGCCACCGCTACATCTCCTCCCGTTTCCTCCCGGACAAGGCCATCGACCTTGTGGATGAAGCGGCCTCCAAGCTGCGCCTGGAGATGAATTCAGTGCCGGAGCCCATCGACGACCTCAACAGCGCAATCCGCCAGAAGGAGATTGAGCGGGAGGCCATCAAGCGCGAAGGCGTGAATGCCAAAATGGAGAAACTCGAGGCCGAACTCAAGGACCTGAGCGCACAGAGGGATGTCCTCATGAAGCGCTGGAACGAGGAAAAAGACATCTTGGAAGGCCTCCAGACATCCCGCCAGGAACTTGAAAACCTGAAAATCCAGGCGGCGGCAGCGGAGCGCTCGGGAGACTACGGAAAAGTGGCCGAAATACGCTACGGCAAAATGGCGGCAACCCAGAAGCGCATCGACGAACTCAGCGCAAAGGCGGCGGCCATCAAGGACCCCATCGTCACGGAAGCCGTCACCCCGGAAGACATCGCCGAAGTGGTTGCAAAGTGGACGGGCATCCCCGTCAAGCGTATGCTCGAGAGCGAAAAGGACAAGCTCCTTCGCATGGAAACCGAGCTGCACAAGAGAGTCGTGGGCCAGGACGAGGCCATCAAGGCCGTTGCCGATGCCGTCCGCCGCTCCCGTGCAGGCCTTTCCAGCGAGAAGCGCCCCATCGGCAGTTTCCTGTTCATGGGCACCACCGGCGTGGGCAAGACAGAGCTTGCCAAGGCCCTTGCCGAATTCCTCTTCAACGACGAGAACATGATGACCAGAATCGACATGTCCGAATACCAGGAGCGCCACACCGTATCACGTCTGGTGGGTGCGCCTCCGGGATATGTAGGTTACGAAGAGGGCGGCCAGCTCACGGAAGCCGTGCGCCGCAAGCCCTACTCCGTAGTCCTTCTGGACGAGATTGAAAAGGCCCATCCGGACGTCTTCAACGTGCTCCTGCAGGTTCTGGACGACGGCCGCCTCACTGACAACAAGGGCCGCACCGTGGACTTCAAGAACACCATCCTCATCATGACCTCCAATGCCGGGGCCGATATCATCCAGTCCTACATGGAACGCCTCCCGGAAGTGGATGGCGTTGACATCGAGGCTATCGGCAGGCGCCGCTCCCTCCTTGATGAATGCAGGGACCGCGTAGTTGACGTCCTGAAACAGACAGTACGTCCGGAATTCCTGAACAGGATAGACGAAATCATAATGTTCGACCCCCTCTCCAATGCTGATATCCGCGAAATCCTTCGCATGCAGGAGACCGATTTGCAGAAAAAACTTGCCGACAACGACATCACCCTGCAGTTCACCCCCGCTTTCGAGAACCACATGGTGGAACATGGATACGATCCTTCCTACGGCGCCCGTCCCATCAAGAGGCTCATGCAGCGTGAACTTGTGAACCTCCTCGCAAAGAGCATCCTGGAAGGCTCCATACATAAGAAATCCGCCGTAACGGTGGACGTTTCCGGCGGAGAAGTTGTCGTGAGGAACTGAACTATTGCCGGGTATGTTCAGTTCCAGGAATCAAGGGTTATGTGGGCACCTTCTGCTTTGCAAAGGATGGTACGGCTCTCTCCAGGAAGGAGGGAGATGAAATTGTCTTCCCAGACGGCTCCGCCGATGAGGTTGCCGTCGGCCCCGAAGGCCTTGAGGATGTTCTGGAAGGAAACCACCTGTGAATTATTGGTGAGTCTTACGCATACGCCTCCTTCCACGGGGATGGTTTCCATCTGTACGTCGGCCTTGGGAAGGGCCGTGACGAAGGAGAGGTCGGCAAAGCCGGTCATGGGGATGCCCCACCAGTCGGCCTTGTCCCATGCGTATTCGCCGTTCTTGGCGGGAATGCAGTAGAAATTACGGGCCACAACAGCTCCGTCTGCGTTTTTGAGGGAGAGGGACAGGAAGCCGGGAACGCCTGCAGGCAGCTTTTCAAGCCTTGAGGGTTTCCTCTCCTCCGACAGGAAACTATAAGTCCTGCCGATGAGTTTTCGGCTGTCTGCGCCGTAGAAGAGGATATCGGCACTGTAACGGCCCCCGGGGGCGGCGTCATTCACGGCATAGACGGTGCGGTCTCCGTAATTATATATTAATTGAACGGGCGCGCACGCGTGTTTTACACCGTAATAGCCGGCAGTGGGAACGCCGTACCAGTCATAGAGCTGCCAGTAGAGGGACGGCCAGGCGCTGTTAAGCATCCAGTTGACGATGCCGGTAGCCTTGCCGATATTGCACCTGAAGGCCTCGTACATCGAACGGGTGGCGTCGTAATCGAGCGCGTGGGCCTTTTTCACGAAGTCTTCGAAGGAATCGGCCTTGCCGTAGGTTCCGTCAACCGCGGCCTCTTCAATCTTGGTATTGTTCATGTGCGAAGAGGACGCCGTGCAGTGATAATCCCACACCGGGCCGATGGGCCAGGCAGCCTCGCCGCCAAGGAGACGCTCCACGCTCTCCTTCTGGGGGATGTTCATTCCGGGATTGGTCTCCGTATTGAAGCCGTATGCGCCGCCGCGCTTTGTGTCAATGAACCAGTAGTCCGGGCCCACATACTCGTACGGGCCGGCCATTTTCATGCCCGAAGGGCCTGTGACGGGGCTTTTCACGCCCGATGCGGAGCAGACGTAAGGCCTGTATTCAAGGGCCTTGTAGAGTTCCATGTACTTCTCTTCAAGCTGCGGAAGAGGGGCGCGGTCGCTTCCGGTGAGCCAGCCGATGAGGGATGCATGGCCCCGAAGACGGATAATCTGGTCATGGAAATACCTCACTGCCATGGACTCCCAGGGCTCCCCTTCGATGCAGCCGTTGCGGCGCGTCTCGGGAAGGCCGCAGTAGCTTTCCCACTCCCACTGGCAGCTGAAGCCCATGAGGGTGAGGATGCCAAGGCTGTCGCACACGTCGTAGACGGTGTCGTCCTTGCCCCAGACATTCTCGAAGCGGATGCTGTTAAGGCCCATGTCCTTCACCATCTGAACCTGGCGGAGAATGCTCTCCGGGGTGTCCTGCATGAAGATATCATCGGTCCAGCCGGCGCTCTTTACGAGGACTTTCCTGCCGTTCAGGATGAACTGGCGGTAGCCATCGGGGGTGATTTCGGAAGAGATGTCACGTATGCCGAAACGTACGCTCTTTGAGTGGGAGTCTCCAAAACTTACGGTCATGTGATAAAGCTCAGGCGAGCCCATTTCTGCGCTCCACCAGATGCGGGGGGCCTTGACGGTCTCCTTGTGCTTAAGCACCTTTGTCTCAGATGCTTCCAGGCTCACTGGAATCTCAAAGGATATATCCTCTGCCGACGCCTTCACGACTCCCTCCACGGGCTTGTCAAGAAGGTTCACCAGCGTAACCTCAACTTCTATCTGTGCCTCTGAGAAGTCCTCAACGTTCACGACAGGTTTCACGAAAACGTCCTTGACCTCCACGTCCGGGGTGGAGATGAGGCGCACCGGGCCAAGGATGCCCATGGTCTCGTCCACCGGACGGGGGTTCCAGTCTACCCAGCCGTGGTTGAGGGACTGCGCGGGAGCCTTGTGAACCGTCACCTTGAGGGTATTGGACGCCTTTGCAATGCGGGTGATATCGAATTCACGCACGCAGAAAGGGCCTGTGGTGGTATCGGCAGCGGCAAGAGTCTTTCCGTTGAGGACTATGTCTGCGCTGTAGCCCAGGCTTTCGAAGCGGAGAACGTGGCGGAGGCCCTTCTCCACGCCGAACTTGGTGGTGAACACCCAGGGCTTGTCGAAGACGGTCTTGTCGATATCCTTGTACCGGAGGCCTTCAAGAACGTTTTCCCCGAAGTAGCCGGCCTCGTTGAGAGCGCCCGCCACCGTACAGGGAGCCTTGACGCTGTAAACCCGGGAGGAGCCCTCCTGCTTCATGCTCCAGTCTGCGAGCACGCTCACCGGAGCGGGGGCCGAACATGCAAGGCAAAGTGCCATGACAGAGATTATGGAAACAGTCTTCATAGTGGTTATTTTAACTCTGCAGCTCCAAGGATGGGGATTTCGCCCTGGGGCATTGCTTCTATACGGAGGAAATCAAGCGGATATGGGTAACCCTTTCTGAGGGCTTCCCACATGCTGTCCTTGAAATGGTCATAGGAATTTGCCACACCGCCGCCAAGGACGATGCAGTCCGGATCATAGGCAAACATCACAAGGGCCAGGAGGTTGCCAAGGTGCATGCCGAATTCCCGTTCTATTGCAAGCGCCTCAGGGTCTCCGGCAGCGGCCTTCCTGCCCAGTGCCTTGCCACCCCAGCCGCGGTCCGTGAAGAACTTCTTTGAGCAGAAGGTCTCATAGTCGGCCCCATTGTACTGCGCAGAGCCAAGTTCGCCGATTCCGCAGCGGGTGCCGCACAGCAGTTCCCCGTCCTTCACGACGCCCATTCCAAGGCCGGTGCCAAGGGTAATACCCACCATGATGGGGTAGACCCTGTCCAGGCTTGCCGCTGCGCCAAGTGCGAAACAGTTGGAGTCGTTGTTGATATGTACGGGTATGCCGAAGCGCTGCTCGAGTTCGTCCTTGAGGTGGACCTTGTCCCAGGAGGGGATGTTCACCGCCTGGTAGATGATGCCCTTGACGGGGTCTACGATGGTGGGAACACCCAGGCCGATGCTCTCCACTTCAGGGACAAGCGCCATTGAGATGGCGTCTGAAAGGTATTCTATTGTTTCCGCCTTGGTGGCATTGGGGGAAAAGGATGGTATCGTTTCAGTCCTTATAATGCGCCCCTGCTCCACAAGGCCGATATTAATGGTAGTGCCTCCGATGTCGATTCCAAGTAACATCCGATAATAATTAAGTTGGTCAGTACCACAAAAATACTATCGGACGTTGCGGGTTTTGACTCAATTTACGTATTTATCCTCCCAATTTGCGCAGCCCGCGGGCTCTGTACTCTCTTGGCGTGCAACCCTTGAGTTCTCGGAAGCGGCGGGATATACTCTTTGTGTCCGGCTCGTCCATGCGGGCGGCTATCTCGGAAATGGTGTCATTGGAGGTGATGAGCTGGTGTGCGAAATACTCCATCCGGAGCACGGACATCATGTTGTAGATGGTAGTTCCCACCACGTCCTTGAAACGCTGCTCCAGCAGGCGGCGGGATACCGGAACCTGCTTGAGAACGTCTGAAACGAGGATTTTCCGACTGCGGTTTTCGTAGATGTACCTGATGGCCTTCGCCACCACCTCGTCCTTCGTGGCAACGATACCGGTAGAGGCGCGGTCCACCACGGAAACGGGCTTGATGACGATATCTTCACCGGTGTAATTCCGGTCCTCAACCATACGGGCGGCCATTTCTGCCGCTTCGAAACCGGCCTTTTCGATATCCATTTCGATTGATGTCAAGGCCGGAGAGGAGAGGTTGCACGTAACCTCGTCATTGTCAACACCGATGATGGCAACATCCATCGGCACGTTTATACCGGCCACATGGCAGGCCTCAATGAGGATTTCGGCCTGGTTGTCGTCGCAGGCGAATATGCCGATGGGCTTCGGCAGCGTCAGGAGCCACTGGAGAAGCTCAGGGCGGTCGTAGTTCCACAGGCTGTTTATCTGCTGGTGGTCGTAGACGTGGAGGCGGTCTCCAAGGCCTTCGGCCTCAAGGCAGTTCCTGAAACCGTCCAGGCGGCCGTCGCTCCAGCACACACCGTTGTAGCCGAAGAAACCGAAGTTCTTGAGACCATGGATGAAGAACCGCCGGGCGGCCATCGACCCGGTGAGCTCATAATCGGCAGTGATGTTGGGGATACGGCTGAAGGGGGTTACGTAGTCCTGGGCTATGGCCACGATGCCGTTCTTGCGGAAGAGCGAAACGTCATCCCTGGGGTCGAACTGGCCGATTACGGCGTCGGCCCTCCATCTCTTCGCCCAGGCCACGAACTTCTTCATGCCGATATCCCGCTTGAAGGACGGCGGCATCTTGCACACCTCCCATACCTGTCCCGTCCGCCTGGAATAGTCAAGGATTCCGCGGAGGAGCCGGTACGGGAACTGCTCGGTAAAGTCCGATATGAAAATAAGACGCATTAGTTTCTATGATATGAAATACCCAATCCAAGATACGTCTTGTAGTCTTCCCAGTCGTAATAGGGTCCTCCCTTGAGGCCGATGATACGGATTTCCCGCTCGTTCAGGAGGGGTTTCACAAGGACGTTTCCTTCCTTGTTGCGGTAGAAAATAAGCTGGATATTGGCGGCGAAGGGGGTGTAGCGCCAGCCGGGCCAGTTCACGCAGGAGCTGGCGTCGAGGCGCTCTGCGACACCCTCGAAGCCAAGGAGGGAGGCAAGCGCAAGCACCTGGTAGTCATGGCCATAGCGAAGGTCGGCACAGAATTCACCGGTGGCGATGGCGGCATCGGCCTTGGTGACGATGTCCACGAGGCCGGGACGGGCCCTTTCCATGCGCTCGTCGCCGAATTCGACGGAATTGCACTGGCCCAGGTAGAAATTCATGGCGATGGCCTGGGCATACCAGTAGAGCTCATCGGCACTGAAAAGGCGGAAGAGGCGGTCGTCCAGCTCGAAGGCGGGACAGGTGGTTGCCATGTTGAATGTGTTCTGCATGAATTCGGTGCGGCTGCCGATGATTTCGCGGGCCTTGGCCTGGTCCGTGAACACCTTGGCGCAGAAGGCTGCGGGATCCGGTTTGTGCTGCTTCCAGTAGTCGGCCATAATCCTGTGGATGCCGGCGCGGGCTTCACGGGTGTGGTCAGAGCTGATGTATTTCTGGAAGGTCTCGCCGGTATCCCAGCGGATGTCCAGGTCCTTCTGGAGGGACTGGAGCTTAGCCGTTGCGGCGTTCATGGAGATGATGCAGCGGGGCACCATGGAGGATATTGCCGATACCTTCTTGCTGCCCTTGGTGAAGACTTCCTTGTAGTTTTCATACATGCGGGCCGCTATCTCTCGGTGCTCCTGCTGGCCAAGGCGGGTGAGGCGGCCGTCCATGTGGTCGTGAAGGCGCACGGCCTCTGCGATCTGCTCACGTGCGGCTTCACCCTCAGCGGTGAGGATGCCCGCCTCGTGGGCCCTGTTGTACTTCTCAAGGATGTCGGCATACATCTTTCCTTCCCAGTTGGAACGGGAACCGTGGCGGCCATAGTGGCTGATATAGAAGGGCTTGTAACCCTTAGGGGCGGCGGTCTGCGGACCGGGGAGATACTCGTAGGGGTCCATGTTGGTTGCCGTGCGGAATACGTTTTCCTGGTATTCGGCAAAGAGAACGGGGTCTTTCTCCTGGGCACCGAGGACCAGGGAGAGAACGAGGAAAATGGGTATCAGCAATCTTTTCATCTTGTGTGGTGTTTATTCTTCAAGCCGTGCCTGGGAAACGCTTATCTGGCGGCCGTCCCTCCAGGCGATGATGACGGCGTCGGGGAAGCCCTGTGCACGAACCGTGTTAAGCTGGGCAAGGGCGTCATAATAGTGTTCGAAAATGCCCACTGAGTATATGTAGCGCAGGTTCGGGGACAGGATGCGGTATACGGGCGTGAGGCCGCCGAGGGCCTCCACGTCAAGCGTCCTGGTGGCCTGGGCGAACTGTATCTGGTACACGATACCGGGCGGCAGGGTGTTGTCCTGTGCCATTCGGCCCACTGGCATCACGCGGAAAGACGTGTTGGGGCGGGGCCTGTCTATCTTGATGCGTATCCTGGGGCCCATGGCATTCTTGGTAAATGTGTAGCTGAGGCCCTCTCCGGCAATTTCCTTGTCTTCCTTCTCGGTTACCATGCCGTTTTTGAGGAAGGAGTCGGAAAGTTGGTTCTTCTTCTTGTTCAGCTCGGTGATCAGGGCCATTATCTCGTCGGAGCGGGTGGTGTCTTCATCCATGGCGTGGGCGGCCAGGGAGTCCCTGAGGGCGCGGATTTCGGCATTGAGGCGGCTGTATGTCAGGGAATTGTCCGTTTCCTCCACCTCTTCCATGAGGGCGCCCTGGTCCATTCGGCCCAGCTCTTCCACGGGGGTGAGGGAGGCTATTCTCACGATGTCTTCGTGGTCGACTACCATCTTCCTGTCGCGGGAGCCGGCATAGTCCAGCACGTAGACGTAGACGCTGTCGGCAGAGCAGTCGCGGTTGGAGGCGAAGATGGTATACCTGCCGTCATCCGTGTCCATGAGGAGGAAGTCGTCTCCGGGGGAACTGAAGGGGAAGCCCATGTTCTGGGGCTCGCTCCAGGACCGGGCCTCTTCGTCCCAGTTGGAGAAGTAGAGGTCATATCCGCCGATGCCGTAGAGGCCGTCTGAGGAGAAGTAGAGGGTCTTTCCGTCCGGGGACAGCATGGGGAAAATCTCGTTCCCGAGGGTTGTGAGGCTCTCTCCCAGAAGGCGCGGGGCCGTCCAGCTGCTGTCCGTGCTGTGGGTATAGAAGAGGTCCCTCACCCCGGCCCCGTCCTGTGCAGAGAACACTATGCTCTTTGCGTCTTTGGGGAAAAACGTGGGAAAGCCGGCGAGTGAATCAAGCACGTTGGGGCTGGCGTGCCAGCTCTGGGGCTTTACCGGATAGTACTGGAAGAAGTCCTTGCGGGAGAATCGGTCCCTTGCAACCACATGGGGATCTGCGCAGATTTCCGTCATGTTTATGGCATACTGGACCTGCTGGCCGCGTTTTTCCAGAAGGCGGACCGTGGCGGGGTCTTCGGCAATGTCCATTGCGCTCATGTACTTCTCAATGGCCTGGTCAAACAGGTAGCGCCGGTGAAGGCTGTCCCCCTGCTCAATCAGGCGCTCTACGGAACGGTTCTGCCCCGACAGGTCAAGCCCCGTCGCAACCAGCGTCAGAATTATTCCCAGCAGTACTTTGCGCATTTTGTGTATAATCTTACAAAAATAATAAATTGTTCTGACATACTTCCTTCTATAAGGAAAAAACTAAAATAGTTGGGCTAAAGTTCGGTTTATCAGAAAAAAATCGTAAATTTGCAGCCTATTTTGCCCTGGCGTGTTTATGCGCCGGGGTTGAATGGGCTTGAACAAGTATAATTAAAACATAAACTACAATGCAAAGCAAAGGTTGGATCCGTTTTGTAGCAATCCTTCTCGGTCTCGCAAGCATCTGGCAGCTTTCCTTTACTGCAGTTACCCGCATTCAGGAAAGCAAGGCCCGCAAGGCAGCAGAGGCACAGGCGCTGCAATTCGTTGAAACTAACAATGTCGCACCGGAAGTGCGCGAATTCGTCCTGGACTCCGTAGCAAACATCAGGAACAGGGCTTATATTGATTCCATCGGCTCGGAAAAGGTATTCCTCGGATATACCTACCAGAGCGCCAAGGAAAAGGAAATCAACCTTGGTCTGGACCTCAAGGGCGGTATGAACGTCATGCTGCAGGTTCAGCTCGAAGATCTGGTCAAGGCCCTCTCCGGAGGCAGCACAGACCCCGACTTCACAGCCGCAATGGAAGAAGCGAAGAAGAATAACGTCAACTCCAGCGCAGACTTCATCGGCCTGTTCCGTGAAGCTTGGGACAAGGTGGCTCCCGGCCGCCGTCTCGCAGAGATTTTCGCAACCTACGAACTCCGCGACAAGATCTCCAACGATGCCACCAACGACAAGGTCATCGAGGTTATCCGCGCAGAGGCAAAGAGCGCAGTTGACAACTCCTTCAACGTGCTCCGCAACCGTATCGACCGCTTCGGTGTAACCCAGCCCAACATCCAGCAGGTAGGCAACTCCGGAAAGATCCTCATCGAACTTCCGGGTGTCAAGGATCCTGAGCGTGTGCGCAAGCTCCTCCAGGGCACTGCATCCCTCGAATTCTGGCCCACCTTCCAGGGCAACGAGGTAGACCTCTACGCAGTTGATGCGCGCGTTAGCGAGATCCTGACGAACCTCGGCGACTCCACCGCAGTTGCAAATCCCCTCTTCCAGGTCCTGAGCCCCAGCGGCTGGAACAACGCCTGCATCGGTTTCGCACAGGGTGTCGACACAGTTACCGTAAACCGTTACCTGGCCATGGCACAGGACGTCCTTCCTCAGGGCTTCCGCGGCATGTGGTCTGTAAAGCCCACTGAGTTCGTACAGGGAAGCAACCTCTACGAGCTCGTTGCCATCAAGGTCAACTCCCGTGACGGCAAGGCCCCCCTTGACGGCGGTGTAGTTACCGACGCCCGCGTCAACTTCAACGGCGCACAGAGCGGCGGCAGCGGCGCTCCTTCCGTATCCATGACCATGAACGCAGAAGGCGCTTCCATCTGGGCACACCTCACCAAGGACAACATCGGCAAGCAGGTTGCCATCGTCCTCGACGGCCTCGTGTACTCATATCCTACCGTTAACGGCGAAATTACCGGCGGTTCTTCCGAAATCACCGGAAACTTCGACGTCAAGGAAGCAGAGGACCTTGCAAACGTCCTCAAGAGCGGTAAGCTTCCCGCCCCTGCCACCATCATCCAGGAGCAGGTTGTAGGTCCTACCCTCGGTTCCGCGTCCATCAGGGCCGGTCTCATCTCCTTCATCATCGCATTCTGCCTGGTGCTCATCTACATGGTATTCTTCTACCAGGGCGCAGGCCTCATTGCCGATGCAGCTCTTCTGTGCAACGTTCTCCTCCTCTTCGGTGTCCTCGTAAGCTTCGGCGCCGTCCTTACCCTCCCGGGTATCGCCGGTCTCGTCCTTACCCTGGGTATGGCTGTGGATGCGAACGTTATCATCTATGAGCGTATCAAGGAAGAACTGGCCGCAGGCAAGGGCTTCTCACTGGCCGTTTCCGACGGTTACAAGAACGCCTATTCCGCAATCATCGACGGTCAGCTCACCACCCTCATCACCGGTATCATCCTCTACATCTTCGGTTCCGGTCCTGTCCAGGGCTTTGCCACCACCCTCATCATCGGTATCATCACTTCCATCCTTACCTCCATCTTCATCACCCGCATCATCTTTGATGACCGCATCAAGGCCGGTAAGACTGTCGCCCTCTCCAACAAACTCACCCGGAATATTCTCAAGAATACCAAGGTGGACTTCATCGGCGCAAAGAAGTGGTCCTACACCATCTCCGGCATCCTCATTCTCATCTCCATCGCTTCCATCGCATTCAAGGGCTTCAGCTACGGTGTAGACTTCACCGGCGGCCGTACCTATGTGGTCCGCTTTGACAAGGCCGTCACCGCAGAAGACGTGCGTGCAAGCGTAGAGGATGTGTTCAAGGCCGCCGCAGAGGCCGAAGGCATCGACCAGTATTCCGTCGAGGTAAAGCAGTTCGGTGGAGACTCCCAGATGAAAATCACCACCCAGTACAAGAACGACAACGAAAGCACCGCCGTTGACGCCGAGATCGAAGGCCTCCTCTTCAACGCACTCAAGGGCTTCTATGCCGAGGATGTCCAGCTTGCCGACTTCACCTCCACCCTGGAGAACCCCAACGGTATCATCTCCTCCGACAAGGTTGGTCCGACCATCGCCCGTGACATCACCCGCAGCGCCATCATCGCTGTGCTCCTGGCCCTGCTCGCCATCTTCATCTACATCGCATTCCGTTTCCGCGGCTGGACCTGGGGTCTCGGCGGTGTGGTCTCCCTGGCACACACGGCTATCATCGTCATCGGCTTCTTCTCCCTGTTCAACGGTATCCTTCCGTTCAACCTGGATGTAGACCAGACCTTCATCGCTGCTATCCTTACCATCATCGGTTACGCCATCAACGATAACGTGGTTATCTTCGACCGTATCCGTGAACAGAGGGGCCTGCACCCGAAGGAAGACTTCCGTACCACGGTGAACACGGCTCTCAACGCCACCCTCACCCGTACCCTCAACACCTCGGTATCAACCCTCCTTCCTATGATTGCAATCGCAATCTGGGGCGGTGAGTCCATCCGCGGTCTTGCAGTCGCACTCTGCCTCGGTATCATCATCGGTACCTACGCCTCTATCATGATCGGTACTCCTGTCATGTTCGACGCCACCGCTGCCGCCGCCAAGAAGAAGGCCGAGAAATAATCCGGCCTCCGGCAAGAAATAGGCTTCCGTCCTTGAAAACGCCCGTTTTTGAGGACGGAAGTCCGTTTACAGGGGGGGCCGTCCTTGAATTTGGCCGATTTTAAGGACGGGAACCTATTTTTTGTATATTTGCAATATGAAACGATTCCTAACCGCATTATTGATAATTATCCCCGTTCTGGGCATTGCACGCGAGAAAGAGCGCTTTGACGCAGACTGGGAGTTCGCCTTTGGAAATGCTTCGTCTCCGGCCCTTGACTTCGGGTGCGGGACGGAGTATTTCAATTATCTCACAAAGGCAGCGTCAATCCACAATACAGGCCCCTACAGCCTCAAGTTCAACAAGGCAGACTGGCCGCAGCAGTGGAAGAAAGTGAACCTCCCCCATGACTGGGTGGTAGACCTTCCCTATGCCCGGGAGGCAAGCCACAGCCACGGCTACAAGACCGTAGGATACAAGTATCCGGAAACGAGCATCGGCTGGTACAGGAAGACATTCGCCATCCCGGCTCAGGATGACGGAAAACACATAAGCATCCGTTTTGACGGCATTTTCCGCTCCGCAAACATCTGGGTGAACGGCTTCTGGCTTGGAATGGAGCCCAGCGGCTACGCAACCCGAACATACGACATATCGGAATACCTCAACTACGGCGGAGAGAATGTCATTGCCGTGCGTGTGGACGCCACGCTTGAAGAGGGTTGGTTCTACGAGGGGGCCGGCATCTATCGGCACGTATGGCTGGAGAAGATGGATGCGCTGCATGTGGCGCCGTTCGGGACCTTTGTCCACAGCGCCCTGAAGGCCCCTTACAACACCGCAGACATAACCGTGGAAACAAAGGTTCAGAACAGCGGAGTGGCCAAGGGCGAGTACACCCTGCGCCATACGCTCAGGGATGACGCCGGCAACGTGGTTGCATCCACGACGGTTCCCCGCCAGGGTGTCCTTGCAAAGGCCGTCTCCGAGACAGAGACGAGCCTCACCGTAAGCAATCCGCACCTCTGGAGCACCAAAGACCCATATCTTTACACGCTTACTACGGAAATTCTGGAAAACGGAGACTCGTATGAGACCGTCATCGGCATAAGGGAAATACTATTTGACGCAGACGAAGGGTTCTTCCTCAACGGCGAGCGCCTTGAAATCCTGGGCGTAAACCAGCACCAGGACCACCCCGGTGTGGGTTCCGCAATTCCGGACGCACTTCAGGTCTGGCGCATCAAGGAGCTCAAGAAACTGGGTGTAAACGCCATAAGGACAAGCCATAATCCCGCCACGCCCGAAATGCTGGACGCATGCGACAGCCTTGGCGTCCTTGTCCTGGAAGAGAACCGCTTAACGGGCATCAACGATGAGCACGTCCGCCTTCTGAAGGCCATGGTTGAAAGGGACCGCAACCACCCCTCAATCATCCTCTGGAGCGTCGGAAACGAGGAATGGGGCCTGGAATGGAACGACAAGGGCACCCGCATCGCCGAATCCATGCGCGAATACTGCCACCGCCTTGACCCCACCCGTCTCATGACCGTCGCAACCAGCAGCGGCCCCAATATAGTCATCCCTGCCGATGTTGCCGGCTACAACTACATGATGCAGAACCCGATAGAAAAGCATCGGCAGAATTATCCGGAAAGAATAGCCCTGGGTACGGAGGAAACTACCGGCTGCGGTACCAGGGGCATCTACTTCGACGAACCCGGCCGCATGGCCTCGATGAACCGTACTCCTGATGCGAAGGACGGCGCGCTCAACCGCATCGGCAGGGGGTGGAACTTTTACAGGGAACGTCCCTGGCTGGGCGGCCTCTTCTACTGGACAGGCTTTGACTACAGGGGCGAACCCAACCCGCTTGTATTCCCAGCCACCGGCTCTGAATTCGGCATCCTGGACTACTGCGGCTTCCCCAAGGACGAGGCCTACTACCTCAAATCCTGGTGGACCCGCGAACCCGTCCTCCACGTCTTCCCGCACTGGAACCTCTCCGGCCACGAAGGCGAGAACATAAGCATCTGGGTCTACTCCAACTGCGACGAGGTAGAACTTTCCGTAAACGGTAAACGCCTGGGCCGGAGGAGGATGGAAGACGGTGGCTATCTCAGCTGGGACGCCGTTTACAAGCCCGGCAGAATCAAGGCCGTGGGCTACCGGAACGGCCGCAAGGTGCTCACCCGGGAGATTCAGACAACGGGCAGTGCCGCCCGCATCAGCGCATCGGCAGACAGGACTTCCATCAAGGCCGACGGCATGGACCTCGCCGTCGTAACCCTCTCCCTCGCCGACAGCAAAGGTCGCTTCGTCCCTGACGCATGCATCCCGGTGAAGCTCAAGGTTGAAGGCCCCGTGCGCATCCTCGGCGTCGGCAACGGAGACCCTGCCTGGCAGGCCGAAGAGCGCCCCACAGACCCCGGCGCCCGCACCTTCAGCGTCAATACCTTCAACGGCCTCGCCCAGGTGCTCCTGCAGTCCTCCGGTGAAAAAGGCCCCGCCTCGCTCACGGTCGAGGCCGACGGCATGGCTCCCTTCTCACTTGACATCGAAGCAAGATAATATGTTGAAAACTTTATTGCGAAGTTTCGGCACAGAATTCTTATCTTTGTTTCATGAGTTTTGTGCACCTTCATGTCCACACCCAGTACTCAATCCTGGACGGACAGTCTTCCATAGAAAATCTTTTCTTCAGGGCCGAAGAGCTTGGCATGCCGGCTCTTGCAATCACGGACCACGGTAACATGTACGGCGTAAAGGAATTCTTCAAATTCGCGAAGAAGCACCCTGCCGTGAAGCCCATAATCGGCTGTGAAATATACGTTTCCAAGGGAGACCACAGAAAGAAGGAGAAGGGCTACTACCACCTCATACTGCTGGCAAAGAACTATCAGGGCTACTTGAATCTGGTGAAAATAGTCTCAGAGGGCCACGTGAACGGCATGTACTACAGGCCGCGCGTGAGCCATGAGGTCATAGAGAAATACCATGAGGGCCTCATCTGCAGCTCTGCATGTATTGCCGGAGAGGTCCCAAGGGCAATTCTCGCACATGACGACGCCGCCATCGACAAGGCCATCACCTGGCACAAGAGGGTCTTCGGGGAAGACTACTATCTTGAGGTGATGAAGCACAAGACGGAGGTCCCCGGCCTCGACAACAAGCTCTACGAAGAGCAGTGCTACTACACGGACCGCATCTTCGAACTGGCAAAAAAATACGGTATCAAGGTAATCGCAACCAATGACGCCCACTTCGTCCGCAAGGAAGACGGCCCCGTGCACGACCGCCTCATCTGCCTCACCACAAACGCATACATTGACGACCCTGGCCGTCTCCGCTATACCCAGCAGGAGTACATCAAGACGGAAGAGGAGATGGCGGCGCTGTTCCCGGACCATCCCGAAGCCATTGAAAACACCCTTGAGGTGGCATCCAAGATAGAAAGCTACTCCATAGACAGGGAACCCGTACTTCCAGTCTACGAGATAGATCCGGAGTTCATGAAGGACATCGACACCTATCTTGAGAAGTACAAGGACATAATCGACGCCGGCCGCTGCGACAAGCACGGAACCTACCGCGGAGACGGCTTCTGCAACTCCGTGGCATACCTCTGTCACCTCACCTTCCAGGGCGCACACCAGCGCTATGGGGAAACCCTCACCGAAGAACAGGCAGAGCGCATAGACTTCGAGCTCAAGACCATCTGCCGAATGGGCTTCCCGGACTACTTCCTCATAGTCCAGGACTACATCGCCGCATCGCGTGCAATGGGCTCCATGGTGGGCCCGGGACGTGGTTCCGCCGCAGGTTCCGTGGTTGCATACTGCCTCAAGATTACCAATCTGGATCCCATCAGATACCAGCTCCTGTTCGAGCGTTTCCTGAACCCGGACCGCATCTCCATGCCGGATATCGACGTAGACTTTGAAGACCTCACCAAGGCCCATGAATACGTGGAGAAGAAATACGGTGCAGACCACGTCTCCCGCGTCATCACCTTCGGCACGATGGCCGCAAAGAGCGCCATCAAGGACGTTGCCCGCATCAGCCGCGTTTCCATTGACGAGAGCAACCGCCTCACCAAGATGGTCCCGGACCGCCTCCTGGACGACAAGGGTGAAGATGTGAAAATCACCCTCAAGAATTGCCTGAAGTACGTTCCTGAGATGAAAAGGGAGCTTGAAAGCGGTCCCGAAATCAACAAGGAGGTGCTCAAGTACGCCGCGGCCCTGGAAGGCTGCGTAAGACAGGTGGGCGTGCATGCCTGCGCAACCATCATCGGCAGGGGAGACCTTACCGATTACCTGCCGATATGCCTCTCCAAGGACAAGGAAACCGGAGAGGATGTGCGCACATCCCAGTACGACGGCCACTATATCGAAGACGTGGGCATGCTCAAGATGGACTTCCTGGGCCTCATCACCCTGTCCATCATCCACAACTGCCTGGACCTTATTAAGGAGCATCACGGGCTGGACATCGACATTGAAGCCATCCCCATCGACGACAAGGCCACATACGAACTCTACGGCCGCGGAGACACCACCGCCGTGTTCCAGTTTGAATCCGAGGGCATGAAGAACTGGCTCCAGAAACTGCACCCGGAGCGCTTCGAGGACCTCATCGCCATGAACGCCCTCTACAGGCCCGGGCCCATGGACTACATCCCTGACTTCGTTGCCAGAAAGCTTGGCGAACAGGCCATAGAGTACGACCTCCCGGAGATGGAGGAATACCTTCAGGACACCTACGGCGTCACCGTGTACCAGGAGCAGGTGATGCTTCTGTCCCAGAAGCTTGCAGGCTTCACCAAAGGCGAGGCGGACAAGCTCCGCAAGGCCATGGGAAAGAAGCAGATAGACATCCTGAACTCCCTCAAGGACAAGTTCATGACCGGCGGCGTTGCAAACGGTCACCCTGAAAAGGTCCTTGACAAAATATGGAGAGACTGGGAGAAATTCGCCCAGTACGCCTTCAACAAGTCCCACGCAACCTGCTATGCCTGGGTCAGTTACCAGACCGGCTGGCTCAAGGCCCACTACCCTTCGGAGTTCTTCGCCTCCTGCCTCAACTGCGCCAAGTCCATGGAAGAAATCACCAAGATCATGGACGACTGCAAAGGCCACGGAATCAAGGTCCTGAACCCCGACATCAACGAAAGCACCGGCGTTTTCACCGTAAATAAAAACGGAGACGTGCGCTTTGCCCTGAGCTCAATCAAAGGTTTCGGAGCCAACGTGGTAGACGCCATCATGGCCGAAAGGGAAGAAAACGGCCTCTTCACGGACATCTTCGACTTCGTGGAACGCATGGCCGGCAGCGTGAACCGCAAGAGCCTCGAAAGCCTGGTGAATTCCGGCGCCTTCGACAGCTTCGGCCACAAGCGCTCAATGTACTTCCAGCCCGGCCGCACCGGAGACATCTTCCTGGACGAGATTTCCCGCTACGGAGACCTCTACAAGGCCGATACCGTCTCCTCCGGTGCCTCCCTCTTCGGAGACATGGAAGAAATGAAGCCGGAACGCCCAGCCCTTCCCCAGAACGAGGGCGACATGGACATCCTTGAGGTCCTCCAGAGGGAAAAGGACCTGGTGGGCATGTACCTGAGCTCCCACCCTCTGGACCGTTACCGCTTCGAGATAGACAACTTCACCACCGTTAAGCTCAACGACCTGTCCAACTTCGTTGCCGACTGTGAATCCCGCAAGCAGACCGCCAAGGTCTATGCGGCCGGCATCGTCACAAGCGTTGAACAGAAGACCACCAAGGCCGGAAAGCCCTGGTCAAAGACCATTCTGGAAGATTACAGCGGCACCTATGAGCTGGCCCTCTTCGGCAAGGACCATGAGACATTCATGCAGTACATGACCGTGCATGCAAACCTATTCCTTGAAGGCACCGTTGAGGAGAAATACTTCCTTAAACTGGAAGAGCGCGCACAGGGAAAAACAGCCCCCTGGGCTTTCAAACTCAAGAAAGTCACCCTCCTTGGCAACATCTCTGACGATATTCTCACCGGCTTCAACCTGGATATTGACACTCCTCAGCTCACACCGGAGTTCAGGACAGACTTCGTGAGCGTCATCAAGACGCACAAGGGGAACATCCCCCTCAACATCTTCATCTACGACCCCGTCACACACTACCGCATCCAGTTCTTCTCCAAGAAGTACCAGGTGGCCGTCACCCAGGAGTTCATCCAGGAACTCCGCCGCATCGGTATCGACAAGTACGACGTTTCCCGCCGATAAATCGGCCCCCGTCCTTAAAATCGGCCAAATTCAAGGACGGGACCCCCTGTAAACGGACTTCCGTCCTCAAAAACGGGCGTTTTCAAGGACGGAAGCGATACTGCGGGGCGCTCTACTTCTGCTTGGTAAGGTTTACACCTATCTTGTAGTTGTCGTAGCCCTGGGCAAGCTTTGCTATGGTGCCAAGTTCTGTGCTCTTCTGGCCCAGCTTTTCGATGGCTTTCTTGAGGAAGGCGGTCATCTTGTCGGAGGTGAAGAGGAGCTTCACGCCGCCGTCAAGGCCTGCGAAATCCACGGTACCGACCATGCAGAAATACTGCATCGTACGGCCGAAGGTCATTGTGATGGTCTTTTCGCCGTCACCAACCTTGTATGTTCCGTTGAGGGGGAAACCGCCGATGGTCCAGACGAAAGTGTTGTCTGTATTGTTGAAGGTTATGGACATGTTGCCTTCCTTGATACCGAACTTTGCAAGAAGTTCGTCAATCTTAGTTTCTATCTGGGAGGTTGCTGCAGTTCCTGCGAGGTTTGAGACAATGTTGCCTTCGGTGGATGTCATGGAAACGGCGATGCCCTTGTAAATATAAGTGCCGTTAAGGGAAGGAGCCGCTGTATAAACGGTGCCAAGAAGGCCTCCGAGGACATTGCCGATTGTCTGCTGGATGGCGGCGCCATCATTGGAAGAAGTGGTAGTTGATGTGCTTGAGGTGGTGTTTCCGCCGCCGAGGAGACCGCCAAGGAGATTACCGAGGCCGCTCTGTGCCTGAGCCGAGCCGAGAACGGCTGCCGACAGGACAATTACTGCAAATAGTTTCTTCATATCGTGATAAAATTAATTTTCCGGGCGCAAATATAACAATTATTATTCTGAATCATCAGGCCAGCCCTGCGATTTAAGAGGAAATTCCACTCCTTCCGGCGTTACGAGGACGTCCCCGACCTCAGGCTGCGCAAGATGGCCGATAACGTCGAACGTCTGGAAGTCCCGGCGGAACTTCTCCAGATGGAGAATCGGTACCACGAAGAGAAGGCGGTTGTCGTCGCCTCCGTTCATAGCTGCCGATACGGGATCCATGTCCAGTTCCTTTCCCAGGGCGAAGGAATTGCCCTCGAAGGGGATTTTGTCGGCATAAATCTTTGCGCCGAGGCCGCTGTCGCGGGTGAGACGCTTCACGGCATCGGCAAGGCCGCGGGTGACGAAATAGCCGTAGGGAGGGTAGATTTCGAGGTCTTCAAGATGCGAGACAACGCCGGCATCCAGAGACGGGCGGAGGTATTCCCCCACCAGCATCCTGTAGGCCGACATGTCCGGCTGGACGCCCTTCTCTGCGAACTCCTTCGCTCCCCTTTCCAGCACATGCAGGCCCAAATATGCCGCCCCAAGGCTGCCGGAAACGCAGATAAGGTCCTTGGACTTTGCTGCCATAGTGCGCTTATCCGTGAGAAGGGCCCTTTCCCCCGTCACCGCCACGGACACATACAGCCCGTTTGCCGACGGCTGAAGGTCCAGGTTCACCGCCTCGAAGCCGTGCTCCTTTGCCGCCACCGTAATCCCCAGCCACAGCTCCTTGACCTCATCAAAATCCAGCTTTGCCGATACTCCCAGCACCACATTAAGGAGCTTCGGGTGCGCCATGCGGGCATACAGTTCACCCGCCGTGCTCACTACGCACTTATAACCCAGGTGTTTAAGCGGGAAATACACCAGGTTGAAATCCAGCCCCTCCAGGAACATCCTGGAGGCAGATGCCACCACCCCGCCCCCGCTGCGGTATGTGAGCCCGCTCACGGGATTATACGCAGAAAGGCGATAGAGCTTTTCTATCGCCTCAATTTTACCGATATCCGAGAATTTGTCTGCCATATCTTTCAGAAGCGAATACTTCTGCAAATTTATATAAAATCTGGCGATTATAGGCCAGTTTATATAAAAATCAAGACCGCTGTCTTATCTTTGTTGGCGAGCGGTCATCGCCTTCCGGCGCGCCGCAAGATTATCATTGTTTAACGGG
>Ga0208297_1000567_pt1 | contig 66733 bp, 47 predicted proteins | sample LMS_cellobiose_e_FD_187367 | JGI IMG/M metagenome (GOLD analysis project Ga0208297, IMG submission 187367) | Rumen-fistulated moose microbial communities from Alaska, USA - LMS_cellobiose_enrichment (SPAdes) (version 2) | ecosystem: Host-associated > Mammals > Digestive system > Stomach > Rumen...
GGGCGGGCCAGCCCCTCCCGGTTGACGATGGCGGCGGCCTGCACGGTGCGGGGCTCGTCCCCCTCCGGCAGCACCACCCGGCGCACGTCGGCCTTCGCCTTAGCCTTTATCATTTCGATCATGCTCATTATCAAAAGTCCTCCGAAATTCAGATCAGAATTCAATGCCGGGGAAGCCGCTCCACACGGGCTTCCCGGAATATTTCATGGCCTTTGCCTGCCCCCGGAGCACCTTCAGCACCCCGCAGGCCAGGGCCTCCTGCTCCATCTCCCCGGGGTAGACGCTCACCGGGGCAATCCAGCCGCAGCGCCGGGTGATGCCCTCGGCGATGTCCCCGAAGCGCATGAGCCCGCCGGTGAGGAGGATGCCGTCCACCTTCCCGCAGAGCACGGCGCTCATCTCCCCAATCATCTTGCAGATTTGATAAATCATGGTGTTCCACACCAGGGAGGCTTTCGGATCCCCCTGCTCCACGAGGCCGTGGATGACGTCGGAATCCGAGGTGCCGAAGAGGCTCACGAAGCCCCCCGCCCGGGAGCAGAGGAGCCGCGCCTCCTGGAGACTGTGGGTCTCCAGATAGTCCAGCAGGCTCAGCACCGGCACGGTGCCGATGCGGGTGGGGGTGAAGGCACCCTCGCCGTCGGCCCCCATGTTGCCGTCCACCATGCGCCCGTGGTCGTGGGCGGAGACGGTGATGCCCCCGTCGATGTGGGCGACGATGAAGTTTAAGTCCTCATATCGCTTCCCCAGCTTCTCCGCGTGGAACTCCGCCACCGCCTTCTGGTTCAGCACATGGGAGTGGGACACCCGGTAGACGCCCCTGATGCCCGTGAGCCGGGCATAGTCCCCATATTCGTCCACGTTGGTGGGGTTCAGGGTGTAGGCGCTCTTGCCGAATTCCCGGGCAAATTTCCAGGCCAGCATGACCCCCAGCTTCGCCGGGTGCTCGCTGCCCCCCACGGCGGCCTCCGTGTCCTCATAGAGCTTTGCGTCCACGGCGGTGACGCCCCCGGGCTGGGTGCAGGCGCTGCCCCCCCGGCCCACGAACACGTCGATGTCGGCGGGGTCCACCCCCTCCTCCCGCAGCATGTCCAGGATGACCCCGTAGCGGAAGGGGATCTGGTCGTTCACGTGGGGATACTGAAGCAGCACCGGCGCATCGTGAAAAATGCTCTTTTCAAACAGGGAGGTCTCGTTTTCAAAGAGGCTCACCTTGGTGGAGGTGGAGCCGGGATTGATGACCAGCAGCTTATATTTCTTTTCCGTTTCTGCCATGGTTTTTCCCTCGGTTTCGATGATTTAGCGTATTATAAACCTCTCCAAACGGTTTGGCAAGGCGCGGGGGAGAAAAAGAAAAGCGGCTGGAGCCGCCATCTGGGAAAAAATGCTGGTTATTCCAACCATCCTGTGATAAGATGACACAAAAACACGGGACCGGAAGGGAGAAAAAAATATGAGCGGATATGCGGAGCTGGCGGCCAGAAAGCCGGGCTGGGATGCCCCCCTCATGATTGAAGCGCACATCAACGGGGTGCGCTCCAAGATGTACAGCCCGAAGATCCCCACCGAGCACGGGGAGATCACGGAGGAGGCCCTCCGCTGCTGGGAGGCCGGGGCGACGGCGATTCACGCCCACAACACGAACATCGCCCTCCACGGGCGGGAGGCCGCCGACGACTACCTGCGCTCCTGGCGCCCGGTGCTGGAAAAGTACCCGGAGGTGTTCTGGTACTCCACGGGCTCGGCCCCGGACCCCACGGATTCCACGGCCTCGGGGCTGGAGCATGCCCCGTTCCTCGCCCGGGAGGCGGGCATGGAGGTCTGCGTGGTGGACCCGGGCTCGGTGAACATGCCCCTCGCCGCCGACGGCAGCGGGAATCTGATGGGCATCCCCTACAACAATGACAACGCCGTCATCAACCGGCAGGTGGCCCTGTGTGAGCAAAACCGCCTGGGCATCGTCTGGGGCGTGTACGAGACGGGCTACCTCCGCACCGCCCTGCACTACATAAAAAGCGGGCGTTCCCCCAGGGGCTCCACCATCGATTTGTATTTCATGGGAGACTACGGCCTCACCGCCATGCAGCCGGTGAACACCGCCGGCGCCCCCGCCACGGTGGAAAGTCTCTATTTCTATCTGGACATCCTGGAGCGCTCCGGGGTGTCCCTGCCCTGGTTCGTCTCCGTCTGGGGCGCGGGCAGCCAGCTGGAGGGGGAGCATTACGCGCTCCTGCGGCGGGCCATCGAGCTGGGGGGCCACGTCAAGACCGGGCTGGAAATGCACTTTGACCCCCTGGAGAAGCCCACGAACCTGGAGCTGGTTCAGCAAGTGCGGGAGATCGCAAAAGAGGTGGGCCGCCCCCTTGCCGCCCAGGGGGAGGCCCGGAGGATTTACGGGCTGCGGTAATCGCTGTTTCGGAGAGCCTTGTGCCATGAGGGGTTCAGGGCTCTCCGTTTTTTTTCCGTTCCCTCTTGCAAATGTGTGCCAATCATGCTATGGTTACTTGGGTTTATATAAATTCTCATAACAAAACGTGATTTTTTTCGGGGGCGGGAACCGCCGCCGGAGTATGCGATACGAACACAGAGGAGGAATCATCCATGAAGAAGCGGCTCATCGGCATCCTTCTGAGCCTGGCGCTCCTGCTGGCGCTGTGTCCCGCCGCCCTGGCGGCGGAGGCGCCGGAGCTGGCAGTGGACGGAGAGGGGGGCGTTTCCGCCTCCGCCACGGAGGGGGAAAACCTGTTCCTCGCCTCTTATGACCCCCTCACCGGGCAGTTTTTGGGCATCGTGGACCCGGCGGAGAACGCCGGGGGCGGCAATATGCTCCTCAAGGCCATCCAGACGGATGGGGAATACCTCCCCGTCAGCGACAGCCGCACCGTTCTGGTCATCGCCGAGGAGGGCACGGAAATCGAAGGCGGCGCCTACGACGAGGTGGTGGTCACCGCCGCCCTGGGGGACGGCGCCGTCACCCTCCGGGATGTGACGGCGACGGACATCACCCTCTATGGCGGGGACGTGACCCTGGACGCCGTGACCGCGGAGGCGGTGACCCTGGGGAAGAGCGACGGGGCTTTCCTCATGACCGCCGGCAGCGCCCCGGCGGGGGGCTCCGGCGTCTCCCTCCACATCATCAACCAGTCCGGGGTGGGCAGCGTGCTCATCGGGCAGGCCGGTGACGGGGGCGTGACCCTCCGCACCGAGGAGGGCTGCCGGGTAAGCTGGGTCTATGTGGACGACGGCGAAGGGGCCGTCTATCTGGAGGGCAGCTTCAACCAGGTGGTGGTGGATACGGATACCCCCGTCACCCTGTCCGGCGCCGCGGTCTCCGGCCTCTCCCTCCGGGGAGAGAATGCCAGCGTCGCCCTGGAGGGAAATACCTCGGTCTCCGCCCTGGAGATTCAGGAATCCGCGTCCGGGGCGGCCCTCACCGCCGGGGCGGGCAGCCGCGTCGCCTCCCTGGCCTCGGCTGCGGAGAGCGTCACCGTCTCCGGCCCGGGCAGCATCCTGCTGGCCCAGGTTTCCGGCTCCGGCAGCACCATCGACACCGTCGGCACCTTCCTCACCGTAGCGGAGGGGACGGCGGGCGTCACCCAGAACAGCAGCGCCGTCACCCCCGGGGAGACGGTGAAGACCGGCGCTGCCCCCGCTGAGACCCACGTCCACCGGTGGACGGAGGCCGCGCCGCCGGAGGACGGCTCCGTGACCCTCGTGTGCGACTGCGGGGAGACCATGACCATTCCCGTTTCCCAGCTTCCCTATACCGTCTACCCGGAGGAGGGGGAGCCCCTCCGCTTCGCGAGCATTGAGGAGGCCATGGAAGCTGCGGAGGATAACCCCCATTCCGATGATCCTTATCCCATTTACTTCACCGGTAAAGGGAGCCTGGGGGACCTGGCCCTTCCGGAGGACCATTATCTGGTTGTCTTGGGCCGCCTGACCCTGGCGGGCAGGCTGGACCTCGGCGGGGCCCTGGAGATCATCGGCGGCGAGCTGGTAATCGGCGAAAACGGCGAGCTGGTAATCGGCGAAAACGGCGAGCTCCGGCTCGGCTGGGGCGGCAGCCTGGAAAACGCGGGTATCCTGAATATCACCGGGCGCCTGTACACCTTCCCCGGCGAGAGCCGCAGCGTGACCCGGGACGCCGGGACGCCGGAGCAGGAGGAAACGGCCACCCCCGGCAACCTCACCGTCACCGGGACCGGCATCCTGACGAACACCGGCGAAGTCGACATGGAGGGCGGCGGCGCCACCCTCTCCGGCGCGGTCGTCAACCGGGGCGAAATGAGGTTCCGGGAGGCCCCCCTGCGGGAAGTGACCGTCGAGCTGGAGAGCGTGGAGGGAGAGCCCGCCGAGGGCGAAGACTGGTGGGACTATGATTGGGAGAACCCCGGTCATTACTGGAGGGTCATCCGGGAGGAGCGGACAGCGGAGGAGACCATTCCCTGCGCCGTGGCCATCGGCGGCGTTATGGAAAACTATGGGCATCTGAGTATTCAGAGCGCCCGTCTCACCGTGGCGAGGGGGGCCACCCTGAACAACCGGGACAATATGGAGGCTTTCCGGGAGGATTCCGGGGAGTTCCCCGGCCTCCTCTTCTCCGATCCGAAGATCACGGTGGAGGGCATCCTGACAAACGGCGCCGTTACCAATGTGGGCGGGCAGTTTGACGGCGGCTGGGCCTGGTTCCACCAGAACCGCGGCGTGCTCCAAAACCGGGGCAGCATCGTGAACAACGCCGACATGAGCCTTGCGCTGACGGACTATGTGCAGGCCAGTACCGGGAGCATGGTCACCTACAACACCGCCGGGCTGCGCATCTACGGCTCCGGCCTGACGGTGCCCCGGGGCGCGGAGTTCCGCAACGAGGGCTACATGAACATTGTCGACCCCTACGGGACCGACGCCCTGGGCGAAGAAAAGGCCCCCTGCGACCTCAGCGGCTTCCCGGATTTCTTCACCACCTGGAACCAGGAGGGGAACGATTCCCACTGGTGCGATTACACCGCCGAGGTCTATGACTTCCGGGGCTTCAAGGCCGCGAACGCGGAGCAGGCGCGGCGCATCGAGGCCTGGGAGAGCGCCTCCGGCGCCTTCGACGGCCGTTACAATCAGCTCCGCTTTGCCGGGGACATCACCCTGGAGGAGGACACCGTCCTGGACCTCTTCCGGGATTACTGGATGGACAGCCACGAGGAGGCCGGCTGGATAAAGTGGGACGAAGAGACGCAGCGGGACATCCCCGCCGATGACGACGACCCCGAGGCCTGGTACGGCACCTATTGGGTGGGCAGCACCCTCACGGTGCCCGCGGGCGTCACCCTCACCGTCGCCATGGAAAACGCCCTCCGGGTGGACGGCATGCAGGACCGGTTCAGCTGGTTTGAGCCCAACGTCCTGAAGGTGGAGGGCAACCTTATCCTGGAGGCCGGGCAGGAGGGCACCGAGGAAAACGGCTGGGAGGACAGAGACAGCGCCCTGGTGGAGATCTGGTCCGCCGGCAGCTTCCTCTGCACCGGCACGGTGGACAACCGGGGCGACTTTGAAATCCGCTGTCACGAGGCCGGGACCTGGAACGAGGAGACCTGGGACGCGGACTATGACGGGACCTTCTTCCGGCCTGCGGAGTGCCCCGTGGAGGGCGCGCCGGAAAACGCGGTCTACGCCGCCGAAGTGCGCACGGAGACCGGGCTGCGGAACGCGGCGGCCTCCGGGGATCCGGCCTGGCACCGTGTCTATATCCGGGAGGACTGCGTGATTACCCTTGCGGGGGAGGACCTCACCCTCCCCATGGACATGAACATCGAGCCGGGGAGCGGCCTCACCCTCGGGCACGGCTGCACCCTCACCCTGGAGGGCCACCTGTGGAACGGCGGGGACGTGAGCATCCTCGGCGACCTGGTCATCTCCGACACCGGCAGCATGGACAACAACCAGAACCTCAGCCTGGGGGCCTTCGGCACCGAGGCGGGGCGGCTCCTGATTCACGGGTACATGGAAACCCGGGACTACGCCGCGCTGCAGCTCCTTCCCTCCGGCGAGATCGTCCTGTATGACGGCGGCGAATTCTTAAACTGGGAGGAGCTTCTCACCGTGACCCTGGCGGGGACGCCCCGGGCGCTCCGGGGCGCGAGAGTGGGGACGCCGCTGACCCTCTCCGAGGGAGACTTCGACTTTACCGGCTGCGTCCTGGAGGGGGCGCTGACCGTTGAGGCCGCCCCGGATTCCAACTGCGACGTCTACCTGGATGACTGCGAGTTCCTGGATGACGTGCTGATTCACCGGGGGGACGGCAGCGGGGAGCTGTGGGTGGAGTTCTTTGACAACGCCCGCTTTGCTCTGGGGAAGAAGGTCATCGTCACCGGCGCGCCGGACATGGACATGGATGCCGCCCTGGAGCGGGAATTTGTCCTCATGGGCGTCGCGGGTCTCACCGTCGAATCCACCGTCTCCCTCCGGGCGAGCTGCATGATGCCCGCCCGCTTCACCCTGAACGGCGTGGCGGCGGAGCTTATCGGGGAGCCCGGGACCTTCTCCCTCCGCTTTGAGCCCCGGGAGGGGGGAGACATCTATCCGGTCTTCCAGGTGGATGGCGGCGAGGTGAAGCTCTCCGGCACACTGCCGGAGGACTTCCGGGAGCTGCGGCTCATGCAGGGCAGCGTGGACATCCGGGAGCTCAGCGTGGGGGAGACGGAAATCACCCTTTCCAACATGTGGGGCGACATCCGGGCCCTCGTCGGCAATCACCGGGTGGTCCTGAACGAATCCGGCGAAGGCTCCCTGGGCAAATTCATCCTGTCGGCGGAGAGCGGCGCGGAAATCTGCGTCCGCTATGGGGTGATGTACTGGGACGACGAGGAGGGCACCTACAGCTACTCCACCGGCGTCTGGGCGGAAACCGGAGAAGCGGACTTCTTCCTGAGCCCCCATATTTTCGGCACCCGGGATGAGAGCGTCCCCGGCATCTTCATCGGCACCGACGACGAGCGGGTGACCTACGGACTCCGGCTGGAGGGAGCGCCCCTGGAATTCAGCCCGGAGGTCCATGCCGACGGCGAGGAAAAGACCCACCTGTTGCGGCCGGAGGGGGACAGCCCCTGGTTCACCGCCGGGGAGGGTGACTCCCCGGCCCTGGAGCTGACCATACATCTGCCCGGAGACGTCACGGTGGTGTTCGACCCCGTGCCGGTGAAGCCGGAGTGGAGAGAGACCGAACCCTGAAACACGGGCGGATAAATGTCTGCACCTCCCGGCGGAGCGTTCAGCTCCGCCGGGAGGTGCAGCTTTCGGGGATTCAACCGGTTTGCCGCCCCTTGTCAGGGGCGGCATGGCGGTGGTAAAATGCATTTTGAAAAAGCGGAGTGAATGTGCCCCCTGTCGTGGGGGCGGAGGAAGAGCACCCATGAAAAGAATTACCTTAATTATCGCCCTCTTCCTGCTCGCGGCCCTGGCCGGGTGCGCCGCCGAACCGGCGGCCGACGGCACCGCCGCCCCGGCGGCCTATGCGCAGATTGACCAGGAGACCGCCCGGCAAATGATGGAGCGGGACGACGGGCATGTCATCCTGGATGTGCGCCGGGCGGAGGAATACGCCGCCGGGCACATCCCCGGCGCCATCCTGCTGCCCAACGAGAGCATCGGGACGGAGCGCCCCCCGGAGCTGCCGGATTTGGAGCAGATCATCCTCATCTACTGCCGCAGCGGGAACCGCTCCAAACAGGCGGCGCAGAAGCTCCTGGACATGGGCTACACAAATATCTACGAGTTCGGCGGCATCCTCACCTGGACCGGCGAGCTGGAAACGGAGGAGGAAGCGGCTATGCGGAACACACCGACGGGCGCCCCTGTGAGGCCCGCGCCGATGCTGGTGCTGGAGGTGGGCGAGAGACGGTTTTACGCTTCCCTGGAGGACAACGATTCCGCCCGGGCCTTCATCGAGCAGCTCAGCCCCGAGGCCATCGAGGTGGAGATGCAGGACTACGGCGGCTTTGAGAAGGTGGGCGCCCTTCCCTGGGCGCTGCCCCGAAGTGACGAGGAAATCACGACCCGGCCCGGGGATGTCATTCTGTATCAGGGGGACCGGATTACCCTTTACTACGGTCAGAACACATGGAGCCTCACCCGGCTGGCGAGGATTGGGAACGTCACCGGGGAGGAGCTGCTGGAGGCCCTTGGGGACGGGGCTGTGACCATCCGCTTCTGGCTGGAGTGGAGCGAATAAGAAAGTCATGCCGCCGGATACGGGGTTCTCCGACCCCATATCCGGCGGCTGTTTTTCCGGGCGTGAAAAAGGCTCAGTTCGGCGCCCCCAGGATTTCCCCGCAGTTCCGGGCGATGACCGGCGCACCCTCCGTTCCCCGGAGGGTGACGTTTTTCAGCACGATTCGGGCGACGTTTTCAAAATAGAGGCCCAGGCGGCAGCAGGGCCGGGCAAAATTCTTCATGGTGGGGACCGCCGGGCGCGCCTCCGGGGCGAAGGAGATGTCCACGTTTTCCAGCGCCACCTCCCCGATGGGCATTTCCGGCAGCCCGTCGGCATAGACCCCGGCGGCATGGGCGTTCACGCAGCGGATGTCCGCGAAGCGGAAGCGCCCCAGGAAGGGCGTCCGCTCATCCACCGGCAGGGCCTCCCGGCTCCAGACATATTCGCTCTCCCGGTCGGGGTCGCAGCAGTTGTACCACATGTTCAGGGCGATGGGGGTGAGCACGCCGTCCATGCGGATGTTCTCAAAGGTCACCCCGTCCACCCGGCAGCCGGAACCCCGGCCCCGGCGGGTCTTGACCCGGAGACCCCGGTCCGTGCCCCGGAAGAAGCACTGGGAGACCCGCAGCTCCTCCACCCCCGCCCCGATTTCGCTGCCCAGGGTCACGGCCCCGTGGCCCTCCTCCATGAGGCAGTTGCGGATGACAGTGTTCCGGGCGGGGCATTTGAGGGTGCTCCCCAGTTCAATCTTTCCGGATTTCAGGGCGATGCAGTCGTCCCCCACCCGGAAGCGGCAGCCGATGATCTCCACCCCGTCGCAGGATTCCGGGTCCATGGCGTCGGTGTTGGGGCTGTCCTTGGGGGCCTCCACGGAGAGGTCATAGAAGCCCAGCTCCCGGGAGTAGTAGGGGTGAATCTGCCAGGAGGGGGAGCTGCACACCCTCAGCCCGTGGACGCGCACGCCCCGGCAGCGGTTGAAGAAGAGAAGCCGGGGCCGGGCCGCCGGGAGGGAGGGGAAGTCGTGCCAGAAGATTTCCCCGTTCCCGTCCACGGTCCCCGGGCCGAGAAGGGTGATGTCCTCGGCGTACTGGGCCGTGAGCAGGGAGGCATACATGGCCCCGGCCTGCCCCTCAAAGCCGCCGAAGTGGAGGTCCGCCCCCCCGTCCAGATCCCGGGCCGTTCCCGGCAGGATGGGGTATCGCTCCCGCGCCCCGGAGGCCAGCAGCACCGAGCCCCGGGAAAAGTCCAGGGTGATGTGGCTCTTCAGGGCCAGGGGCAGGGTCCGGTAGACGCCGGGGGAAAAGCGCAGCCGCCCCCCGGGGGGCAGAAAGGCGATGGCGGCCTGGATGGCGGCGGTGTCGTCCGTCCGCCCGTCCCCCCGAGCGCCGAAGTCCCTCACGTCCAGGCAGCAGGTCTCCTCCGCCGTGCGGAAGCTGATCGTCTCCTCCCCGCCGCCCTCATAGCGCAGCCGGAGCCGGTACTCCCGCCCCGGGGCGAGGTCAAAGAGGGAGAAAACGTTGGTATTCCCCTCGCCGGCCCGCTCCCCGTTAAGAAAAAGGGCATAGGGCGCGGGGGCATAGTGGGGGCTTTCGCTTACAATCTCAAAGCAGGCGGAGACCGGGCCGGTGAACAGCGGATTCAGCATGGGATGGTCCTCCCTTTCGGAAGCGGAGCGGCAGGGGTGCCGGCCCCTTTGATTTTGGCGCTTTCATACGGTATAATCGGGCAAAAGACCCGCAGAGGGCTTGCGGAGGTGCGTTAAGATGAGAGAACCCGACCTGGATACCCTTCTGTTCTTCGATGGGCACCGGGGGGCCCTGCCCCTCTATGAGCGATTCGAGGAAAGTCTGCTTGCCGAGTTTCCGGAGGTGAAGAAGCGGGTGCAGAAGACCCAGATCACCTTTTCAAACCGGCATGTGTTCGCCTGCGTCTCCTTTGCCCGGGTCCGGCGGAAGGCCGAGCTGCCGGAGCCGTATCTCGTGGTCACCCTGGGCCTGGCCCGGCCCCTCTCCTCTCCCCGGGTCGCGGTCAGCACCGAGCCCTGCCCCGGGCGCTGGACCAGCCACATCCCGGTTTTTGCCCCGGAGGAGGTGGACGGCGAGCTGCTGGAGTGGCTGCGGGAGGCCTGGGCTTTCGCCGAGAGCAAGAAATGAATACATCAGGGCGAAGGGGCAAGCTGCCCTTTCGCCCTGAGCGCTTTTTATACCGGGTGCTTTTGGGCGTATTCCCGCCCGTATTTTTTCAGCTCGTCCTTCACGATGGAATCGTTCCAGGCCCGGAAGCAGACCCCGTTGGGGATGGAGGGGAAGAACCGGCCCGCCGGGCAGTAGGTATCCACCGCCCGGCGCACCTCGGCGCGGATTTCCTCCTCCGTGATGTGCTCGATGTCCAGCTTGGGCCCGTCGATGCCCCCCACCATGGCCAGCTTGCCCTCGGTGACGCGCTGGATTTCCACGATGTCGTTCTGGGGGATGACCCCCTGCCAGATGTCGATGCCCAGCTCCACCATGTCCGTGACGATGGGCTGGCAGATGCAGTCGGCATGGTGCATGTAAATCATGCCCGCCTCGTGGATGGCGTCGGAGATCTCCTGCTGCAGGGGCTTGATGATCTCCCGCCACAGGGGGGGCGGCAGAAAGACGTTCTGCTTGCTGCCCCAGTCGTCGTGATAGAAGATGAGGTCCGGGTGCAGCTCCCGGCCCATCTCCCGGATGTAGCCGATTTTGTTGTCCGCGATGACCCGCAGCATGGCGGCCATCTCCTCCGGGTACTCCATATAGGCGCAGAGGGCGTTCTCCATGCCCATCAGGTGGTGGGAGCGCTCGAAAAGGCCACCGCCGTACATGACGCAGGAGAGCTTTTCCCGGTGGTCCATCTCCGCGAGCCGCTTTTTCGCAAGGCTCCAGTCCAGCCCCTCCACGGGGGGCACCGCCAAATCCTCCCGCCAGTGCTCGATGTCCTTGATGACGGCGTTCTCCGCCGTGACGTGGGGGTGGGGGCCGGGCGCCCCCGGCTTGAAGATGAAGACGGTGCCCCAGGGGTCCTTGTGCTCCAGCCCGTCCTGGGGGTAGGCGGTGGCCAGGTGGATGGGGTCGGGCAGCAGCTCCACCGCGTCCATCAAATCCCCGTAAAAATCCGGCTGCTCATGGCGGTAGATGGCCATGGCGTTTTCCCGTAGCGTCAGCATTTCCTTCGCCCTCCTGCTGCTTCGTTAAGATGAATTGTATCAGGCTTTCCCCGGAATTACAAGAAAAGCCGGAGATTTCCCCCGCCCCGTTGAGCAAAGGCGGGAAATGTGGTATCATGGCTACAGGACCGTTTGTGGGGGTGAGGAAATGATTGCAATCAATCTCTACTACAGGGGCTCCGGCGGCGCAGCACGGGCTTTCGCCGCAGAAATGGAGTCCTCCGGCATCGCGGCGGCCATCCGCGCCGAGGAGGGGAACCTGAGCTATCGGTATTTTCTCCCGCTGGACGACCCGGAGACGGTGCTGCTCATCGACAGCTGGCGGGATCAGGCCGCGATTGACGCGCACCATGCATCCCCCATGATGGCGGCGCTGGCCGCCCTTCGGGAAAAATACGACCTCCACATGCAAGCGGAGCGATTCATCAGCGAGGACCTCGGGGAGGACGGGCGTTTCATCCGAAAATGACCGCCTCCATATAATCATCATCGGCGCTCTTCGCGGAAACAATTGGAAGCATAGGAGGGATTACCCATGAAGCTCACATCCGCTGAAGCGAGCAAGCTCCTGCGCAAGCTCAGCGAGGACAGGGACAAGCTGCTGGAGCTGGAGCGGCAGAGCCGCGTTTTCGTGGCCGCCACGGTGGAAAACCTGGAGGATGCCCGCCCCGCCTATTCCTATGAGGATACCCGGCGGGAGCTGCGGGAGATTGACGAACGGGTGCGCAAAATCAAGCACGCCCTCAACCGCTTCAATGTCTCCCAGGTGCTGCCCGGCACGGACATGACCATCGACCAGGCGCTCATCTGCATCCCCCAGCTGACGCAGCAAAAGCGCACCCTCGCCGCCATGCGCACCATCCCGGAGAAGCAGCGCAACGCCGTGGGCCGGTCCACCAACCTGATTGAATACACCTATGCCAACTTCGACCCCGCCCGGGTGGAGGCGGACTACGCCGCCGCGGCGGAGGAGCTGGCCCGGGTGCAGAACGCCCTGGACCTTGTCAGCAGCACGGTGCAGCTGGAAATCGACCTCTGAGGACGAAAAAGCTTTCCGTCGGCCGAAACGCACTTCTCCCTTTTTTTGAAACTGTTGCCGTCTGTGTTCAGCGTCTGGCACGGAGGTCTGCTTTTTGGCGCCCATGACGGACAGGCTGTTCAATGTCGCAGTTCGGGTTTTGTGCGCCGCAGGATGTTTTCATCCGGTATTTTGAAGCGCGTCTTCGCCGAAAAAACTTGATTCGAGCGGCGGAAGTACGGTTATACGCCGCTCGTGAAAACCAAGGCGGCACCGCAGAAGCCGTGGCGCGCGGCACCGGAGCTGTGGGGTGCTGCCTCAATTGCCCGGGGAGTTTTCTCCCCGGGTTTTTGCCTGCCCGGGCGACAGCTCTGTCCCCATGGAAGCAGAGCTTCCCCCCGCTCATTTTTTTTCCCGGGGTATTGACAAATGTTATACCTCGCGTTATGATGTATCGCACGAAAGGAGGTATGGCATGGACACGCAACTGAAGCGCGGTCTCCTGGATATCTGCGTGCTGGCGGCGATCAAGGGCGGGGAGTCCTATGGCTACAAGATCATCAAGGACTTAAAACCCCATGTGGAGCTCTCCGAATCGACGCTCTATACCATCCTGAAGCGGCTGGAGGCAGCGGAGATGCTGACGGTGCGCAGCGCGGAGCACAGCGGCAGGCTCCGGAAATACTACCGCATCACCGACGCGGGGCGGGAGCGCATCGGGGAATTCCGGGAGGAATGGGAAAAGCTCCTGGGCATGGTGGAGTTCATTTTGAAGGAGGACGGGGGAGATGAATAAGCAGGAATTTCTTGCCCGCCTGGGGGAGGGGCTTTCCGGCCTGCCCCGGGCCGAGGCGGAGGAGCGCCTGGCTTTCTATAATGAAATGGTGGACGACCGGATGGAGGAAGGGCTCGGGGAGGAGGACGCGGTGGCGGCCATCGGCCCGGTAGAGGAGCTCACCGCCCAAATCCTGGCGGAAACGCCCCTCGCCCTTCTGGTGAAGGAGCGGATGAAGCCGAAGCGCCGCCTCCGGGGCTGGGAGCTCACGCTGCTGGTGCTGGGCTTCCCCCTGTGGCTGCCGCTGCTCATCGCCGCCTTTGCGGTGCTGCTCTCCCTCTACATCGTCATCTGGGCGGTCATCGTCAGCCTCTGGGCGGTGGAGGTCTCCTTCATCGCCGGGGCCGTGGGCGGCGCGGCGGCGGGGGTGTGGCTCCTCTGCCGGGGGCAGGGAAGCCAGGGCCTTGTGTTCCTCGCCGGGGCCCTCCTGCTGGCGGGGCTTGCCGTCTTCCTCTTCTTCGGCTGCCGGGCCGCGACCCGGGGGGCCGGGGCCCTGACGAAGAAGCTGGCCCTCCGGGTCAAATCCCTGTTCCTCAGAAAGGAGAAGGAAGCATGAAGCGTCAAACGAAGATTTGGCTGATCGCCGGGGCGGTGCTGGTGCTCCTGGGCTGCCTCACATTCCTGGGGGTCATGCTGCGGAATGGGTGGAACTTTGCCGCCCTGGGGACGGAGACCTATACAGACCGCACTTATGAAATCAGCGGGTCCTTCCGGGACATCGCCCTCCGCTGCGACACGGAGGACATCACCTTCCTCCCCTCGGAGGACGGGAAGTGCCGGGTGCTCTTCCGGGAGCCGGAGAAGCGGGAGACGAAGGCCGAGGTGCGGGACGGCGCCCTCGTCATTGAGGTGCTCGAGCCTGAAAACTGGACGGAGCGGGTCACGCTCATCTCCACGGAGAGCCCGAAAATCACGGTTTATCTGCCCAAAGGGGAATACGGCGCCCTCTCGGTAACGGAGGACACCGGGGATGTGACCCTGCCGGGGGACTTCTCCTTTGGGGAAATCACCGTCAATCTCAGCACCGGGGACGCGGCCTGCGCCGCCTCCTGCACGGGGCCGCTGCGCATTTCGACCAGCACCGGGGATATCCGGCTGGAAAACCTCTCCGCCGGGGAGATGGCCCTCACGGTCTCCACGGGGCATGTGGAGGTCCGGGGCGCGGACTGCGCCGGGGATTTCACCGTGACGGTGGATACCGGCAAAGCGGCCCTGACGGACGTCACCTGCCGCTCCTTTTCCTCCGGGGGCAACACCGGGGACCTCACCCTGGAAAACCTGCTGGCGGGGGAGAGCATCACCCTCCGGCGCAGCACCGGGGACGTGCGCCTCAGCTCCTGCGATGCCGCCCGGCTGCTCATCGAGACGGACACCGGGGACGTGACCGGCTCCCTGCGCACGGAGAAGGTGTTCATCGCCCGCAGCGACACGGGGCGCATCGAGGTGCCGGAGACGGTCACCGGCGGGACCTGCAAGGTCACCACGGATACGGGGGACATCCGCCTTACCGTCGACGGGTAAAATTTGACGCGGGGACGGTTCTCCTGATAAATTCCATGCTATGTGTCAAGAGAACACCGCATGAGGCGTGGCCGCGCACACAAGGGATGAAAATGCGCATCGTCCCTCATCCGGCGCTGCGCGCCACCTTCCCCCAAGGGAAGGCAGCCGCCTGCGGGCGGGACGAGAGAATGGCTTCCCCTGGGGGAAGCTGTCAGCGAAGCTGACTGATGAGGGAAACCCCGCCGCAGCGGTTTTCCGCTTTTTTCGCATTAACCGTCCCCATGACAAATTCCGCTGAAACATTTTTGCGAGATTCGGACAGTTTTTAGCCGTCCGCCGGATGGAGCCATTCCGCTATATCCTCTATCACTTCGTCTGCAACAGGCGTTGCCTGCGCGTATTCAACGGACACAAGCGCAGAGAAAGGAACAGCCTCGCCAGTATAGGCGCCGAACAGATGGTTTAAGTCGGCGTATGCTCGAAAAGTGGCATTGGGATGTGCCTCCAACCCATCCTTCCAAAGCTCAAAATCGGTCATGGTAACCTGTCTGTCTTTTCCTCCTTGTAGGATTAACAGGGGCTTACCGTCGCTCAAATGCAGCGCAACAGGGTCGATTTGTGCCAGTTTCCGCAAATACCATGCGCTCATACCAAAAACGGCGTTGCTTTCATCGAGGGCGTCTTTATCGCTCATCTCGGCCAGTTGTTCTCCTTTTAAGACTTCCTGTTCAATGGCCGCCCTTAATTCTGACGCTTTCTCCTCTTCTCCCGCTTGCTCAAGCTCGTCGGCAATTCGCAGGTTTTGTTCGGCGCTCAGTTCCCACAGATTGCGCGGCGACCCGGCCATGATGATATACCCGGCGCAATCCGCACCTTGAGAATTTATGTAAGAGAGCAGGCCGCCGCCCATGCTGTGCCCAAGCAAATAAACACGGGCTGCGTCTATTCTGTCCATAGACTTCAGGAGATTGACGGCGGCAACGGCGTCAACGACGGTTTCATCATCAACGGTAAGCGTGTCAATATTCTGAGACTGCGCCATTTTCGCACCGTACGAGTATGTGCGCTTGTTATATCTTAATACCGCTATACCTTTCTCTGCCAGCTTTTGCGCCAAGTCACGAAAAGGTGCGTTCACGCCAATCGCGGCGTTCATATCACTCGGGCCTGAGCCGTGTATCAAAACCACCGCGGCGCAGGACGTTCCGTTTCTGGGGATTGTGAGCATGCCGTCAAGAGGATAACCGTCTCCGGCGTCTACCGTTACTGAGATTTCCTCAATACTGTCGGAAACTGCCCCATTCCATGTCTGACCTTCTACCTTGCCCGGCTTAAACCATAATCCGCTAAGCTTGTTTTCCCTGTCAAAAACGGTACGTTGAATGAGGGTGCCGTTTTCAAAAAACAGGGTTATTTCAATGGCATCATACCCGTCTGCCGAAACGCCGATGTAATCGCCTGTTCCGGCAAACGCTCCCCGGGTTTTTATGAGCTGGAGCCAGGTGCTTTCGAGCTTGCCTTCCAACGATGCCGTCAGAGTATCGTCCATCATCCCCAAAGCAGCCTCGTAATCTTCACTTTGTAAATACGATGTGAATGCCTGAGCAAGGGGAAGCAATTCTTCCGCCCGAGCTTCATCCATGGTTTCTGTTTCCGTGTTCTTCCGCGTGCAGGCAGAAAGGAAAAGCAGCAGGGTAAGAAAAACACATATCATCGGTATAACACTGCGCATAACGGTAATTACCTCCTCCTTCTATGAACATAACACTTTAACATAAGTTGAGATTTCCATAGCAAGTGAAACCGAAAGTGGAATCAAATTTGCTCTATTACCAAATGCAGTATACACTATACCCGACGATATCGTCAAGAAATTTGCAAAAAATCAGAATCTATTTACACTAATTTACAATTTGTCAAGGGGACGGTTAATGCGAAAATGCGGAATTAACCCCGCCGCGGCGGGGTTTCCCTCATCAGTCAGCTTCGCTGACAGCTGTCTCGCTGCGGCTCGGTCACGCCACGGCTCTGACCTGCCCCCGGCAGGTCATTCACTACCGCGGCGTCGCTTCGCTACCCAGGGGAAGCCATTCTCTCGTCCCGCCCGCAGGCGGCTGCCTTCCCCTGGGGGAAGGTGGCCCGGCTGGCATCCGGCGTCTCCCGCAAGCCGGATGACGGATGAGGGACAAAGCGCATTTTCATTCATTGTGTGCGTGGCTCCGCCTCATGCGGTGTTCTCCTGACACATAGCATAGAATTTGTCAAGAGAACCATCCCCATGACAAACACTAGTCGTATCTCCCCAAAAACCTTGCGGCGGTGTAGGCGGTGCCGGTGGCGTTCAGGACGCTGGCGCTGCGGAGGCAGTCCCCCACCATGTGGAAGCCGGGCGCCGTGTCCCAGAGGGCCAGGGCCGCCTCGCTCCGGGGCGCCATCCCCGCGGCGTAGACCACGCTGTCCGCCTCAAAAAAGCGCTCCCCCTCCGGCCCGAGGCAGCGGACGCCCGTTTCCGTAATCTCCACGGCCCGGGTGTTCAGGTGCAGGGGGATTTTGTGCTGCATCAGCATATCCGTGACGGCGATGCCGTGGCAGCTGTTGCCCCCGTCGTTGAGGGCGGGGCCCATCTCCACCAGCTCCGGGGACTTCCCCAGGATGGAGAGGTAGATGGCAAGCTCCGTCCCCGCGAGGCCCGCCCCCAGGATGAGCACCCTTTTCCCCACGAGGCCGGGGTCGGCAAAGACCTCCACGGCGGAGCGCACCTGTGACCCCCCGATGCCGGGGATGGGGGGCTTCACCGCCTCCGCCCCCAGGGCGCAGATGACCGCGTCCGGCTTCAGTGAGAGGGCATAGTCCCGGGTGACCTCGGTGTTCAGCCGCAGGTCGATGGGGAGGGCGGCGATTTTGCGCTTCTGCTGCTCGATGTAGGCGTGAAGGGCCTCCTTGAAGGGCACCTCCCGCTCGCAGAGGAGGACGCCCCCCAGCTCGCTCCCCTTCTCGCAGAGGATGACCTCGTGCCCGTTCTCCGCGGCGGTGACGGCGGCCTCCATCCCGGCGATGCCGCCCCCCGCCACCAGCACCTTCTGTTTCCTCGCTTTGGGCAGGGCATAGAAGTTCTCGCGGTTTCGCTGGGCCTCCGGGTTCAGGGCGCAGCGCATATCCCCGTGGCCTACGGTCTCACTGAAGCAGGTGAGGCAGCGCATGCAGCGGCGGATGTCCTCCGGCCGCCCGGCGCGGACCTTGTTGGGGAGGTCGGGGTCGCAGTTGAGCTGCCGGGCCATGCAGATGATGTCCGCCTGGCCCTCCGAGAGCACCCTTTCCATCACCCAGGGGTCGCTGAAGCCCCCGGCGACGCCCACCAGGGCGTGCTTCACGTGCTTTTTGATTTCGGCGGAGACCTCCGCGTGGCAGCCCTGGGGATAGAACATGCTCAGGTGGGTGCGGGAGAAGGATTCCGGGTGCATGGTGTCGGCGGCGGAGACGGAGACGCTGATGATGTCCGCATGCCCGTCCAGCTGCTCGGCGATGCGGCAGCCCTCCGCCACGTCGTAGCCCCCGGGGAGAATCTCCGTGCCGCTGATGCGGATTTCCACGGGGAAGCTCCGCCCGCAGACCCGGTGGATTTCGTCGATGGCCATGACGGCGAAGCGGCAGCGGTTTTCCGCGCTGTCCCCGCCCCAGCGGTCGGTGCGTCGGTTCTCATAGGGGCTGAACCAGTGCTGGAAGGCTCTCGAGTGGGCCGCGTGGATGGAGACCATGGGGAAGCCCGCCCGCTTCGCGGCCAGCGCCCCGATGCCGAAATCCCGGATGACCTCCAGGATGCGCTCCTCCGTCATGGCCTTCACCGGCAGGCCCTCCGGCGTTTTGCCGTCGCAGGGGCCCTCCAGCACCCGCCCCGACATCATGAACATGCCCATGCTGGGCTTAGAGGGGCCGGAGCCGGAGAAGCACAGCTCCAGGGTGGGCACGGCCCCGTGGCGCTTCACCGCGTCGGCCATGCGGGCATAGTTGTAGTTCTGCATGTTCACGATGTCCCGGGGCCACTTCCCCTCCGTGAACTCCGTGTGGTCGATGATGACCTCCCCCTCCGCCACGGTGGCGGCGCCCCCCATGGCGATGCGCTCGAAGGACATGAGCCCGTCCGTGCTGGGCTGGCCGGGGGCGATGTCGTCGGTGTGGCCCGTGGGGGCGCAGAACATGCGGTTGCGGAAGATGACATCCCCCACCCTCAGGGGGCGCAGCAGATGGGGAAATTCCCGTAAGGCGTCAACCATTTCATGCTTCCTTTCTCCCCGACCGGCGGCCGGGGCTCTTTTTTCTCAGTATACACCGGCTTTCCGCAAAAACAAAGAGGGAACGGGACAAAGAGCCCCGTTCCCTCTTTTAAGAATGTCTTTTTACCAGTCGTAGCTGTAATCGTAGCTGTAGGACTGCAAATAGATTTCCGCCGCCTCGTATTCGTCGTAGAAGAAGGCGGTGTTGGTCAGGGTCTCGCCGGGGGCGAAGTCCCAATTGTCCTCGTTGTAGAAGGAGGCGGAAGCATAGTCCAGGAACTCGTGCTGCCCGTCAAAGAAGAGGACGTAGGCCACCGTGTCGTCCGCAGTGAGGTCCTCGCTCCCGTTGGTGACGGTCATCTCGATGCCATCCTCCACGGCCTCGGCGGACACCTCCATATAGGGGGCAACGTCCACATAGCTGGGCTCGTAGCAGTACAGCTCGTACTCCACGCGGTCGATGCGCTCATCCGATTCAAACCAGAAGATGCCCAGGCCATCCATGTCGGGGGAGAGGACCGGAATGGTCATGGTGGTGGCGCCCAGGGCGGTGCCGTCCGCGCCGAAGGCATAGGCGATGCCGAAGATGCCCACCGCCCGGTCGGAGCCGTTCTCCACAACGACGGGGTTCTGCAGATAGCCCCAGCCGGAGTCGGAGAGGTAGCTCTGCCAGCTGATGTTCGCGTCGTCCGCGGGCGTGTAGGCGCCGGCGGCGGCGGAGTCGTCATCGCGGGCGGCATCGATATACAACTCCACCCGGTCATAGTCCTCCCAGCAGAGGAGCTCCACGGGAATGGTCATGGCGGGGGGCAGCACACTGTTATAATCCGAGGCGTAGCTGACGGAATAGTCCACCACGTTGCCGGCCTCGTCCACGAACACGGCATAGACGGCGGCGTAATCAATGACCGCGTCGCCGTTGTTGGTGACGAGGGCCGTCACGCCGGAGACGGTGTCAATGGTGGAGATGCTGATGTCGTCGAGGCAGGGGTAGCCGTAGGACTCCTCGAAGGACCAGGCATAGCGGATTTCCGCGATGGTCTCCTCCTCGTCGGGATAGTAGGAGAAGATGCCGAAGCCGCTCTGACCGGGGGCCAGGGTATCCACGGACAGATAGGCATAGTCCGCAATCTCGCCGGCCTCGTTGTAGGCGATGCCCATGCCGTGGACGGCGGCGGTGTCGCTGCCGTTGTTCGTCACGGTGTACATCTCATAGTAGTCGCCCCAGTCGTCCGCGTACTGGTGGACGGGCACGATGTCGAAGTCGGAAGCGTCATAAACGCTCTCATCCCAGCTCTCAAACTGGTCGATGATGTCCTCATCGTCCCAGCTCCAGTCCTCGCTGTCCCAGCTCCAGTCCTCGTCGTCCCAGCTCCAGTCCTCGCCCTCGCCCCACTCGGAGGACCAGCTCTCGAAGAACTCGTTCAGGACCGCCATGGTCTCGGCATAACCGCCGCTCTGGAGCACTTCGCCGCTGTTTTTGTCGATGAAGGTGACGGTGGTGTCCTCCGCGGCGTGGTAGTCCGTGCCGGTGAGGCAGCGGTGGATGATGCCGATGGACAGGAGGGAGGTGCCGTAGAGGGAGTCAAAGCCGCTGAACATCTCCCCGTCCGTCTCAATCTCGAAGCTGGAGAGATCCTCGGAATAGCGGAAAGCGCTGTAACCCAGGCCCTCCTCCGCGTTGGTGAGCTCGTGGGAGGCCTCCTCCAGGGCGGTCTCCATTTCCTTGATGTACTCCTGCCGGGTTTCCTCGGTCATGGTGACGGTGACGGAGCCGTCGGCATTCCGCCGGACGTCGGTAAAGCCGGATTCCTCCAGGCCGTCGGCCAAATCCTCGTCCGCCACGTCCTCATAGAGAACGGCGGGGAAGGTGACCTCCACCAGGTCGTCCGGGTTCGCCGCGGCCTCAGGAGTGGCCTCAGGGGTGGCCTCGGGAGTCGGCGTTGCTTCGGCGGCGATGGAGGGGGAAATGTTTTCGCCGCCGCTGTTCTCCGGGGCGGTGCTGCCGCCGTTGTCCTTGCTGCCGGAGCAGCCGGCGAAAAGCGCCAGCAGCAAAAGCAGCGCCAGGGAGACGGATAGAAGCTTTTTCATGGTTTTTCCTTTCTTTTTTATACGGTTTTTGGTTTAACCGGGGGCCAGTATACACCTGTTTTCGGAAAAAGAAAAGGGGAACGGGGCATTTTGCTCCGTTCCCCGGCAGCAAAAGAACCCGGCAGCAAATTGTCTGATTTCTATTGAATAGTAGTATCACGCCTCCTTCCGGAAGGTGATGATGAAGGCGCCCCTTACCTGGGTGGAGGTGGCCATGTAGTCGTAGGTGACCAGCTCCCAGCCCTCGGCGGCCCGGCGGTTCAGCAGTTCGTCCAGCTCGGCGGCGTCCTTTTCGCTTGCCTTGTCCGAGAGGAATTTCATGCTGACGGGCAGCAGCTCGGTCTTATAGACGGTCATTCAGAAGCTCCCCTTTTTGTCAAAGTATTTCATGATGTTGAAGCTGCCCAGCTCCCGGCCGATGGCCCCGGTGATGTTGAGGCTGAGGCCGGTGCGGCTGACGCCGAAGAAGAAGCCGCCGTCGTGGAGCAGCTGGGGGTTCACCACCACCAGGCCCTGCATGCCGTTGCAGTTCTCCTCCACCCACTGGAAGATGTAGGCGTCCTCCCGGAGCTTGATGTAGTAGCAGGGGCTGGACCAGGTGGCCCCGCCGCTGTTGTCCCCCTGGAAGATGGTCCAGCTGGAGCTCTCGGGGGAGGAGTAGACATGGATGGAGCTCATGCTGTCGCTGTAAGCCCAGGCAAAGCTCTTGCCCACCAGGTCGGTGGTGAAGTGGTGCCGCCGGGTGAAGGGGGGCACGATGTCCCCGTATTCCAGGGTGCCGAAGCTCACCTTGGAGCCGATCTCCCACTCGCTGTGCCAGTTGCCGATCTGGGCCTTCACGGTGGTGGTGAGGCCGGTGGAGAAGTCGCAGGCGTGGGTGAGGTTGGCAAAGTCCGGGTCCCCGGTCATCATGTGGGAGAAGAAATAGATGTCGTGGGCGGGCTCGAAGCAGATGTACTTCTCCTCCTGCCACTCGCCCCCGGCGACGCGCCATTTGAGCATCCGGTCGGAGATCACGTCGTATTCGTAGACGAGGGCCTGATCCCCCGTCCAGGGGGCGGCGGCATATTTCTCCCCGTCCAGCTTCACCTTGAACTGCTTGCCCACCAGGAATTTGGAGAAGGGCAGGTTGTTGCGGCTGGCCATGATGTTGGGGCCGTCCACCTCAAAGATGCGGGCGGATTCCCGGGCGTGCTGCAAGGCCTCCTCGTGGGGCATGGGCACGTCGAAGTCCATGGGGCGGTAGGCATAGCGCCCGCCCTTCTTTGCTGCCATCATGGCCATGGGGGGTTCCTTGTCCCCGAAGGAGCCGATGGCCTCCAGGTGGGCGGCGTCGCCGGTGATCTCCAGCTTGGCGGTGTGGAGGGCGTAGATGAATTCCCCCTTCTCCCCAAAGCCGAGCTCCAGGCCGATGGCCCGGCAGTGGAAGAAGTCCATGACCTCAATCCACAGCTTGCCGGAAAATTCCACCTCGCCCCGGCTGTAAATGTAGAATTCGTCGTTGATTTTGATGTAGTCGGAGGGGTTGGCCATGGTGATGCCGCCCTTCTCCGGCCCCAGCTCCACCAGGGTGGAGCACACCACGCTGGGGAAGAAGGTCAGCAGCTCATAGCCCGTGGAGAAATCCCAGTGGAGGCCCCGGCCCTCGATGCGGTTCGTGGTGGTGTGGAGCGCTTCCGGCTTCTCACCCGTCCCGAAGTCCGCCCAGCCGAAGTAATACTGCCGCTGCACCTCCCGGGGCACATCCCGGTAGTGGTCCGGCTCCCGCATGCCGAAGAGGTCGCCCCCCACGGGCACGGTGACGCCGAACCAGGTCTCAAAGGCGGTGAGGGTTTTGGTCTTCCATTCGATGACGATGTGCCAGCCCCGGGTGGTGCCTGGCACCAGGTGGCTGAACAGGGTCACATGTCCCAGGCTGATGGCGGCATAGGGGGCCTCGTAGCTCTCCCCGTTCTCGGTGAAGGAGAGGGTCTCGCCGTCCCTGAAGGTGTATTCCAGCCGCTCCGGGGCAAACTGCCCCTCCAGCACCGCCTTGAAGGACTTGCCCGCCAGGTGCCCTTCGCCGCCGAAGGCCGGCTTCCGCTGGGCGGAAACCTTCTGCTCCACCTCCGCGGTGGTCAGGGGGTCATACTTCGTGAAGAACATTTTTTTATTACCTCCATATTTTTATTCTTTTTTTCATTTTAGACGAAGGAAGCCCCAGCGTCAAGAAATACCTTGAGAAAAGCGGCGGGAACGCGCCGGTCTGCGGCATGGCGGAAATCATATTACTAAAGTCATATAAATCTCTTGATTTTTTCGGAAAAAGATAGTATATTGCAAAAAGATGCGTTTCCACCAAAAGGATAAACGCAAAGGGAGAGGGAACGAAAAGGGCGTGCGGCCATGGCCGTGCGCCCTTTTTGTCTTTGGTCGGGCTGCCGCGCCTCCGGGAGACCCCCTCTCCGGCACTCCCGTTTCCCTTGACAGAGGGAATAATTGTGGGTAAAATGAACAGTAACGATGCTTCGGAAGAGTGACTTTTTGGAGCAAAGGACGGAAAAACGGCGGTATTTGCGCCCGCAAGCGGGCCCCGGGGGGAAACGGGGCAGCCCGGCTCGGATATCGCCTTCTCCGGGGAAGGACCGGAGAAGAAAGGGGCATTTGCCCCGGGAAGGAGGGAGGCCCTTGGCGGGCTGACAGGATTCAGAGGGAGGCATTTGATTTCTGATCTGACACACAATCATATCAGAATGGAGAATACAAGACGGATGAAAAAACGCATTTTGACATTCCTTCTCGCCGCGGCGATGCTGCTGGGCTTCCTGCCCGGGCTCCCCTCGGCGCAGGCCGCTTCCGGCCCCGTCTCCGGGGATTTGATGACGGAGAACCTGACCACGGATATGCTGGGGGTGCAGTTCGACACCTCCTTCAACATGGTCTTTGTGGAGGGCGGCACCTTCACCCTGGGCTGGGAGGCCTCCGACGCCTCTCTGCGCCCGGAGAACGTGGACCCCGTCCGGAACGTGACCGTCAGCGATTTCTACATCGGCGAGACGGAGGTCACCGTGTCCATGTGGAACGCGGTCATGGGCCTGGGCGCGCCCGGGGCCGACGCCAACCGGCCCAAGGAGGGCGTGAGCTTCTATCAGATTCAGGAGTTCCTGGACCGGCTCTATGTCCTCACGGGGAAGACCTACCGCCTCCTCACCGAGGCGGAGTGGGAATTCGCCGCCAAGGGCGGCAACCCCGGCAGGGAGGGCAACGCGGAGTATCCCGGCAACAACCACAAATATCTCTTCGCGGGCTCCAACGTCCATGACGAGGTGGTGGCCAACACCGCCGGCGTCCAGAACGTCAAGACCAAGAAGCCCAATATCCTGGGCATCTACGACCTCTGCGGCAACGCGGAGGAGTGGGTCTACAACAGCTTTGACGCCGCCCTTGTGGGGGGCGTGGACCCCATCGGCCCCTCCGGCCCCTTCCACCAGCAGAAGACCCGCCGGGGCGGCACCTACGGCGGCACCTCTCCCGACAGCACCCGCACCCTCTCGGCCCGCCAGATCCGCAGCATCGACGGCGGGGCGGGCATGGGCTTCCGCATCGGCCTCTCCGGGGACATGAAGAGCGTCCCCGCCGGGATGGTCCGGCCCCGGGAGGTGGTGCATCCCAGCATCGATGAAAGAAACCTGCCCGTCACCTATCGGGACCAGCGCCTGGTCACCGGGGACGAGAAAATCTGGTTCGGCAACTTCTATAATTCCATCTTCGTCACCATGAAGCTGTGGGACACCGGGGAAATGGTCATCCAGTCCCCCGGCTTCGACGACCGGGTGGGCCAGTGGTACACCGTCAGCAACCTGGGCATCGTCTTCGTTCAGAACGCCTTTGAGGAAGACGAAGTGCGGATTACCCTGCCCTATATGTTCATGACAGAGGAGCTGATTTCGGTCATCAACGACGTCTCCTTCATGGGAGACGGGCTGCCCATGTGCCGCTTTGAGCGCACGGCGGACACCGGCGACATCGCAAAGCCCACGGGGCTGACCCTCTATGACCCCGAGGTTCTCGCTGCGGCCAGCGAGCACGACCACACCTCCTATGACCTCAGCAATATCACCGATGACATGAAGGGCCATGACACCCGCCTCCTGGACGGCGACGGCTACGGCTGGTGGCTGAGCGCCAGCGTCGGCATGCACCAGTACCGGCAGGACATCACCGACAGCATCTTCCGCTTCGTGGTCTATTCTCCCGCCTTCAACTTTGGCCGGAACGGCGCGGACGTGGGCTACGGCGCGAACTTCCTGGCCCAGGGCGCCTGGTACACCGTCAACGACATGCTTCTCGTGGTGGGGAGCGGGGCCACGGTGCAGCACTATCTCTACACCGTCACGGACGAGGTCAGCGCCTACATCACCGGCACCAGCAGCCGCACCGCCCGGCAGCTCATGGAGATCTCCTATCAGAGCTATGAGAAGGGGGATATGCGCTATCTGGAGCGCCACGCCAACGCGGACGTGCGGGGCTATTCCGGCGAGATTCCCAACGGCTTTGTGCTGAGCCAGGGCGGCTCCACCTTCCTTGCCGCCCCGGAGGAGGAGGAGACCCTCTGCCCCGGCGGCTGCGGCGAGGTCATCAGCCACTGCAAGTGCCCCACCATGTGCCCCGTCTGCAACGAGCACATCGACGACTGCTACTGCGACGACGCCCCTGAGCGGGTCGCGGCGGCGGCCCGGGCGGCCCGGGCGGCCCTCGCGGCCTATAAGCCCGAGAACTCCGCCACCCAGGATCACCTGGATGCCATCGCGAGAGTGGCCGTCGGCAGCCACAACATTGAGCGGACCTGGTCCGACTTCAACAAGGTCAGCGCCACCCGGGATTCCGCGGGCAGCATCTCCGGCACCCTCACCCTCTCCCTGGCGGGGAATACCGAAACGGTGAGCGTCAGCCTCAGCATCGACAAGCTGCCCCAGGCCTCCGGGGAGGGCATCACCATCGTTCCCGACGCCACGGTGGACGGCAAGCAGCTCACCATGACCGTCACGGACATTCAGGACCAGTTCACCAACTTTGACCTGGGCGGCCTCTACGGCATGCCCGGCGCCTTCGGCTACATCTATGCCCTGTGGTTCGACAGCGAGGGCACCTTCACCTTTGACCGGGATGTGACCCTCACCAAGACCTATATGGACAGCTCCTTCAACACCACCGGCACGGATACCGTCACCGTGAAGGCCGGGGAGACCGTCCGGGTGGCGGACGGGCTCTACAGCGAGACCATGGGGGAGACCGTCCGCTGGAGCGAGTTTGCCTTCAGCCTGGATGGCAGCGGCTCCATCCTCATCGTGGACAGCGCCGAGCCCGGCAACTATGCCTTCACCCCGGCGGACACGCCGCTGTCCGAGTTCCCCGGCTATGTGGGGGATGCCGCCTCCGCGCCGAAGGCCGCGCCGGAATGCATGGTGTCCAACCAGCCGGTGGCCCTGGACGGGAAGGTGGTGGAGATCGCCCACTACAACGTGGACGGGAACAACTACTTCAAGCTCCGGGATCTGGCCTGCATCCTGAACGGCAGCGCCTGGCAGTACAACGTGGGCTATGACAGCGCCTCCCGCACCGTCACCATCACCACGGCTCAGGGGTACACCCCTCTGGATACGGACATGGTGGTGGGGGAGGACGCCTCGGATACCTGCGTGCTGAGCAATCAGCAGGTGCTGGTGAACGGGAAGGCCGTCTCCATCCTCGCCTACAACATCGGGGGCGACAACTATGTGCAGCTCCGGGACCTGGCGGCCTATGTGGGCTACGGCGTGGACTACGACAGCAGTACCCGCACCGTGCTGATTACCACCAAGTAAACCGGGCAAACCCAAGTGAAAAAGGCGCCGCTGCAAACGCAGCGGCGCCTTTTGTGTCAACGGAGAAGGGTTTTTTGACACACTTTTCCTTTGCTTTTAGCTTCTGCAAGGGGATTGTTTCGCTCGCAGCGGCTCGCGACCTTCTTTCTCAGCGATGAGAAAGAAGGCAAAGAATCGCTGGGGGACCTTCCGCAACGGTCCCCCAGCCCCCTCCGTGGCGGCCAAGGGAAACCCGCGTCGGAGCACGGGTGAATGGCGGGTATCCACCCTGCGGGCGAATACCCGCATGATTCCCCCGGCCCCTCCTTCTCAAACCGAAGCAGGGGCTTCGGTTTGAAAGAGGACGTTTCGCCGGAATCATCGAGCATTGGCGCTCGCGCCGATGCAGCCTTTCACCGGAGAACAAAGGGGCTATCTGCTCGCGCTTGCGCCGATGTGAAACATTCCGCGGTGCGAGGCGTCAGGCCCATGTGCCGTTCCGGAAAATCGCCGCCTCCGTGCCGTCGGGGCGGATGCCGGTGATGGCCAAATCCTCGGAGCCCACCATGAAATCCGTGTGGATCATGGAGTCGTTGACGCCCTTCTCCTGCGCCTCGGCCACGGTCATGTCTTCCCCGCCGGGGAGCACCTCCTTGAACCCCGCCCCCACGGCGAAGTGGCAGCAGGCGTTCTCGTCGAAGAGGGTCTCGTAGAAGAGGATGCCCGCCCGGTTCACGGGGCTCTCCTTGGGCACCAGGGCCACCTCCCCCAGGAGGGCGGCGTTTTCGTCCATGCGCAGCATCTCCTCCAGCAGCTCCTGCCCCTTGGCGGCACGGCAGGACACGGCCCGCCCGCCCGCGAAGGTGATGGAGAAGTCCTCGATGAGCTGACCGTTCCAGCTCAGGGGCTTGGTGGCCACCAGGGTGCCCTCGCACTGCCCCGCCATGGGGGAGGTGAAGATTTCCTCCGTGGGCATGTTGGGGATATAGAAGGCCCCGTTCATGGGGTTCGTGACCCCGGCCCCCTCCCACTTCGCCCCGGGGATGAGCCCCACGGTGAAGTCGGTGCCGTTGGCGCTCCTGTAGCGCAGGGAGGAAAAGCCCTGGGCATTGAGCCACTTGGCCTTGTTTTCGATGAAATCCGTGTGTTCCTTCCACTCCGAGACCGGGTCGTTATCCTCGTTTACCCGCACGGTGGAGAGGATGGCGGCCCACAGCCGGTCCACCGCCTCCTCGTCGGGCACGCCGGGGAACACCTTCCGCGCCCACTTCACCGAGGGGTGGGCGGCGATGACCCACTGGTATTTGCCGTCCATGCTGTCCCGATAGGGCTTGAGGATTTGGGTGCGGCTGCGCTGCACGGCGGCCAGTTTTTTCAAATCCACGTCCGCCAGGGCGTCCGGGTCGTCGGAGGAGATGTAGATGGAGCAGGGCAAATCCTCCGTGCGCTGCTTCGCCTTGGCCTCCTCCCAGGGGAGGACGGCGGCCAGGACCTCCTCCGGGGCGTGGAGGAAGTGGAGGCGGGTGGCGGCGTCATAGCTCCAGTCCACGTCCACCTTGGCGGCGCCGGCGCGGTAGCACTCCTCAATGATGAGGGCGGCGAAGTCGTGGAGCTCCACGGAGACGGTGAGGGACACCCGCTGACCGGGCTGCACGTTGCCCCCGGTGCGGACGATGAGCTCCGCATATTTCCGGAGCAGCTCCCTTGAAATGCTCATGGCTTGTTTCCTTTCCTTTTGTTGACTTTACTGAGATTATACGGCCAGCATGAGAACCGGTCAAGCGGAGGAGGCGTTTGGCTTACGGCGTTCAGCAAGGAGTTGTTTCGCTCACAGCGGCAATCGACATTCCGCGGTGCGGGGAGTCACGCAATCCCGCCCTCCCGGTCGGCGTTGGTCTGGATGCGGTTCATGCGGGCGTAGCTGCCCCCCAGGGCCACCAGCTCCTCGTGGGTGCCCCGCTCGACAATCCTGCCGTTTTCAAAGACGAGGATCATGTCCGCGTTGCGGATGGTGCTGAGCCGGTGGGCGATGGCGATGATGGTGTGGGCCCCGGCGATGCCGGCGATGGCCTTCTGAATCTGCCGCTCCGTCTCCACGTCCACGGAGGCGGTGGCCTCGTCCAGCAGGATGATGGGGGATTTGCGCAGGATGGCCCGGGCGATGGCGACCCGCTGCTTCTGCCCGCCGGAGAGGCGCAGGCCCCGCTCCCCCACCTGGGTCTCATAGCCCTCGGGCATGGCGAGGATGTCCTCGTGGATGTTGGCGGCCCGGGCGGCCTCCTCGATTTCCTCCCGGGTGGCGCTGGGCACGGCGTAGCCGATGTTCTCCGCCACGGTGCCGTTGAAGAGGAAGGTGTCCTGGAGGACGGGGGAGATGTTTCGCCGCAGGCTCTCGATGGTGACGGTCCGGATGTCCTGCCCGTCAATGAGGATGCGGCCCGCCGTGGGCTCATAGAAGCGGGAGATGAGCTGGCTCAGGGTGGTTTTCCCCACCCCGGTGGGGCCCACCAGGGCCAGCATCTTCCCCGGGGCGCAGGAGAAGGAGACATCCCGCAGCACGGGGCTGTCCGCGTTGTAGGCAAAGTCCACGTGCTCAAAGGCGATGCTGCCCTGCACGTCCTTCAGCTCCGCGGCCCCGGGCAAATCCTTGATTTCCGCCGGGGCGTCCAGGATGGCCGTGACCCGCTCCGCCCCGGCCATGGCCTGCTGGAGGTTTTCCAGCAGCTGGGCGAGGCCGGTGACGGGGGCATAGAAGAGGCCGAGGTAGAGGAGGAAGGCCACCACGTCCGCCACCTGCATCCCCTCCCGGTAGGCCAGCAGCCCGCCGCAGGCCACCACCAGAACGGTGCCCAGGGAGGAGATGAACTCCACCGAGGGATGAAAGACGGCGCTGAGCTTCAGGGCCCTGAGCTGGGCGAAAACGTGTTCGAAGTTCTTCCCGTCCACCCGCCCGGTCTCATATTCCTCCCGCCCGAAGGACTGAATCTCGTGGAGGCCGGAGAGGTTATCCTGCAGCTTGCCGTTGAGCTCACCCATCTTCTTCTGCGCCAGGCGGAAAACGGGCCGCACCTTTTTGGCAAAGACCACCCCGGAGATGAGGATGAGGGGGATGGGGGAGCAGGTGATGAGGGCCAGCTTCCAGTTGATGGTGAGCAGGACGGCGAGCACCCCCAGGAAGGTGACGAGGTTGGTGACGGTCTCGGGGATGATGTGGGCATAGAGCAGCTCAAAATCCCGGGTGTCGTTGACAATCCGGCTCATGAGGTCGCCGGTCTGCTTGTCGTGGAAATAGCCCAGGTGCATGCGCTCCAGCTTGTCATAGGTTTTCGTGCGCAAATCCCCCACCAGGTTCCAGGCCGCCCGGTGGGCCAGGTAGTTGGAGAGGAAGCGGAAGAGGACGCGCAGCAGGTAGAGCCCCACCAGGAGGGCGGTGATGCCGCCGATGCGCCGGAGCCCCGCCTCGTCCACCCCGGCGCTGACGATGCCCGTCATGGCGGAGAGGGCCCGGGGCGCGGCGAGGTTCACCAGGGTGAGGAGCAGGGTGGAGAGGATGGCGGCAGCATAGAGCTTCTTGTATCGGATGGCCTCCCGGCTCAGCCGGAGGATGAGCTTCATGGCGCTGCTCCTTTCCGGGGCGCGTTTTCCGCGTCCCAGAGACAGATTTTTGCCCTTATCATAGCATACAAGCTATATGGGGACAAGCCCCCGGGAAGCCCTTTATCGCCTGTATTCAAATTCCAAATCGTACATGGAGATGGTGTCCCCCTCCATGACCCCCATATCCTCCAGCCGGTCATAGAGGCCGCTCTGCCGGAGGCTCCGGTCGAAATACTGCCGGCTCTCGCTGTCGGCGAAGTTCACCCGCCCCAGCAGCCGCTCCAGCCAGGGGCCCTCCACCAGCCAGAGGCCGCCCTCCTCCTTGCGGACGGTGAGCTCCTCCGGGGCGCCGGGGGTCTCCTCCGGCTCCACGTACTCCTCCTCAAAGACGGGGATGGGGGGCAGCTTTTGCAGCATTTCCGCCGCGGCGAGGCTCAGCTCCCGCACCCCCGCGCCGGTGGCGGCGGAGATTTCATAGAGGGGCAGGCCGAGCCCGGCGATATACTCCCGGAACTTTTGCAGGGTTTCCCCCTCCGAATCCAAATCCGTCTTGTTGGCGGCGACAATCTGGGGCCGCTCCGCCAGGGCGGGGGAATACTGCTTCAGCTCCTCGTTGATGGCGCTGAAGTCCGCCGCCGGGTCCCGCCCCTCGCTGCCGGAGGCGTCCACCACGTGAATGAGCAGGCGGCAGCGCTCGATGTGCCGCAGGAAGTCGTGGCCCAGCCCGGCCCCCTCGGCGGCCCCCTCGATGATGCCGGGGATGTCCGCCATGACGTAGCTCTCCCCCTCGCTCACCCACACGACGCCCAGGTTGGGGGTGAGGGTGGTGAAGTGGTAGTCCGCGATCTTGGGCCGCGCCCGGGAGACGGCGGAGAGCAGGGTGCTCTTCCCCACGTTGGGGAAGCCCACCAGCCCCACGTCCGCCAGCAGCTTCAGCTCCAGCACCACCTCCCGCCGCTGCCCGGCCATGCCGGGCTTGGCGAAGGAGGGCACCTGCCGGGTGGGGGTGGCGAAGTGCTTGTTGCCCCAGCCGCCCCGGCCCCCCCGGGCCAGGATATAGGGCGTCGGGTCGGACATGTCGTGGATGACGGCCCCCGTCTCCCTGTCCCGCACCACGGTGCCCCGGGGCACGCGGATGACGAGGTCCTCCCCGTCCCGCCCGCTTTTCAGGGCCCCCTGCCCGTCCCCCCCGTTGGGGGCAGTGTACTTCCGCTTGTAGCGGAAGTCCATCAGGGTGTTCATGTGCTCGTCCACCTGAAGGACGATGTTGCCCCCCCGGCCCCCGTCGCCCCCGTCGGGGCCGCCGGCGGCCACGTATTTTTCCCGGTGGAAGGCCACCGCGCCGTTGCCGCCCTTCCCGGCGGATACGGTGATGGTCGCTTTGTCCACAAACATGATAAATTCCTCCGTTATGCAGAAAAACTGCCTGTCTCCGGGCGGAGACAGGCAGTTTCGCTGTTCTTTATTCGCTGACCTCGGGGACCGGGTAGACAGAGACCTGCTTGCGGTCCCGCCCCAGGCGCTCGTAACGCACGATGCCGTCCTTCAGGGCGAAGAGGTTGTAGTTGCTGCCGCAGCCCACATTCGTCCCGGGGTGGATTTTCGTGCCGCACTGGGTGTAGAGAATATTGCCGGCGAGAACGAACTGACCGTCGGCCCGCTTGGCACCAAGACGCTTGGACTTGCTGTCGCGCCCGTTCTTGGTGGAGCCCATACCTTTTTTATGTGCCATGGTTCCTCCTCCTTAGCCGACGGTGATGGCGTCAATCTGCACCTGAGTGTAGGGCTGGCGATGGCCCTGACGCCGCCGGTAATTCTTCTTCGCCTTGTACTTGAAAACGCGGATCTTCTTTCCTTTGCCGTTCTTGACGACCTTCGCGGTGACGGTGGCCCCGGCCACGGTGGGGGTGCCGATGACGGGCGCATTATCGCCGTCCACGACGGCCAGCACCTGATCGAAGGTGACGGTGTCCCCGGCCTCCGCAGGCAGCTTCTCCACGAAGAGGAGGTCGCCCTCCGCCACGCGGTACTGCTTGCCGCCGGTCACGATGATGGCATGCTGCAAGGTTCATATCTCCTTAGTCGAAGTCTCGCTGTCGTAGGCGCGGGGCAAGCCCCGGCTTGGGAGCCCATTCAAAGCGGCCTAGAGACTATACCACCGATAAAACAGCCTGTCAAGGCTTTTTTCCGCCCCCGGGGGTTTCTCTTATCCAAACTCAATGGCGGCGCCTTTGGGGGCGCATTTTTCGGCAGCTACCCAGAAAAGCTTTAGCTTATCGAATCGTTCAAGCGAAACGGAGCCCTCTCCGGTTATATGCTTGCAAAACATCATACGCCCGTTTTTGTCATATGCCGCCGCATATACCGCCGCAGCGTCCGCAACATCGCCGAAGAGGAACAGCCCGTCGTCCGAGAGAATGGCCGTTAATGATTCGTCTGACAAATCACCGGCGCGGAAAGCATACCGTGCATCAAAGTGAACCGTCACGTCAGACAGCTCACTGTCTTCGTCCTTTGCGATGATTTCCGACCACTTCGACTCATCCCCGGCATAAAACACATGCTTCATGTTTTCACAGTTTAGAAACGCATTGGCAGCTATTTCGCTGACCGTTGCGGGAATGAACGCCCATTCCAAATCCCCGCAGTTTTCAAATGCATACTGTTTCACCTTCGTGACGCCTTCCGGAATCGCGGGCGCGGTCACCGGACTGCCGTCAATAATCAGCACTGTGCTTCGCCCGCCGTCTCCGTCGTTGAGATTCGCTTGATACAGAGGGTTTGCCGTGGCGTCTGCAAAGTCGATGGCGCACCAGTCGGCCAGCGTCCCGTGGAATACCACCTGCGCCTCGGAAGCGTATCCCACGTTCTGAAAGGTTCCTTCGGCAACCCGCTCCAGGCTTGCGGGCAGCTCCAGCAGCCGGAGCCTGATGCCGTGCCCGTAGGGAACCGTGAAGGCCTCCGGGCCGATGCTTCGGACGCCCTCCTCCACGATGATGTGCTCCAGCGTATCCGTATTGACGGCCCAGGGGGAAATCATCTCCCCCTCCCGGTATTCTCCCGTGCGCCCCTTTGTGACGGTCAGCTTTTTAAGATTGTCGCAGACGCCGAAGAAACCGTGAAGACCCGGCTCACCGTAATATGAGGCCTCATAGGGAGCCGTCAGCTCCGCCAGTGAGGAGCAGGCGTAAAAAGCCCCGTCCAGCAGCTTCCCGATGTGGTTGGGAATGACCAGCGCGGCCAGAGCGTCGCAGGAGCTGAAAGCGTAGCAGCCGACGACCGTCCCGCTGCCGGAAAAGTCGATGTCCGTCAGCGCGTCGCAGTCTTCAAAGGCGCGGTCCCCGATGACGATATTCTCTCCCGAGAACGTCACATTCTTCAATGCGCCGCAGTTGTAAAAGGCCTCCCGTCCGATGGTAATCCCATTCCCCGCAAAGGTCGCGCCGGTCAGATTGCGGCAGCTGAAAAAAGCTTCCTCTCCGATTTCGGTTTCGCCGGATACGGTCAGGCTTTTCAGCCCCTGGCAGCCGTAGAAGGCATAAGGATGGATTGCCCGGATACCCGCCGGAATGACGAGGTCAGATATCTGCTCGCCGCCGATTTGCAGCCCGACCTCGCTCAGCTCAGCGTATAGGTCGTGGGACATGGACCAGAGGGGTTGGGCCGTGGCGTCTGCAAAGTCGATGGCGCACCAGTCGGCCAGCGTTCCGTGGAATACCACCTGCGCCTCGGAGGCGTATCTCATATTCTTGAACGTGCCCTCGGCAATTTGCTCCAGGCTTGCGGGCAGCTCCAGCAGCCGGAGCTTGATGCCGTGCCCGTAGGGAACCGTGAAGGCCTCCGGGCCGATGCTTCGGACGCCCTCCTCCACGATGATGTGCTCCAGCGTATCCGTATTGACGGCCCAGGGGGAAATCATCTCCCCCTCCCGGTATTCTCCCGTGCGCCCCTTTGTGACGGTCAGCTTTTTAAGATTGTCGCAGACGCCGAAGAAACCGTGAAGACCCGGCTCACCGTAATATGAGGCCTCATAGGGGGCCGTCAGCTCCGCCAGCGAGGAGCAGGCGTAAAAAGCCCCGTCCAGCAGCTTCCCGATGTGGTTGGGAATGACCAGCGCGGTCAGCCCGTCGCAGGAGCTGAAAGCGCAGTCGCCGACGACCGTCCCGCTGCCGGAAAAGACGATGTCCGTCAAGGCGTCGCAGTCGCAGAAGGCGTCTTGTCCGATGATGATATTCTCTCCCGAGAATGTCACGCGCTTCAATGCGCCGCAGTCGAAAAAGGCCTCCCGTCCAATAACAATCCCGTCTGCGGAAAAGGTCGCCTCCTTCATGCCCGGGCAGTGCGAAAAGGCCTCCGCCATAAGCTGAATCGGCTCGGTCTCCGTGACCGTCAGCAAAGCCGTGCAGCCGGAGAAGCATTGGTCGCCCACATAGGTTTTCTGGACTCTTCCCTTCCAGTTTACCGCAGTGAGGGACGGATTTTCGTACCAGCCCCTATACCCGTAATAGAGGGAGTTGACCCAGAGAAGATAGGTCAGCTGCGGATGCCCCTGGGTAAACGGCGCGACGGGATTCCCGTTGTTGTCAAAAAACAGCGCAAACACATCGCGGAATGTGGAGAGAAAGCCCTTGTAGTCTTCGTATCGGCTGCCTGCTATGCTGTGGGCATGCGAAATATCCGCAATGCGCTCGATATGAACACCGGTATATTCCTCCACGGAAAGGAACCATCCGGTATGATTGGAATACCATCGGCACCAATCAAGGTATTTTTCGTGGGTCGATGCGTCCTCGCTGTCCACGTCGCTCATGCCCGCAGTCTCCACGATGGCTTCCCCCAGCTCCGTTTCCAGGGCAAAATAGGTCTGCAGGTCGCTGTCAAAGATTCCCTGCAGCGCTGCGGCGGTCATATCGTATTTGAAAGACGCCAGCGTACTCGCCGGGAAGAACTGAGCCTTCATCACCTCGCCGGAGACCTCGACCATCGCGCAGGGATGGGCCAGCATGATATCCAGCAGGGTGTAGCTTTCATCCGTGTACCCGCCCAGGAGCCACGCGATGATTTCCGTTGCGAGGCAGAGCTTGTCGTCCGTAGAAAAATCTTCTGCCGTCGGGGCGAGCTTTTTCAGCACCTGCTCCCAGGAGAGCGTCGTCATCGGCACCGTATATTCCTCGCTGGTTTCCTGCTGATAACGGCTGCGCAGATTGTCATAGTCTGACGCGGGCAGCACGATGGTCTGCCCAAAGCGGCGATAGCCCCAGTCGGCCAGCGGCAGCGCCGGAACCACGTCCCCGCCGTTGTTATAATTGAAAATGTTCGTCAAAGAAGAATCCGCAGCCGTGCTGACTGCGGGACAGGCAAAGGTGTAGCCGAAAACTCCGTTTCTGTTGATTCTCTCCTGCCATTCGGAGGCGGTAGAAACTGTGCCGGCGATGATGTTTGCGACGGCCGCGCCTCTGCTGTGCCCTACGGTCCACAAAAGGGTATGAGAAGCGTCGCAGGCACTGGAAATATGGTTTTTGAGCTCCGACAGAATCTTGTCCGCAGCGGCATGGAAGCCCGCGTGACCGCTCCCGCACCCCAGCTTCAGGTCGCTGTACCATTCGCAGGAGGAGGGGGTGCCGCGCACGGGCAGCAAAAGAATCCGGTAAAGCTCTCCCCGGTACTGCACGTATTTTTCCGCCAGGGTGAAGGCGGCAACATCGTTGTCCGCGTGGGTCGTTTCCTGCGTGTAGTAGGGCGAAGAAACCAGCACACGGTATCCCATATCCGTCAGGGCCTCTTCCACATTGTCTTTATCATAGGCACTGACCGCCAAAGCAACGGAGGCCAGCGCGAGTTCTCCGGAGGGCTCGCTTATACCCATTCGGTCAAGAAGCATGGCATCGTTATAGTAAAAGCTGGCCTTCTCACTGCCTGAAACGGTAAATTCAATTCGCGCCAGCTCCTTAGAGGCTTCCTGAACCTCATCGGCCGCCGGTAAATCCGTCGCATGGCCGATGACGGCAAGGCACAGGACGGGCAGGAAAACCGCAGCGAGTATGCCGGAGAGAATTCCGATAACCTTCCAATGAATCGATTCCTTGAAACGCACATCAATCACCACCCGTAGCACCGTCTTGCGCGCAAACGGCCTGTGCAAAAAACGGTTATTTATCGGATGACTTCTTCCCCGGCTTTTTTCCCTTTCCCCCGGGCTTTTCGCCCTTTTTGCGGAAGGGGTAGACGGTCTTTCCCGGCGTGGCGTTCTCCTCCGCCTCAGGGCTTGTGAAAAAGTGAATGGGGACGCCGGGGTCGTTGTTGAGATTGACGAGGATGGCGGCGGTGATGGGGAAGCCGAAGAGGCCCCACATGCCGAAGAGGCTGCTGCCCACGAACATGCAGGCCAGGGTGACCAGGGGCGGGAGCCCCACCTGCTTGCCCACGATCTTGGGCTCCAGGATCTGCCGGATGATCATGATGACCACGTAGAGGGCGAAGAGGCCCAGGCCCTGCCAGGTTTTCCCCTGGATGAGGGAGATGATGCCCCAGGGGCCGAGGATCATGCCGGCGCCCACGATGGGGAAGATGTCGAACACGGCGATGAGGGCGGCGGCCAGGAAGGGGTGGGCCACCCCGACGATGAGAAGGCCCACGGCCAGCTCCGCGAAGGTGATGAGCATCACCAGGAGGTAGCTCTTGCCGTATTGCCCCAGAATGTTCCGGAAGCTGGCGACGACGTAGCCCGCCGTCTCCGTGACCTTGGCGGGGAGGTTCTTTTTCAGAAAGGCCTTCATCCGGTCATAGGAGACCGCGGTGAAGATGGTGGCGATGATGGCGATGAGGGCGGAGATGAGGATGCTGGGCAGGGAGGTGACGAAGCCGGTGATGCGCCCCACGGCCCCCACGGAAAAGCTGGTGACGGCGCTGCCCACGGAGGAGATGACCTCCGGCAGCACCCGGTTGACCAGCTCCACCACGGAGGGGTCAAAGCGCTCCGCCAGGCCCTGGAGGTCGATATACAGCTCCCGCAGCCCCGGCTCGATGCTCTGGGTATAGAGGGTGGGGAGGCGGGACAGGTAGTTGGAGACGCCGGAGATGAGGTTGGCCGAGATCAGCACCAGCAGCCCGCCGATGATGAGGTAGACCAGCAGCACCGCCGCCACGGCGATGACGCCCCGCAGCCTGGGATAGGGGAGGGCGGCGTTTATCCGCCGCAGGAGGGGCCGCAGCAGCCAGGATACCAGCAGGGCGACGATGAACGGGAGCAGCAGATTCAGCAGATAGCGGAACACCAGATAGACGATGCCCGCGATGACCGCCCAATAGGCCACCGTGGTGAGGAAACGCTGCCGCTTGCTCACCTGTTCCATAGGCTCACCCCCTTTTTCTTTCTATCTTATCGGTAAGTACCCTAAAAGTCAATGACGCCCAGGTGCTGGAGGAGAATCTTCAGCCCCAGGAGGATGAGGATGACGCCCCCGGCGATCTCCGCCCGGGCGCGGTATTTTTCCCCGAAGACGCTGCCCACCCTGACCCCCGCCGCCGAGAGGAGAAAGGTCACCGCCCCGATGAAGAGCACGGCGGGGAGGATGCGCACGCTGAGAAAGGCGAAGGTGACCCCCACCGCCAAGGCGTCGATGCTGGTGGCCACCGCCATGGGCAGCATGACCCGGAAGGAGAGGGAGGCGTCGGCGTCGGAGGCTTCCCCCTTCACGCCCTCCCGTATCATGTTGAGGCCGATGGCCCCCAGGAGGGCAAAGGCAATCCAGTGGTCCACGCTGACGATGTACTTCTCAAACCGGCTCCCCAGCAGATAGCCGATGAGGGGCATCAGGGCCTGGAAGGCCCCGAACCACAGGCCGGGGATGAGCATGTGCCGGAGCCGGGTCTTTCCCAGGGCCAGCCCCTTGCACACCGCCACGGCGAAGGCATCCATGCTGAGGCCGAAAGCGAGGATGAAAAGCTCCAGAAGGGTCAAGTCGTTTCCTCCTTAGGCTGGGGAAGTCGCGCCCAGATGCCGCGATAGAGGATTTTGCGCTGGAGGGAGGCGTCCCGCAGAAGGGGCAGCCGCTCCCAGGCGTCAGCGGCGTCGGCGGCCTGGGCCATGAGGATCTCCCCCAAATCCTCCGGGGTCGCCCCGTCGGCGATGAGGGCGGCAAGGGGGTTATAGCTCCCCCGGCGCTCGTCCGTCTCCCGGTCCACCCAGGCGTCCAGCAGGTAGATGAAGCGGCCCAGGGCGCTGCCCAGCCTCCGCAGGAGGGGGGACCAGCGGTCCTCCTTCCAGATGAAAAGCTCCCCCATGAGGGCGCCGAAGGCGTTGGCCCCGGCGTCGGGGGAGGGGTCCCGGCGCTGCTCGATGTCCCGCAGGAGGGCCATGCCCTCCCGGATGGCGGCATGCTGCCGGGGGTTCCGCTCCGCGGCGGCGTCGGCGCTCCTTTTCAGCACTCTGGCCTCCCCCCAGCGCAGAATCCGCCGGTCATCCTCCCAGTCGTCCAGGCAGTTTAAGCGGGCCAGGAGCACGTTGAGGTCGCCGGCGTAGTCCGAGGCGGGGCTGCGCCAGCTCTCCCGCCCCCCGAAGGGGTGCCGGGGGCAGGCGAAAACCTCCCGCCGCTCCTCCGGCTCATAGAGGGAGCCCAGCAGGAGGGTGAGAAAGACCATGTCATAGGTGAGGCAGAGGCGGCAGACCTGCCCGCTTTGCCGCCCGATGGCGCGGCAGAGGCCGCAGTAGCAGCCCTGATACCGGGCCCGCTCCTCCGCCTCCAGGGAGCCCAGCTCCGCCGTAAGATAACCAAACATACGCTATTCTACCAACTCCGCCGAGAAATTCGTGTCAAAAGTGCAAGAAAAGTATATCATTCCCGGGACACTTGTGCAAGAGAGGCCAATTGTATATAATAAAGACATCGAAGTATTCCAACCCAGGGAAAGGAAACCGTATGAAAACCGACATCCTCATCATCGGCGCGGGCCCGGCGGGCATCTTCACCGCCATTGAGCTCCGCCGCCGGGGCAGCACGAAGAAAATCACCATCGTGGAGAAGGGCAAAGCGGTGGAGGACCGCCGCTGCCCCAAGGAGCAGACGCAGAAGTGCGTAAACTGCGCGCCAAGCTGCGCCATCACCACCGGCTTCTCCGGGGCCGGGGCCTTCTCCGACGGGAAGCTCAGCCTCAGCTGCGAGGTGGGGGGCGAGCTGCCCTCCCTCATCGGGGAGGGCCTGGCCCAGGAGCTCATCGACTATACCGACACCATCTATCTGGACTTCGGGGCCGACACCCGGGTGGAGGGGGCCGAGGAGACGGAGGAGGTCAAGGACATCCGCCGCCGGGCCATCGCCGCCGGGCTGAAGCTGGTGCTCTGCCCCATCCGCCACCTGGGCACCGAGAAGGCCCAGCAGCTCTATCTGGAAATCGAGAACCACCTGCGGGAGCAGGGGGTGGAGCTGCTGCTGGAAACGGAGTGCCGCAATCTTATCATCGAAGACGACACCTGCCTGGGGGCGGTAATCGTGACGGGCGGCAGGGAGGAGACCGTTTACGCCGACGAGGTGGTGGTGGCCACCGGCCGCCGGGGGGCGGAGTGGCTGGAGGAGCTGTGCGTCCGCCACGGCATCGCCCACAGCCCCGGCACCGTGGACATCGGCGTCCGGGTGGAGGTGCGCAGCGAGGTCATGGAGACCATCAACCGCGTCCTCTATGAGGGGAAGCTCATCGGCTACCCCAAGCCCTATAAGAACAAGGTCCGCACCTTCTGCCAGAACCCCGGGGGCTTCGTCAGCCAGGAGAACTATGACGGGGGCCTGGCGGTGGTCAACGGCCACAGCTACAAGCAGCGGAAATCCGAGAACACCAACGTGGCCATCCTCTGCTCCCATAATTTCAGCGTCCCCTTCAACCAGCCCATCGAATATGCCCGCAAGGTGGGGGAGCTCACCAACATGCTGGCGGACGGGCGGCTCCTGGTGCAGCGCTACGGGGACATTCTGGACGGGAAGCGCACCTGGGAAAAGGAGCTGGCGCGCGCCAACGTCCGCCCCACCATCCCCGACGCCGTGGCGGGGGACATCACCGCCGCCATGCCCTACCGGGCCATGGCCAACATCATCGGCTTCATCGAGGCCATGGACCAGGTGGTGCCCGGCTTCGCCGCCTATGAAACCCTCCTCTACGCCCCGGAGCTGAAATTCTATTCCAACCGGGTGAAGATGGATGAGGATTTGAACACCAGCGTCCGGCGCCTCCACTGTCTGGGGGATTCCAGCGGCTGGACCCGGGGCCTGATGATGGCCTCCGCCATGGGGGTGCTCATGGGAAGGAGGCTGGCGGGATGCTAGTCACGGAGTACGCCGTCGAGACCCGCTACCCGGACTGCGACGCCATGGGGGTGGTGCACCATGCCGTCTGGCCCGTGTGGTACGAGGCCGCCCGCATCGACTGGCTGGAGCAGGCGGGCTTCCCCTTCGCCCTCAGTCAGGAAAAGCACATAAACCCCGCCATGGTGGATTTGCACATGCAGTACCGGGCCGCCCTGGGCTACCCGGAGCGCGTGACAATCACCGTCACGCCGGAGCTGCTGGCCCCCAAAAAGCTGGCCCTCACCTATGAGCTGAGGCGCTTGGACGGCTCCCTCGCGGGCACCGCCCGCTCCTTCCACGTCTGGACCGGGCCGGACAACCGCTCCTATGATTTGGAGGCCGGCCTCCCGGAGGTCTACGCCAAATTGAAGAAAGCCGTGGAGGGCTGAAAGCGTACCATTGACATACCCTATTTCATACCGGCATGACACAGAACGTCTTTGCGGAGTTCATGGGAGTTTCCGTAAAGACCGTGGAGGCCTGGGAATCCGGCAAGAATCATCCCATCGGTTCCGCTTGCCGTCTGCTGGCCCTCATGCAAGCCGATCCGACATTTCCGCAAAAATCGGGTATCGTTGTCCGATAAAGGCAAGTGCGGCTTGCCGATCAGCGTCCATCCTCCCGGATGGGCGCTTTCATTATCCTTTATCGGCATAGTGCTGCCCTCGACCGCCGGTTGATTGACACCGATAAGAAAGAGATGTACAATCAAACAAAGCAGCCCGATATTCCAAATATTGGAGATGAGAACATGATCACCGTTTTCAACCGCAGGGAAGTGGCCGTCACCATGGATATGCGCCGTCAGGCGGATATCCGCAGCGCGCTGAAGGACGAGGGCATCCCGTACGCCGTCCGGACAAAGAATCTCGCGGGCAGCGGCGGCGCGAGGGGGCGGATGGGCTCCTTCGGCATGGACATGGCGGCGGCCTGTGAATACAAAATCTATGTCCGCAAGGAGGACGCGGAGCGGGCGCTGGCAATCATCCGGGATATCCGCTGAGCGGGAATGGAGATGAGGCAGATTTGATGAATCAGAGAGCGATTTCGGACATATCCGATTTTATCTTCATGAGCGACGCGCCCCGGGAGAGCGACGTCATCTTCATTCCCGGCACCTCCCAGTCGGCGGTGTCGGAAAAGGCCGCCGAGCTTTACCGCGCCGGCTATGGGAAATATGTGCTTCCCGCCGGGCTGTATTCCGGCAAAAGGGGCAAATTCGCGTCGGAAAAAATCGATAATCCCCGCTACGCCGGGGAGTATGCCACGGACTTTGAATACTGCAGACACATCCTGACGGAGAACGGCGTCCCGGAAAACGCAATCCTCCGGGAGGACCGCTCCACGAATATCGGGGAGAACGCGGAGTTTTCGGCTGCCGTTTTGAAGGAGCTGGGAATCCGGGTCGAGCGGGCGATTCTGTGCTGTCAGGCGTTTCACGCCCGCAGAGCCTTTATGTCCTACGGGAGGTTTTTCCCCGATACGGAGCTTCTCGTTGTGCCGACGGACACCCAGGGCATCAGGAAAGAGGACTGGTTCCTGCATGAAAAGAGCTATCGCAGGGTGATGAGCGAGCTCTATAAATGCGGCGCGTATTTTTTGGAGTATACGGAATAAAGCTTGTCAGGAGAACACCGTCCCCATTGACAACAAGACTCAGAGAGAAGAGTTTTTCGGAAAACCTGTAAGAAAACCGCCTCTTTCCGCATTTACATGGCAGGAAATCAAAACCTGCACTGTCATTCGGGAGGAGACCAGGGGGCAGCGGAGCAAATGAGCAAAAAAAAGAAAACATTATTCGTTGTATTTGGAGTAATCATCCTGCTTGCTGCGATTGTCGGCATATACGCGGTGAGCAGAAGAGTCGCCTTTAACAACAATGAAATACTTCTCAGCTTCGAGCAGTATAACCCGGAAGTCTATACATCCGAGTACTCAGGCATCACATATTACGAGTATGAATGTGATAACGGGCGCGTGATTTGCCAATATGAGCCGATAGTCGTCACTGCTGTTCGAGACGACAAGCGGGGCTTTGTAAAGGAGTACATAGACAATATACTGCGCAGCGTAATCGATTTGCGGGCCATGGCGATATATGATTTCTTTCGTTATGAACACTGGTGGCCAGATTTTATCCGTTCAGACGAGGAAGTGGCCGAGATTAAGCAGTTGTTGGCAGATGGCAACTATGCAGAGATTTCGTCTCGCTATAACGGAAAAATCATTACAACAGCAAGCGGAGCGGTTTATGTTTCGTGAAGCCGGGGATTTTTCAGGAGAGCCGTCCCCTTGACAAAGTTTCATCAAAGGAGGTGCGCACTGTGCCGAAGCTTATGAAAGCCCAGCTCTATGCCCTGTCCCGCAGCCGCTTCTGCCTCATCTTCCTTGCCGTCACGCTGCTGATTTCCGTCATCCTCTTCTTCGACAACGGCGATGTGATCGGCAGCCGGAAGGAGCTGGAGGAGATGCGGGGGCAGCGGGACCTTGCCGCCTTTCAGGAGCGCTGGGACCTCCGGGAGGCGGAGACAGAGGAGGAAATGCTGGCAATCCTCCGCCTCCGGCAGGTGGCCGCCGCCCCCTTCCAGGCCGCCGGAGGCATGCTCTTTCTCCTCTTCCTCCTGCCGGGGGCGACCCTGTCCCCCGCCCTGGGGAAGAGCCGGGGCATCCAGCGGGAGCTGCAGCGCTGCGGGCGGATAAAGCCCCTTATCAGCCGAATGCTTCTGAGCTGGGTCTTCTGCCTCCTGCTCTCCACCGCCATGTATCTCTGGTTTCTCCACCGTTACACGGATTGGCGGGCCGCCCCCATTGGCCAGCTCACGCGGAATTATGCCGTCCTCCAGCTCTATGTCCTCGCGGGCGTGGGCTACAGCTACCTGGTCTATGTCCTCCTGCGGAAAACCTGGCTGGCCGCCCCGGTCATGCTGCTCTCTGAGGCGCTCCTCCACCGCGTCATCCCCGGCGTCTATCTCTTCTATCCCTTTGAGCTGATTCCCTACTACAACATCGTTTCCCATCTGGACACGGAGAGCCTGGTGGCCCCCGGCTGCCCGCCGGGGACCTTTATCGGCTACTGCGCCGTCTGCGCGGCCTACATCATCCTCTGTCCAACCCTCGCCGTCCTCATCTTCCGGCGGCGGGAGATTCGCTGAAAGGGGGCCCAAAAATGGCAGTGCTGGAAGTGAAGGGCCTGAAAAAGGAATACGGGCGGGGGGCCAACCGGGTCACCGCCCTGGGAGGCGTCGACCTTAGCCTGGAATCGGGGCGCATCTACGGCCTGGTGGGGAACAACGGGGCGGGAAAGACCACCCTCCTGCGCCTCATCGCGGGGCTAAGCTTCCCCACGGCGGGCAGCGTTACCCTCTTTGGGGAGACCGGCGAGGCGGGGCTTCGCCGGGCCCGGCAGCGCCTGGGGGTGCTGATTTCCGAAGCGGCGGGGTATGAGGATTTGACCCTGTGGCAGAACCTCAGGGCCCAGGCGGTGCTGCTCCCCCGGGGGGAGGCCGCCGACCTCCGGGCCCTCTGTGCCTTCGTCGGGCTGGAGCCGGGGAGCCTCCGGCGCACGCTGCGGCAGTGCTCCACCGGGCAGAAGCAGCGCTACGGCATCGCCGCCGCCCTGCTGGGGAACCCGGAGCTGCTTTTGCTGGACGAGCCCATGAACGGGCTGGACCCCGGCGGCGTGGCGGAGGTGCGGGAGCTGATTCTCCGCCTGAGCCGGGAGAGAAACATGACCATTCTCATCTCCAGTCACCTCCTGGCGGAGCTCCACAAGATTGCCACGGACTACATCTTCCTCCGCTACGGCAAGGTGCTGGAGACCGTCACCGCCGCCGAGCTGGATTCGCGGGCGGAGGAGCGGGGGCTGAAGGACGTGGAGGCCTATTTCCTGGAACTGAACCGGGCGGCGAAGGAGCGGGAGGGCAGCTTCTTCCCGGGAGGCAACCCGTGAAGCGCTGCCTGCGCCATCACCTGCGGGTGCTGCGCTCCGCCTGGTGGCTGCTGCTCCTCCTCGCCGCCCTTGCCCTCCTCATTGGCTGGGAGGCCGCCGCTGCCCTGGGGACGTACACCCGGCGGGTGGGGGAGCTTGACCCCCGCAGCGCCCTTGCCATGGCGCTGGATTTGCGGCATTTCTTCCCCCTGGCGGGGGCGGTGTGGGCGGCCCTGTGGCTGGGGATGGACTTTGACGCCGCCGGGGCCTCCATTCCCGTGAGCCGGGGCTTTAGCCGCTTTCAGGTTTTCGGGAGCAAGTATCTGCTGTTTCTCGCGGGCTGCCTCGCGGTCTCCGTTCTGGAACAGCTTTTCGCGGTGCTGTCGGCGGTCCCCGGCTGGGGGAGCCTCCCCGCGCCCTTCCTCCTGCGCTGCTTTGCGCTCCGGCTGCTGCTGGATTTGGGGATGATGAGCCTCCCCGCCGTCTTTCCCGCGTGGGGGAGGGGAAACGTCTATGCCCGGCTCTTGGGCATCGCCTACGGGCTGCTCCTTTGGCGGCTCATGGGGACGCACTACGGCCTCTGGCTGCCGGAAATGGGCCTCGGCCCCCTCTGGCGGGCGCTGTGGCCCCTGGCGGGGCTCCCCGTCGGCCTTGGGGGCAGCGCCCTTGCGCTCCGAAAGGCGGAGCTGTAATTTGTCAAGGAGACGGTTCTCCTGGCAAACTCCCGGCACGATATTTTATCCAGATTGGAAGGCAATAAATGCGTCATGAACGACGACCGCACCGGAAGGAGGATGACAGATGAAAAGAATGCTTTCCCGGCTGCTGCTGGCAGCGATGCTCTTTGCCCTTGCCCTCCCCGCGCTGGCTTCGGAGGCTGCATTTACTGTTTCCCGCTGGGCGGAAGAGGAGGTGGCGCGGGCCGGGGGCTACCAGCTCCTGCCGACGGACCCCCTTGTCACCACCTATGAGGGCCTGTCCGGTGAGCGGGTGACGGACTGGCGGCAGCCCATCACCCGCGCCCAGTTCGTCCGCTTCGCCCTCAGCTATGCCGCCGTTATGAGCAGCTGCGATGTGGGCACCTTCCAGGGCCTGGTGCGGAATCTGCTGGCGGAAAAGACGGAGGACGGCTATTTCCTCAAAATGCCCTTCACCGATGACAGCACCGAGGCGGTGGCTCTGGCTTGCACCCTGGGTCTGGTGGACGGCCGGGGAGAGGGCATCTTTGAGCCCGACGCCCTCATTACCCGGCAGGAGGCGGCGACCCTTCTGTACCGCAGCTACCTCGCCGCCGGGGGAAGCCCGGAGGAGGACCCGGCGGCGGCCCCCTTTCCGGATGAGGCGGAGATTTCCGACTGGGCGCTGGAGGCCGTTCACGCCCTCCGGTGCCGGGATGTGCTCCGGGGCATGGAGGACGGGGCCTTTGCGCCCCAGGGGAATTTTACCGTGGAGCAGTGCGCCGTATGCTTCCTGCGGCTGTTTGAGCTCATGCCCGTGAGCCCCCTGAAAGGGAACGCGGCGCCCCTCTTCGACCGGGAGGAGACCATTCGGAGCCTCGTGGGCAGCAAGACGGAGGTGCTCCGCCTGGAGGGACCTTTGGCCACTCTGCTGGTTACGGATTTTGCCGCCATGCATTCCACCCGGTTCTATTATCTCGTCTATCCCGAGGGGGGCGCCAGGCACGTTCAACTCGCCGTGAGCGTCTGGTTTCAGGACTTCTATCCGGAGGAGCTGGCCTTCTCCGAGGATGGGGCGACCCTGTCCTACACCATCACCCTGGAGCGGACGCTCTCCCACCTGGATTCGGAGACGGACCTTTATGTACTGGACTATGCGCCGGGTATCTACCGCGCGGAGATGGACGTACTGACCGGGGCCGAGACCGTCACCTGGACGGAATTTCCCCCGGACCGTTCCCGCTGGACGGACGTCCCCGCCGACGCATGGTATTACGATGACGCGGTGTACAGCCAGGAGATGGGGCTCATGGCGGCGGACATTGACTTCTCCCCGGAGGAAACCATCACCGAGGACCGGTGCGTGGAAACGCTGGCCCATGTCTATTCCTACCTCGTCGGCGACGGCGGGGGCCTGCCCCTCCTGCCCGAAAACTGGGGCGAGGCCGTCATCACCGACGGGGAGGGGCGGACGCTGGCCTCCTTCCGCGCCTGGGAGAAGACAGCCTGGCGGACCTGGACCGGCCCCATGAACAAGGACCTTTGGCACTACTCCATCACCGCCACGGAGGAGGAAGTCCTCGCCGTCTTCCCTGACCTGGAGGATGGGGGGCTTGACCGCTGCCCCGCCACCCTGGACATGGGGGACAAGCAGGTTTCCGGCACCCTCTCCGGCAGCCTCCAGGGCGATTTTGAGGATGGCAGGCCCGCCTTCCTCTTCTACCCGGCGGAAACCTCGGGATACAAAGACGCCGGGATCTTCGAGCCCGGCGCGCCGACCACCCATTTCCTCGCCGCCCGGCCGGGGAGTTACCGAGGCCGCTACTATTTCGCGGAGAAGGGTATCTCCTTCCTCTCCGACGGGGAAGAGAGCCAGGTGCAGGCATGGGAGCTCGTCAGTTTCCTGTATCGGCTCTCCCTCACCGACGAGCTGCCGGAGTGGGTCTATGCCCCCGTTCATGACACGACCATCCCGGAGGGGACGCCTTTCCGGGATTATGTGACGCTGCTGGTCCGGGCGGGTATCCTCCCCTGGGGCAGCCCGGATTGGGAATTTGACGCCTATGCCCCCGTCACCCGCGCCCAGTTTGCCGCGGTGCTCCACCGCCTGCTGGAAGCCGAGGCCCGGTGAGCAGGAGGACCGTTTGATGAAGGACGACGTGTCAAGGGGGACGTTCTGACTTGGTGTCAAGGGGGACGGTTTTGACTGACACGCGGTGCCGCTTCACTGCCCAGAAGAAAGCAAACTCCCGTCCAACTTCTCCCGTCCCCGCCGCAGCGGACTTTTCCTGGCTGTTTTCGCATTAACCGTCCCCATTGACAGGAACATTGACATGCCCTCAGCCCTCAGGAAGGATTAGTGTGCATTGGAGGTTTTATATGAAGAGAGTGACCTTTTGCGTAGTCATCAGTATTGTAATATTGAGTTTTTTGGGCTGCAACAAAAAGACAGAGCTTACCCTCCTTGCGGAAAACGAAGCTGTCTCGCGGGTTTCCGATCATCTGCTGGCGCCGGAGGACGCCGCTCTGGAATTGGCAGCGATGTATGTAGAAAGCCTGAAAAAAGACGCTGAGAACAGAAGCTACGTAATAACAGAATACGAAGACCTCCGCATCAAAAACCTGTGGCGTACGACAGAATTGGATGATGAAATGATTTCTCTCTTCTGCCTGGGGGACGATGAGATCGGTGAAAACAAATGGCTTTTGGAGTTCTCTGTCCGTTTTCGATATGAAGGAACGCTTAGCCCGATCGGTCCCAGTAATGGAGAATGGTTTTCAGTTCTCCATCAGGGGAGCCCAATGGGATATCTTATGGAAAAAGAAGGAAACGACTATTCGCTTTACTCGAGATATGATAAGACGGAGGGCGAAACAGATGCGCCCGTGCAGACAAATGCGCCGGAGGATTCAGGCGCCGGAGCATACACCGTTTTGGCGACGGCGGAGCTTCCGGAGCACTTCGGTACAAGCGTTCAGCGTCTGCCTCCCTCCGATTCCTCGGACGGGAAAATGATTGTGATGACCGATGACGGAACGCTGTATTTCTGGGGAGGGGTGGACGGCATGCCGGATACGCACCCCCAAAGCGGAAATATGACCCGGATTACATGGAGGGAGCCTCCGGTTTTCATTTTCCTGTCGCGCTTCGCGCTGTGCTATGTGGATGCCGATGGAAACCTTTGGCGGGGGCAGTTACTCGCCGCTCCGGTTATGCTTGCGGAGAACATCGTCTATGCCGAAACGTTCCTGAACTTCGGATTTGCGCTGACGGGGGAAGGAACGCTCATCGCGTGGGGTCCGGAAGGGGAGCCTGCGGTGGTTTTCCGGGACGTCAGGGCAGCAAGAAGCTGCGGAGATGAAGTCTTTGCCATCAAAAACGATGACTCCCTCTGGAAGCTGCCTGGCTTCGGTATGGGAAGATTCCTCACCTCCCCCGAGGCGGAATGGGTCATGGATGATGTTCGGGAGACCGGCGGACATCTGGTTCTGCTGAAGGACGGGACCGTCCGGGACCTGGATGCCTATGCCGCGCAGCCGGTAATCCCGGAAGAGGTCACGCACGTTGCCTCCAATGGCTTTGCCCATGCCGCCGTCTGCGCCGACGGCAGCCTGTACCTCTGGGGCACGGTCTTTGCCCCGGGAAACCGGCAGGAGTACCTGACCTTGGACGCTCCCGTCCTGCTGTGTGAAAACGTTTCCGACGCCGTTCCCTGTTATTCGGGCGTGTTGATTCTGGACAGCACGGGAGAGCTGCTTGTCTGCGAACTGGATGACGGAGAGCTGGTCACATCTCCCGCCGTGTCATGAGCTTTGCCCATGGGCGAGTCAAAACAATGAAAAAGAAGCATGTAATCGCGCTGGTGCTCTGTGTCCTCCTGATTGGCGGCGCGGCAGCCCTGGTTCATCTGTTTTTCCCGAAAGCCCGGCCAATCCGATGTCCGGACAGCAGGGAGGTCATTTCCGTGACCGTGGGAAAAAATGCGTCCAAGGGGGATACCCCTGTGGACGAGGGGGATTGGGAGGAGCTGCTTTCGCTCCTTGGCCGGGGAAAGGCCACGCGCAAATGGAGCCTGTACGACGTGCCCGTAAACCGGCCGTATTATGTTCTGGAAATAGGGACCGGGGAACGGCATTACCGGTACTTCGTATACAAAAGCGGGGATTGGGTCTATATCGAGCTGCCCTATGAGGGCATATACAGGGGAAAGAATAGGCTGTACGAGATAATCAGCACGCAGGGAGAACTATGATACAGAAAAAACCGGAGGACGGGTTTTTACCCCGTCCTCCCTCTATTTTGCGCCCTGTTCTTTTCGGACAACTCTCTTTACCTTGTTTGACAATGTGCTTTGCACGGCCTATAATGCAGACAACCCCCAAAGGGGCCACCGGGTTCGCCCCGGCGAAAGTGTGCGCTGTACATAAGGCGGTTAGCCACTTCCCTGCGAAGGGAGGTGAAGCTGATGGGAAACGGTTGTTGGGCGAAAGTCCTTCGATTCCTGATATGCTTCATCATTGTCCTTGTGACGATGATTTACATATCCCCAAAAGTGCGTTGACCGCCCGGCTGGCACCCGAGCGGTCAACATTTTGTTGAAGCCGTGTAAGGGCTAACTGCCGTGTACAGCGCCCTTTTGTGTCCTCATTATACCGAGGCGGATATGTTTTGTCAAGGGCATCGAACAATGCGCCATTGACCCAAAAACCGGAGGACGGGAATGAAAACCCGTCCTCCGAATTATTGTACTTGCCGCTCGATATCAGGAGACCTGCTCGAACTGGCTGTTGTAGAGCCCGGCGTAGAAGCCGCCCAGGGCCATGAGCTCCTCGTGGCTGCCCTGCTCCACGATGTCGCCGTCCTTCATGCAGAGGATGAGGTCGGCGTTGCGGATGGTGCTGAGCCGGTGGGCGATGATGAAGCTGGTGCGCCCCTTCATGAGGTTGTCCATGGCCCGCTGAATGAGGATTTCGGTGCGGGTGTCCACGGAGGAGGTGGCCTCGTCCAGGATGAGGATGCGGGTGTCCGCGAGAATGGCCCGGGCGATGGTGAGCAGCTGCTTCTGACCGGCGGAGATGTTGCTGGTCTCCTCGTTGAGAATCATGTTGTAGCCTTCGGCCTGGGTGCGGATGAAGAAGTCCACCTGGGCGGCCCTGGCGGCCTCCACCACCTGCTCGTCGGTGGCGTCCAGCTTGCCGTAGCGGATGTTCTCCATGATGGTGCCGTTGAAGAGCCAGGTATCCTGGAGCACCATGCCGATCTCCGTGCGGAGGTCCTGGCGGGTGAACTCCCGGGTGTCGTGGCCGTCCAGGTAGATGGCGCCGCCCTGGAGGTCGTGGAAGCGCATGAGCAGCTTCACCATGGTGGTCTTGCCCGCCCCGGTGGGGCCGACGATGGCGATCTTCTGGCCCGCCTTCACGTCGGCGGAGAAGTCATGGATGACCGGCTCCTCCGGCTCGTAGCCGAAGCGCACATGGTCAAACTTCACGTCCCCCTTGATGTCCATGTCGGCCACGGAGAGGTGGGCGTCCGCGTCCTGCTCCTCCGTTTCGGCCAGGAACTGGAAGACGCGCTCCGCCGCCGCCGCGGTGGACTGGAGCTGGCTGGAGATGTTGGCCACCTGGGTGATGGGCTGGGTGAAGTTCTGGACGTAGGTGATGAAGGCCTGGATGGAGCCGATGTCCAGGGTGCCCCGGGCGCACATGCCGGCGCCCAGCACGCAGACCGCCACATAGCCCAGGTTGCCGATGAGGTTCGTGATGGGCATCATCATGCCCGTGAGGAATTCGGCCTTCCAGGTGGCGTAGTAGAGCCGGTCGTTCTCGAAGTCGAACTCGTTGATGGCCCGGTCCTCGGCGCAGAAGGCCTTCAGCAGAAGCTGGCCCGCGTACATCTCCTCCACATAGCCGTTGACCGTGCCCAGCAGCTTCTGCCGGTTGCGGAAGTGCTTCTGGGAGATGCCCACCATGACGGCGGTGAAGATGCCGCTGGCGGGGAGCATGCACAGGGCGATGAGGGTGAGCTTCCAGCTGATGGAGAGCATCATCACCAGCACGCCCACCAGGGTCACCACCGAGGAGATAATCTGGGTGAGAACCATGTTCAGGGAGTGGGAGACCGTGTCCACGTCGTTGGTGATGCGGCTCATCACTTCGCCGTTACTGTACTTGTGGAAGAAGTTGATGGGCAGGCGGTTAATCTTCTGGATGATGGCGTTTCGCAGATTGTAGGCCACCTTGTTGGACACATAGGCCAGGGAGAAGCCCTGGGCATAGGAGAAGAGCATGCTCAGGAGATAGAGGCCCAGCAGAATCAGGACAATCTGGCCGATGTAGTGGAAGTTCACGCCGTCGGTGCCGCCGGCGGTGATCACCGCCACGCCCCGGACGATCTCATTGGTAATCCGGGCCAGAATCCTGGGGTTGATGGTGCTCAGCAGGGTGGAGCAGATGGAGCAGACGGCCACCAGGAGGATGAGCCACTTGTACTCCATCATGTACTTGATGAGCTGCTTCATGCTGCCCTTGAAGTCCTTGGGCTTCTCGCCCCGCATCCCCCGCCCCGGCGGGCCGGGCATGCGCTGGTTCTTCATCTTGGAGGTGTCGGGCCGCACCAGGGGGCGGTAGCCGGGGGGATAGGCGTTCAGGTCAGCCTTGTCCACCTCGTTCGGGTTGGGGAACTTGGGCATCAGCAGCTTCATGAGGCCCTTGGGCTTGGGCATCCCCTCGGGGAACTCGCCCTTCTCGAAGGCCTCCCGCATCTTTTCGGGGTCAAAGTCCTCCGGCGGCTGCCAGCCGCCCTTCTTCCCGGCCTTCATGCCGGGCATTTTGGGCATCTTGGAGGGGTCGAAGTCCTTCGGCATTTTCGAGGGGTCAAAATCTTTCGGCATTTTGGAGGGGTCGAAGCCCTCCGGCATCTTGGATGGGTCAAAGCCCTTCGGCATCTCCGGAGCATCGGCCGGGAAAGCGGTTTTCTTTTCGTCGCTCATGCCAATTCCTCCTTTGAAAGCTGACTCTCCGCAATCTCGCGGTAGGCCTCGCAGGTCTTCAGCAGCTCACGGTGGGTGCCGTGGCCGACGACCTTGCCCTCCTCCAGCACGACGATCTGGTCCGCGTTCATGATGGTGCTGACCCGCTGGGCCACCAGAAGCACGGTGGCGTTCTCGGTGGTGGAGTACAGGGCCTTGCGGAGGGCCGCGTCCGTCCGGAAGTCCAGGGCGGAGAAGCTGTCGTCGAAGATGAAGATGGGCGGATTCTTGAGCAGGGCCCGGGCGATGCTCAGGCGCTGCTTCTGCCCGCCGGAGACGTTCTCGCCGCCCTGGGCGATGGTGATGGAGAGACCCTCGTTCCCGGGGTTGATGAAGTCCGCCCCCTGGGCCGTGGCGATGGCGGCATACATCTCTTCATCCGTGCCGTCCTCCTTGCCCAGGGACATATTGGTGGCCACGTCGCCGGAGAAGAGGACGCCCTTCTGGGGCACATAGCCGATGTTGTTGCGCAGGTCGTGGACGTCCAGCTCCCGGATGTCGATGCCGTCCAGATAGATGGCGCCGCCGGTCACGTCGTAGAAGCGGGGCACCAGGTTCACCAGGGTGCTCTTGCCGGAGCCGGTGGAGCCGATGAAGGCCACCGTCTGCCCGGGCTGGATGTCCAGGTTGATGTCCTCCAGCACGCAGTTCTCCGCGTCGCCGTACTTGAAGGAGACGTGGTCGAAGCGGATGTGGCCCGTGGCCCGGCGGTCGAGGTGCTTCGCGTTCTCCGGGTTCTTGATGGTGGGCTCCCGGTGCAGCACCTCGTCCACGCGGCCGGCCGCCACCAGGGCCCGGGGCAGCATGATGAACATCTGGGCAATCATCAGGAAGGCCATGATGATCTGCATGACGTACTGCATATAGGCCATCATGTCGCCGATGGGCATGTAGAACTGGGCCACCATATGGCCGCCCACCCAGATGATGAGCAGGGTCACGGCGGAGAGCATGAAGTTTTCGATGGGGTTCAGGGTGGCCATGGTGCGCTGCACGAAGAGGCCGGTATCGGTGATGTCCCTGTTGGCCACGTCGAAGCGCTCCTCCTCCAGCCGCTCGTTGCCGAAGGCGCGGATGACCAGCATACCCGTGAGGCTCTCCCGGGCCACCAGGTTCAGGCGGTCGGTGAGCTTCTGCATGATCTTGAATTTGGGGACCACCAGCTTGAACATGACCACCTGCAGCGTCAGGAGCAGCACCACGGCGATGGCCACAATCCAGCTCATGTTCACGCTCTTCCGGAGGGCCATGATGGTGCCGCCGATGGCGGTGAGGGGCGCCATGAAGACCATGCGGATGCCGATCATGGCCACCATCTGAATCTGCTGCACGTCGTTGGTGCTGCGGGTGATGAGGGTGGCGGTGCTGAAGGCGTCCACGTCTTCGCTGGAGAAGCTGGTCACCCGCTCATACACGTCGTGCCGCAGCTTCTTGCCGATGCCGGCGGAGACCCTGGCGCCGCAGAAGCCGTTGCCCACGGTGCACAGGCCGCTCATGATGCTGAAGAGCAGCATGATGCCGCCGATTTTGAGGATGTAGTTCTGCTGGATCTTCGTCACCGCCGCGCCGTAGTCGGCGTGGATGACCTTGGTGAGTGTGATGGCGACGCTGCTCATGAGGCTTGCGTTTGCGTCGCCGGAGCCTGCCACGGTACGTCCCACCGCGATGCTCTCTTCGCTGAGTCCCGCCGCCAGGGCCTGAATCTCCGCCACGCTCATGCTGGCAAAGTCCACGCCGCCTCCGGCGACGCTGAGGGTGTAGTAGGATTTGGCGACGGCGGCATCCAGCGCCTGCAGGGTCGCCTTGTCCGTCTTGTTCCGGACGTAGCCGCCCCGGTTCGCCAGCCCGGGATAGGTCTTTTGCGTCCTTGCGCCCGCCCCTCCGGCCTCCACCCAGGTGTAACCGCTCCGGACCAGCTCCGCGTCCTCATCGTCGAGGAAGCGGAGGGTCATTTCCATGGTGTCCGCGTCCATCACTGCCGGGGCGGCGTCGGTAATGCCGCTCTGGACGATGCCCACGTTCACGATGCTGCTCATGTAGTTCGGCAGATACAGTCCCAGAATCGTCTGCGCGAACAGCAGGAGCAGGGCGATGACCACCAGGGGGACGAAGGGCTTGATGTATCGCAGAATCAGTTTCAAGCCTTTTTTCTCCCTTACTATGAAATATTTAGAAGGGATGGGGCGGCAGGCCCGCCGGGGGCGTCCGGCCGGCAGAGGCCGCCCATCCAGTTTCTACGTCAGAATTGAGGGAATGGCGGGTATCCGCCCTGCGGGCAAATACCCGCATGATTCCCTCAATTCTTCCTTTTCCAAATCGAAGCGGGGCTTCGATTTGGTGGAAGATGCGGGGTTTGCTGTGTCGGAGAGATTCCGGCAAGTCGTCCTTTTCCAAAATGCGCCCGCTTCGCTGGGCCGCATTTTGGGGTACGGGGGGTTGTTGTGTCGGAAAGATTCCCTCGATTCTTCCTTTTCCAAATCGCAACCGCTTCGCTGGGCTGCGATTTGGTGGAAGATGCGGGGGAATAAGGAAAAGGATTCCTGTTGTTTATCGGGCCTGTTCCCGGCCCTTGCGGAAGGCGGCGAGGTTCATCTCCACCGTCTTGGGGGGGACCATGGCGGAGATGAGGCCCTCCCAGTCGAAATCCGGAAGCCCGAGGGCCTCCACCAGCGCCCCCAGGAGGCAGATGTTCTGGCTCTTGGCGCTGCCCAGGGCCTCGGCAATCTCCCCGGCGGGGATGACCTTGGTGCTTGCCAGGGTTTTCAGCTCCTCATCCGCTCCGTGGGGGTATTCCGCCGCCCCGGTGAGGACGCTGAGGGGCATGATCTCCTTCCGGTCCATGAGGATGGCGCCGCCTTTTTTCAGATAGGGCAGGGCCCGGAGGGCCTCGGCCTTTTCAAAGGCGACGATGAGGTCGGCCTCCCCCTCCCCGATGTTGGGGGCATAGACCCTGTCGCCGAACCTGAGCTGGGTGTTCACGGTGCCGCCCCGCTGGCTCATGCCGTGAATCTCGCTCATCTTCACGTCATAGCCCATTTGGGCGAGACCGGCGGAGAGAATCTTCGTGGTGAGGATGGTGCCCTGGCCGCCGACGCCGGTCAGCAAAATGCTCTTCATCATGCCTTTCCACCTACCTTCTTGATGGCGTCAAAGCGGCACTGCTGCTGGCAGAGGCCGCAGCCGGTGCAGCTCGCCGGGTCGGAAATGAGGGCCTTCTTGCTCACGCTGTCGAAGGTGAGGGCCGGGCACACCACCCTGGTGCAGGCGCGGCAGCCCTTGCAGAGAGCCGCGTCCACCTCGCAGCGGAGGTCGCCCCGGGCGCGGATGACGTCCTTCAGCAGGGCGCAGGGCCGCCGGGACAGGATGACCCAGGTCTCCTTTGTGCCGAGGGCCTTCTCGATGGCCCCGGTCATGGCCGCCTGGTCGATGGGGTCCACCTCCAGGATGCGCTCCTTGGGGAGGCCGGTGGCCTCCACCATGGCCCGGATGCTGAGGGCGGGGACCGGCTGGCCCATGAGGTTTACTTCGGTTCCGGCGTTCTGCTGGTGCCCGGTCATGGCGGTGATGGAGTTGTCCAGCACCACCAGGCAGACGTTGGCCTGGGCGTGCACCGCGTCCACCAGGCTGTTGAAGCCGGAGTGGAAGAAGGTGCTGTCCCCCAGGATGCCGAAGACCTTGCGCCCGTCTCCCTGCTTCTCCAGGGCCTTACTGAGCCCGATGGGGATGGAGAAGCCGGAGCCCATGCAGATGGCGGCGTCGAAGCCGTTGAAGGGGGAGCCGACCCCCAGGGAATAGCAGCCGATGTCGCCGATGGCCACCAGCCGGTCGTGGTAGCCCATCATGGCGAAGTAGAAGCCCCGGTGGGGGCAGCCCGCGCAGAGGGCGGGGGGACGGGGCGGCGCCGCGAGGGAGGACTTGGTGATCTCCGGCTCGCCCCCCAGGCCGAAGGCGGCCCGGATGCGCGCCGCGCTGAGCTCGCCCTGCCTGGTGGTGAAGGCCTTCCCCTCGCAGGGGATGCCCATGGCCTTCACGGCCTCCTCCAGATAGGGCTCCCCCTCCTCGATGACGATGACCCGCCGGACCTTGCCGCAGAAATCCCGGATGAGCTTCTCCGGCAGGGGGTAGGTGATGCCCGGCTTCAAGTAGCTGGCCTTCTCCCCGAAGGCCTCCCGGGCGTGGAGGTAGCAGACGCCGGAGGCGATGACGCCAATGGCGGTGTCGTTCAATTCGATTTTATTCAGAGGGCTGGTTTCCGCGTATTTCTTCAGGGCCTCCAGGTTCTCCTCCACCTTCACGTGGCGGACCCTGGCGTTGGCGGGGAGCATGGCATACTTCGCCGGGCGGGATTCATATTTCCCCATGTGCTCGGCGCGCTCCCCCTGCTCCACCAGGCTCTTGGAGTGGCAGACACGGGTGGTCATGCGCAGGAGCATGAGCAGGTCAAATTCCTCGCTCAGCCGGAAGGCCTCCTTCACGAAGTCCAGGCACTCCTGGCTGTCGGCGGGCTCCAGCATGCCCAGGCGGGCATGGGGGGCATAGAGGCGGTTGTCCTGCTCGTTCTGGCTGCTCCAGCAGCCGGGGTCGTCGGCGGAGACCAGCACCATGCCGCCGTTGACGCCGGTGTAGGCGGAGGAGAAAATGGGGTCCGCCGCGGCGTTCATGCCCACGTGCTTGAAGGCGGCGAGGCTCCGCAGCCCGCCCATGGAGGCACCCAGGGCAATCTCCACGGCAATCTTCTCGTTGTTGGCCCACTGGCAGTACACATCGGCGCTGTATTGGGCCATGTTCTCCAGTATTTCCGTGCTGGGCGTTCCGGGATAGGCGGCGGCCACGCCGACGCCGGCCTCCCATGCGCCCCGGGCGACGGCCTCGTCGCCGCTCATGATGACCTTGCTCAACTTGCTGTTCGCTCCTTTATGTAAGGCTTGGTTCTTCACTCGTCAAATTCGTCGGGATCGTCCTCGGGAACGTCGATGTCCGCCGTGCCCACCAGCTTGCTGAGAAGCTCCGTGAGCAGCACCTTCTCCTCCTCCGACAGGGGGGAGAGGAACATGGCGGCGAAATCCGGCCGGTTCTCGATGAGCTCCGTCACCCGCTCCCGGCCCTCATCCGTGAGGAAGATGTTGAAAATGCGCTTATCCCGGGCGGACTGCCGCCGCTCCACCAGACCGGCGGCCACCAGCTTGCCCAGGGTCTCGCTGACGGATTGGGGCCGCAGCTTCAGCAGGGTCGTCATGTCCCGCTGGCTGATGCCGTCCGACTCGCCCAGCATGAGCAGGATGCGGTTCTGGGCGCTGGGCCGGCCGCCCTTTTCACCCTCGCCCCCCAGGGCAGGGCCCCGGCGCAGCACGGCGTAAAGGCGGAAGATCCGTTCCATGAGCAGCTCGTTGACGCTCATCTGAATGTCCATTTTCTCCATCCTTCTAAACAATAAGGTACTTGACAATAAGGTACTTGAACGACGCCTATTATACGAGCGCCTCTGCCGCTTGTCAAGATGTTCAAGTACCTTATTTTCGGAAATTGCGCATTTTGTCGAAGAATCAGAAAACCTGGGCCCGAGGGGGCCGGTTTTTTGTGGCTTTTGCGGCTTGTCAGGGGGACGTGGAAACCGACCCGCTTGAAAAATTTGCCCGCCTCATATATACTGGAAAAAAAACAAACGGAGGTAAGGACAAATGGCCCACGACTGGAAAAACGTGCCGAAGCTGGGCTTCGGCCTCATGCGGCTCCCCATGCTGGGGGAGGAGGTGGACATCGGGCAGGTGAAGGCCATGGTGGACCGCTTCCTGGCAGCGGGCTTCACCTATTTCGACACCGCCTACGGCTACATCGGCGGCAAGAGCGAACAGGCGGTGAAAACCGCCCTGGTGGAGCGCCATCCCCGGGAGAGCTTCACCATCGCCACCAAGCTCCCCGCCTGGGCGGGGCCGAAGACCGCCGAGGAAGCCAGACAGATGTTCTGGACCAGCCTGGAGCGCACCGGGGCGGGCTATTTCGACTATTACCTGCTCCACAACATCGGCGAGCCCCGGCTGCCCGCCTTCGATAACTTCGGCATCTGGGATTTCCTCCGGGAGCGGAAGGCCGAGGGCCTCATCCGGCACCTGGGCTTCAGCTTCCATGACTCCCCGGAGATGCTGGAGCGGGTGCTGACGGACCACCCGGACATGGATTTCGTCCAGCTCCAAATCAACTACGCCGACTGGGAGGACCCCGCCATCCAGTCCCGGGGCTGCTACGAGGTCGCCCGGAAATTCGGCAAGGCCCTGGTCATCATGGAGCCGGTGAAGGGCGGCACACTGGCAAACCTCCCCCCGGAGGTGCGTAAACCCTTTGAAAAGGCCGGGCTGGACCCGGTGGCGGGGGCCCTGCGCTTCGCCGCCTCCCTGGATGGGGTCATCACCGTGCTCAGCGGCATGTCCACCCTGGAGCAGATGGAGCAGAACATCGGCTACATGAAGGATTTTCAGCCCCTGACGGAGAAGGAGCGGGGCGTGCTGGCCGAGGCCCTCGGCATCCTCAAGCAGCGGCCCAGCATCCCCTGCACCAACTGCCGCTACTGCGCCCCCGGCTGCCCCAAGTCCATCGCCATCCCCGACATCTTCCAGGCCCGGAACAAGGACCTCATCTATGGGGACCGGGCGGGGGCCCTGGGCTTCTACAAGATGATGGCGGCGGGCGCCAAGGCCTCCGACTGCGTGGCCTGCGGCCAGTGCGAGGCCGCCTGCCCCCAGCACATCTCCATCATCGACGCGCTGAAGAGCATCGCCGCCGACTACGACTGAGCCATTCAATCGAAAAGAGCGCGTTTCGCCGGAATGCCGGGCGCCCCGTCGGGGCAGCCCGCATTCCGGCGAAAATCATAGCTTCGCTGTTTTATTTTTCCTTCCCTTTTCGCCACCGGTTGGGGAGGTCCAGCCCGAAGCAGAGGAACCCGGCCGCCAGGGACACCGGCAGCGCCGTGAGGATGTCCACCAGGGAGTGCTGCTTCACAAAGAGAGTGGCGGCGCAGATGAGCAGGCCGATGAGGGACACGGGCAGCCGGGTGCGCAGGTTGCGGCAGCCCTCGGCGTTCCACACCGCCCCCACCACCCCCAGGACCCCCAGGACATGCATGGAGGGGGAGACGTTGGTGCTGGTGTCGGCGGCGTAGATGCGGCGCACGAGCCAGGTGCAGAGGTTCTCCCGGGGAAAGACCTCCGGCCGCAGCTCCTGGCAGCTGGGCCAGACGAGGAAGGCGATGAAGGCCGCGCCGAAGGAGAGGAGCATGAACCATATCATCCGCCGGAAGGCGGCGATGTCCCGCCGCAGCAGGTGGATGCTCCCCCAGGCCAGGTAGAGGTACCAGCCGATGTAGGGGAGGATGAAGTATTCGCAGAAGGGGATGAGGTCGTCGGCGGGGCAGTACATCACCCGGTAGCTGTCAAAAACGGCGAGACGCTCCACGAGGAAAAAGACGATGACATAGCCGGGCCAGAACAGCACCAGCCACAGGTGGGGCCCCACGGGAATGCCCAGCCTTTCCACCAGACCCCAGAAGCCCTTTCGTTCGGTCTCCGTATTCCCACCTCCCTTTCCGGAAATGATACCGGAACAGTATAGCACATCTGTCCCGCCCAGGCAAGGTTGACGGCCCGGCTCCTTCCGTGATAAGATAAAAAATAAATGCACGCAAGAAAGGGAGGCGCCGCGCCATGGCGACCTATGTGAACGAGCAGGCCTTTTTCGACTGGTACTCCGCCGCCGCCCGGCGGCCCGAGCCCAACCGGGGCGCGCTGCTGGAGGAGGTCCTTCGGCATTATGCCGAGACCGGGCGGGAGGAGTTTGCCCTCTCCGAAAAGGAGACGGTGAGCGGGCAGCGGGAGCGTTTTCCCTTCCGCTATGACGACGTGGGCTGCTGCGGGGCCAGCACCGTTTTCGTCTATTTTGGGGAGGAGGGGGCCTAGCACCCCAAGGGCTGGTTCTTCGGCCCCGGCTGACAGAACCGGGGAAAATCAAAAATCGGCGCTTCTGCATATGGGATTTTAATCTAGCTACGGATTATCCCAGCGGAAGCGCCGTTTTTTTTGCTTTTTCGGGAATCCGGCCTGACTTCCGTCATGTGAGTTTCGGCGGGGGTTTTCTTTTTGCCCCGCCCGCGCACATGCCTTTTGTCATCGGGATTTCGACGGATTGGGCCCCTGCGGCTCTCAAAAAATCTGTAAAAATCGACGAAATTATGATTGAATTGTTGCGGAAGATTTGCTATAAATAGAGAGCAAAGCCCTGATGCTGTAATTTTTATTTTTTTTAGGAGGTAAATCCGAATGTTGAGAACGGGAAAGAAAGCCCTGTCCCTGCTTCTCGCCCTGACTTTGGTCATGTCCCTCTTCGGCGGCGTGACTTTCGTCAGCGCGGAAGGCGGCGGGGCGGCGTGCTTCGTCCAAACGGCCGTCTTGGAGGCCGATGCGGACTATGTGATTGTTGCTAAGAGCGGGGACCAGTATTATGCTCTTACCAGCAGCGCTAAAGTTTTTAGCGCGACGGCAATCACAGTAGACGGGAATGTTGCCATTGTTACGGCAGACAGCCCGAATTATTTGCTTTGGTCGTACACCAGCAATGATTATCTGCTGAATCGCGGCTCGGCAAGATATATCTATCTTGCCGCTGACCGGGTGACTGCGGGCGGCGGCAAGGCCATGACTTATGCCGACGGACACCTCGGCGACGGTCAATACTTTATTACCTTCGCTGACGGGGCCTTTGGCATCTCCACCAACGAGGACGAAGCAGCAGATATTCTGCTCTTCACCGACCCCTCCGCCAATGTGATAGGGAATAAGGCGGACGCCTTTGCCAATGGGCAGTACTACATTCTTGCAAAGACGACCGATGGCTACAGCGCTATGGGCGTAAGCAACAAGGTGTTCACCGCATCCAAAGCGTATGTCTCCGATGACGGATTTATCTACTCTCTGGCTGATGATACCACGCTCTGGACCTATTCAGACGGGAAGCTGATTCACGATGCATCGGGAAGATACTTTTATCTTGCCGCCGACCGGGTGACTGCCGGTGGCGGTCAGAATGTAACTTACGCAGACAGCCATCTTGGCGGGGGTTCATACTATGTGTCCTTTGCCAACGGTGCTTTCAGCGCGTCCGCCAACGTTGATGATGCTGCAGAGATTCTGATTTTCGAGCAGTATTCTGCCGCTGCGAAATTCACCATCACCTTCGAGCCCAACCTGGAGGGCCTGGAGGGCTCCACCGCCACCAAGGTGGAGGGCGAGGACTATGAGATCACCGAGTCCCTCTCCAAGATCGGCTACATCTTCAAGGGCTGGAACACCAAGGCCGACGGCACCGGTGACAGCTACGCCGTGGGCGCCAAGATTACGGCGGACGCGGACCTCACCCTCTACGCCGTCTGGGAGGAGAACACCTCCCTGCCCCTGTCCTATTTCGCCCGGACGGACGAGCTGACCGAGGGCGGGGACTACGTCATCGTCGCCCAGGCGGAGGACGAATACTACGCCCTCATCCTTAACGGCGGCAGCACGGAAGCCCTCAAGGTCACCGTGGACGGGGACTATGCCACCCTCGCGGCGGATAATCCGCAGATTGCCGTCTGGACCCTGGACAGCGGCAATCATTTCGAGGCTGCCACCTCCGCCGGCACCTACATTTACCCCTATTCCGGCGGCATGACCTACACCAGCGGTCGCGTCTTTGAGTATGACGCGGAGAACGACATTCTCCACTTTGCCACCAGCAGCTCCAACGGCTGGATCAGCTTCTCCGGCGGCAGCTTCGGCTACATCCAGTCGGATACGGCCCCGGCCAATGCCGCCACCATCCTGCTCTTCGCCCCCGCCGACGTGGGCGCTCTCGCAAACACCCTGGAGGAGGGCGAGGAGTATTTCATCGTCGGGAAGTCCGGCACGAGCTATTACGCCATGAGCGGCGACGGCAGCGCCGTCGCGGCCTCGGCCAGCCCCGAGGGCGGCTTCATCGCGGCCCTGGGTGAGGATGCCCGCTGGACCTACGCGGGCGGAAAGCTCACCTGCGGCAGCGCCGCGCAAAACGACGTGTCCTATGCGGGCGGCGCCCTCTCCGTCGGGTCCTCCTACCTGACCCTCAGCGGCAGCAGCTTCACCACCGCCGCCGCAGCAGGGGAGATTCTGCTTTACAAGTTCGTGCCCGCGGCTGAGAAGTATGCTCTCACCTTCGAGGGCAACGCCCCCGGCGTGGAGACCACCACGGCCATCAAGACCGAGGGCAAGAACTATACCATCTCCGAGAGCCCCACTCGCCGGAGCTACACCCTCACCGGCTGGAACACCAAGGCCGACGGGACCGGCAAGGCCTTCGCCCTGAACGGCGTCATCACCGATGAGGACATCGGCGCGGACGGGACCCTCACCCTCTACGCCATCTGGGCGGAGGCCGCCAACAGCGAGGCCTACGTCTTCGAGAAGGCCACCTTTGATGAGAAGACCTGCATCGGCGCTCCGGCCCTCTTCGTCACCAAGCTCGGCGAAAACTACTTTGCCATCAGCACCGACGGCAGCACCGTTTCCGCGGAGTCCGTGAACGTTGCCGCCGACGGCACCATCACCGTCACCGGCGACACCGCCGTGTGGTATGTCGCCCAGAACGGCTATCTGAAGCAGAAGCTGGGCAGCGAGCGCTACGGCGGCTACTACCTGAGCTTCGCCTCCGGCCTGAAGGCCGACACCGAGGCCGGCATCGTCCTGTACGAGAACGGAAAGCTCACCCTGAAGAGCGACACCGACACCGTCGCGGGCTACCTCGGCTTCAACGGCAGCGCCTTCACCGTGGTCACCTCCGCTTCCGAAGCCTGCACCCTGGATTACTACGTCCAGTCCGCCATCTTCACCCAGGCCACCGGCCTGACGGCGGGGAAGGACGTGGCCATCGTCGTCCAGGCGGACGGCAGCTACTATGCCCTCAGCTACGACGGCGACCTGGGCGCCGCCGCCGTGACCTATAATTCCGCCGACGGCACCATCGCGGGCACCACCGCCGCGGCCTGGAATTACGCCGACGATCAGGTGCTGGAGAGCGTCGCCGTTCCCGGCAACGGCATCTTCTCCGGTTCCGGCGGCTTCATGGTCTATGACTCCACCGGCAGATACCGCCGCACCTTCGTGTATGACAGCACGACCCAGAAGGTCAGCCTGTACGACGGCGCCTATTATCTGACCTTTGACGCGGAGGGGAAAGAATTCGGCCAGTCCTCCAGCGCGGATGGCGCGGCGGCGGTCCTCGTTTTCGAGCGGGCCTCCCTCTATCACGCTGAGAGCTACATCCCCGACGGCTGCGATATTCCGGTCAACGAGCGCGCCGCCGTGAAGAACGCCGACGGCTCCATCACCCTGGCCTTCACCTCCGACACCCACCACGACGGCAGCGAAACCACCAATCTGCAGACCTGGCTGGAGGCCTCCGGTGTGGAGTACATCGACGCCTTCGGCTTCTGCGGCGACATGGGCTCCGCCTATGCCTCCAACGCCGATGACTTCTGGCCCTGGACCGGCATGGTCATGGACTATGTGGACAGCCTGGTGGAGGACGGCAAGGTGGGCGCCGCCGCCTTCACCCACGGCAACCACGAATGGTTCCCCACCGCCGGCGGCAATTACCGCACGGAGTTTGAGCGTCCCGAGGCCCAGCGCCTGCTGCGCATCGGCGAAGCGGTGAAGACGGAGGATTACATCATCTACTGCTTCGGCTCCGGCAAGAGCGCCATCAACTTCACCTATGACTACGACCCCGACGACATCGAGCGTCTGGAGAAGTATTTCGAGACCGCGCCCACCGACCGGCCCATCTTCATCCTGACCCACTATCCCCTCCATGAGTGGTATGGCCGGGGCGAGGAGCGCTACATGCAGCACGCCAACGAGATCATCAACGCGCTGAACGCCGCGGCGGATTCCGGCCATCAGATTATCGTGCTCTGGGGCCACAACCACAGCGACTTCGACGACAACTACTATTTCCCCACCTTCCCCGGCGATGACATCGTCATCAATCCCGAGGGCGATACCCGCACCCTGAACTTCACCTATGTGGCCGCGGGCTGCACCGCCGACGCGGAGTACACCAGCGAGGTGGCCGGCTCCGCCGCCGTCATGAACAAGGGCCTCATCGTCACCATTGGGGCCGACGGCAAGCTGGACTACACCTACTACACCATCGACGGCGAAGAGATGCCCGTGCAGGAGCCCTGGAACGACTCCGAGCCCTGGCTGGTCCGCTACCGCGAAGGCGTCCTGGCGGACGAGGACCAGGTGGCCCTCGGCTTCGTCAGCACCCAGTATGTGGCCGACGGCGAGGCCCCCAAGCCCGTCAGCGGCCCCCTGGTGAAGGGCTATGTCTTCGAGGGCTGGAAGACCTGGCAGGAGGGCTCCGAAGTCGACTTCGACATGACCGCCCCCATCACCAGGAACACCCTCATCACCGCCAAGTACTCCGAGGTGGGCATCGAGATTGAGGAGGCCACCCTTACCCCGGAGGAGACCTACAACGGCGAGACCATCTCCATGACCGCCGTGGGCCTCCAGGGCCAGTTCACCCTCTTCGACATCGGCAGCATCTTCGGCGGCGGCTCCGGCCCCTTCACCTATGCCCTGTGGTTCGATGAAGGCGGCTCCTTCTCCTTCGACAAGCCCGTCACCTTCACCAAGCAGTACTTCGACGACAGCTACAACGTCATCGGCACGGATACCGTGGAGCTGGCTGCCGGCGAAACGGTCAACGTCAAGGACGGCGTCGACAGCGAGTACGAGGGAAAGAACATCGCCTGGAGCGAGTTCGCCATGACCCTGGACGCTGTGGGCGATGCGCAGGCCAACTCCATCCTCATCGTCTACGCCCCCGACCCCGGCAACTACAAGAATGCCGAGCCGGATACCCCCATCAGCAAGTTCCCCGGCACCGTCACCGGCCTGCCCGATGAGTACACCGTCACCTTCGAGCCCAACCGGGACGACATCACCGAGGAGTATTCCGACACGAAGTTCGACGGCTACGATTACAAGATCACCCTGACCCTGTATGCCGACGACGCCACCATGCTGGGCTGGAACACCGCCGCCGACGGCTCCGGTGATGACTACGCCGTGGGCGACTACTACGCCGAGAACGCGGAGCTCACCCTCTACGCCCAGTGGGAGGAGAACAACGCTGTTGAGCCCGGCACCCTGACGGAGGACGTGTATGTTTCCATCAGCGTCGCCGGTTCCCTGGAGGTGGCCTATGAGCCCGTCACCGCCATCGACCTGGACGGCAGCGACTCCATCGACATTGATGAGGTCCTCTACGCCGCCCACGAGGCCTACTATCCCGGCGGCGCCGCGGCGGGTTATGCATCCGCGATGACCGACTGGGGCCTTGGCCTCACCGAGCTCTGGGGCGACACCTCCGGCAACTTCGGCTATTATGTGAACAACACCATGGCCTGGGGCCTCAGCGATCCGGTTTCTGACGGCGGCTATGTCCATGCCTATGTGTTCGCCGACAGCAGCTACTATTCCGACGTGTATTCCTACTTCAACAGAGCCAGCGTGGCCTGCAGCGGCTCGGTGGTCCTGACCCTCTACGCCGGTTCCTTCGATGAGAACTGGGATGTGGTCTTCGCTCCCTATGCGGGCGCGGTCATCACCGTGGACGGCGAAGAGACCGAGTTCGTGACCGATGCCAACGGCTCCGTCACCGTCCGGTTCTTTGAGGCCGGCGAGCACCTCGTTTCCGCCGTGAGCGACACCGACATTCTGGTGCCCCCCGTCTGCAGGGCCGTCGTGACCCTTTCCGATGACGATTCCGGCAGCAGCGGCGGCAGCAGCGGCAGCACCGAAACCGGGACCGCAGAGCCCGAGGAGGACGCGGTCATCACCGTGGATGCGGAGGTGGAAGACGGCGCGGCCACCGCAGCGGTGGACGCCGGGACCGTCACCGAGACCCTGAACGCTGCGGACAGCAGCGCCGAGACCCTCACGGTCACCGTGAAGAGCGAGGACGCGGACTCCGTGGCCCTCACCCTGGATGCCGAGGCCGTGCAGGCCGTGGCCGACGGGAAGGTGGACCTGGCTGTGGAGACCGAAAACGGCAGCGTCACCCTGGCCGCCGGGGACGTGAAGGCCCTGGCCGCCGCGAACAAGGATATGGCCGTGAGCGTGAAGGCCAATGCGGACGGCAGCACCACCGTGGACGTTACCCTGGA
>Ga0208297_1000569_pt1 | contig 66347 bp, 60 predicted proteins | sample LMS_cellobiose_e_FD_187367 | JGI IMG/M metagenome (GOLD analysis project Ga0208297, IMG submission 187367) | Rumen-fistulated moose microbial communities from Alaska, USA - LMS_cellobiose_enrichment (SPAdes) (version 2) | ecosystem: Host-associated > Mammals > Digestive system > Stomach > Rumen...
AATAAATAAATAAATAAATAAATAAATAAATAAATAAATAAATAAATAAATAAATAAATAAATAAATAAATAAATAAATAAATAAATAAATAAATAAATAAATAAATAAATAAATAAATAAATAAAAACATCAAGCCATTCAGTTCAAACTGATGGAGAGCCTGAACATATCGAGGAAGGGAATTCCTGCCTTCTAAGATTGAAATTGGCAGGAATTAAATTTATAAGTAGTCAAATAACAGATAGATATTAAACAAAAAAAATTAACAGAGCCATAGGAATGGGAAATAACTTAAAAGGAACTCTAACAAGCTGGCAATTCTTTCTCTTTGCGTTCGTATCTCTGATTTCACATCTCCTTTATACTGCAGGTGCTGCCTTTGCAGGCATGCTTTCAGTATATATATTTTTTCCTGCAGGAATGGGGTTTTTTACCTTTTTCCAGCTATATCTTGTTTTTTCTCTTTTTGGTTGGACTTCTCCTGTTGTCTATCTCTCAGCTATCTTTTTTTCTTTTCTATGGGTCTGGATTTTACAGAAGATTTACAGGGAAGACTCATCGGCAGCTTATATTTTCTATGCAATTACTTTTCTTGTAGTATTTTGGGCTACTATTACAGGAATCATGCCACCGGATTGAATCTCCCCAGGTTTTAATCTCTAATTTTAGAGTACTCATTTTATAACCTGAAGGGGATACTCTCCTGATCAGGAAAAACAGGTCTGTATTTTTGAATTTTTTGTTTATTCTTTTCTAGTATTTTTATTTATTCAATTAAAGCAGTTCTACGCTCTGTTCTGTCCGTGCAGGCTGGTTTATTATCAGGAATTTTAGAGTTATATTTCCGGTATTATATGTGGTCTGGACCGAACCCGCAGGGATATATATGAACTGGTTCGGGTGCATCTCTACCGGAATTCCGTCAATATAAATCAAGCCCTCGCCTTCAAGGATATAATGGATTTCAGGAGTTTTCACCACATGGGATGTGGTGTTTTTCCCGGGTTCTATTACAGAATGTGCGAGGCTGCAGTCAAGCTCAAGGTTCTTATCGAGACTTACAGGGTTCAGGAGTTCGGCAATTTGAGGGTTTCCCGGCTCATCTGTGTATTCGCACGCTTCAAGGTTCCTGCAAACGATGTAATTTTCCAGATAGAGGTCAGCCCCTACAATGTAGGTTTTTCCTTCTGAAGAAGCCTTTTTGACGAAAGTACACTTGTGGTAAGGCTTGGAATTATTTTTATCCTTCCAGTTGTACTCAATCCAGCCCTCGCCTTTTTCGCTCAGGGCTGTTTCTATAAAAAGTTCTCCTATTGGCTTGCCGTCTGCATCTGCAATCTCTTTGATATTTTTGCCTTCACGGCTCGGGTCTGAAGGGCAGACTACCTGGGTCCCATTTTCAGCCCAGACAAAAATACAGAAGCCATCCTGGAACCAGGGAGATCCCTTTTCCCGGAATGAGGGAAATAATTCTTCCCCCTGGGCTTCAATGAGTCTGACTGTAGCTTTTACCTTGCTTTCAATATTCCTTCTTTCGGCTGCAAGCTTACTTTCCCCCTTTTCCAGAATAAGGGGATCTGGCGCAGGTCTTGAGACAGCAGGCACAGGCATCTCACCTTCTTCCTCAGCCCGCACAGTGCCGGCTACCCCGGCAACATCTGAGCTTATGGTTTCACTTTCGAGCTCGGGCGAGACTGGTGACACTTCATCCTTATCCCCACTGGTAAGGATTCCTAGAAAGAGTGCAACTGCAAGCATAACACATGCAATTTTTATCAAATCCATAAATTTCCCTGCTGTCCTGGCTTAAACCTTATAAATTACTAATTTAAGGTCAGCACGTATACTGAGCATTTTTCTGAGTAATTATCTGAAGTATTATTTTATTTTTTCATTTTGTTCGCGTTCGAGCCACTTAAGAGTATTTGCTGGCTAAATAGGGAGCATTTATTTATTAAGAATTTGAATTATTTTCAACTTAATTCAATCCAATTTAAATCAGTTTAATTCTAATTTCAGTTCACTTAAATCTGGTTTAACTTTTAGCTGCTCTAATCTCATTATAAAAATCAAATTTGAAACGCTACAGGGATAGGAAAATGTCTGGCCACTACAATCTCGTTTCCTGGAACGTAAATGGCCTTCGGGCTGTAATAAAGAAAGGTTTTCTTGAGCTTCTGCTGGAACAGAAATTTGATATTGTCTGTATTCAAGAAACTAAAGTTTCTCCTGATAAACTTCCCAGAGAAGCCAAAAATATCCCAGGTTACTATAATTACTTTGTTTCAGCAGAACAGAACGGCTACAGTGGGGTCGGAATCTTCTCGAAGAAAAAGCCCCTGAATATCGAAACCGGCATGGGAATAAGAAAATTTGATAGGGAAGGCCGCTTCCTTAGGGCTGATTTCGAAGACTTCACCTTAATGAATATCTATTTTCCTAACGGCAAAGCCTCCCAGGAGCGCCTGGAATATAAAATGGATTTTTATGAAACCTTTTTGGATTACGCAAACACCCTCAAAGCTGATGGGAAAAAGCTTGTGATCTGCGGGGACGTAAACACCGCCCATAAAGAGATTGACCTTGCCCGTCCCAAACAAAATGAAATGATATCTGGTTTTCTTCCTGAAGAGCGAGCCTGGATGGATAAATTCGTTGCAGCTGGCTATATTGACACCTTCCGCATGTTCAATTCTGAAGGCGGAAATTATACCTGGTGGTCAGTGAGAACCGATTCACGCAAAAGAAACGTCGGCTGGCGCCTGGATTATTTCTTTGTCAGTAAAAACCTGCAAGACAACGTTAAATCTTCTCCGATTTACTCTGATATCATGGGCTCGGACCACTGCCCTGTCGGACTCGAACTTGAATTTTAATTAGTTTCTGCCTTTGCGCCGGTCGATCACGCTCAGGTTAATTCGGGAGAATCAAGTCTGCTTCACATTGACCCTTATCCTGAACTCTGTACCTTTATCCCTTTCCATTTCGATTTCGCCGCCCAGTTGATCAACAAGGATAGCTACAAGCTGTAGACCAAGCGTGTCCGGATTTTCGAAATCAATATTTCTGGGAATGCCCACTCCATTATCTGAAACTATGAGAGTATATGCATTGTCTTTTTCGGCAAGCTGCCCTTTATTACTCCGTTCATCAATGGATTTCTCACTGGAAAGCTTAATTTGAATTATACCCTTCTCATCCCCGCCTGGAAACGCATGTTTGAAGGAATTGGATACAAGCTCATTAACTATCATTCCTAATGGGACCGCGGTATCAACATCAAAGAAAAGGTTTTCTTCCAGATCTATCTTCAAGCTAATTCCGGCATTTCCAATCCTGTAGGTCTGGAAAAGATTTTCAATGAGCTTCTTAAGGTATGCTGAGAAGTTGAGTTCATTATCTCCTTCACCTTCATGAAGTTCCTCATGAATGAGTGCAATGGATATTACTCTGTCCTGGCTTTCCCTGAAAGCGGCGAGAACTTCAGAATCTTTAATACATTCCCGATTATTGAATTTTTCAGCCTGAAGGTCCAGCAGGGAAGAGATAACCTGAAGGTTATTCTTTATCCTGTGATGAATTTCCTTTTTACGGGCAATCTCAATTTTAGCAAGCATCTCTTCTGCTTTTTTGTGCTCGGTTATATCCCGAGCGACAGAAACTGATCCAATAATATTTCCACTTTTATCGCGCACCGGGGCAGCGCTCACCTGGCGGTAGCGTAACTTCCCATGGACAGGCATGCAAATTATCTCCTCCTGGTTCTTCACGACTTCGCCCTGCAGTGCAAGCAGGGCTGGAGATTCATTAATAGGGCGCAGACTGCCATCTGGACGATAGACTTTCACATTCTCCAGAAACTTTTCTACCGCTATTTCTTTCTCGGGAGGGATGTAGAACTCACTGTATGCAAGGGGATTAATCAGGGTAAAGTTTTTCCGGGTATCTGCAAACCAGACTTCATCGGTAATACTGTTAATCAGTGCAGCCAGTCGGTCTTTCTCCTGCTGGATAGCATTGAGCAACCGTTCCCGCTCCTCTTCTGCCTGTTTACGCTCTGTAACGTCTTCAAATACTGCGACCAGTTCGCCAGAGGGCAGCTTGTATACATAGTTAGTCACCCACAGGGCGATATTTTCATCTGGTATTGTTAACTAAATATAGCTAACTCTTTATTTCTGTACTTCATTAATAGAAGAACAGAGTACTTTAGCATTTCAAGACTTTTAGTATAACACTTTGTCTTTCTTCTCAACCTTGCCAGAAAGTGCCTCAATATGCTGTTATATCCTTCAATTGTATACGTTTCTGCTTTGGACTGAGTATGAATCATTTCTGGAAGAAACTCTGCATATGCTCTCCAGTGATCGGTCATTACTTCTCCAATCCCTTTATTCTCTAATTTTTCCCAGAGTTGTTGTCCAGTTTCTGTTCCTCTGCTACCAAAAGAGCAGTCGATGAACTTTTTCCCAGCTCTATCAACAGCAATCCAGATCCAGCAATACTTTTTTTGTTACCTATGTAAGTGTGCATTTCATCCAGTTCAACAATAGCTATCTCTTTTTCACTTTTTAGGTTCTCTAAGTCCTGACCAAATTTCTTTATCCATTTTTGGACAGAAACATGACTTACTCCTAAAAATCGCCCTATTGAGCGAAAACCTAATCCTTCAAGATAAAGTTGTAAAGCCTGTCTTTTAACAGAATTGGAATTAGCAGTTGATTTTAACTCTACTGAATAGTTATATCCACAATCATGGCATTTGTAGCGTTGACGTCCATCAACTATACCGTTCTTTTTATGATTGGAACTCTTACATCTTGGGCAATTCATACAAAAATATAGGTTATCATAATACATAACTATATTTAATTACCAAAACCAAAGAAAGTAAATACAATTTTTCAAAAATAAGATTAAGGCAGCATAAACACCAGAATAATATTTTTTATTTTTTGATTACAGCTGGTTTAAGATTTTAAGAAATTCAGGTTTCACTATGCCACTTTGTAAATAGGTTTAAGTATATCCTGCTACAACCTTCAATCTTTTTCAAGCAAAAGACTGTGCAGAAAAGGACTTTTTTAATGCTGCAGTTTTCGCTCTAATGTGCAGCCTGATCCCGGGAACAATACTTATGAGAGAACAGATAACCTTGGAGGCTATTCCCCTCTTCTTTGCCGGGTTCCTGTTTGTATTTATCATGCGTTTTTTTATAGATAGTGAAGTTTTACACTGATTATTTAGATATTTGGAGTGTAAACTATCTACCAGAAATCCCTCCTGATTCTGTCATATTCATCTTGCTTTAAAACAGCACTCCTGCATCTTCCCTATTTTAGATTCACATTTTGTCATGTGATTATCCAATTCAGACGAATATATTTCAAAATATATTTGTTATGTTTGATGGAGTTAATAAGAAAAAAGTTTCACGTCAAAAAATAGATAATGAAGAAAAATCAATTATGTTTAGGGAAAAACTTATGGGTTTTTTACACATGAACCAATGTTGAGAATCAATTGCTCAAAAAGGGAAATAAGGGGGAAAAGATTTGGAGAGAAGATCTCAGATATTACTGATTATTGGGGCTTTACTGCTGGTAATGGGCGTGCTCCTTAACTTTACCAAAGACCCACTTTTATTGGGCACAGGAACTGTAACTGCACTATTTATGTTTTTGCTTTTCAGGATAGATCCTCTAAGTCCAAACGACTAACAGATATAAAAGAAAAGGGAAGAAGAAAAATGCCATCTTTTCTTCTTTCAGAACTTACACTTTTTACTCTTAATGATTCCCCTCAAACTCGTTTAGTTTGTTTTCTTAATCCTTACTACAAATTGATTAAAGGATTCTGAATAAGTTAAAATATATTGTCGAATAACTTTCCAATAAAATTTATTTCCTAAATAACCTGACGCCTTATACAGGGCTTCAGATGCAAAAGCGACCGGGATGAGACAATGATATACCGAACAAGGCAAGTTGTAACCCGTTTAATTCTTTTAATCGTTTTAACTTCCCTCCTTACAGGAGGGTGCCTGGAGCAGAGTTCCGGGTTGAGCATTGAAAACGGAACAGGAATGAAAGGAGGAATCAATACCAGCGTAACCTCTTCAGTAAACCGCTTGATAACCGAAGAAGTAAATCTCTCCGGTTCCGGGACAGTAAACTCCACTATTGCAGGAAATTACAGGCTTGAAGCCCTCAATATTGAGTTAAAAGCGCCTTCTTATGAGCTGCCCCTTCACAGGGACGGAATCTCAAATTATGAAAAATTCTCAGGCAGGATCCCTCTGAATGATTCAGCCCTCAAGCTGCTGGAAAGTAACGGTTTCGTTGTAATCGAAAACCCTTACAATCCGGGAGAAGAGGATATAACCTCGATGTATTCGACCCTCACGGAAAAAGAGGTCCCCATCTTCATTACCACGGACTCCTTGCTGCATCTCTACCATATTCAGTTTGATGAGACTCTTCGCCAGATCGAAGAAAAGGAGTTTTACAATACACTCTGGGAGACTGATTTTGACCTGTTAAATGCTTCTATCGAGAAGTATAATACCGCCTCAGGGGAAGGAAAAGAAGCAGCAAGAAGAAACGCAGCCTACTTTGCTGTAGCCCTGAGCCTGCTTCAGCCGAAACCCTCACAGGTGCAGGGAGCAGCAAGTCCTTATGGTTTCGTTAACGAGTCCCTTTTCCCTGCAGGTGCGGAGGAGCAATATCAGTTTGAAATTCCAGATTTCGTAAAAAAAGAGGTTGAAGCCGAACTTGCCCTGATTGAAGCACATAGAGGTATTGAGCTTTCTCCCATATTCAATTATAAGGAAGATTATTCCCAGTATATTCCTCGAGGGCACTATACCAGATCCGAGAAGCTGCAAAACTATTTCAAGGCGTTTATGTGGCACGGCAGGATGAGTATGCTCCTGAAGGATAAATTGATTGAATCCGAAGACCCTGCAAAAGACGCCCGCATCCAGACTATTCAAGCAAGCCTCATCGCTTCAGAGCTCGAAGATAAGCCTGACCTCTTAGAGAACTGGGACCGGATCTATGGGGTTACAGCCTTTTATGTGGGTTTTTCAGACGACCTTAGCCCATACGAGTATATGGAAGCTATGAATTCGGTATTTGGCAGTGAGGAGAGGAAATTCGATGAAACAACGGTTGAAGAACTGAAAACCACTCTTGCTGAGTACCAGGGCCCGAAAATTTATGGCGGCACCGGAAATTGTGCTATTGAGCCGCCCTTTACCCCCGGACAGGCGGACGAATGCCTCGAAAACACTGCTGGTTTCCGTTTTATGGGACAGCGCTTCATTCCGGACTCCTATATATTCTCAAATCTGGTAGGAGCGTATACAGGGGAATATATGGGACAATATACTGAAAACGATACACCATTTACTCTTGTAATCTCAAGAACCGGAATGCCTGTTCGCGGCTTCCCTCGCGGACTTGATACAATGGCTCTTCTTGGATCTGAAAGGGCTGTTTACTGGCTCGATGAACTAAATGATTCAAGTTACAAGAATTACAGCACCCAGTATGGAAAGCTGGAATCGGAATTCTCAAACTTCAGCGCAGCCGAGTGGAACAGGAACCTCTATTGGTCCTGGCTCTATTCCCTTCAGCCCCTCCTGAAAGATTACGGTGAAGGCTATCCGACATTCATGCAGACCGATGCCTGGCAGGACAAAGAACTGAACACGGCTCTTGCTTCCTGGACAGAGCTCAGGCATGATACTATCCTCTATGCCAAACAGAGTTACACTATGGTTGTAACCTCAGCGCCAGTGCTTCCTGAAGAAAAGCCTGTAGTGGGTTATGTTGAGCCTGTACCTGATTTCTACGCCCGCCTGCTTGCCTTAACAAAAATGACAAACCAGGGTCTGGATGAAATGGGCGTGCTTGACCCGGTTTCAAAGGCAAGGCTTATGAATCTTGAAAATATCCTGTCGAGGCTTCAGGCTATCTCTGAAAAAGAACTCGAAAACGAAGAACTGACAGCCGAAGATTATGAGTTTATCAAAAATTTCGGGGATCAGCTTGAAGGTACAATAATGGAAGTTGACGAGAAAGCCAGAAAAACTACAGTCGTGGCTGATGTCCATACCGACGCAAATACGGAAACCGTTCTTGAAGAAGGCGTTGGGTATGTTGACATGCTTGTGGTAGCATATAAGCTTCCTGACGGTAGAATCCTTCTGGGAGCCGGGCCCGTTATGAGCCATTACGAGTTCAAGCAGCCAGTATCCGAGCGCCTGAGCGATGAAAAATGGAGAGAAATGCTTGAGGTAAATCCACCGGAAAGACCCGAGTGGACTTCCACCTATACTTTTTAATTTTTACCTCAGGAATTTTTCGGATTTTTATTTTTAATTTTTTATTTGCCTGATTTTAGCTGAGCCTGATTTTTTATTATTTTACAGATTTAAACAGATTGAAATATTGTGAGAGGTATAACTTATTTGAAAATAATTTTCAAAGAGTTTAGTCCCTGCACAAGCATTCGGTTGTAATACCGGAATAATACAAAGCTTAATTTTGAAGGTAAAATCTCACTTTCTGATAGAGCAAAATTCGAATTAAGATACTGATCCAAAGCAACCGGGATGAAACAATGAAAGAAATAATGAAAAATCGAACTCAGATAACTGTAACACTTTTAATATTTCTCATTTTTTTAGTTTCCCTCTTTATGGGAGGATGCCTTGAGCAGAGTTCAGGGTTAAGTGGGGAAAATGAAACAATGCAGAAAGAAGCAGGTAATAACAAAGACGACCCTTCAGGTCGCCTCCAAACCGAAGCCGTAAATCTTTCCGGTATTGAAGCAGGAAATTTGTCGCTTTCAGGAAATTACAGGCTTGATGCTCTTGACATGGAACTGAAAGCTCCCCAGTATAAACTTCCACTGCAAGAATCAGATATTGTAAATTATAGAGAGTTTTCTCAAAAATTTTTGACAGATAAGACGGCTCTGGAAAAATTGAAAGAAAACGGATTTGTGGTAATTCCCAACCCTTACAATCCGCAAGAAGAAGATATTACTGCTATGTATGACAGGCTTGAAAACGAAGGACAGCAGATTTTTATAACTTCGGATACGCTTCTCCACCTCTATCATGTTCAGTTTGACGAAAGTATGAGCCAGGTCGAGCAGAATGAATTATATGGAATTTTGTGGGAACTTGATAAAGCACTGCTTGATGCTTCGATAGAAGAATATAATAATGCATCAGGGGAAGAAAAAGAAGCTGCAAAAAGAAATGCAGCCTACTTTGCGGTTGCTTTAAGCTTGCTCCAGCCCAGAGAAGAGCAGATAAAGGAGATAAAGAATCCTTACGACCCTGAGGCAGGAATGTATTTTGACCCTGCAGCAAAGGAAAAATACCAGTTTGAGATTCCGGCGTTTGTAGAAGATGACGTCAAAGCCGAACTGTCCCTTATCGAAACTCACGAAGGCTTTGATCAATCTCCTATTTTCCTTTATAAAGAAGATTATTCCCAGTATTTGCCCAGGGGACATTATACTCACTCGGAAATACTGAAGAATTACTTCAAAGCTTTCATATGGCACGGCAGGATGAGCATGCTTCTCAAGGGCAAATTAATTCCTGCAGAAGACCCGGAAAAAGAAGCCCGCATCCAGACTATCCAGGCAAGCCTGATTACTTCCGAGCTTGAGGACAATCCAGAACTCCTCAAGAAATGGGAAAGGCTGTATGCGATTACGGCTTTTTATGTTGGAGTTTCGGATGATCTTGGACCACATGAATATATGGAAGCAATGGAATCAGTGTTTGGAAATGGGTCAAGGAATTTTAACGCAACAGCGATGGAAGAGCTAAAAATAGAGCTTGCCGGATATAGGAGCCCTGAGATCTACGGAGGCACAGGAAGTGGAGATCACGAACCTATTCTAACGGCTGAGCAAGCTGATGAACTTCTTGAGGATACGAAAGGTTTCAGGTTCATGGGACAGCGTTTTATTCTGGATTCTTATGTTTTCTCCAGACTCATTGGCCCCTATACAAATGAGTACACAGGAAATCCGGAACAGTTGCCTTTTACCTATATTTATTCCGATTATGGAAACAACAGGGGCTTCCCTCGCGGGCTTGATACCATGGCTCTGCTGGGCTCGGAAAGAGCTGTTTACTGGCTAGATGAGCTAGATGATTCAAGCTACAAAAATTACAGTCTCAGGTACGGGGAACTAAATTCCGAGTTTTCAAACTTCAGCACAGCCGACTGGAACAGGAACCTCTACTGGTCCTGGCTTTACTCGCTCCAGCCTCTCTTAAAGGATTACGGTGAAGGCTATCCGACCTTCATGCAGACCGATGCCTGGCAGGACAAGGCAATGAGTACGTCACTGGCTTCCTGGACCGAACTCAGACATGATACTATCCTCTATACCAAGCAAATATATGCGATGGAGACGTCACTTCCTGTTTTTGAGGACAACCCTGTGGGACATGTAGAGCCTGTGCCCGAATTTTATAACAGGCTGCTGGCTCTTACCCGGATGACAGCAGACGGGCTTGAGGAACTGGATGCACTTGATGAAAATACAGCAAGAAATTTTGAAAGCCTTGAGAGTGTGCTGAATAAGCTTATCGAGATTTCCGAAAAAGAACTTAAAAATGAGAAATTGACAGAAGAAGACAAATATTACATCTTCAAGTTTGGAGAAATAATTAAATTGAGCTCAAGTGCCGATGAAGAAGCCAGGAAAACTACCCTTGTTGCAGATGTCTACACCGAGCCAAATAATGAACTCGTGCTTGAAGAAGGGACAGGGTATGTGGATATGGTAATTGTTGCTTACAAACTTCCTGATGGCAGGATTTACCTGGCTGCTGGACCGGTTATGAGTTATTATGAATTCAAACAGCCTATGTCCGACCGTCTTACCGATGAAAAATGGAGAGAAATGCTTGAGGTAAATCCACCCGAAAGGCCCGAGTGGACTTCCACCTATATTTCATAATATTTTGGGTAAGATGCATTAAAAAGTGCAACAAATATAGAAGATGGTATTAAAAAATATTACAAAGAAAATACTGCAAATAACGAAAATTAACGAAAAATAAGAGAATCAAAAAATAAATAAAAAGGTTCAAGGGAGTTTTCAAACAGATAGGGAAGTTTTCAAACAGTTAGGGAAGCTTTTAAACTGAAAGCTTCTCTTCTCCCTTTTCTTTTGTTTTCGTTTCCTGCTTGACCTGGGTTATCATCCTTTCAAGCTGGTCCCTGGAGATGCTTTTACGCTTTTCTTCGGTGCAGACCTTGACTTTCTCAATCAGGGCGCAGAGTTCTTCACGCTCAAGGCAGAGACCTATACTGTTAATAATGCCTTTTAAAGCTTTTTTGCCGGTGTGTTTTCCTATAACGAGGTTGCGTTTCCCGCCAACCATTTCCGGGAGGAAGAGTTCATAGGTGCGCGGCTCTTCCAGGATTGCAGCAACGTGAATTCCGGACTCGTGGGTAAAGGCATTTTGTCCGACAACAGCTTTGTTAACTGAGGGTATAACGCCTGAGTAATCCGAGACCATTCTGGAAAGGGCAGTCAGCCTTGTAGTATCATAGCGATCTATCCCGTACTGCACCCTGAGAGCAACCAGTATTTCCTCAAGGGCAGCGTTGCCTGCACGTTCCCCGATTGCATTAACCGTGGTATGGAGCTGTTTTGCCCCGGCTTCGGCAGCAGCAAGAGTATTTGCAGTAGCCATTCCAAGGTCGTCGTGGCAGTGAATACAGATAGAGGTATTGATCTCTTTGAAAATTTCGCTAACAAGATAATGGGTCGTTGTAGGGTTCAGGATGCCAATCGTGTCTGCAAGGCTTACGTACTGTACTTTATACTCGTTTTCAACTTCTTTAAAAGCCTGTTTGAGACGGTCAATTGGGGTCCGGCTTGAATCTTCAGCTGCAAAACGCACTTTCAGTCCGTGGTCGGTTGCGTACTCAATGGTTTCTTTGGCACAGTGGAGCATCTCCTCAAAGCTTCTGTGGTATTTGTATTTGAGGTGCAGATCGGACATAGCAATGAAAATGCTCACTATATCTACATCACATTCAAGGGCAGCATCCACGTCTCCTTTTACCGCGCGTGAGAGGCAGCAGATTCTCGACTTAAAACCCTGATTTGCGATTTCCTTCACAATTTCCTTTTCGTTTTCCGAAACCACAGGAAATCCAGCTTCTATGACCTCAATGCCCATGGAATCAAGTTCACTGGCAATTGCCAGCTTCTGTTCCTTTGTAAATGCAACGCCTGGGGTCTGTTCCCCATCACGGAGAGTCACGTCACAGATCTCGATATCCAGGGGACGATATTGAATAAAGTCCATAAGATTATTTCTGGAATACTGCTCACTCTCTAACATGGTTACTGCTTCCTTTAGTTTCTCATTATAGTGAGGATTTTTGATTATTTTTAATGATATACAGGTAGTGTAGCCAGAAACTGACTCAAAGGCTTGAATAAGGAGGTACCAGGGTTCAAACGTCCCTAAAAGTCAGAAAATCTAGTATCTCTCAAAATTAAGCATAGCTTTACCTTCATATGTATAAATGTTTTCCTCGGAGGAAAAGAATTTCCGGCAACGGCTTCTCGAAAGAGTAGATCAGAATAAGCTAAAAATCGACAATCTACCCTTGATCAGGAGACTTAAGCCAATGGGTGTTATAAAAAATTCAAAAGTGCTTATATCAGTGAAAAAATCTAGAGTAATGAGAAAACTCAAGCTTTAAATAAAAGGCGCTTTCCGGAAGTAGATAAAGCATCTCTATTAACAAATTAAAATCCTTCCATGGTAATGAGTAAAGGTTTTTTCAAGTAGAGATAAAGGCTTTCTCATGTAAGTTTCCTCTGAACCCTTTCATAAAAGCAGGTATCAGAGATCTTCACAAAGCGGGCTGGAAACTTGGACTTTTTAAGTTTGACAATGTCATCAGGCTTTATCCGATAGGATTTCTGCCCGTCAATTGCAATGACAGCCTCTTTTTTCGGAGCCGATAACCTTATTGTGATCTCGCTGTCTGACGGGATAACCCAGGGTCTTGATGAGAGTTTAAAAGGAGCAACAGGAACAACTACTATCGCACTTACCCTGGGGCTTATAATGGGTCCACCTGCGCTCATTGCATAAGCGGTGGAACCAGTCGGGGTTGCAAAGACAACACCATCCGCGCGCATCGAGTCAAGGAGGCAGTCCCCTACATAAACCTCAAACTGGATGATCTTTGCGGGCTTTGCAGACATTATCGCAATCTCATTCGTTGCGGTATCAAGCAATTCCCCGTTAAGGAATACATCAACCCTCATCCTTTCAATATATGAAAAACCGTAAAGCACTTCTTCTATGGTTTCAAGGGCATCTTCTGGCTCGACGTCTACAAGAAAACCAAGGGTGCCCATATTAATTCCAAGTATAGGGAGAGGATCTTTCATCTTGGCAATATTCCGGAGGACTGTGCCGTCACCTCCTACACTAATAATGAGTTCTACCCCCTCTTCCCTCATTTTTTCAACCGGAATCCCTTCTATCCCGAGCACCTCAGCCGTGGGAGTGGCAACGAAAATTTTAACCCTGGAGCTGAATCGTGCAAGGATTTCCCGGACCATTCGAATTACTTCAGGCCTATCGCATCGTGAAGCAATTCCTATCTTCTTTATTGCCAATTTATTCCCCCGAGAGCAGCTTTAATATTTTCTCGTGTACGCGCCCATTGGATGCGACCATTTCCACTCTGGCGGTGACATTATCAGGAAGCCTCAGAGTTTTTCCATATCCATCTGTAACACGCCCACCTGCCTCCTTCAGAATCAGTTGCCCTGCCGCCACGTCAGTTACACGCAAAGCTCTCCTGACATCCACAAAAGCATCAAGCCGGCCTGAAGCTACATAACACAGCTCAAGCGCTACACTTCCAAGTAACCTGACCCTCCGGACACTGCTGTAGATCTTGCGGGTTCTAGCCACATTTTGCCGGTAGCCGTACACGCTTACGCACAGATCCCTCAGTTCCGTGTTAACGGACGTCCTGATCTTTTTTCCATTGAGGTAGGCTCCTTTTCCGGCGTCTGCGTAATATTCCTCAGGCAGAGCAAGGCTACTCACATAACCGAATCTCAAATCCGACAGGTCGTAGGAAGAGACTGCCAGGGAGAGACTGTAAAAAGGAATTCCCACATAGGAATTGTAGGTGCCATCAAGTGGGTCAAGAACAATAGAAAATTCCGGGGAATCCCCGAGAATAAGTTCGCCAAGCTCCTCACTGATAATTCTCATGGATCTGCCGTCGTTTTTAAGAACTTCAACAATAGCATCCTCTGCTACACGGTCTATTCTGGAAGTCGGGGTTCCATCAGCTCCCATACCAACAAAGCTACCCGCTGCCTCCGTCCCTATGAGATCTGCAATGGAGTCGGATGTGGCTTTAAAAGCTTCCCGACATAGTTTCAAAAATCCTGAGTTTGCTGAGTTCATATATGGATCGTTTTTTTAATTAAACCAGATTCTGTTATCAGACATAGAATTATCAGAATTCGCAAATCCGGTCTTTTGTGTTTCAGAATTCCCTGGATAAAACATTCGACTTAAAAGCCGGACTCCGGTCATTCAAATTAAACTCCGGAGTCCTGAAGGCTTCAGACTTGTACAGAGCTTTATAGCCCTAAGGCTTTATTTGTCTTCTCAATTGACTTTGCACCATCGCTTTCAAGTTCCATCATAGCCCTTATAGCGTCTACGTTTTCGGGAATTGTAATAGATTCCTGATGGACAGCCTGGAAGAAGTAAAGTTCTTTTTCGTTTACAGTTACGGATTCAGGCCAGATGCAGTTCTCCCACATATCATTTCTTGGGCGCCCTATATCCCTTGCAAATTCTATTATTTCCGCTGTTGACGACATGCCCTGCCCTACGAAAAAAATTCTCGACTGGGAACCAAGGATGTTCTTAATGTCTTCTGCCGTACAATCGGTATTGACCTCCATATTTACTGTGTGTACATGCATCAGAGTTGTCGGAATCTTCAAGGCTGCACTTGTAATGTTGATGTGTGGAAGTACACTCCTTACGTCAGGCCCGTGGTGGGACGGAAGCTTGGCAGGATCGGGTACGATTGCATTAATTGGTCCTTTCTTTACATCGTTAGGGTCTGCTGCTCTCCTTGCAAGAATTGCCCTGACCTTTTTTACCCCCAGTTCTCTGTCTATAGGGTAGATAACCCTGCAAAGGGCTGTGGTGTTGCATGAGACAACCCTTACCAGGTCACGACCTATGGCCTGCTCGTAGTTGCAAGCCGCATTAAATGAGAAACCTGCGATCGGGTGGCTCTCTCCACCCTGCCAGATTGCCTTTACCCCGGCCTTTTCATACATAGGTTTATTTTTTTCCCCAACTCCTCCTGGAGTGCAGTCCACAACCAGATCAGACTTTTCTAGCATTTCTTCAATTGTCCCGGCGGCAGACATTCCTGCTTTCTCAAAAGCCTCAATATTCTCAGCAGGGGCGTATATATCATACCCAAGCTGATTCGCCACTGCAGCTTCATAGTTCGGCCTTGTTTTGGAAACTCCAATAACTTCCATATCGTCCTGAGCCCGCACGGCATCTGCAACTCTTTTTCCTATAGTTCCATAACCATTTACTGCGACTTTTGCTTTAACCATTTATATCCTATCCTGTTTAGTCCTCTTCTACCCAACTCGAGATATAGTCTAAGTCATTAAAAATTAAATTATTTCCGGATCCAATTCGGATAACGGATTATATGTTCAGAGTGTAGTGTAAATTTAAAGTGTATTCACAGGTTATAACTTTTTCTGCATTTTTACCCTGTTTGTTGCGAACTCTCCGACATATGGTTCAGGATACATTTTAGCTAAACTTTTTTAAATGTTCAGACTTAAACCTGAACCTGGTATCTTAGATTACATTGAGGTTATAGATAAGAAGAGATAAATGCTTTTCCCGGAAAGATTTTATTGATTAAGGAAATTAGGAGAGATATTTAAAACTTCAAGAGCTTAAAGCTCCTTTTTCTATAGCTATGCCAGAAAATTCAGCAGCAATGAAATTTTAACTGACTGATTCTGGTCACTATGTTCTGAAAACAAATATAAACTTTTAGTAGAAGACCTATGCGTCCTTCATGTAAATTAATGTAAAAATCTCAAGCATATATAGCTTTTTTCCAGGTAGTATTTACTTACCTGAACTGAAAAAAAGCAACCTTAAGCCGTTATTCCGGATAACAAGAGATATGATGAGTTTTATATCCAAAAGGAGAAGTAAAATGAAAAATAAAAATTCAATTTGCAAGAATAATAGCTTCTCCGCGTGAGAAGTTAATTTCTTTAATTGAGCCACCAACGGTCATTCTATCGCCAAGGATCCCGGTAAGCTCGATTGAATCACCCTCGACTATGATCTTTGCTACAGAATCCATGATTCTCTCACGCTCATCTCCACGAAGTAAAAAGACATTGAGTTCACACATTTTTGTTTCTCCCTACAAATCTATTTCTTTTATTCAATTTTACTGATTTTATCCAGTATAAGATATATGTTATACGCGGATAAGCGCTTTGCTATAAGCCAAATTATTTTGCACTATCTACAGCAATAGACATTAGCGAACCTTAGAGATAAGAAGCTTCCAAAAATCTCTCTGGAAAAAGCCTCAGGGATAGTTCATCAGTTTTGCAACGGAAAGACCCTGCTCAAGCCCGAGGTCATCTGCCACACATTCGCATTTCGTAAGAAGCATATAAGCAATAGGCCCGAAGTTATGCTCGGAAAGAGTCTCGTAATTTGCCATGCCCTTGCTGATAATAAGAGTTGAATTCTTCATGGCTTCGAGCAATTCAGGCGGTGCCTCCTCGATCAGGACACCCACGGCATTCGAGCCGGTAGTCAGGATTCGGTCAACCTTTTTATCAATCTCGAACTCTTTTATCTCCTCAAGGGTTACGTCTGTGAGAATCGGCCCACCCCTGACTACGAGTGTAATCTTTCCACCGAGTTTTTTGATGACATCAAAAACAAGCACATCAAAGAAAATTTCTCCGCAATTGTCAGCAATGTAAACGACGTCTTGCAGGAGCCCGAGCATTTTAGGAGTATCATCCACATCAAGCCCATGCTCGAAATATTTTTGAAAAGTCGCTTCAAACTTATCCTCACTGGCATCAAAACCCATAATTCCGAAATCAAAATAATTTGCAACCACTGATGCCAGCACTGCCCGCCTGAAAAGTTCCCCATCATCAGGATTATTCTCATAAATTTTCTCCTTTGCTACAGGCAGGACTTTCAGTGCAGCCTGGTTGATAAGTTTCTTAGTTACCGCATAAGGATCCTTGTCTTCCAGTACCTCATAGCATTTCCTGTGAATTTTGGTAGCTACGGAGGCAGACACAGCCTCAGGATCGTAATGCTTGGTCATAACTTTAAGACATTCCTGAATTGTCTTGCTTATAAGGTCTTCATCATCTGTAGAAAGCCTGGACTGGAAGTGGACTCTTGAAAGCAAGCAGTAGGTACAGCGAGGGTTCATTTTCATAGGAACATTTCCTGTTTTTTGATCCGGGGATAGGTTTTGCCAGAATGCTATTAATTTTGCGGCAAATATAATAAAAGTTTACTCTTCCTAATAAATAAATGTTTAAAAGGTTAACTATGTTAGCCTGAAATAGCAAGAACAGGACTGAAATAGCAAGAGCAGGATTTAAATAGCAAGAGTCGGGGCTGAAATAGCAAGAACAGAACTGAACAGCAAGAATCAGACTGAAGCATGCCTATTAGAGAGTTATCCTCAGAAATGTCCCCAAATCAGATCTTCAAGATAAGCTCTTTATAGCTTAAAGCTAAAATAATTTACAATGATATCGGCAATCCATGTTTCCAGAGCTTTTCTAATTATTTTTTTTCTTGCAATGCTTTCTATTTTTTGTAATTCTCCAGACGTTGCCTCTGCACTTACCGAAGTGGAAGTAAGTCCCATAAATACACCTCAGGGCGCAGTCGTGTTAATTGTGGATGGTCTGAGTGCACCTTTTATCTATCCCGAGCTTACGCCATATGCACTTGACGGCACACCGCTTGAAAAAGCAGAACTTGAAAATCTGCCGGAAATAAGTAAAGAGAGTGCCAGGCTTCTGGAGTTCCGTGCTCCTCAGACCTTTACCGAAGGAGGGCACTCAGTCCTTGTAACGGGAAATCCGGGTGCGGACAGTGAACTTGTAAGTTTCAAAGATGCAACCGTTTTCGATATTCTGCACAGGAAAGGCTATCTCTGTATTGGGGTTATGGAAAAAGGGGATTCATGGTCGATCTGTGACGAGCAGGATGTCATTCTCAGGGATGTAAATAACTCGATAAAGAACATGAAAATCGTTCTTGTGCAGCCCGAGCGTTCCAATAGTGCTCCTGATCTGCCTGAAGGGCTCTTACGGGTTATGGAAGAGGCAGCTGACAGAGCTCCCGGCTATATCGTGTCAAAAGAGACAAGGGATAAATACAGCGGATATAACAGGTGGGGAATCGATACTGCATGCGAGATTATTGAATACATGTCCATAAATAGGCCAGGACAAAAATACCTGCTTACTGTCAATGTGGGAGCCATAGATTCGAGTGGACACTACAGGGATAATTATGGATATATAGATTGTATCGAGTGCCTTGATTCCGAACTTCCCAAACTTTATGAACTCTGCAAAAAGAACAACCTTGCTTTTGTTCTGACATCAGACCACGGAATGAGCTTTTCCAAAGATGATTCAAAAGGAGGCCACCAGTCCGAAAAATTCTCAGTGACTGATGAAGCGCAACTTGTTCCCCTGATAATACATGCTCAGGATGTTGAAACTGGAATTTTCCCAGAGGAATACGGGCAGGATGACTTTGCTCCGACACTGCTTGGAATTCTTGATATTCCCGACAAACCGAGATTTGCGGAAGGAAATCAGATCCTGCTCACAGACCATGTAAACCTGAAAGTGGAACTCCCGGAAAAAGGTTCTGCTGAACTCCGGAAAGACGGAAATGTTATAGCCACCCTGAAAAACGATAACGAGTTTGTTTTCCTCGGAGTTGAGCCTGGAAGTACCTGCACGGTCAGGGCTGCACTTGACTCCGGAAAAAGCCTTGAAGAACAGGAAAAAAAGCTCACTCTTGAGACGGATGCGGTAATTGAATTCACTGAAAAAGGCTTGAAAAGTAACGAAAAAGATGTGCGAGATAGAGAGTCTGACGCAAATACCATAAAAGACTCCACCTCTTCGGCAAGTTTTGCTAAAGGAAAATCAGGAGCGTCAGATTCGGGCTTAAAGCATCTAATAGGGTATTTCGTTATAGGATTGGTCAATCTTGTGGGACTTGTGTTTATTGCAAAAATTCTGAAAAAATCCCAGAATACCGAAGAAGAGGAAAAATAAGAGTAGCGGATTTAATAGAACCAATGTTCTAGCCCAAGCGAGACCGTTGAGCTGCTACCCTTGCGCCGGTCGATCACGCCGCCATGCCGTTTTCGATAAAACCTTTTTCAAAAGGTTTTTGATCAAACTTTTTTCTAAAAAGTTTGCGCTCAAGCAGTTTTTCAAAAGGCTTGATTACATGTCGTATACATTCCCAAAAGCTTCCCTGTAAGTGACATCAACATTTTCCACATGAGCAAACATGGGCCCCTTCCTGAGTTCTTTTATAAAGAGTTCCAAGGCTTCGGGTTTGCCTTCTGCAATGACAAAAACCCTGCCGTCCCTTAAATTTATGGGATTGGATTTCACGCCCAGACGCTCGCCAGCATTTCTTGCAAATCTTCGGAAACCCACGCCCTGCACCCTTCCGGATACAAGAATTTCCGCCCTCACAGTCTCTCCAGATGTCACAATTGGCTATTTTGAATAACCCTGATTTATAGTTATGGTTAGTTCTGGTGGTGAAATTATAGGGAAGGTGATTTTCTGATAGAAAAAGGTGCCAAATATAATAAAATAGAGGAAGTTTTTATTAACTTTATTATTGTTTAGTTGCAAATCTCTGGATGTGAGTTGGTTTTTCACATACCAGATACGAGCTCGCTTAAGGGCTCATCTGTTCGTCTAGGATTGGAATGTAAGGAAATGATTTTTCATTCAAGTATAGAGACTATGTATGCGTTATTAAAAACAAAAGAGTTAATAAAGTGACCGCCGAATGTCAACAATAATATCGACAATACTTTCACTTCGCTTCCTAAAGCATTTTATTTTCTGAGGATATTGACAGTAATTGTGCATACGAACAACGGAATGGCTGGTAGGGTTTGATACCTGCCAGCTACTATACAAATTTTATTGTAAGTGCTAACCCGCGATTTCAAATAAGATAGACCTTTATCCAATAGATTCCTGAAAGGCTCTGCTTTGATAATTACAGTATATTTCACTTGATTTAAAAAATATTTTAAATAGCATGTAAAATGGCTTAAGGGATATCTGCTGCTTAGGATAAAGAAAAAAATTAGTTTTGAGATAAGCTGATCATTTATAGAAAAAGTACTCTTTTTAGTTTTAGAAAATCATGAGCAACATTGTTCAAGGATTTTAAAAAAGATTTTTTTGAAAAAGACATTTTTATGAAAAAAATTAGTTTTAAAAAAATGTTAAAATATTGAAAATAGGTTAAAAATATTTTTAAAAAGCTTAAAAAACATTTTTGTAACATAATGTTTTTTTCTTTAATTCCCTTAACCTTAAAACTCAACCCAAACTTTAAAACGTGCCTTCCAAATCTATAAATTTAATCCCTAATCTTAGAATTTAAAATCTTTTTTAAACCCTAACATGCCCCCTAGAGCCCAGGTTTTCCCAAGCCTTTACCCTCTCCAAAACATGGCTGAAGAGAGTGAAAGGCTTATCACTTTTGGCGTTTTGCTTCATATAATGCAAACTACCTTAGAAAATCCCAATTTTTCCAGTAAACAAGAGACAAATATCTCTTTATTTATAGAAAGTGGAAAAGATAATATTTGATAATGTTACATAAATATTATATGACCTGTAGCAAGAATTACAGGACTTATTCTAAAAACGGTCATTTATGAGGTGAAATGTCTCAATTGAAACAATAAAGCAAGGAAATCTCAGCAAATATTGGGATTTAAGAATGGGGTAAGGTGTTTGCATGTCTGAAAATGACACTCCTATAAATATGTCATATATAGGCGAAATGCAGTTTGTTGCAGAGAACAGCACTGGCTGCAACATTTCTCTAGAGCCGCCTGCTTTTATGGGTGGAAGCGGTAAAGTTCCAAATCCGATAGATTATCTGGTTACGGCTCTGGGCGGATGTATTGGTATTAAGACGATCATGGATATCTCCGAGAAAGGTTATAAACTGGACTCTTTCTCAATGAAGATCAATGGCACCAAGAGCAAATCACCGTCACGGATTTTTGATAAGCTACATCTTATAGTTACCCTGTCCGGCGATGTGGATGATCTCACCGTCGCTGAAACAATTGAGAATGCTGTAATGCATACTTGTCCCATTGCGGCGATGTTTAGAGAAACAATGGAAATTACCTGGGAACACAATATTATAGAATGAGTTCAAAAGCACGTCAGCTAAAATAATTATTAAGATGGTAAACAAAGTTAATAAGAGGGTAAACAAAGTTAAAAGCTGCAATGGAGACAAATATTCTAAGTGAATCAACCTAAACATCGAGCAAGCATTCCAATATCTATAAAACTTTAGCTCTCTTAATATCAAGCATGCAGGATATTATTTTTATCGATGAAGGCAGCCTTCCCACACCTGAAGGTATCACAAGGGAGTGGGTAAAGGCAGCGGCTGAAAATCGGGATGAGGATGAACAGCTTTTTTCTATAGTTAGGGAGGCTTTCCGTCGGAAAATTGATGTAGGAGTGCACGTTCCCACTTATCCTCAGTTCAGGGATATGATAGGGCAGTTCCTGGACATTATAAAAGACGAGAAGAACTGTTATGAGCCTTATGTCCTGAAAGAAGAAAATGCAAAGATTCTCGAACTGGAAATAATTGACGAGGTTGCAAAACAGTACAGAGAAGAAACCGGAGAAACGCTAGAAGTCAGGGTCTGTATCGCAGGCCCTACAGATATGTATCTTCAGGCTTTCGGAGCAACAGCTTTTGTGGATGCTTATAATATCCTTGCACTGGATATTGAAAAATTCATTAAACAGGCGTTTGAAGCAGCAAAAAATTTCAGAATTAAAGTTATAGCTCTGGATGAGATCAGCCTGGGGTTAACTGATAAGATTCAGTTTTCTGACTCAGAGATCATATCGGCTCTTACACTTGCCTCTACCTATGCCCGGCAGATGGGAGCAGATATGGAAATTCATCTGTATTCCCCTTTGAAGTATAAGCTTATATGCGAGACCCCTATCAATGTCATTGGATTTGAATATGCGGGAACTCCTTCCTATATCGATCTTCTGGACAGAAAAGTACTGGAAGATTCAAATACTTATGTAGGAGTCGGAGTTTCGAGAACCGATATTTTCAGTCTTGTAAACGTTATCAATGAAAAGTATGGGGTCAATGCCTGGAAGGAAAAAGAGTTTCTGCAAAAAGTCGTAACCGAACTCGAGACTCCAGACGTCATAAAAAAGAGGCTTGAAACGGCTTTTTCCATTCTTGGAGACCGAATAAAGTATGCAAATCCAGACTGCGGGCTGGCGTTCTGGCCGGATCAGGACCTTGCTTTCAAGCTGCTTGAGAATACAGCAAAAGCTATTGATGAGTTCAATGCAGAAAGGAAGACCAGTGAATAAGCTAGTATGGATGACATCAATTTCATTATTACATTGTCAATTTCAGGTTTAATCTCAACATTTCAAGCTGCAGACTACATAGACACCTTTTGTATAACATTCAAAGATTATATGTTCAAACCACATGGGTAATTAATTTTTAATACCTATTGAGTGTATTTAAAAATTGGGAAATAATTATTTTAAAAGGTTGGTGTAATAGCATGAAAGGATTTGCAATGCTTGAAATTGGAAAAGTGGGTTGGATTGACGCCGAAAAACCTTCAGCAGGACCGTATGATGCAATTGTGAGGCCTATTGCGGTCGCGCCGTGTACATCAGATATTCACACTGTCTGGGAAGGTGCGCTTGGAGACCGCAAAAACATGATTTTAGGGCACGAAGCTGTAGGTATTATAGAAGAAATCGGGTCAGAGGTCAAAGACTTCAAACCAGGCGATAAAGTAATTGTTCCTGCAATTACACCTGACTGGCGATCCATGGAGGCACAGGATGGAGTACCTATGCACTCAAATGGAATGCTTTCAGGATGGAAGTTTTCAAACTTCAAAAGTGGAGTCTTTGCAGAATATTTCCATGTAAATGATGCAGACATGAATTTAGCTCTACTTCCTGAAGGAATGCCCCTCGAACAGGCTGTCATGCTATCAGATATGGCAACTACTGGAATCCAGGGTGCAGAAATGGCAAATATCAAAACTGGTTCTACGGTTGCAGTCATAGGAATTGGCCCTGTTGGTCTAATGGCAGTGGCAGGTGCATCTATCCTTGGTGCAGGCAGGCTCATTGCAGTAGGAAGCCGGAAGGTTAGTATCGATCTTGCTCTGGAATACGGGGCATCTGATATTGTCGATTACAGAAAAGGTGGACTTGTTGAACAGATTCTTGAAATGACGAATGGAAAAGGTGTGGACTCTGTAATCATAGCAGGAGGAGATGAGAATACAATTTCAGATGCAATCAAAATTGTAAAACCTGGAGGCACGGTATCAAACGTCAACTACTTCGGGACCGGAGACACGCTTCCTGTTCCACGCATTGAGTGGGGGTCGGGCATGTCTCACAAAGACATACGCGGCGGTCTGACAACCGGAGGTCGCCTGAGAATGGAAAGAATGGCAGACCTGTGTACCTACGGGAGAATAAAACCAGAAAAAATGGCTACCCATGTATTCAAAGGATTCGACAAAATAGAAAAAGCTCTCATGCTCATGAAAGAAAAGCCAAGAGATTTAATCAAACCTGTAGTTCTTCTGAATGAATAAGCTAGTCAACTGCCCCTCTCAAAACTCTAAGTTTTTTAAGAGTTTTGAAGAGGGGTATTTTCGCTTCATGGAATAGGATTATCAGATAGATAGGATAGAATCATAAAGTCCTGTGAGGTACCCCATATAAATATACAAAAAATCGGCTCTGTAAAAACCCTCTGAAATAACCAATCTTAGCAAATTAAAACTGAATTGCCTGGTTCAATTTTGCTGAATAACTTTAAGTCTATTGATGACGATTAAGCAGGTTTTCTACAGAGCCGAAGATTCAAATACTTATGTAGGAGTCGCAGTCTCAAGGACAGATATTTTCAGTCTTATAAGCATTATAAATGAAAATTATGGGGTTAATGCCTGGAAGGAAAAGGGTATTTGCAAAAAATTGTAACCGAATTCGAGACTCCAGACGTCATAAAAAAGAGGCTTGAAACGACTATGAGTTTAAAACAGAAAGGAAAATCAATTAATAAACAGGTTATAGTTTACTTGACCTCACACCTTCCCCTTACAACCATAACAGGGATCTTCGAGTGACGGACCAGATTTTCTGCAACACTGCCAAGGATCAGCCTGTCCAGTCCTCTCTTGCCGAGAGTGCCCATAATAACAATGTCCATCTTTTCCTTTTCAGCATATCGGATTAGCTCGTATGAGGGATTGCCTTCAAGAATGACTGGCTCCACATTGACTTTTTTTACTTCTCCTAAGCCTTTTACATAGTTTACAGCCTGCTGCCCCTGTTTATTCCATTCCTCATATACCGACCGCAAATAAGGATCTGCACCCTGAGAAAAGGAATCTCCATCGATAGAAGTCAAGTTGTCTATTGGTACGACATAGACTGCATAAACCGTCCCACCACTTAGTCTGGCAAGCTCTATTCCTCGGTCAACAGCCAGCCTGGAACAGTCCGAGCCATCGGTTGCGACCATTATTTTTTTGAAGTTAATAGTTTCCATAAAACCCTCAATTACATTATTCCCCGAAAGAAATATAACAGTGACGGATTTCGTAAATTGGAAAGACAATGGAAATTTTTGATCTTCGGCAGTATGAGATAAGCAGTAGCGTGCCAGGTTATTGAAGAGCATGTAATATATGCCAAAAATCAGTAGAAAGTTAGAAATTTAAGTTATATATGTTCAACTTGACCAGAATGGCAATCGTAAAGATATTCAGCGCTATAAAAATAATAACCGGCATTGCCATGTCTGCCAGCATGTACATCCACGTTTTTTCAATCTTTTTATCCCAGGCAGCGAAATATTCCTGATTCTCACGTTTTGCAGGTTTAGATTGCATCTGTTTTCCTCAATTTCCAGGCACGTTTTGTTTATTTGACCCGGAACTCCTCCGTGATAAAACCAGCAAACAATTCTGTTTACTGGTTAATGCGAGTCACTAAACCATTCATGTTATATAAAGGTAAGGAAATTGGTTTCAATCAGTGGTAGATGTTTGTGTGTTGCAGAGTATCTGAAAGGTTTTGGCTTTTTGTTTCATATAATGTAAAATTCCCTTAGATTGTAAAATTCCCTTAGAAAATCCAACTTTTCTAATCAGAACAAAAGCATTGAAAATTATTTGCCTAGTTCATTTATATTACGAACTTCTTCTATTCACTTTTGCGCATATCGACAAATTTATTATTTAATACAATAAAAATACCATCAATTCTACTATGTAACTGATTGAAAAATCTTGCCTGAATATTGAGGAAAAACTACTTAGAAGGGATTAATGTATAAAGCGATTTAACGAAAGGGGGAGAAAACAGTGCCTACAAAAGAAGAGATAGACAGCCAGATTATGGACCTCTGGGATGAAATCTTTGATCTTGAAGATAAGCTTGGTGAAGAGCTGGATATCAAGTATGCGGAATGGCGTAAGGTAGAGCCATTACTGGATAAGGGTATGGATGCCGAAGAAGTTGTAATGCACTTTGATTCTATGAAGGGGGTCAGTGAAGAAAGCATGACCATTTACAGAGAGGTCAAAGCAATTAAAGGTAAATACAAACAGGAGATAAACGAAAAACGCGCGAAAATTGATACATTAAATAAAGAAAAGAAATGATATGAAATGTCATTAGTTAATTCTAAGAATATAATTTCTATGTTTTTATCAAACATAACCATTGCATAGTTTGATCACATCGACTCCGTCATTTTTGATCAAACTTTTTCTCAAAAAGTTTGTGATCAAGCAGTTTTTAAAAAGGCTTGTGTTGCGCCGTTTGACCATGCCTACCAGCCGTTTTTTGATCAAACTTTTTTCTAAAAAGTTTGCGATAAAACCTTTTCTCAAAAGGTTTTCGCTCAAGCCTTTTTAAAAAAGGCTTGCGCTCAAGCATTTTTTTTGAAAAGGCTTGGTTTAATAACGGATAGGGCTGGAGTCGTACCTTGTGCCCGTTCTTTTTTCATTTTTAACTTTATTTTAATGAAAAGGTTTGAAATCTGTGTTTCTGGTCGTTTATTATACCAATAGATTTCTATTATTATGCAAACTTGCCTTTATGTTGTTTTTATACGAATATTTTTCGATTTATATAAAAAAGTGCCATTAACGGTAAAATTCAAAGATAAGAGTACAGGATCACCCTCTTCATGGTACTGGAATTTTGGCGATAAATGCACTTCAACAGCTCAGAATCCGACACATAAATACAATAAAGCTGGAAAATATACTGTTAGTTTAACTGTTGAGAACGCTGACGGTAGCGATACTAAAAAGATACGTAATTATATTAAAGTTAGATAAATCAACTTTCTAAATGATCCCTGTGCATGAGTTTTTGATCAATCTGGAAAAAACCGATCTCAAAAGCACGAGTATCTATTCGTACTAAGTAGAATAAAGAAGATTATACTGTATAGGGTTGTCAATAACTCATCTGCAGGACCCAACAATTTGTTATCAAAATATTCAAATTTTGGATATAAAAAAAGACATAAAAATAGAGAAGGGCCTTAAAAAATTAACTGATTCGTACCCGTTGAATGAGTACGAGAGCAAGACCTTCACCGAATAACTTTTATATTTTTATCAGCGCCTTTTTTCAGATCAGATCTCAATTATAGGGTTAGTAACGGATCGGGTTAGAACCATACCTTGTGCCCGTACGTTTTTCCTCTTTTACCTGTGTTTCATGAGGTGCAGTTGCACCAGCTGTTTTTTCCTCTTCTACCTTTATTTTATGCCACCCACGCGAGCTTTCTTTGCGACGTCTGATCTGTTTTACAACATAAGCGGTTCCTAATGCTGCTACACCATAACCAACAATTTTCATTAATTGACTCACAATTATCTACCCCGGTCTATTATTGTACCTTATAGTTTATGAAGATACGCAAACAGGTAGAATCGTTGGTATGCGTTGATAGGAGGCTTAGAGTATCACCTGCAAATCTACTCTGGCAGCGGTTTAACATTTGCAATCTCACCAGTATTCAGAATGAATTTTATGCCTTTTATCCTGATTCTGATTTTATCGACAGTAAACGAGCATGGATAAAAAAGAACGAAAGAAATAACAGTGAGCCTTCATCCTTCATCCTGGGCGTACATGCAGACAGAGCAGCAGGGATTTCTCTCAACGGGAATCTTAAGAACCGTTGAGAAAGCCAGATCGTAAATCGTTCTCTCGCCGGCTGCCGGGTCCCCCAGTTGCGTCAGGTTAAGGATAGCTGTTGCTGCCATAGCGGTTCCAACCAGACCAGTAGTCACTCCCATAACAGGCGTGATATCGGGCTCGGGAAAGTTTTCATCCAGTGCGCATGCTAGACAGGCACTTTCGCCAGGGATCACATTAAAAACTTCACCGCTGAAGTCCTGTGCGAAGCCGTGGGATGCAGGAATTCCAAGGCTCATGCAAACCCGGTTGACTGCCAGCCGATCAGCGTTCCGGTCAAAACAATCAAGAACGAACTGGCAACCTTCCAGCAGGGCAGGCATATCACTTTCTTTAAGGTCGTCTGTTACGGTTTTAACTTTCATGCCTGGGTTCAGGGAAAGCAGGCGTCTACCAGCCGCTTCTGCCTTTAGGCAGCCCAGGTCACTTTCACAGAAGAGGATCTGGCGGTTAAGGTTGCTGATCTCCACGACATCTCGATCGACCAGAATCAGGCTACCTATACCAGCAGCCGTCAGATAGAGGGCAGCAGGGCAGCCCACGCCACCCAGACCCAGGACAGCTACATGGCTTTCTGAAAGTCTGCGCTGTTCCTCATCCCCAAAACCCGGTATTGAGACCTGTCTGGACCATTTATCCTGGCTCATGCAGCCCCTCCCATCACACCAAAGGAGACCGTATCTCCCTCTTTAACGGTAGTCTCCAGCCCTTGAGGAAATTTCTGGATGCTGTTCAGATCCAGGGCATTAAGGCATATATTCGCATACTCCCTATCGCTATAAAGAGGTCGGATAAAGCAAAGCTGCGAGAATTTGTAACCATATCTCCCGGACAGGTTTTCTATCAAATCCTTAACCTTCTGTCCTTCTTTTACTTCCAGAGTCTCATACAGTTTTCTGGTTACTGTAGAGAAAAAGCCATAGTATCGAACAGTCACCTGCATTTTTCCCACCCTCACGAGTTCAGTCTGCCTCTAAATTTTACAGCTTACAGCTTTTCTCCCGTCTGAACTTTCATCTGAACTTCTGTCTGAGTTTCCATCAGAGCCTTTTTACGGTATTCTTCCCTGAAAGGCTCCAGATCTCTGGCAATGTCTTCCAGACCATATTCCATCAGAACCTCGGGAAGAGGAAAACCTGTTTGTCTATCCCAACCACGCACATCGTAGTAGCGGGGGATCAGATCAGCTTCAGGGAAGATTATTCCTTTGTTCGGACCTTCGGGCATGGGTTCCTGGGTGAATCTCTTTGGACAGTGGTCTTCCATGCACCCTACAAGGAGCCTGTTCCAGTAAGCCCTTTCAAGATGTATTATCCGTCCGCCTATCCTGAGCAGGTCATCAGCAGAGATTTCCATGCCTGTAGCTGCCGATAGCAGCCTCACCATATCTTCGGGCTGAACGGCAAAAGACCAGTTGTGTGTGAAGGTACACTGCGTAAGGCTATCACCTACTGCCTTGAGATCCTCGGAGTATTTCTCCATTTCCGGCTTCTTAACCTGAGACAAACGGTCTTCAGCTTCATTGGTTCCCAGGATTTTCTCTACAAGGCCGGGATAAAAGCCACCGGTCAATTCCAGGCAGGGTAGGCCCTGGAGATGATCACCACCCCTGCGGCCAGTAGCAAACCCTATTCCAAAGGCGAAACCAAGCCCGCGAGGGTCGTCCTGGGACATATCGTGCCCCTTTACAGAGATAGAATAATCTTTGCCCCGATTCATAAGCTCGGCTGCACGGCTGGACCCCTCAGCCAGAATGTTCCCAAAGCCCTCCCGAAAGGCGATCATTCGGATTAGACGATCGATTAAGGTTTGATCTCCCCAATCAAGAGTAAGCCCGCCCGTATCTTCCTTAGTCAACAAACCTTTCTCCCAGCATTCCATAGCCCAGGCAATGGCTCCGCCGCAGGAACACGAATCAAGGCCCAGCTCATTGACAAGTTTACTATTATGCACCACCTTGTCCATATCAAGGAGACCAATGCGAGGTCCTACGGCAGTAAGAGTTTCATATTCAGGCCCGCCTGTGATTTCACCTGCATATCTGCCTTCCTTTATTTTGCTGAACCTGCCGCATGATATGGAACAGGCAAAACAGCCTTCCCGGTGAGAAAGGAAATTGTCCCTGTGATTTTCACCGCTGAGCTTGTCGGCATCAGGATGGAAGCCTTTCTGGAAATTATGCCAACAGAACCAGCCCTGCTCATAGTTGGCGGGCATTGTTAGGAGCCATGTGCCTTGGTCATAGAGCATCTGAACCATCAAATCTCGCTTCATTCTTTCGCGTATATCAGCGCAAACCTGGTAGAACTCGTCGGGGCGGGAAACTGTCACAGATCTTGTACCCCGGACTGCAATTGCCTTCAAATTCTTGGAGCCCATTACAGCGCCGATTCCTGCCCTTGCGGCTGCCCTGTAGACATCATTCAGGATGCAGGCATATCGTACAAGGTTTTCTCCAGCTGGACCAATTAAAGCGATATGGATCTCCTTTGATCCCAGTTCTTCTTTAATAATCGCATCCGCCTCAGGGACGTTCCTGCCCCAGATGTGTGCAGCATCCCTGATCTCCACATGCTCATCATCGATCCAGAGGTAAACAGGTTTGCTAGCTTTTCCTTCTATTACCAGCTGGTCATAGCCTGCAAACTTTAGCTCCGGACCCCAGTGGCCGCCCATGTTCGAATCCCCAAAGCCGCCACCTAAGGGAGATCTGGCGGTTACTGTAGTCCTGCCGCTCGAAGGTGCGAAGGTTCCAGTCAGGGGTCCAATGCCGAAAATTACCTTATTCTCAGGGCTGAGAGGGTCCACATCCGGTCCCACTTCACGGTATAAAAGCTCGGAATTAAAACCGCGGCCTCCAAGCCATTTTTCCCTGTAAGACTTCCCGATTTCCTCAACCTTAACCGTACCCATGCTCAGGTCTACTCTCAGCCTTCTGCCTGTCCAGCCATCAACCATTTTTCTCACTCCTGGGCGGCTAGAATTACTTTATCTGCCATCTCACGGCGCTTTTCCATCAGGAATTCGTCCACACTCCGGAAAGTAAGAGCTCCAGAAGGGCAGAACCTGGCGCACTGAGGATCTCCGCCACAGAGATCGCACTTGAAAGCAACCTTTTTCACAGGATGGAAGCCCATAACAGGACAGGCAACCAAACAGGAACGGCATCCCGTGCAAAAGGATTCCTCCACAGAAACCGCTCCACTGCTCTCGTCAACTCTGATGGCACCACGGTCACAGGCTGCCAGACACCTGGGCTTACTGCACTGGGAACACACTGAAGGAAAGTTCTTCCCCAGAGCCTCGTATTTTACTATCCTCATGCGTGATAACACTGGATTGCACTCACCCTCGTGATACAGGGAGCAAGCCATCTCACAGCTCCTGCAGCCCGTACACCTGGAAGGGTCTATCTGCAATGACCTTGAACTCGTATTGATCACCAACTTTGTCCTATAAAGTCCAATTTTGTACTTTGGTTATTTATAGGTGCATCTTATATAACACTTTGGAAATTAATTGGTGGCCCTCAAAAAGAGGCAAAAGACAACTGGGCAGAAGACATCTGGGAGAAAACAATTGCGTAGAAAACAACTGGGCAGAAAACAACTAGGTAGAGGACGGTGAAATATTTGAAGTTCATTCCCCAAGGTTGGTCTGGATTTCATAATAAGAATTAGCTGTTAGATTTCACAGTAGGAATATAGCTGTTAGTGAACAACCCGATTTAGAAACATCCGGATTCAGGAAAATAAGGTAACTCTGATATAGAATTTCCAAAACTGGATGTTTAAAATTGCTTAATTCCTAATTCAAAATGCGTAAATCTGTTATAGTCTTCAGCAGACCAGAGAACTATGTGTCGGAAAGTACAAAAAGAGGAATTAAAACGGGAAATTAATGAAGAGTTTTTGAAAGTTTCCTGAGAAGAATAAAAGGTAGGGGTAAACCAGAACCCATGCTTGTTAACTCATAAAACATGGATTTCCAATACCTTAACCGGTAATTGATCTGTTACCACGCTACCCTGTATCCAAAAACTGTTTCCTGACATCCCTGGCACAGCCCGGAACGCTCGAATTCTTTAATAAACGTCTCATTTTTGAATTCTTCTGTATTTACTCTATCCGCACATAGGGGACATTTACACTCTGCAACTATCGATACTTCTCGCCCAAAACCTAATGATCTCAGAAATTTCTTTTTTTCTATGTTCATGTCTATCAACCCTTGAGTCCCATGATACAGCATATCACTTTAATAGAATTACCTGGAAAAAGGGAACAAAACACAGGCAGTTCTATTTTCTCAGCTTAAATGCTAGATACTCTGCTGCATCTGTATCAACAAACGATTATAACTGCCATATTGCAGTTAATGCTTGAATTTCTGCTTAGGGGAACTTTGTTCTCGAATTTATAATATAAAAGAGTAGATCCTTGTAATGTTATAACACTTTTTTACTGGATCTTATCCGAGTATAAGATAATTAATGGACATCAAATATAAATCTATTGATTTTTTATAACCTTGTTTTAATATTCAAATTATCTCTTAAAGTACAAGATATAAATTGATACTGTTATGGGTAATTGTTTTGAATATCCTGATAGATCTACTGTTAATTTTTGCCAGTGAAATTTGATGGAAAGTAGATTTTGTGAAAGAGAATAGACAATAAGACTAGAAGAAATAGTAACCGATTCGATAATGATCATGCACAGCAAATATCCAATAGCTGGAGGTGTACCGACTGCCTGCAAGACGCAATAGAATATATCCTTCAAGCTCCCGGTCTTTCCTGGTTGTAATATTCTCCTTTTCTATTTTTGTTGCTCAGGGATGGAAGAAAGCGACAACTACCATTATTCCGTAGGTTCCTAGAAGCTGCAATCCTTCAAACCAGTTGCTCTTGCCGTCTTCGATGATGGATTTGACCATAAGTACGGCAGCGACTATAAAAGCAATTTCGAAGGTTGTGAAAATTAGGTTCATAGGATTCTCGAAGAAATAGCTCGTAAATACCAGAACCGGAACAACAAACATGGCTATCTGGGTTGTCGAACCGATTGCGATCTGGAGAGCCAGATCCATCCTGCCCTTGATGGCGATTGTGATGGCTGAGACATGTTCCGCGGCGTTTCCTATGATTGCTACGAAAATTATGCCTATGAAAAGTTCTGTCCAGCCGAGGCTTTCAGCCATGGATTCTACGGAAATCCACGCCAGAAAGCTTAAGACCAGTCCCATTAAGGTAGTGGCATAAGAAGCTCACCTGCATCGACTAAGGCTTTATTTTTTCAAGCCTTTTATTAATTCTGCGATTTCGCCCACAAATTCCAGGCCTGCGTTTCTCCCAGTCCCGGAATAGATATGCTCCGTGTAAGAACCTTTTTTCCTTAATAGAGTTACATTGATACTGGAGCGTAATGACTCCTTGACCTTAGCAGTCATTTCTCCCAGTCTTGGTGCAGGGAGTTCGACGCCTTCCGACCTGTCCGCATCAATGTCGAGTATGTATGCCTTACTTTCCAGCCGGATCCGGATATTATCGCGGGTCACATCAAGCCCGGTGACCTTTGCCCCTGAATACGTCGTAAATCTGTACAATTTTTTCTCATATAAGAAGCCGAAGATATAACCTGTAAAATAACTGCCGAGCCAGGGTATCTTCGCGATCGAACCAGAGAGTGAAATACCCTCCTGATCGAAGTGGTTGGTTTGCATCCATATCCAGGAAGATGGCATTGAAATACCCCAATCCTTCTCAATATAGCCCCTGCCGCCCTTGAGATCTGTCCTTATCCCGTCAGCCTCGATAAACCCTTCAATGGTGTGATCCATACTCAGTATGCCGTGATAGCATTCCATTCCCGGCACGAACGCATACCAGCCCATTACCCCGGGGGATAGCAATTTTACGGGCCAGGGATACATATCTTTGAAATTAACGTGAACAGTGACATGGTCTCCATCATGCTTGAGGTTAAGCCTCATCTCGTCAAGGCTGAAAAAAGATTCACCAATAGTAAGCTCGAACTTTTTATCGCTCGCACTAAACTCATTAAGTGGATATCTGAAATAACGCATTCGCTGAGCTCTGGCATCCAGGAACATAACGAAAGCATGGGAATTCGAAGGGTTTTCGGGGATGGAAACGCCTGGAATGACAGCATAAGCATGCTTCTCGCTGCGATCTACTATCTTAAAATACCAGCCTTCAAAAAAATTCTTCTTTTTTCTTCGTCCATGAAATATTTCCGGCTTCCAAGTATTGATTATCCTATATGGCAGGATGGCCTCGTTTAAAATCATATGTATAATCCTGTTTCACCTACGTGAAAAGCCATATTGGAGGCGAAAACGATTAGATGTCAAAGTTAACCTTCAATACCTCACACTGAGGTAGATTTTCAATATGCACTCCCTCAGGTGTTCCTGTTACCTCAAGCCTGTCAAATTCGTTTGAACCGCATAATACATCCTGATTGGGATGCGTACCTGGTGTGATATTGCAGCTCAAAACAGTCTTTCCACCGGCTGATACCACGATTGGAAGCCTCGGGGATGCAGGGTGGTTTTTTGGAAGGACTATTAATGGGGACCGGATTTCCCGGACCATGAAGAGCACGCATTTAAGCCCTTTCTCGGTCTTCTCGCCCACAGACAGCGCAGAGGCAACAATCAGGTCATGGGGCTCCAGTCCAAGTACAATCTCTTCATTCTCGGTTTCCAGAAAGAACTGTCCGTTCGGACCTGCTTTCACAATAGCCACTATTCCTGCCGTGCCGCGCAGGAGAAGCATCTCACTTTCCTTGAGTGAAATGTCTTTAGAAGATGCCGATTCTTCCATGTTAAAAATTAGCAGTTAAAAAATGAGACTGATGATCAGGATTCTGCTACATCACTGGACTGGCAGGAAGGACACTTCACATTCTTGCCAATACCTTTGAACTTATTCCCACAGCTCTTGCATTCATAACTTTTAACCGGCAGCTTTCCTTCCATATCGATATCAAATGAGTCTCCAATACTACACATGATTGTCACCTCATGATCTCATCAAGGGCTTCCTGTAAATATATAACCCACATATTAGTACTCATATTTCTCCAATTAAAATCTTTCCATATTTTACATTTCCAAGCAATTTCTGGCTGCCGTTTCCCATCAGGGCAACAGTTCTCGAAATATGCTGCGTTATAGGCTCAACAAGCTTTCAGGGTTTTTTTCTTCAATCAGCACTGTCATTTTTGCCTTTATTGGATATCATCTTATCTTCGAGATAAAACGCTGGATCGGTATACGGGCAAAGTAAGACAGGAAAGCTATATCTCAGGAAAAATGAAGAAAATAGGATAATATATTCATCTCTGGAAAAGACTACTGGATCACAGTAGGCTGATTTTAAATGAAAAAAACGCATAAGTACGGAGTTTTATGACTGGGACCAAATCACTTGGACTCTATGCTACGACTTCAATAGGCGTTGGGGGTATGATTGGAGCCGGAATTTTCTCCATTTTCGGGACAGCCGTGAAGATTTCGGGAAATGCGATATATATATCTTTCATCATTGCAGGGATGGTCGCACTTCTAAATGCTTATTCCTATGCAAAACTTGGGGTCAGGTATCAGTCTGCTGGCGGGCCTGTAGAGTTTCTTCTAAAAGGTTTCGGAGACGGAATTTTGAGCGGTGGGCTTAATCTTCTACTGTGGGTAAGCTATGTATTCGCACTTGCCCTCTATTCAAAAGGATTCTCGTCGTATGCAGTAACTTTCCTGCCTTCAGGCTCAGCTCAGGTGTGGGAAAAAATTTTTGCAACTGCAATTATCCTGGTTTTTACAGCAATTAATTTTATGGGAGCAAAGGCTGTAGGAAAATCAGAACTATTTATAGTTTCAATAAAGTCTGGCATACTGGTACTTTTTGCGGCTGCAGGTATTGCTTACATGAATATTGATAATCTCTCGTCTTCTATATGGCCAGATTCCAGAAATATTTTCTTTGGGGCAGGAGTTGTATTTCTTGCCTACCAGGGGTTCGGATTGATAACAAATGCAGCGGAAGATATCAATAATCCGGAAACTGCGCTCCCAAGAGCAATTTATCTAAGCATTGTAATTGTCATAATTATCTACGTCTCAGTAAGTCTTGCAGTCATAGGGAATCTCTCAACCTTTGAGATTGAAAAGTCAAAAGACTATGCTCTTGCAGCTGCAGCAAAGCCCTTTCTAGGGGTAGCAGGCTTTAAAATTATGGCTCTAGCTGCCCTAGTCTCAACTTCTTCTGCGATAAACGCAGCCCTTTATGGTGGGGCAAACATAAGTTATTTGCTCGCAAAAGAAGGACGCTTGCCCTTCTTTTTTGAGAGAAAAGTCTGGAAAAGGGGAACAGAAGGACTTTTTATTACAGCTGGTCTTATCATTCTCATTATTAACTTTCTCCCTCTAGATGGAATAGGTATGCTCGCCAGTACTTCCCAGCTCATAATCTATATAGCCGTTAACACTTCCCACCTGCGCCTCCTTAGAGAAACCGGAGCAAAACGCTGGATAATTCGGCTTTCACTTCTGAGCAGCCTTGTCTTCTTCGGATTGTTAGTTTATTACGAGTTTTTGAGTTCTAAACTAACTCTGGAACTGCTTGTAATCACAATTTTTTTCTGTTTTTCTATTGAATGGGTTTACAGGAAATACTCAGGCAGATTAATAAGAGAAAGGACAGATTAATACGTGAAATGACTAAAAAGGTTCCATTAGATAGTCTGGCTGCTGTTTTCCTTTTAATGTTCCTGTTTTTAACTGAAAATATAGCTGAGATATTTTTCTTCGAACCGGCTCAAAGCCTGATTCATCAGGCTTCTTCAATTCCCGGCACCAATGAAAAAAGAGCTGATAAAATGAAAATATTGAATTCTTTTTATATTGAATTCTTTTTTATATAATAGATTACATAGTACTAAATAGGGGTGGGCAGTCAATTCAGAGAGTCACAGCTACCTGAATCCAGGTAAGTGAGCTTATCAAAAGAGGTCCATCCGAGGTTAAAAAGGTTATAATCTGCAGGATTGCTGATGTTCCTGAAAAAAGGAAGATTTTGTTAAAGCATACTAAGGGTGATAACACTACGGTGAAGTTATGCGGGATACTGATAACTTCCTGAAAAAGAATATACAAACTCTATAGATGTCGCCAATGAATTAAAGGAGACTAAAATGGAGCAAAGGAGGATAAATTATGGAAACTGGCAGTAAGGGGAAAAGTATGGAAGAGAAGCTTCCTATGGAAACTGAGAAAGTATTAGAAAGACTGAATTTTCCTGTAAAAAAGAGTGATATTATTGAGGAAGCAAGAAGGCAGGGTGTACAGAAGAGTATACTTGAGGATCTTGGCATGCTTCCAGACAGGGAATATAAGAGCGCTGACGATATCAGACAGGAACGTATGAGAAGATAAACCTATCTTGAGGTAAATTAACTGTCAAATGGGAGAACAAATCTTAAAAGTAGACCTGCTGGACTTTTAAATTTAGAGTGTCTACCTTCTCCTTCAAGATAGAGTAGCTTGATAGAATATTTCGAAAAAAATCTCAAAATTAAAAATTAGTAATTTTCTTTCAGGCTTTCTCAGGGAGCAATAAAAAGTATAAAAACTTTCACAGTCTTCTATTTGACGTAAAGCTCAGGAGACTAATAAGTCTCCTGAACTTCTTAAAAACGAACTCATCTGGCAAATAGTTCCATCTGTTCTATATTTAACTTAAGGACACTAGTGCACGAACACCAGAAAATAAATTGGATGGAGAGGAGAACCAAGCCGAGAGATAATAGTTACCTGATTCTAGGGAGGTGAGCTTATCAAAAGAGGTCCGCGCGATATTAAGGAGTTTATAAGTGGCAGAGGTATCGGTTATCCTGCGACCCGGAAAGACCTTATTAGGTTTGCTACAGGAAAGCAGGCAGAAAGTGATGTTCTTGACCTTCTAAAGGGAATACCTGAAATCGAGTATAACACCCCTGATGACGTCACCAGGGAAATCGAACGTCTGGAAAGCCAGCGTACCAGAGAGTATACAAGAAAAGAGTACTGAGTTTGCAATATACGTTTTTATTCAGGTAAACTTACTCATAGAGTATGTTATAGTACTTAGACGGCATAACATTCAGATGTCTGAACTCTAGAAAGTGCCTTCTGAAAACTTATTTTTTACTTATCACTAAAAAACACTGGCAGCTTTCTTCAGCCGCTCATATTGTGCTTTATTTCCTCAGATTATGTTTTATACATTATTCTTGGAGTCCGGATGCAATGATGCAACCCCCTGAGTGAAGGAGTCATCTGAATTCATCCACGGGACAGGTTATTCAGGTTCTTTTACTTCTACAAGTGTAATTGTACCCGGATGTACAGTTTCATTAGCAACCAACGGAGAAAGCCGGATTGAAAAACAATCGTGTGTTCCCATATGGTTTTTTTTCAGGTCTATGGAAGTAATAGGCCCATTTCCTATGCCTGTTTTGTCAATCTGGATATCTTTCGCATGGATTCTCCTGATTCCCCAATTTTCTTAATATTTTTTGATCGAAAGATAAAAAAATCGTGTACTGAGTCTTACATCTCGCATAAAATGCTTATTAAAAATGAATAGAATCTCATCCAGAAAATAATGAATATATCTACAGCATACGGATGAATTTTGAATTTCTTGAATTTATATTCAAGAGTTTAATGTTATATTATCAGGCTAAGATTCTGAATATATTTATACACTTACTAAACTTATTTGGTCCAATTGCTAAAATATATAATCGATTTTGTCTAAATATGGAAATTGATGAGACGAATAGCAATTCTTTTTGTACTAGCTTTACTGGTATTGATGCCATTTTCTGCAATGGCAAGCGCTCCAAGTGTATCATGTAAAGGAGGGACATGCAGTAATCTGAAGATTACCAAGGTTACAATAAGCTCTGCAGTAAGCAAAACCGTACCAGCTAAGATTGGGTTCACAGGCTATGTATCAGGTCCTGTTAGACTTGTCCAGTATACGATAATCGATCCGAAAACCGGAAAGGTTGTCGGTTCAACAAGTTCTTACTGTTCGAAATGCAGGACTAAAGGGATCTGCTCCTGCTCGTGTATAATAAAACAGGCTGGAACCTTTGATGTAAAGATAACTGCGTACGGTTCTGGGAACTGTTGCGTGAGTACAGTTAAAAAGGCAGCCATAACGATAGGATCCGCAAACGCACCTGCAAATGACCCTGTGAAACCTGCAAATGACCCTGCGAAATTCGTTCCAGGTTTCAAATCCGTAGTCTCTGGAAAGAAAGTAACCTTTAAAGATACGACATCAGGTGTTAAACCTGTAAGATGGGACTGGAACTTCGGTGACGGCTACCGATCAACTGAACAAAATCCGACCCATACATATAAAAAAGCAGGAACTTATACAGTTTGCTTGACTGCATACGCTAATAATAACAATTACAAACTTGTCTGTAATAGAATAGTTGTTAAATAATAAGGGAAAAACCCTTCCTATTTTTAATCGGATTTTGCCTCGCCCATCACCGAACCATGTTCACAGAAACTATTTCAGCACAGGTTAACATTTAAGTTAATATGAATTTCTCTTTTTTCCTTGCAGGTATGATCTCAATTTCACTAAAGTTTCTGTTCCACGCCTGTATAGTGCTCTGAGATTTTCCTGGTATACGAAAGCTGTCGGCATCAAGAGTAACGGCACAGCTGCCGCTGTTTTAACCCCCTCCGGAACTGGCAGCGCGGCTATAAGACTCGCTCCGGTAGCCCCATAAAGAGGAACTATAGGAAATAGCATGCCCAGGCCTAATGTTCTTCTGAAATGTATGCCTAATTTTGCAGCCAGGAAACCGTTAGATCCTATGACTACACCAATGCCTATACTTGGGCCAATAGTCTGAAAAGGATTATACGATGGTCCAATATAGAGTCCTAGATCAACACCAAAAACGGAAACAAGGCCATTGAATTGATCTCTTTCCTGACTGGAGTTCCCCCCAAGACCTGATACAACTATGCCTATGTCCAATTGCAGAGGCCCTCTTCCTGCTCTCCTCCCATCCATTATATCATTACTTCCCCAGGTGATAGATTTACTTCTGTTAAGAAAATTACCTATCTTGCTGTTTTATCAGACGTATACGACCTTATTTTCAGATTAGCACATCCGATAAATAAACTAACTTCTTGGTCAAAAATCCTTTAAGTAACTTTTTTCAGGATCTTCAGAAATAATCTGAGTGCCTGATTACACATTTCTCTTTCTCATGCCGTTAGACTTCCCACTATTTCCTTCAAACCATCTGCAATATTAATCAGGACACTGTTCCTCAGGGCATCCGAGGATATACTCCATTATATCTTTCAATTTTGCACTAGCCAGTGATACCGAAGTATCGGCAGCTCCGTAATAAATGCGGAGTTCGTCACCTACCACAACCCATCCGCAGGGAAAAACGACATCGTTGACATCTCCACTGCGTTCGTATGGTTCCTTGGGTCCAAAAACCCAGCCTTCCGACCTGCGTAGCACTTTGGTGGGATCCTCAAGATCAAGGAGAGCCAGTCCGAGCCGGTAGCTTAATTTCGGGGTCGTCTGGCGTACCCCATGGTACATAATTAACCATCCTTCAGGCGTATAGAGGGGCTGTGGAGACAAACCGATCTTGTAAGCATCCCACCATCCGCCTTCCCTGGCATACAGAAGCACATCATGCCTTTCCCATGATTTCAGATCCGGGGAAAAGGAAATCCAGATATTTGCTTTCAAAGTGTGAATGGTAGGTGCAGGTCTGTGCAGCATTGCCCACATCCCGTTAAATCTTACAGGGAAAATTGCGGCATCTTTATTATCAGGCGGCATTACAGGTCCTATTCGTTCAAAATTACGGAAATCTTCGGTAAATGCAATCGCTGGTAAAGGGCCAGAATCTGAAAAAGCCACATACACTATTGCCCACTTTTTCAGTTCATCTATATAAGTTATGCGCGGATCCTCAACACCGTATATTTCCTCAGGATAATTTACAGGATCCGGAAAAAAGGTTGGCTTACTATCGATTTCCCATCCATCAATCCCGTTCTCACTCGTGGCGACCGTAAAGTGAGAAAATCCCCTGTGGTCTTCAACCCTGACCAGCAGCAGGATTTTACCGTCAACTATCGCGGCTGCAGGATTAAATACTGAATTGGCTCGATAAGGCCAATCTGCAACTGTAAGTATAGGATTTTTCCTGTGCCGTATAAATAGTTCCCCATGATCTTTCCAGGTCATATTATTCCTCATTCCGCTTACTGACCGCTATTCCGATCATAATTTCTTTTTCAGGGCTTAATTCCAAGTACATCTTCTACATACGCCCTTAAAATCTCTGCAACACTCCATGCCTGAGAAATGGTACCTCCGGGAGAGTGCGGGTAATCTCCATCAAACACCTCAGAGATAGTGCCAATGCCTGCAGTTTCAAGGTGCTCGTCAAAACCCTCAAGGAGGGTCTTCATGGATTCGATATGGTTGTTCGAATAGCCGTGAACCTTCATATAGGCTTTCACATAGGCTCCGAGGAGCCAGGGCCAGACCGTTCCGTTATGATAAGCCGTATCCCTGTTAAGGGCATCCCCGCGGTACTGACCTTTATATAAGGGGTGGTCACGTGAAAGGCTTCTTAGCCCGAAGGGTGTAAGAAGTTCCTTTTCAACCCTGTCCACTATGGCTTTTTCTTTCTCAGGGGAAAGCATGGTATAGGGAAGTGACACAACAAAGATCTGATTCGGTCGGATTGCAGGGTCTTTAACCTCATTTCCTGCTTCGTCCCAGTATATAAGGTCAAAGAGGCAGTTAGTCTCAGGGTTCCAGAAAACATTCTCAAAGTTCGAGACTACCCCGGCTGCGAGATTCTCGTATTTGGAGACATCTTCGCCAAGAAGGGTGCCCAGACTGGAGGCAGTCTTCAGGGCATTGTACCAGAGAGCATTGATTTCACAAGCTTTACCTGCTCTTGGAGTTATTGCCCATTCCCCGATTTTTGCATCCATCCAGGTCAGTTGAGGTCCCTGCCTAATAAGGTAATCAGAATCCATTCCTATTCCAAAATCTGTACCACTAGAATAACAGGCTATAATCTCCTCTACGGTATCCCAGACATCCGAGAGGAAAAGGAAATCCTGCGTATAAGCAAAATACCGGTCCAGGGCATGAATAAACCAGAGAGAAGCATCCACTGTATTATAAACCGGATCTCCTCCGAAAGCCGGGAAAGTATTGGGGATCAAGCCTCTCCGACAGTATCTGGCAAAATTGATAAGAGTGGACCTTGCCTCCTCGAAACGGTAGGGAATTAAAAGCAAGCCTGGCAGGGAAACCATGGCATCTCTCCCCCAATCCGAATACCAGTGATATCCTGCAATCACGGTATTCTCACCTGTAACACGGTTTTTTACCACAAAAGAGTCGGTTGCCTTGAGAAGCTTGAGAGCGAAGGGATCTTTAAGCTTCGAGTCGAGTAACAGAAGGTTCTGCCGGTTTGCTTCCCTTAAGTAGAGTTTATCAACCTGCTCAAGTGTTAGAGAAGAAATATCTCCTGTCGAAGCTGCTACAAAAAAACGGGAAGTTCCCTTTTTGAGCTTGCCCTCAAAATAACCAGGATTGAAATTATCCTCCTGGAAATTAAGCCCACGTCTTTTCTCAGTGTCATACTCCAGGTTATAGTACCATATTGGCTCGGGATGATACTGGAGATTGGACGAAATCGAGAAAGTAAAACCAGTAGAGCTTGAAAGATGTACCCCAGTCGGTCCGGGTCTCTGGAAGAAAGAAAGGTATCCTGAACGGGCAGTAAGGTTAAAATCTCTTGAGCTTACCAGAGGAAAAATTCTGAGTAAAGCCCCATCTCTTTGAGATGTAATATCATAGACAACAAAAGTAGTATTACTATTATGGACCATGAAAACTTTTTTCTTTACAGTAAAATCTCCAGCCTGGTAAACCCAGAGAGGAAATGGGTTACGATTAAACTCAACTAGGTGTTTGAAACCTTCAGGAAAAATTTTTTCGGGATACTTATGGACCGCGAGCTGATAAAGTTCTCCATTAATGAAAATTTCCTCATCAAGGGAAGAAAGGATTAAAAGTCTCCCAGGAGAATTCTCTGGAGCTGCTACAAGCAACCCGTGGTAAGTTCTTGTCCCTGCTCCGATGATTGTGGAGGAAGCGTATCCTCCAAGTCCATTTCCTATGATCCATTCTCTTTTTGTTCCCTCTTCGTATGTTGAGAGAAAATCTATTCCAAACCTGCCTCCATTCATATATATATTTGATTAGTGTTGATTTATTAAATACCTGTACGTTTAGAAAAAAAGCGATTACTACTTAAGTTATTCACCTATCTTCATCTATGCATGGTGCTGTATGCAAAACTTATTCAATTTATTCCTATAGTAGAGAGAAATAACGAAACCGGATTTCAGGAAAGAAAAGTGTTACCAATAGGTCAGTAAATCCGAGGAAAGGACTTCTGGGATTATAGGAAAATCGTGGAATAGGAAAATCGTGGAATAGGAAAATCGTGGAATAGGAAAATCGGGGAACAGGAATAAGCTCTGTCTCTGTGGAAGTGGGTTGAAGTACAAGAAATGCTGTGAAAAAAAAGGATAAAAATCAGATGAGTTACAGCCAGACAGTTTGCTGCACCATTCGCTTTTATAATGATAGATACATAAAAGAATAATTATATTTAATATTATCAAGCGTCGATGCATTTGCAAGGGGGATGTGCTCGAATCGATTAGGGGAAGTTATCAGTCTGGCGTGATAGAGAACAAATTACAATGCCTGGAATACTGCACTTTCTCATGCTGGAAGCCAAAATGTTACCGTCTTCCTGTATTCTAAAATAGAATTCTTAAACCACCTTTTTGACGAAAAATCTCGAGATTATGGTAACAGGTAAGGAGTGATCTTTGTGAAATTATTTGGGGGCCGCGAGAACCATCAAGAAGCAAAAGGACACGTCTATAGAATGAATGAGAAACTCATTTCCATCGGAGATGACTACTGGATAGAAGATGAAACTGGAGAGCGAGCTTTCTATGTTGATGGAAAGGCACTCCGCATTCGCAACACCCTGATTCTTAAAGATCTGCGAGGTAATGATCTATATAAAATTGCAGAAAAGCTGCTCCGGATAAGGGATACTATGGAAATCAAAAGAGCAGATGACAGCCTGGCTGCAACAGTCAAAAAAGATCTCATTAATATTTTGCGGGATAAGTGGAAAGTTGAAATTCCTGAAGGACCGGATATGGAAATCCACGGCAACATTCTGGATCACGAGTATGAGATTGAGTCTGAAGGGAGGAAGATTGCAGAAGTCTCAAAAAAGTGGTTCCGCCTCCGCGACACCTATGGAGTGGAGATTGAGCCCGGACAGGATAATGCACTCATCCTGGCGATTGCGGCTGCACTTGACCAGATGGAACATGATTGATAGAAAAGTGAGGAGAGGCGGTTAAGACTGATTTTCTTATTATGAGGAGGATAGAATGTAATTTCATATTTGCATATTATTTCTCCCTTCAGTTCACAGTCACTCCCCTCACTGCACAGTGTGCAGATGTCAACCAAAGGAGTTAAAATCGTGAACGTAAGAAGCCGTTCGTTTCCAGCTAAAGTTTTAATCTACAGCACTTTTGCCGTTGTCCTGACAATAGGAATGAAGGAGATAGCTCCTATACTTACAACCATTATTTATTCTATATTCATTGCTGTACTTTTTACCCCGCTCGCTCGCTGGCTAAAAAGAAAAGGAGTTCCAGGTGAACTGAGTGTTATTCTGGTAATTTTCTTATTAATTGTAGTTATCCTGTTTTTTGGGATTATAGCTATCAAAGCGGCACAGGATTTTGGAACCCAAATCCCGAACTATCAGGTCCAGTTAACTGCATTTGTGAATAGTCTTGCAAATTATATTCCCTCATATGAAGGTTTTTCTGTACGATCAGTTGCTCGCAGTATAGTGTTAATTGCAGTTTCTCTAATGACAAGCGTCATTAATGGGATTGTGAACGCCGGAACAACAGTCGGAATCATTACAGTTACAGCAGCTTTTTTTATAATAGATGCCACTAATGCTCCTGAAAAAACAGATCAGGAGATTGGAAAACAATCCGAACTCCAGTTGAGACTCAGCAATTTTAATAAGAAACTGGTAAAATTTATTGTCATAAGAGCAGAAGTAAATATTGTCACAGCCTTAGCAATTTCTCTCCTTCTCTTTATAGTAGGCATTGATTATGCTGTGCTCTGGGGAGTTCTCATATTCCTGCTGAGTTATATTCCTTACATCGGTCTGGTCATAGCTTCTATTCCACCTATAATGCTTGCACTTTTCAAGTATGGGCCTTTAGGAGCTCTTGCGGTTATTGTAATCATCTTTGCTGTCGATGCGCTTGCGGAGAACATCCTTTTTCCTTCAATGATGGGAAAAGGCATGCAGTTGTCTCCTGCTTTTTTATTCGTTGCTCTTCTTTACTGGAATTTCGTATTTGGACTCGGAGGTGTGCTGCTTTCTATACCTCTTACATTAGTTTTGAAGATTTTACTTGAGAGTTTCGAGGAAACAAAATGGTTGGCCAGATTAATGGGACCCGTGGAACATATGGGCAATAGGGAAATAAACAGCATCAGATGAGGATAAGAAAATGGAAGCTGGAAGAAAAAGAAACACTTTGAAGTCATTTAGAGTCTTGCCTTCCAACTTTAAAAGCTATAAATCTAGTACGTTCAACTTTTAATGTAGTAAGAAGGCTACACACTTCATCCACGAAGCATAAGAGCCTGATAAGTGCTTGACAAGCCAGCCAATAAAAAGCTTCCGCTTCATGTATCGGCATGTCAGCTTTTGAGACCTGCGTTTCCAGATTTCCTGTCATTTATATACCCCCCAAATATTAAGCCAGTTAAATGCATTTTATTTCTTTAAAAAATCTTAATTATAATATTATATATGTTAATTTATATGTATTTTAATTTTAATATCATTTATGGGATAATGCTAGATTGTTTTCTTTGACTGCAGGGTTCTCGCCAGGAGGCGAAGAACTCAGGGGATATTTGAGAAAGTGCAGATTGTTTGTATGACACCTGCCGCCCTGAGACAGCATAATGAGAACCGGATAGCAGGCAGAATTGTTAGTGGGGGAGATTAACTGAATGATGTAACTTATGGACCGATGCAGCTAATGGTCATCGCATTCGAGAATCCTGATTTTCACGGTCAGATCAGGCGTGAGCTTGAATCAGTCATGAATAAAGGGATGATCAGGCTAATTGACCTGCTGTTCATATGGAAAGACGAAGAAGGGAACATCGAATCTATTAAAGCCACTCAGCTCGATGAAGAGGAAAGAATGCGCTTTGGAGCTGTCATATGGGGACTTATCGGGTTTGCGATTGGAAGCGGAGAGGGAGCCAGAACAGGCACCGAAGAAGGAATCCTGGCTGCAGCCCAGGAAAATTATGGAATCACCAGGAAAGAAATTCTGGACATAATCAAAGCTGTCCCTGAAGGTACTGCTGCCTGTATTCTTATTATCGAACACCTCTGGGCAAAGAGCCTGAAGCAGGCGCTCAGGGATGCAGGTGGAGTACTTGTAGCACAGGGTATGCTCACACCTGAATTGCTTGTTGCAGTTGGAGAAGAACTGGCGGAAGTAGTGAAGTTTGCAGAGAAAAGTAGACCGGGATTCAGAGCAGAAGCCACAACCTGAATGGTTGTCCACTCTAATCCCTGTATAAAAACCTGGTACAGGAACTTTTGCTCAGAATTATTATGGAAGAAAATTAGCACCAGGGGAAAGATTTGGGGATGTAAACATGAATACAAATACCATTTCAACGCCGGCTAAAATTCTAATTTACAGCACTGCTGCAGTTATCCTTACACTGGGTATGAAGGCAATCTCAGACATATTAACGCCGGTTTTTTTCGCGCTTTTTGCCTTTTTGATCTTTTCTCCCCTTGTCCACTGGCTTATGAGGAGAGGAGTCCCGGGAAAGATCAGCGTTTTTCTTGTGATCCTGCTTTTCATTTTTGTTTTTTTTGGAACTGCAATCCTCTTTGCAAATTCTTTACTCCAGCTAAGCGGCAGGATTCCAAGCTATGAGAATCAGTTGCAGAATATACTGAACAGTGTCTCAAGATATTTGCCTGAAGCGGGAGTGACGGTAGAATCAGCCCTCCAAGATATTGCAGCATTTGCTTTCGGCGTTTCTACGGACATTATTTCAGGAGCTTTAAGCGCTGGATCAACACTTATGCTCATCTTTATCACAACAACATTTTTACTTCTGGATGCTGCAGGTGCTCCAAAAAGAGTGCAAAGAGAAAATGAAGATCAGCCAACACATATTTTGCGGTTTACCGAGCTGAGCAGGACCGTCGTAAATTATATGCTACTGAGGACTGAGACCAATCTGGTCGGGGGCATTGGAGTTGCCATACTTTTCCTTCTTGGAGGCATAGATTTTGCTATTCTATGGGGTCTCCTGTTCTTCCTGTTCGGTTATATCCCTTTCCTGGGCTTTTACCTGGCAACTATTCCACCTATGCTCCTTGCCCTGTTCGAGTACGGGCTTATAGGAGCACTGGGTGTCCTTGTCGGCGTCACTATTATCAATGCGCTTGTAGAAGATGTCGTTTTCCCGTCTATTGCAGGAAAAAGCCTTAAATTATCTCCGACGCTTGTGTTTCTTTCTTTATTTTACTGGTCTTACGTACTCGGGACAGCAGGTGCTCTGATTGCCGTACCCCTTACAATGGTTGTAAAGATAGTTCTCGAAAGTTCTGAAGGCACACGCCCGATGGCTAAACTGATGGAATCAAGTGGGGATAGAGGACAGGATGAGGAAAGGATTGAAAGTTCGCCCTGAATTTCTAAAGCCCTCCGATTCCAAAAATACCGGTTAGCAGCATTGACAGCCGGATCTATACCCGGTTATAATTGAGAAATTCAAATAAAGCAATCTTCTCCTGATTTCGCATTACATTTTCTGATCAGGGCGATGAGCTGGCAGCTTTCGTATATGGTAAAGCCTTGAAAGAAAAATAGGATTGACTGGAAAGGAAAGTATTCTTGATTTAAAAGAAAATCCTTCTCAGCAGACCCGACAAAATTAATCAATATGAATAGGATGATATATAAAAAATAATTATATAAAAGGAATTATTGAATGCCGAGTCTGGGGAATCTCGGGGACAGCTGGGGGTTGACAGAGTAATATAACCGGTAGATGCCTGGTAAGCGGTTCTGTGATAAGACATTAAATAAATCCCGGCACCCAGGTTGAAATCGATAGTATCCAGAAAAACAATCTTGATTAATTTACATACCTCTGAATAGCGCAGTCTGTTGAAGAATAAAGCATGATAACCCGGGTTTTTCAGGATTTTAAAAACGGCAGTGAGAACTATAGTTTCGCCCTCACTGCCGAACAGGCTTGAAAACAGAAAGTCAATAAAATCCATTATACAAAAGGAGGTTTGAGTTATAGCAACTTTAACAGTTCTGGAGTTTGAAACTACTGACGGTGCTGAAAAGGCACTTCGCGCGATTCAAGACCTGAGCAAGCAGGGTCTGATTAATCTGCATGATGCAGCCATAGTCACCTGGCCCGCGGACAAGAAGAAGCCAAAAACCCAACAACTGACGGATTTATCAGGTGTAGGAGCAATGAGCGGCGCTTTTTGGGGTTTGTTGTTTGGTCTTATCTTCTTTATTCCCATATTCGGCATGGTTGTTGGAGCCGCCCTGGGTGCACTGAGCGGTTCCATGGCAGACATTGGAATTAGTGATGACTTTATCAAGTCCGTCCGAAGCAAAGTGAAACCGGGTACATCAGCCCTCTTTCTTATGACCAGCGACGCTGTAAAAGATAAGGTTTTCGAAGCCATGAAACAGTTTAATTTTGAGATAATCGCTACCAACCTGTCCAAGGAAGAAGAAGAAAAACTTCGCGCTGCCTTTGCCGAAGAAGAAGCAGCTCCAGCATACTGAATTTTAACCCGAAAGCTACTCTCCAGGAATGCAAATTTACCGGAAGCTGGTTGTAAGAGAAAAACATTGTTTCCTCAAAAGAGAGTGAGGGGAGAGAGTGAGGGGAGAGAAACGAGGGAGCAGTTCCTTTCCACATTTTTATATTTATGTATTTTCAAAAAAACTAGCGCTGGTAGGAGAACAGAGGGATTTGAGTAGTGGCAACTTTAACAATTCAGGTTTGAGATAATTGCTACCAACCTGTCTGAGGAAAATGAGGAAAAACTCCGGGAAAAGGTGGAAGAACTGCCTGATAGCAATCCTATAAGGGAGTGAGAATGACACAAAACTATCTACCTCCTCGAATCCATGTGCTGGCAAAACCGACCGGTTCAATCTGCAACCTGTCCTGTGCCTATTGTTATTTTTTGGATAAAAAGGCTCTTTATCCAGGTAGCAAGTTCTGCATGTCAGACGAGGTGCTTGAGAATTACATCCAGCAGCTCATCGCAGCCCACCGCAGCCCGCAGGTAACCGTTGCCTGGCAGGGAGGTGAACCTACCCTGATGGGAATAGACTTTTACCGGCGCGCCATCGAACTGCAGGAAAAGTACAGAAAACCGGGCATGAATTTTGAAAACACGATGCAGACCAATGGCACGCTGCTGGACGACGAATGGTGCCAGTTTTTTAAGGAAAACAATTTTCTTATAGGGATCAGCATCGATGGTCCGCGTGAACTGCATGATATCTACCGGGTGGACAAAAAGGGGGAGGGAAGCTTTGACCGGGTCATGCGAGGGCTGCGCCTCCTGCAAAAACACGGAGTGGAATACAACGTCCTGACAACAGTAAACAGGATAAATGCCGATCATCCGCTGGAGGTCTACCGCTTCCTGCGAGATGAAGCAGGGGTAGACTGGATTCAGTTTATTCCGGTTGTAGAGAGGATCAATGAGGAAGGATACACCATTTACCAGAAAGGAGATACTGTCTCAGACCGCTCGGTGCAACCAGAACAGTTTGGGAGCTTTCTTAGCCGAATTTTTGACGAGTGGGTGAGAAATGACGTGGGAAAACTCTTTGTGCAGACTTTTGAGGCTTCTGCACGAAGATGGCTGGGGCTGCCTTCAGGCATGTGTGTTTTTGAAGAAACATGTGGAGCTGGGCTTGTTCTGGAGCACAATGGGGATCTCTACTCATGCGACCATTTTGTAGAACCTGACTACCTGCTTGGCAATATTATGGAGAAAGAGATCTCTGAACTTGCTGCTTCGGAAAAGCAGTACAGGTTTGGACAGGATAAACGTAATACTCTACCTAAGGTATGCTGTGAATGCGATGTACTTTTCGCCTGTATGGGAGAATGTCCAAAGAATCGCTTTCTTGTCACCTCTACCGGGGAACCTGGCTTGAACTACCTTTGTAAGGGCTGGAAAGCTTTCTTCCATCATATCGATTTTCCTATGAAGCTCATGGCAGGTTTGATACGCCGGGGGTATCCGGCTTCTGAAGTTATGAGAGTTATTGCCCTGGAAGAAGCCTTTGCGCAGACCGGACGCAATGAGCCCTGCCCCTGCGGAAGCGGGAAAAAGTTCAAACGCTGTCACGGTCAGGGAAAAAGTGGACAGAAATAAGACTTAATGGGGAATAGGGAAATGACAGAAAAGAAACCAAACATACTGGTTATCTGGGGAGATGACATTGGCATTAGCAACCTCAGTTGCTACAGCGACGGTTTGATGGGCTACAGAACACCGAACATTGACCGGATAGCTAACGAAGGTATCAGGTTTACGGACTCTTACGGGGAGCAGAGCTGTACTGCCGGGAGAGCTGCTTTCATCACAGGACAGAGCGTCTTCCGTACAGGGTTGAGCAAGGTGGGAATGCCAGGAGCCAAAATAGGAATTCAGCCTGAAGACCCTACAATCGCCGAACTGCTGAAACCGCTGGGTTATGCTACTGGTCAGTTTGGAAAGAACCATCTCGGGGATCGGGATGAATACTTGCCTACCAACCATGGTTTTGACGAATTCTTTGGCAACCTTTATCATTTGAATGCTGAAGAGGAACCTGAATTACGCGATTATCCACCTGAAAAAGACTTTCCTAATTTCCGGAAGAACTTTGGTCCCAGGGGTGTAATCCATAGCTATGCCGACGGTCGCATCGAGGATACTGGCCCATTGACCAGAAAAAGAATGGAAGAAGTAGACCAGGAATTTCTGGATGCAGCCATCGATTTTATCAAACGTCAGCATGAGGCGGAAAAACCTTTCTTCGTCTGGTTCAACACTACAAAGATGCATTTCAGGACTCACATCCCGGAAAGAATACGGGGACAGTCGGGGCGCTGGCAATCCGCGTACCATGACGCCATGATTGAGCACGATCGGCAGGTAGGCATGCTTCTCGACCTGCTGGACGAAATAGGCATTGCGGATAATACTATTGTTATCTACAGCACGGACAACGGACCACATATGAACTCATGGCCCGATGCAGCCATGACCCCGTTCCGTAACGAGAAAAACTCCTGCTGGGAGGGAGCTTTCCGTGTTCCTGAAGTAATGCGCTGGCCTGGCAAGATCCCCGCAGGTACAATTTCTAACGAGATTGTGAGTCACCTTGATTGGCTGCCCACTTTACTTGCAGCAGCAGGAGAGCCGGATATTAAGGAAAAACTCAAAAAAGGCCACAAAGCAGGAGATAAAACTTTCAAGGTGCATCTTGACGGTTATAATCTTCTTCCCTACCTGACCGGGAAGGAAGAAAAATCTCCACGTACTGAGTTCTTTTACTTCTCCGACGATGGAGACCTGGTAGCTCTCAGGTACGATAACTGGAAAATGGTCTTTATGGAGCAACGCGCCATCGGCACACTCCAGGTCTGGGCTGAACCTTTTGTCCCGCTGCGCATACCAAAAATATTCAACCTGCGTACCGATCCTTATGAAAGGGCGGATCAGACTTCAAACACCTATTATGACTGGCTTCTAGACCATGCCTTCCTGCTGGTGCCTGCCCAGAGTGTAGTTGGTGATTTTCTGGCAACGTTTAAGGAATTCCCTCCGCGCCAGAAAGCGGCAAGCTTTACCGTTGATCAGGCAATGGAAAAGCTCTTGCATGGAATCGGGAGCACCTGAGGTTGAAGTCCTCTATCTGGAACATTCTACTCCTTCAAGGTAATGCTCAGCAGTATGGGTAGACTGTTCCTATATGGAACCAAATTGCGGCAGTGGAGTTTATGATTTCATCTGAAACAAAGTAAGAGGAATTGATAATGTCCGGAATTCTCTCATTATGGAACGAAACACCAGCTAAGAAAGCAATCATCAGTTACGTAAACGCCATCACAAATCCTGAAAGCGCTGATTTTGTGCCAGAAACCGAGAGAATTGCCATCCTGGACAACGATGGAACCATGTGGGTGGAGAAGCCTGTCTATGTTCAGGTTTTCTTTGTCATAGACCGGCTGAAACAGCTGGCTGAGGCAGACCCTGCGCTTCTGGATCAGCCACACTTTAAGGCAGCGGCAACGGGCGACTTGACCTACTTTTTCAGGCTTGATCCCCATGCTGGGGGCGATATTAAAGTGCTGATGCAGATGGTCTTTGATTCTCACGCCGGCATGTCTCAGGACGATTTCATGCTTATGGCTAAAGAGTTCCTGGAGACTGCCAAACATCCCCGTTTTGGCATGCTGTACAAAGATCTGACGTACAAGCCGATGGTTGAGCTTGTGCGCTACCTTGGCGACAATGGCTTTAAGGTCTTCCTGGCATCTGGGGGCGGCATGAGCTTTATGCGTGTGGTCTCGGAGGAGATCTACAATATTCCAAGAGAGCGGGTCATCGGCAGCAACATCTCATTTGAGACACAGATGACTGATGAGGGACCGGTGATTTTCCGCAGGAGAGGTCTGGTCGATCCCATCGACGACGGAGCAGGCAAGCCGGTCAATATCGAGCTGCATATTGGTCGCAAGCCCATCCTGGCTGCCGGCAATTCGGATGGAGATCTGCACATGCTGTGGCTGGCACAGAAAAGTGGTTTCCGCTCTCTATCTTTGCTGCTCCGCCATGACGATGCAAAGCGAGAGTACGCCTACGATGAGGGAAGTGAGAAGACGCTGCAGATGGCAAAGGAACGGGGTTGGATTGTGGTCAGCATGAAGGATGATTGGAAGACTGTGTTCTGAGATATTCATTTCAATGCTCAAGAAGGCGCAAGGCATGAAAATTACAAGAAACAGGATGAAAGGACTACAATCCTCCTCTGGTCTATAACGAAATAAATAGAACTCAAAATAGATAAGTGAATTTTGTAAACAAAGGGAGTGATTTTGATGAGGAGAATCATGGGCGGTCTCAGGGGCCGTGGAGAAGAAAGCATACAACGCTACAAAATGCACGAAAAACTTGTTACCATCGGAGACGATTACTGGATAGAAAATGAAGCAGGGGAGCGGGCATTCTATGTTGATGGTAAAGTTCTCCGGATTCGCGACACTCTGATCATCAAAGATGTGCAGGGAAATGAATTGTATAAACTCAAGGAGAAGCTTCTCAGGATAAAGGATACGATGGACATCGAGGATGGGGATGGAAAAACAGTCGCAACAATTAAAAAAGCCCTGATTACACCTCTCCGAGACCGATTTAAAGTTGAAGTCTCAAATGGGCCTGAAATGGATATTCAGGGAAATATCCTTGATCACGAATACGAGATCAAGGAAGGGAGGGAAAAAGTTGCAGAGATTTCGAAAAAATGGTTCCGGATAAGAGACACCTATGGAGTGGATGTTTCTCCGGGACAGGACGCTGCCCTGATCCTGGCAATTACTGCGGCACTTGACCAGATGGTGCATGACTGAAAAGAGATGGGAGAGAAGAATGGTTGAGACCGTTTCCTTTTTGAGCTTCCTTCAAACCATTGGTGTCCTTGCGACTCTGATCTTTGTTCTCACCAGCATGCTTGGCATGGGATTCTCCCTTACAGTTCAGCAGATACTCGTCCCATTGAGAAACAGGAAGCTGGTTATCTTTTCGCTGGCAGCCAATTTTTTATTCGTCCCGCTGCTCGCTCTTGGAGTACTCTTTATTTTCCCGCTTTCCGAAGGGCTTTCCATCGGACTTTTCCTTCTTGGCACTTCCGCAGGAGCCCCGTTTCTTCCGAAACTTGCACAGGTGGCAAAGGGTGACACTGCTTTTGCAGTTGGGCTGATGGTGCTCCTGATGGTGGTGACTATTATTTATGTTCCGATAGTCCTGCCACTCTTGCTCTCAGGGGTTACAATCAATCCCTGGGATATAGCAAAGTCCCTTATCCTGCTGATGCTCCTCCCACTCGCGATTGCCCTATTCATCAGGACAAGGTATGAAGAGGTGGCTAACGGACTTCTACCCCTGATGACCCAGGCTACCAACCTTTCCCTGCTTGTCCTTTTCGTGGCTTTCTTCGTGGTCTATTTCTCTGACCTTATAGGTGTTATCGGCAGCACTGCGATTATGGCGGCGGCAGTTTTTGTGCTTGTTTCATTTGTTATAGGCTACTTCCTCGGAGGATCCAGCAAGCCTATCAGGAGAGTGCTTGCCCTTGGGACTGCCCAGCGCAACCTTTCGGCAGCCCTGGCAATTACCACTCTCAATTTCACAGACCCGAACGTAATGGTCATGATCCTGGTAGTGGCACTGGCAGGCCTTATACTGCTGATGTTTATAGGAGGAGAAATGGGGAAAAGGGCAGAAATGCCTGAAGAGGAGATTCTGGAGCAAGAAAAAACTTCTCCAACTCCAGGAAAGTAAAAGGAGATCTAGAAAGTTAAAAGACCGATCACCTAACTTGGGTGGGTAAGAAATTCAAAACTCTTGGAATATTTTTTTATACTATTAGCCGAATGCTATTAATGGATATGAAGGTATTCGGGGGCGTAAATGAATACAGATAAAACCAGTATAGATAATTACCCATTGCCTGCCAGAATTCTGTTTTATAGCACAGCAGTGGTTATCCTGACAATAGGGATGAGGGAGATTTCAGGTGTACTTGTGCCTATTTTTTTCTCAATTTTTGCCTTCCTGATCTTTGCTCCTCTTGTCAACTGGTTCGAGAGAAGGGATGTGCCTGGCCCAATAAGTATAGGTTTGGTGATTGCATTCTTTATTATTATTGCTACGAGCACAGTTCTTCTTGTTGCAGGGTCCCTGCTTCAGCTCAGCGAGCAGATTCCAGGCTATCAAACCCAATTTCTGAATTTCATCCAGGGTTTTGAACACTATATGCCTGTATCCGATGTGTCATCCTTTGAGGAAATTCTGCGTGATATAGCGGTATTTTTACTTGGTCTGACTGCAGGAATTCTTACGGGTGCTCTGAATGCTGGCACAACAATATCTCTTATTATTATTATTACCACAACATTTTTACTTCTGGATGCTGCAGGCGCTCTGAGAAGGATACAAAGGAGAGCTGTAACTCAACAAATCCTGATTTTACGGGTTATCGAACTTGGCAAAGAAGTAGTGAATTATATTCTTATCAGGGCCGAAATCAATCTTATTGCAGGCATTGGAACTACCATACTTCTCCTTATTGGAAGAATCGATTTTGCAATTCTCTGGGGTTTTCTGACCTTCCTGTTTGGTTATATTCCATTTCTCGGTTTTATTCTGGCAGCTTTTCCTCCTGTACTGCTTGCGCTATTCAAATACGGGCCTCTTGGAGCGCTTATAATCCTCGCTGGAGTCTGGCTTATAAACGAGTTCGTAGAAAGTGTAGTGTTCCCATCATTTGCAGGAAAGAGCCTTAAATTATCCACGTCGATCGTGTTTCTCTCTTTACTGTACTGGTCTTTTGTGCTGGGACCTTCAGGTGCACTTATAGCCGTACCTCTTACCATGGTTGTTAAAATGATCATGGAAAGTTACGATGATACACTCTGGATGGCAGAACTGATGGAATCGGGTGGAAACAAAGAATAAAATCAGAAAAAAACAGGCAGAAACTAGGAAAAAACAGGCAGGAGAGCTTTTTTAAAATTACGGGAAGCGACCTTAAAGAGCCGTAGACTCTGGAATGGTATAATCAGGTTTGCTAGAGAATCCACTCTCCGGGCACAATTTAATTTTTTCAAAGTTAATCGCCGTGAAACGATGTTGCAATAGTAAATTATATAAACAATATAATTATAATAAGTTAGTTATGAACTGACAGTCACAAAACTGTCAGTCAAACAGGAAAAACAATGATTTTTGATATAAAGATAGAAACAAAGGACTGAATAAAACAATCAGATTCACATTTCCAACTGCAACCCGTAAGCAATAGATTTACATAATAAATAAAAATAAGGAGTGTGGCATTTATGGTTAAACCAGTTAAGTGTGTTGCAGAAAAAATAGGTAAATTTGTTGCTGGGATGCGGTTCTTCGTACTTGTTCCCATCATCGGGCTGGCTATCGCGGCTGTTGTGCTGTTTGTTAAAGGTAGCATAGAACTCTTCTATTTCATAAACGAACTGATTTACGGAATAGAGAGAACAGAAATAGAGATAAGTATCATTGTTGAAATTGTGGAGATTGTTCATCTCTTTCTGGTAGGTACAGTGCTCTTTATTACATCACTTGGGTTTTATGAATTGCTTATTCAGCCTCTTGCTTTATCTCCATGGCTGCAAACGCATAACATTGAAGAACTGGAATTAAACCTTGTAGGGCTCACTATTGTCGTGATCGCAGTAAATTTCTTAAGTGTTATATTTGATAAAAATGATAGTAGCCTTGCTGTTTACGGGCTAGGCTATGCACTGCCCATTGCAGCTCTGGCTTATTTTATGAAAGTGCGTTCAGGCACAGCTAAGCAGACTAGCTAAGTAGAGAAATGCCTGAAATCTACAGGAGAAATAGTTCAGGCGGATAATGATTCAAGTACCTAAAAAAAATAAAGATTGAAAGTGGGTTCATTCATCATTTCCATTCCCTTTATCTGCTTCTATTTTTTGCTGCTTATTCCTCTGGCAGGTAAATTTTCAGTAAACCTTAATAAATTTCTTACTTACAAATTACTTACAAATAAACCTTCCAATTAAAGGAGTGTAAGCCTTCTTTTTCAGAAAACAGTTCGATTCTCTTTTTCAGTACAGTCTTCATTATGGTTTTTTTAAATAATCACGAAATAGCAAATGCAGACAGGATGAGATAACATTCAATGAAATAAGATAAAATATATAAAAGTATTTTTATATAAGTAGGAAATCAAATAGATTAAGATCAAATCTGAGTAGTGAGCCAGGGAATGGGGGTTGCAGATTCTGAAAATAAGCAGACAACTACTGGCATTCAGAATTAAAAAGAGGGGATTCTCATGGACTTAACTCGCCGATGTTTGGCAGAATTAATAGGCACCTTCTGGCTGGTTCTTGGGGGGTGTGGCAGTGCAGTTCTGGCGGCTGGTTTCCCTGAAATGGGCATCGGCTTTGCAGGTGTTTCCCTGGCATTCGGACTGACTGTCCTGACGATGGCTTTTGCTATTGGTCACATCTCGGGTGCCCACCTTAACCCTGCTGTCACTATCGGTCTTCTTGTAAGTGGCCGATTCTCCGCAAAGGATGTCATCCCGTACATTATTGCACAGCTGGCAGGAGCAATTATTGCAGCTTTCGTGTTATGGCAAATCGCCAGTGGAAAGCCTGGTTTCGATCTGGTTGAAAGCGGTTTCGCAGCCAATGGGTACGGGGAACACTCACCCGGCGGGTATTCGTTATATGCAGCTTTAATCACCGAGCTTGTAATGACCTTCATGTTCCTCTTCATCATTCTCGGTTCGACTGATTATCGCGCTCCAGCACACTTCGCGCCAATCGCCATAGGACTGGGATTGACACTGATACACCTGATAAGCATTCCGGTGACAAATACTTCCGTAAATCCTGCCCGCAGCACATCGCAGGCATTGTTCGTCGGCGGCTGGGCAATTCAACAGCTGTGGCTGTTCTGGATAGCACCAATTGCCGGGGCAATCCTTGCTGGTTTCGTCTATCGTTTTGTTGGTCGTGAAACCGAGTTGAGGGTGAGAGAACAGCTTAGAACTGAATGAGGACTTAACAACGGTAACTACTTAGAAGGTTCTCCAGGAAAATCCAGACTTTTTCGATAGAAGGGATGAAGATTCTTTCCGAAGGGCAATGAGGGTCTTTGATCGTCGGCCCGAAAGAAATCATCTCCATCCCTTCGTGTACCGAACCAATTATTCCACACTCAAGCCCTGCATGAATCACTTTAACTTCAGGTTCTTTCCCAAAAACTCTGCTATAAACCTGCCTGCACTTCATGAGCAGTTCGGATTCAAGATCGGGCTCCCAGGCGGGATATCCGGGCTCATGTTCAATCCAGGCGCCTGCAAGCTTTGCCACAGCTTCCACCTTTCCGGTAATTTCAGCCAGCCTGAAATTACTGGAACTTCGCTGGCTTGATACTATTGTTATTTTATTTTCAGTTGTTCGTGCCGTTGCGAGGTTGTTTGAGGTTTCGACGAGCCCCGGGATATTCTCCGACATCCTGTAAACCCCATGCGGCAATCCCATGAGCAGTTGTATCAGCTTTTCTTCGGTACCTGCTGACATAACCCGAATGTTGGGTGCTTCCTCTTCAGGTCTCTTATCCCCTGCAACTTCAAAAATTATTTCCCTGCCAATTTTTTCAAGGCTCAGGATAAGTCCTGGATCGGTCTTTGCATATTCAGCCTGGAATGCCTTTTTCAGAACTGAAACAGCTTCCCCTGCCTGTTCGAGCTTATCCCTGCGGAGTGCGATAAAGGCTTCAGCAGTGCTGGGGATTGCGTTATGGACACTGCCGCCGTTTATCAGAATAAGCTTTAAATTTCCCGCTCCCAGCCTGTCCCTGAGCCCTGACAGTGCCAGGGAGAGTAATTGTATACCATTTGCACGCTGCTTATTGATCTCAACCCCAGAATGCCCACCTTCCAGCCCTTCAACCGAGAGCCTGAAAAGCCCGAATGAACTTTCCTCTTTAAAGTCAAGGAGCTCCCACTCTACAGGGAGTGTAATCAATGAATTCTGTCCGCCTGCACACCCGATTACGAAAACGCCTTCATCCTCGGAGTCAAGGTTCAGAAGCACCTTTCCTTCAAAGAAAGAAGCCTCAAGTCCTTTCGCGCCTGTCAACCCTGTCTCCTCGTCTACCGTAAAAAGCAGCTCAAGTGGCGGGTGTCCAATCTCTCCTTTCTTCCCTGCCTCTGCCATCACCAGCCCGACAGCAAGTGCAATCCCATTGTCTGCGCCTATGGAAGTCCCGTCTCCCCGCAGCCAGTCTCCATCGCAAACGCATTTGATAGGGTCTTTTGAAAAGTCGTGCCTGCAATCCCTGGATTTCTCGCAGACCATATCCATATGCCCCTGCAGGATGATTGTGGGAGAGTTCTCATATCCTGACGTTGCAGGGATTTTGATAAGCACATTGTTTAAAGAATCGGCTTTTACCTCAAAGCCTCTTGACCTGCCCCATTCCTGCAGCCAGAGGGAAATCTGTGCTTCGTTTTTTGAGCGCCTTGGGATTTTATTGATTTCTTCAAAGACTTCAAGTACCTGTTTAGTTTTCGGGTGCATAGGGATCAATTTTATTTTATTTTCGGGTTGTTTTTCAGCGGTAGTTAGAGGTAGTTATCAGTTTATTTTACTGCACCACATATTTTTATAATTTATTGAAATCTCTCATGAAGCTTGGATAGGTTTGAACGATATTTCAGAGCTATATTATCCATGTCTGGTTTTCAGAATTCTATTGAGTCATTCTGTTCATTTTGAGGCTGTTGAAGGACGCAAACCGAAACTGCCCGAATCTTTGTCCAGCTTAACACTTTTCAGATAATTTCTTAATTGAAGAGTTGAATAAGTTCTTTGTAGAAATCCAAACTTAACTAATACACTGGGGATACCATGACCAATGATATCATTATTGTAAGTACGCCGTACTTGCCAGGTTATAAAATCACAAAGACAATTGGATTTACGTGGGGCTTAATCGTGAGGAGCCGTGGGCTCGGGCGAAACATAACTGCTGGATTACGGTCAATTGTCGGCGGAGAGATCCACGAATATACGGAACTCCTGAACCAGTCCCGTGAACAGGCACTTGAACGATTAAAGGAACATGCAAAAGCCCTCGGGGCAAACGCAGTAATAAACGTACAGTTTGATTCTTCAGAGATGGGTCAGGCAATGACCGAACTGCTCGCATATGGTACAGCGGTCGTGGTTGAGAAGGAGGAAACTCAAGCAAATCCGGTGCGGCTCAGTTGAGAAATAGCGATGTAATATCAGCTCTGTAGGTTAATCAGAATTATGGATCTTATATTTTTTATTCCGATTTAAAAACCGGCGTTCTTAGAGCTTATTCGAGAAGTCAATGATGGCACGTTTTAAGATAGAATTAATGAACCCCACTGCCCTTAGTTTTAATATTTTTCTTACTACCCTTTAACCTCAACTTTTTTAATTATTTTTATTAAGATCCTATTTGCTGGATACTACAATATACCCGAGCACGTTTTATTGCTACTCTCTTTTGCATTCTTTACTGTTAAGCTTACTGTGTATTTTCCTGCCTTGTTATATTTGTGTGCAGGATTTTTCTCAGTTGAGTTCGTGGCACCTCCAAAGTTCCATTTACATGCTTTAGGAGTTCCTGTACTATTATCCGTAAACTGCACTTCAGTGGAACTTTTCCTCACCTTGGAAAAGCTGAGAATACAGCAACAGGTGTTTTTGATGCCACATTTTAAATATCGCGCATGTAAATGTTGGACTCTCCATTGCGATACTGCCACACTATTGTGTTACCGTAAACAGCAGGCTGATATGCTAATTCACTGGCACTGATTCTCATTTTCTGATTAGTGGAAATATCGTACATGAAGATACCATGATTTACCCAACCGTCATCCTCACCACCATCGTCCTCCCACACTATTCTGTTACCATAGATTGCAGGAGATCTTTGAGCATCCGGACTGCTGGTTATCTGAGTTTCTTTTTTAGTTGAGAGATCATACATATAGACATCAGTATTCCCATTGCGAGTACTGGAATATACTATCCTGTTACCGTAAATAGCAGGCTCGTATGCCAATTCAGTAGGGCTGATTCTCATTTTCTTATTCGTGGAAATGTCGTGCATGAAAATACCATGATTTGTGTACCCATCATCCTTACCACCATCATCCTGCCACACTATCCTATTTTCATAGATAACAGGATGTGTCTGAGCATCTGGACTGGAGGTGATCCGAGTTTCCTTGGAGGTGGAAAGATCATACATGTAGATATCAGTGTTTCCATTGCGAGTACTGGAGTATACTATCCTGTTACTGTAAATAGAAGGATTGTATGCTAACTCAGTAGGACTAATTCTCATTTTCTTGTTGGTGGAAATATCGTACATGAAAATACCATGATTTGTTCCACCATCATCTTCACCACCGTCATCCTGCCACACTACCCTGTTACCGTAGATTGCAGGATGTGCCTGATGATCTGGACTGGAGGTAATCTGAGTTTCTTTTTTAGTGGAACGATCGTACATGTAGATATCTGCGTTTCCACTGCGATAATCTTCCCATACTATCTTATCACCGTAGATAGAAGGACCAACTGCTGATCCACTGGTAGTGACCGGAGTTTCATTGCTGGAGTTATTGTCATCCAGAGGCGTCAGGGTACCCATATAGATATTACCATCGCGAGAATCTACCCACACTATCCTATCATCCCAGATCTCTGGCTCGTATTGGGCTGATTCACTGATTGTATGACTCTCCTGCTGGGTGGTGAGATTGTACACATAGACATCCCAGTTTCCATTGCGCCCATCCTCCCATACTATCCTGTCGTTATAGATTGAAGGAGAATATGAGGGTGCTGGGTCATTAGTGATTCGAGTCTCTTCTTTAGTGGAGAGGTCGTACATGTAGATCTCCCATCCATTGCGGTAATCTTCCCATACTATCCTGTTACCGTAGATTGCAGGAAATTGTTGAGCTGATTCATTGGTGGTGATCTGAGTTTCCGTGTGAGTGGAGAGATCGTACATATAGATGTCATTGTTTCCATTGCGATCATCCGTCCACACTATCCTGTCACCATAGATTGAAAGATCACCATATACTAATCCACTGGTAGGGATCTGAGTTTCTCTAGAAGTTGAGATATCGTACATATAAATATTATTATCACTGATGTCTCCGCGAGTATCTATCCAGACAATCCTATTACCATAGATTGCAGGATTATATGCTGATCCTTCAGAAGTTATCCTTTTTTCCTCTTTAGTGGAGAGATTATACATGTAGATGTCGCAGCTTCCATTCCAGCGATTGCGATCATCCATATATATAATTCTGTCTTCATAGATTGAAGGATTGTATGCTGACCCGCTGGTAGTAATCTGAGTTTCCTTTTTAGTGGAAAGATCGTACATGTAGATATTCCAGCTTTCGCGATAATCACACCATACTATCCTGTCACCATAGATATCAGGATCATCCGCTGATCCGCTGGTTGTGATCGGTATTTCAGTAAAATTGGGTCCGGCAACCGGTATAGATTCCTTGGTTGTAATCGATTCTTCGCGGGATAACCCATTGGACAAAACCATGTTATCGGAGGGACTCTCTGCACCGCTGGTCGTATCCGGTGGAGCAATAGTTAGCGAATTTTGCTCAGGAGATGCCAATGTCATAGACGATACAAGGATTAAAAGCAGAATAGCTAATGTTGAAGCTAAAACTATTGAATACTCTTTTTCGTTCCTTTTCATTTATCCTTCATCTTCCATCTTTTCAATTTATATTAGCGCCCGTTGCTTTCTGTAATTGTCAGAGTTATGTAATGACTTTACTTGCAATCGCCTACCATTGCTAGATAACTTAAATGTCATTAAGAACTTCCTTACTTAGGACTCCAGATATTTGCAATGGTCGCTAGATTAATGAAAGATGTGACCTAATATAAAATACTTATGAAATTTTTTTATGTTTTATTCGGCCCCAAATTATAAAATTTGTTTATTAGTCAATTTGATCGAAGCAAATCTCTAGATATAAAGTGCTGTACAATTTGACCTCAAGGTTCCAGGTTTAAAAATAGGAGAAGTATATTTAAAAATTCAGTTAAAAGATCAGTTAAAAATCAATTTTTAACGTAAATGAATTAACGCGAATAAACGCAGGCTGCATTGTATTAAAAGAAATGTATAACGTTTAAAATCATTGAGCAGGAATAGCATTTCAAAAGTGAGCCAGATCAAGTGCGCTGAGCTAAAAAGAGGTAAACTAATCACCTGAATTAAAAAGAAAATACTCTAAAAATTTAAATTAAAGAATGGGCGTAGAATAACGCCCTGAATCTCAGAATAGAACGGCTTTCCTGTACCTGAAGTTAAAATATGCCTTAAAAATCCCTGAAAGATTATATCAGAGAGGTGGCATCGCCCTTCCTCTTTGTGAAGACATTACGCTCTCTGTGCGCTTGGATAGCTGATTCTTAAACTGCTGGATATTTTTAGCCTGATCCCGCTGAGCCAGTTCGCTGCTTGCTTTGCCGACTACTTCTTCGCTCGGCACGCCAGCACTGTTCACCTTCCACTGGAACTTATAGCTGGACCAGGTATCAGCCATTTCGCTGAGCCGCTTGTATTCCATACCATCCGGCATGATGTCAAGCTGCTCATCAATTACCTTGTTTACGTATTCTTTATTCGGCTCGAAAACAACCAGAGGTTCGATAACATCAGCCTTTACGACATCCCTGATATCTCTGCCCTCGTACTTCTCAATGAGGTGGGCGCAACCTTCGAAGTGTGAAATCTCCATTTTTGCAAAATTTTCCCAGATGGCTTTTATCCTTGGATCGGTCTCGGTCTGTGCGCAGGAGAAATAAATATATGCCTCACAGAGCTGCATTAGTGCGGATTTTTCGAGCATTGTCTCTCGCGGGTCGCCAAGCAGCCCGTACTGGGTCACGTGCTCCTCTTCAACATCGGCAATCTCGGAGTAAAGCTGCCTTGCGAGTTCGTCCGAATACATGTTCCCGTGAGTTTTATAGAAAAGCTCGGTTTGCTGCTCGCCTGCAACTATGGTGAGATAATTCATTTTGGTTTTAATGTCGGCTGTGTCCTTATCGTAATGCTTGCGCATGTTGTCGTCAGGATGGCGGTGGTGACCAACTGTCGGTCTTCCAGGTTTTACCTCGGTCTTGCCCTGAACAATAAACTCAGGGTCTCCGCCTTCCAGATAATCATAAAGGCAGCTGTAGCGGTAAAGATGGTCGAAATCTTCAAGCAGGGCGAAGTCCAGAGTTTGCTTTACATATGGATCCGGCTCGTTTTTAGCAAGGTTTGCAGTAAGATCGACAGCTACCTGTTCATAGCCAAGTGTAGTCTCTACAACACTCTGATTAGCCGGATTTAACCAGTCAACCGTCTGCTGCTGCATGGAATCCACACGCCTAATCGCTGCCATCTTGCGTTTAATTTCCGGCTCTTCAATCATGCGCTCCATCGCATGAGACATAAGGATTGAAGCACTCTCAATCCCATTCATTAGAATTACCCGGGTTCGGGTGTACGCATCGACCGATTTCTTGTCATAAGGAGGTTGAACTATTTCCTTCCAGTTCATGAACTGCTCTTCTATCGGAATACTATCCATTTCAAAAGGTCTGAATTGTGCCATTACTATTTCCCCCATGTTTTAAAGTTCCTGCCCTTTACATATTCGGAATCAAAAACAATTCCGGCTGCCCTATGCAGTATAGTACAAAGAGCCAGGCTGTCCATTTTTGCAATAGATATCTTTTCAGCAGAGTACCCCACGTATCTGCAATGTATCCCCTTAAGCTTTAATGACCATGCTGCAGACCGGATGGCTTGCAGCTAATTTATCATTTTTAATTTCCTTTTTTAATTTATAATAATAGGATATTTATAAACCTGTCATATATAAAAACTAATCATATACAAAATTTGAAATGAGAGAATTAGATTCAATATAAAACTAATAGTCGAAGCAGTCGAAAACTCTAATATTAATAAGATCAATACAATAAAGAAGGGTATATAATATTGAGCATTAATTTCAGCTTAAGCAAGAATACATAATATAAGTATTAGTTTTAGCCTGTAAAAATGATTTCCAGCCTGGCAGTTCTAATCGTAAAAGCTTTTTCAGGCCAGGAAACCTGGCAAAATAAATCTGAGGGGCAGGGGGTAAATTCAGGATGCCGGATACTTCGGATATGTTGATTTTCTGGTCTGTAGTTATGTTGCGTTTCTTTATTCCGCTCTTTATTCCAATATACCCTCTTCCAGCGGTAATAGCTTGCCTTATTCTTGATATGGTAGACCAGACAATCTTCCAGCTATTCACTAGCCTGCCCCTTGAAGGCTACCAGAGCTATGATAAGGCTCTTGACAATTATTACCTGGCTATAACCTACCTTTCAACCATGCGAAACTGGTCAAATCTCTTCGCTTTTAAGATAAGCCGTTTCCTTTTCTATTACAGGCTGGTTGGTGCAGCTCTTTTCGAGCTGACGCATTTGCGGGGGTTATTATTTATCTTTCCAAACACTTTCGAATACTTCTTTATCTTCTATGAGGCAGTCCGTCTGAAATGGAATCCGATGGTGCTTACAAAAAATAAACTGATCACTGCTACGGCACTTATCTGGATTTTTATCAAACTGCCGCAGGAATACTGGATCCATATCGCTCAGCTTGATACGACGGACTGGATTCGGGCAAACCCCTCAAACGCATTAATTCTTATCGGATGGGCTTTATTCCTGCTTGGCATGGCATGGTGGCTGCTGCGAGACCTGCCTCCCATGAAATCAGGGCTCTCATTTGCAGCCGATCCTGTCCCTGTAATCCAGAGGGAGAGGTCTGAACAGGGGATAAAAATCAGTTTTCCAGCGGTTAATTCCTCAAAAAAATTCTTCGATAACGCCCTGTTTGAGAAAATAATGCTGGTATCACTCCTCAGCATTATTTTTGCCCAAATACTTCCCGGGGTGAGGTCAACAAATCTTCAGCTTGCTATAGGTATGGCCATCCTGATAACAATAAACACGGCATTGAGCCACTGGCTTGCAAGGCGTGGAACTCACTGGAAGTCTATTATCCAGGAATTTGTAATCATGTCCATGGTGAACCTCAGCATAATTCTTTTATTCGATTTCCTGCTGCCCAGATACGACGGTTCGATCAACCTTTTTAACACACTCTTCTTCGTCCTCCTCCTGACACTTAATGTGACGCTCTATGACAGGTATCGAACAATGCATGTAAGGAGCCAGGAAGAAGTTGATTCAGGAAAGTAAAAACATTTGAGAGGTTTCGTGAGAAATAGAAGTGAGAAATAGAAGTGAGAAATAGAAGTGAGAAATAGAAGTGAGAAATAGAAGTGAGAAATAGAAGTGAGAAATAGAAGTGAGAAATAGAAGTGAGAAATAGAAGTGAGAAAT